>Ga0192273_1008_pt1 | contig 72673 bp, 63 predicted proteins | sample Koala_Koa24_F3_FD_131270 | JGI IMG/M metagenome (GOLD analysis project Ga0192273, IMG submission 131270) | Enriched cells from koala feces incubated with labeled cellulose particles, San Francisco Zoo, California, United States - Koala_Koa2-4_F3 ... | reverse complement strand
TTAATATAAGTGTCTAACTTTTTGGGGTTAGATCACAAATCAAAGTGCGGTTTTTTCCACTTATTTTAGCCTAGACAAACACACCTACGCGATAATAACTACGCTAATAACATCCAATTATGCTGATTTTTGTTCTTTCAGCTCTTCAGCTTGACAAACTGCTGCTGTAAAAAGTACATCAGTTGATGAGTTTAATGCCGTTTCAGTAGAGTCTTGCAATACACCAATAATAAAGCCTACCGCAATCACTTGAACAGCAATATCCGCAGAAATACCAAATAAGCTACAAGCTAATGGAATTAATAATAATGAGCCACCCGCCACACCAGATGCACCACAAGCACAAATGGCAGAAACAAGGCTTAACAAAATTGCTGAAGGAATAGAGACTTGGATACCTAAGGTATTCACTGCCGCTAAGGTTAAAATGGTAATAGTAATGGCGGCACCACCCATATTAATGGTCGCTCCTAACGGAATCGATACCGAATAGGTTTCTTCATTTAAATTTAAGCGTTTTGCTAATTCCATATTCACCGGAATATTTGCCGCTGAACTACGTGTGAAAAAGGCAGTAACACCGCTGACCCGAATACATTCCCATACTAATGGATATGGGTTACGACGAATTTTCCAATATACAATGATTGGATTTATCACCAAAGCAACAAAAAACATTGAACCTAATAATACCGATAACAAATATACATAATTTGCTAACGCACCCAATCCTTTGTCCGCTAATGTATCAGCAACCAGACCAAATACCCCAAAAGGTGCCAAACTAATCACTAAATGAACAATTTTCGACACTGCTTCTGAAATATCATTAAATACATTTTTAGTACTGTCCGCGGCACGACGTAATACTAAGCCCAAGGCAATCGCCCAAGCTAAAATACCGATAAAATTCGCATCTGCTAATGCCTTAATCGGATTATCAAAAATATTTAAGACAACCGTGGTTAATACTTCACCAATAGATTCTGGTGGACTTAATGCATTTTCGGCAGCCTGTAATGGAATCGTAACCGGAAAAATGAAACTGACAATAACCGCTGTTACGGCGGCTAAAAATGTTCCACAAATATACAGCCAAACAATAGATTTCATATTGCTTTTGGCACCGACTTCTCGTGTTGCAATGGCTGATACCACTAATACAAAGACCAGAATTGGTGCAACAGCACGCAATGCCTTAACAAAAATGGTACCTAATACCCCGAATTTAGCTGCTAACTCAGGAGAAATCACAGCAAGCAAAATACCAAGAACTAAACCAATAGAAATTCGTTTAACCAAACTTCCTTGGAATAAAAATGAAAATAAACGTGAACTATTCATAAGTTAATCACAAAATGATGCAAGCGTTTGCTTGCGGGTTAATCACACAGATCTTACGATCCAATACGCAAACTAAAGATAGCTGAAATTCAAGCTAAAAGAAATAATAAAAATCTGAGATTCTTGCTTTTATAAAAATTGATATTAATAATTAAAAAAGATCTAAATTTCTCTTGACTAACTGTTTCAAAAAACAGTAACATACACCTGTTCATACAAACAAGTTTAAATTTTTACAGGGTAATTATTATGAATAACGCTATGCAAAATGCTCGCTACCACGATACCAATACAATGATCGCCAATGATTTTTCTTACCATCCGATCCCCTATTTTGAAGATCGCCAAGCGATGAAAAAAAATTATAGTCGAAAACTTGATTTGAATTTATATTGTATCAAACGTCCGCAACAAACGTGTTTTATTCGTGTCACTAATCCTGATATGCTAGCATGGGGAATTGAACAAGATGATATGCTCGTTGTAGAAAAAAATGATAGCTTATCTTTAGGTGATTTGGTAGTTCTAGAAGTGGCACAGCAAATGGAAATTTATGAGTTCGTTAATCACAATAATGGTGAATTTGTGTTCTTTCCGTTAAGCTCAAAAGCACATCATATTAAAACCAATAACTGGGCTGAATTACCTATTATTGGCACCGTTACCAACACTATTCATCAAATTAAGCCACGTAAAAATAGCGTAAAATTTGCCGCATAATACCCACATAGAGACATCAGATATACTATCTATACTGATAGTCTCTATTTTATTCTCACTTTATCACAAGCCTATACAACCCCATCCTTAATTTTACGGTAAACAGATTTTTACTGTTAAACTTCGCAAAGTGCGGTATAATTTTGTTTATTTTTATAACCAATTGATTAACAATCTTAATGCAGACAACATACTATCAACATCTTAAAGATGAACAAGCCACTTGTTTATTTGGTGAAAAATTAATTAAATTAATTAACCAAATTGATATTTCTCACGGTTTTGTTGTCTATTTAAATGGCGACTTAGGTGCAGGAAAAACCACGTTAAGTCGTGGCATGATTCAAGGTTTAGGGCATCAAGGTAATGTAAAAAGCCCAACTTATACTTTAGTGGAAGAATACCATATAGCAAATAAACATATTTATCACTTTGATCTGTATCGCCTTAATGATCCTGAAGAATTGGAATTTATGGGTATTCGTGATTATTTCACAACCAATTCTATTTGCCTAATTGAATGGGCGGAAAAAGGTGAAGGCATATTAAATTCGCCAGATCTATTCATTAATATAAGCTATGATAATACGGCTCGAAATATTGAATTAGTGTCTAACAGCTTGCTCGGAACAGAAATTATTAACCAATTACCATAAGACTATTTTATCGAATGAAACGTATTTTACTGTTAATTTTAACCGCACTTTTTTCTTCTGGCGCTTTTGCGGAAGTTTGGACGATTGCAATCGATCCCGGACATGGGGGTAAAGATCCGGGAGCAATTGGACGCAACCTACATATTTACGAAAAAAATGTCACGCTTTCTATTGCTCGTGAACTGAAAGCTTTATTAGACAAAGATCCGAATTTCCGTGGCGTTCTCACGCGTAGCGGTGATTATTATATTACGGTGCCGGCACGTTCAGAAATTGCACGGCGTAATAAAGCCAACTATCTCATATCCATTCATGCCGATTCTTCGCTAAAACCAACTTTACGCGGCGCTTCAGTATGGGTATTGTCTAATCGCCGAGCCAATGATGAAATGGGACAATGGTTAGAGGATCACGAAAAACAATCGGAATTACTTGGCGGTGCCGGTAAAGTGCTATCTCACAGCAAAGAAGCCTATCTTAATCAAACGGTGTTGGATCTGCAATTTGGTCATAGCCAACGTGTAGGTTATGAATTAGGCACGACGATTTTACAACACTTTGCCAAAATTACCCCCCTCAGTCGAAGCCGTCCACAACACGCCAGCCTTGGTGTATTGCGTTCGCCAGATATTCCCTCAGTTTTAGTCGAAACAGGTTTCTTATCCAACACGGAAGAAGAAGCGAAACTTAGCACACAATCTTATCGTAAACGAATTGCTTATATTATTTATCAAGGATTGGTGGATTATCGTCGCCGTAATGGGGGGATAGATGTCAATACTACAGTAACCTATAGAGAAACCGTAAAAGAAAACACAAAAACCACAATAAAAAATAATAGTCAAAACAATACACTAAAAGACAGTGGTATTCGTCATAAAGTCAAATCTGGAGAAACCCTTGGTGGTTTAGCTCAAAAGTATGGCGTAAAATCTGCGGATATTCTGAGTTTAAATAATCTTAAACGTAAAGAATTATGGATTGATGAAACCATTAAAATTCCAGATAACGGTAAAAACACCACAAAATCCACAGCCCAAGCGAACGATAAAAAAGCAGATAAATCTACTGACAATAATAACATTAAAGACAGTGGCGTTGTGCATACGGTTAAATCTGGTGAGTCTTTAAATAAAATTGCGAAAAAATATAATGTAAGCGTGGACGATATTGTGACATTAAACCAACTTAAACGAAAAGAATTACGTATTGATGAAAAACTCAAAATTCCAACCCACAACAGTAAAACAACGGAAAAAAACAGCAATACCGATACCGCTAAGAAAGAAAGTAATACAAAAACGGTCAGCAAAGACAATAACAAAACTAACGTAAAAAACGTCAAAGATAGTAAGGGAAAAAGTACACAAATTCCGAAATATCATACCATTGAAAAGGATCAGACGATTTATGCGGTTGGTCGTTTATATGACATTCCGCCAAATACGATTTTAAAACTGAATCCGAAGTTAAAAGACGGTAAAGTCATAACTGGACAAAAAATCCAAATTCGCGAATAAAAAACAAGGGAACAGAATACACCATGGCTATTCACATTCTGCCACCACAATTAGCTAACCAAATCGCTGCTGGCGAAGTGGTGGAACGCCCTGCGTCGGTGGTGAAAGAATTAGTAGAAAATAGCCTTGATGCTGGGGCGGATCGCATTCAAATTGATATTGAAAGGGGGGGCGCAACACTGATTCGGATTCGAGATAATGGTTGTGGCATTGTCAAAGAGGAATTAGCTTTAGCCTTAGCTCGTCATGCGACCAGTAAAATTACTTGCTTGGAAGATTTAGAATCCATTTTAAGTCTCGGTTTTCGTGGCGAAGCCTTGGCGAGTATTAGTTCAGTATCTCGTTTAACCTTAACTTCTCGCACCGCTGAACAAAAAGAAGCGTGGCAAGTCTATGTGCAAGGACGTGAACAGCAAAGTACTATCGTACCCGCTTCACACCCTGTTGGCACAACGGTTGAAGTAGCGAATTTATTTTTCAATACACCAGCTAGACGGAAATTCTTACGTTCAGATAAAACTGAATTTGCTCATATTGATGAAGTGATCCGCCGTATTGCACTCGCCAAATCGCAGATTGCTTTTACCCTCACGCACAATGGTAAAATCATTCGTCAATATAAAAGTGCGGTGGAAAAATCACAAATTTTGAAACGTGTTTCGGCGATTTGTGGGGAGGATTTTGTCCAACAAGCCCTTGCAATCAACTGGAAACACGACGATTTGCATTTATCAGGCTGGATAGCTATATCTGACTGTTCTCGTTCACAAAATGAGTTAAATTATTGTTATATCAATGGTCGAATGGTAAAGGATAAAGTCGTCACGCATGCAATTCGCCAAGCCTGTGCCGAGCATTTAAATACTGAACAATCCCCCTCCTTTGTGTTATTTTTGGATCTTAATCCCAATGATGTGGATGTAAATGTTCATCCAACAAAGCACGAAGTACGTTTTCAACAAGCTCGTCTGATTCACGATTTTATTTATCAAGGGGTAAGCAATGCCTTATTATCCGCGCAACAGCTCAATTTTCATTCATATGACAATCACGCGTCATCTTGCCATATTCAAATTGAAGAACCCGCAGCGGATTATCAAGCAACGGTAAAACCCAATCGCCAAGCCGCTGGAGAAAATATTTTTACTCATCCAGGCAAAACCTGCCCCAAAACCTCTTATTTTACACCGCATCCTTTACCACCTGTAGCACAGATTGAAACCCATACACCAAGCAAAACCGAACAACGGTTATATGGTGAATTACTTCAAACTGAAAAAACAAAAAATATTTCAAATGTTGTAGTTGAACCAATAACGTCGCAAACCAATGTATTACGAGTATTGTCATTCGTTGAAAATAAAGCATTGTTATTGCAACAACATCAGGATTTTTATTTATTGCCGTTGGATCGCTTGCAAAAACAACGGGTTGAACTCGCACTTAGCGACCCGCATCACAGCAAACAACCTTTACTTATTCCTGTTGTTTTTCGTTTAGATAACCAACAACAGGCGCAATGGCAACAACAAAAAACCTTTTTTGCAGAATATGGCTTTGAATTTGTGGAAAATTTAACCCAACACCGCATTACGCTCAATTGCGTACCACAATGTTTACGTCAACAAAATCTCCAAAAAATTGTGGTTTCTTTGCTTCATCTCAATATCGAAAAAAACACCGATTTTTTTACCGCACTTTTAAATTTGATTGAACTGAACGATATTACCAGTCTTGCCAGTGCGGTGAATTTATTACAAGAAGTAGAACTGTTGGCAAAAACACAAAATCCGTTGACATCCTTGCTGATTAAATTGGATTTCTCAAGCTATTTGCCATAAGGAATAACAATGTCAAAACCTACTGCCATTTTTCTCATGGGTCCTACTGCATCGGGGAAAACCGATTTAGCCATTCGCTTATATCAAACTTTGCCGGTAGAAATTATCAGCGTAGATAGTGCGTTAATTTATAAAGGAATGGACATCGGTACAGCCAAACCGAGTGCCGCAGAATTAAACCTTGCCCCACATCGTTTAATTGATATTCTTGATCCCGCAGAAAGCTATTCTGCCATGAATTTCCGCACCGATGCTTTGCGCGAAATGGCGGAAATTACCCATCAAGGCAAAATTCCTTTATTAGTGGGGGGCACAATGCTGTATTACAAAGCCTTATTAGAAGGACTTTCACCGTTGCCTAATGCTGATGAAAATATACGTCAAGAAATTGAAAATAAAGCAGAACAACGGGGATGGACGAGTTTACATCAAGAACTGGCTCAAATCGATCCCATTTCTGCACAACGCATTAATCCCAACGATAGCCAACGCATTAATCGCGCTTTAGAGGTGTTTTATTTAACCGGAAAATCGTTAACTGAATTGACTGAACAAAAAGGTGAATCACTCCCCTATCATCTCTTGCAATTTGCCATCGCCCCTGAAGATCGTGGCATATTACATCAACGTATTGAACAGCGTTTTCACAACATGATTAAACAAGGTTTTCAGGAAGAAGTGGAAAAACTGTATGCTCGACCGGATTTAAATATTCATTTACCCTCTATTCGTTGCGTAGGTTATCGCCAAATGTGGGAACATTTACGTGGTGATTATGATTTAAATGAAGCGATTTATCGTGGAATTTGTGCCACAAGACAGCTTGCCAAACGACAAATTACTTGGTTACGTGGCTGGAAAACCCCTATTCAATGGCTAGATAGCTTAGAAAATGAACAAAATCTTCAAAAGGTACAACAAGCCTTTGATCTTGCTATGCAAAATTGATATAGTGAGATAGTTAGCCAAAACGTGCTAACGTATAACAATAATAAGAAGGAAAATAAAATGGCAAAAGGGCAATCATTACAAGATCCTTACTTAAACGCACTCCGTCGTGAGCGTATTCCAGTTTCAATTTATTTAGTCAACGGTATCAAACTACAAGGGCAAATTGAATCTTTCGATCAATTTGTGATTTTGTTAAAAAATACGGTGAATCAAATGGTGTATAAACACGCTATTTCAACGGTTGTACCTGCTCGTTCAGTATCGCATCATAATAATAATGCACAGCAATACCAAAACGCACCACAACCTGAAACGGAAACCCCGACGGAATAAGATTGACAGACTATTTGCTCCAACCGAATATCACATTCAATCATCAGTAAAGTGCGGTGGAAAATCATAACATTTTCACCGCACTTCCTCGCCCTGAAATTCATTCCGCTGCACAAGATAAGGCGATCATTGTACACGTCTTTTTCTCACAAAATAAAAACCTTGACGACCTCAACGAATTTCAGCTACTGGCAAAATCGGCTCAAGTGGAAATCGCTCAAGTGATCACCACGGCGCGTTGCACACCACAAGCCAAATATTTTGTGGGGCAAGGCAAAGCGGAAGAAATTGCTCAAGCAGTTGAACTGCACAATGCCAATGTCATTTTAGTCAATCATCAGCTATCCCCAGCTCAAACTCGAAATCTAGAAAGTCTATGCCAATGCCGAGTAGTCGATCGTACCGGATTAATTTTAGATATTTTTGCGCAACGGGCCAGATCTCACGAAGGAAAATTGCAAGTAGAATTAGCTCAACTCAAGCATTTATCTACGCGTCTCGTTCGGCGAAAAACAGGCTTAGATCAACAGAAAGGGGCGGTAGGTTTACGTGGACCGGGAGAAACCCAATTAGAAACAGATCGCCGTTTAATCAAAGTTCGTCTTGCTCAATTACAAAATCGCTTAGAAAAAGTAGCCAAACAACGTAACCAAAATCGTCAAACGCGGCAAAAAGCGGATATTCCTAGCATTTCTTTAGTCGGCTATACCAATGCTGGCAAATCCACCCTGTTTAATCAAATAACGCAAGCCAATGTGTACGTGGCGGATCAACTGTTTGCAACGCTTGATCCAACCTTACGCCGATTACAAATTCAAGATGTAGGAACCACTATTTTAGCCGATACCGTCGGCTTTGTGCGAGAACTTCCCCATGATTTAGTATCCGCCTTTAAATCCACCTTACAAGAAACTACCGAGGCAAGTTTATTACTGCATGTTATAGACAGTGCGGACAGTCGTAAACTGGAAAATATTCAGGCAGTAAATGAGGTATTACAAGAGATCAACGCGGATAACGTCCCTACTTTATTAGTTTATAATAAAATTGATAAGCTAGAAAATGTTGTTCCACATATTGAATATAATGATGAAAACCAGCCAATTGCTGTTTATCTTGCCGCCCAATCGGGGATTGGAATGGAATTATTATTTGATGCCATTCGACAACGCTTAAAAAATACCATTTTATCGCTCACGATCAGATTATCTCCAAATCAAGGCAAAATCCGCCACGCTTTTTATCAGTTAGATTGTGTGAGACAAGAACAAGTTAATGAGCTTGGCGAATACCAACTTAACGTTGCAATTGATCAGGTAGAATGGATGAAATTGATGAAAAAGTTTGCAGAACTACAAGCATTCAACCAAGCAGAAAAGATGGATTAACTATTTTCCAATCCCGTAAGCCTTTAACTTATTCGCAATAGCGGTATGTGACAATCCTAATCGATTAGCTAATTTTCTGGTGCTCGGGTATTTCTGATAAAATTCATTTAATACCTGAGATTCAAACTTTGCCATAATTTGATCGAGCGTTTGGTTATCAAATTGATCTATTGAAAATATAGTATGCTCAACACCCATGAGAACTTTTTCGGCAAGATTTAACCCTTGAATACTTAGTTGGTCATTTTCTGCCAGTGAACAAGCACGATATAACGCATTGTACAATTCCCGTACATTACCAGTCCACTCATAATGCTGTAAATAATCAATAAAATCAGGGCTAAACTGCGGGGTAGAAATATGCAAATGCTGGCTAATTTGCTGAATAAATAATTGTGTAAGAGGTTGAATGTCTTGCTGGCGTTCACGTAGGGGCGGAACATCTAGGGTTAAGACATTTAAGCGATGAAATAAATCACTACGCACTTTGCCTTGTTGCACGGCATATTGTAAAGATTGTTGTGCTGTGCAGATCACGCGAACATCAGCATAATGTTCCTGTTCTTCACCCACTCGGCGGAATGTACCGTCGGTTAAGAAACGGAGTAATTTCGCCTGTAATGGCAGAGATAATTCTGCCACACTGTCTAACAATACCGTGCCACCGTCTGCATATTCAAAAAAGCCAATACTGGTTTTATCCCCTTTGGCTTGCCCGAACATTTCGCTTTCTGCATCTTCAGTGGGTAAACCCGCGCAATTCACCGCAATAAATTTGTTCGCTCTACGTTTACTTTCTTGATGACAAGCTTTGGCAAGCAAATCCTTACCCGTACCGGTTTCCCCTTGAATTAATAACGGGACGTTAAGCAAAGCAAATTTTTTAGCTTTTGTCACTAAAGCTTGCATTGCGTCGCTATAAGCGACAATATCGGCAAAAGTTGGCATAAAGTGCGGTGAATTTTCAGTCATTTTTGCGCTCTCTTTATAGAATGGATTCTTAGAATGTAAACTAAAAATTCTAAACCGTCAATTAATCTTTACAATTTTTCCTTTTTCGTGATCTTACTCGTATTCAAAACCGTCGCTTTCAAATGACTCAATACTTCCCGATGAATATGGCTCAAACGTGGTTTCTCACCTTTTTGAAAAGCTAATGGTCGGCAAAATTCCATGGTTTTAATGCCTAATCGAGCGGTTAATAACCCTGCGCCGATACCTTGTCCTACTCGAGCAGAAAGTTTTGCCATCACATCTTGTGAAAGCCAGTCCATCCCAACTTCTTGAATAAGCTCCGTTGCACCCGTTAATGCCATATTCATTAACACCAATTTCATTAAACGTAAGCGACTAAAATAGCCAAGTTCAATACCATATAAACGAGCAATTTGATTTATTAAACGAATATTCCGCCACGCCATAAAAAAAGTATCCACCACGGCTAAAGGGCTTACCGCAATCACTATGGCACTTTCAATAGCGTTTTTGGTGATTAACTGTTTTGCCTTTTTATCAAAGGGTTGCATCACAGTTTGGCTAAACAAAAAGCCGACTTCTTGAGCATGATGACTTTCAGAAAGCTGTTTTTGCCATTGTACAATCGTCGGGTGTTCAAGATCGAGTTGCATCGCTTTGGCTACATTTAAGCAGAATTGTTGGCTTTCTTCATTTGATAAATCTTGGCTAAATTGCACCGCACTTTTACTTGGCTCCATTTGCCAATCAGCACTTTGTTTTTGCATTAACAGATGTTGGCGCAAATTCCGTAGGCGTAAAAATTCTTTGCCTATTGCCGTTAAACCGAGCACCACCACAAAAAAACTCACCAACGCAAACACAAAATAAATCCATTGATGTTGTTGCCATGTGTCTAACATCCATTGAATAGATTGTGCCACAATGGCGATCAGCAATAAGCTGAAAACGATCATTAAAGCTCTTGTCCACCAGTTAGATTTTGCACCAATCGCCTGTTCAAATTTTTCATCCAGTAACTCACCCTCTAAGGGTTCTTGATCTATTTCAATTTCAACATTTTCTTGGTTAAACTCTTGTTTGGCTTGAAAGAACTGTGCTTGTTCTGTTTGTTGAATATCATCAAATATTATTTTATCGTTCATTTATTATCCTTAAACCTTATTGTCATAGAAACGGATCTAAATCCTCCCCTAGATTTTTTACTCCAGCTTATCCCCTAGCAAAAACTGCAACACTGTATCCATCCGTAAGTGCGGTATATTTTCACCCGGTTCAAGGGGTTGTGGTTCAAACTGGTCAAATTCAAATTTGTTAGTTTGCCAAAATGCTTCATTTGGCACTTTCATCGGCACAGAACCTGGAAAAACCGTGACCTGTTGCAAATCGCTTGAACGTACACCTTGAATAGCTTTGAATTTCTGACCATTTTGGGTGACGTTCACTTGTTGTGTTGCTCGAATAGATGCAATGGCACTATACTCGGTTTCAATTCCCTCAAACTCCACATAGCTCCCACCTTTTTGCACCAAATGTCGCATTAAACTGATTAAATTTGGCACCTGATCGCTAGTAATATGATCTGCTTTGGTGGCAATAAACATTAATTTATCAATGCGTGGCGAAAATAAGCGAGTTAACAGATGGCGTTTACCATAATGGAAGTTTTTAAACAGTTGAGTTAACCCCTCACGCATATCATCAAAGGCTTGCCGACTGTGGTTTAACGGTGTTAAGCAATCGGCTAAAATCACTTGACGATCAAAGTTAGCGAAATAATCTTGATAGAATTTTTTCACAATTTTATGTCGGTAATATTCATAACGCTGAACTAATACCGAAAAATAACTTTTTGAATTTGCACTGTTTTTTAATTGTTCCCATTGTGCTGTCGTCAGCTCTAACAAGGGGAAAAATTGCAAGGCTGGTGCTCCCTCCAATTCTGCAGGCAAGACAAATCTCCCCGGTTGAATAAAGTGCAATCCCCGCTCTTTACACGCTTGCAAATAATCCGTGTAATCTTGTGCAATTTGCGCTAATACATCTTCATTGGCAAGCGCGGTTAAATCTAATTTTGCCACTTTTGCCAGCCAAGGTTGAGCAAGATTTTTCCGTTTATCATTAAACAGTTGAGATAATTCTTGCGACCATTGTTGATAACTTAAAGCAAGCAATGGCAAATCAAGCAACCATTCCCCCGGATAATCAAAAATATCCAAATACAATGTACCGGTTTCTTTTAAATAACTCATTAAACCGCTCTGGCGTTGATAGCGAATAGCGAGCCTTGTTTCACTCACGCCACGAGTAGATTGCGGAAAGTGCGGTGGTTTTTGTTGCAGTTCGTTTAAATTCCGTTCATATTCAAAGCGTGGAATGCTTAGATCCAGTTGAGCAATACGTTTTACCCCTAAGACGCGTAAATTTCGAGCCGGATCAAACAGCGGTAAATGACTATTATCAACCCGATTAATATGTAATAACTGATTGATTAAACTGGTAATAAAAGCAGTTTTACCGCTACGACTTAACCCTGTCACGGCAAGACGTAAACTGCGATCTAAACCGCGGTTAATAAATTGATTCATTTCTTTTTGTAACGTATTTAACATATTTTGTTTTTAATCTTTGTCTAAATCTTATAAAATTAAGGCTAATTTATCACATATAATTTCATTTAGGCTAACAATGTTGCGTTTCCGTATCTGTCGTTTTTTTCTATTGCTTTGGCTACTAAGCACAACGCATACGGCATTCTCCGCCCCAAAAGTGCCTGAAATTATAACAGATAATGGTTTAATTTACTGTACTAATGCCAGTGGATTTTCTTTTAACCCCCAAACCGCAGATGCTGGCACCAGTATGAATGTGGTAACCGAACAAATCTATAATAAATTATTTGAACCGCATAACAATAGTGCCAAAGTCGAGCCGTCACTGGCGCAATCTTATAGTATTTCAGCGGACGGCAAAACCATTATGATTAATTTGCGTAGGGGCGTACAGTTTCATCACACCGCTTGGTTTACCCCAACCCGCAATCTTAATGCAGATGATGTGGTTTTCTCGTTAAATCGCGTGCTAGGGCATAATACGTCTTTGCCTGAATTTGCAGCCGACAGCAACGAAAATGTGAATCGGCAATATCAGATTTTCCACGAACTGGCGAAAAAGGCTCGCTTTCCATATTTTGAAAGCGTGAAATTAAACCAGAAAATTAAACAAGTAGAATCTATTGATCCTTATACAGTGAAAATTGAACTGTTCGCCCCAGATGCATCAGTATTATCTCATCTCGCCAGCCAATATGCGGTGATTTTATCGCAAGAATATGCGCTGCAACTCAATGCGGACGATAATCTTAGTCAGCTGGATGAATTACCGGTGGGAACGGGAGCATATCAAGTAAAAGATTATTTCCGTAGTCAATATATTCGCTTACAACGTCATTCTCATTACTGGGGTAAAAAACCGTCTATTCCCCATATTGTTATCGACCTCTCTACCGATAAAACGGGACGTTTAGCTAAATTTTTCAACAATGAATGTCAAATTGCCAGTTTCCCCGAACCAAGCCAATTAGGCTTGTTAAAAAATAATGGTGAGCGTTTTCAAATGACTATGATGGATGGGATGAATTTATCTTATTTAGCGTTTAATTTTTTACGTCCCGCTATGCAAGATAAAGATACTCGCCACGCCATTGCTCAAGCGATTAATCGTGAACGGATTATTAAACATATTTATTATGATACCGCTACCATTGCTAACCGTATTATTCCGCCGGTATCTTGGGCCTCCAGTAATTCGCGTCGTGGTTTTCTTTATCAATATAATCCACAACAGGCAAAAAGTGTATTACAGGATAAAAATCTCAAGTTGGAAATGTGGGTGGTAGATCAAGAGCAAGTGTATAATCCGTCTCCGATTAAAATGGCAGAAATGATTAAATCGGACTTAGAAAAAGTCGGTGTAAACGTGAAAGTGCGGTCGGTTTCTCGTAACTTTTTAATGCGAAATCTCAATAATAAAACTGAGGATTATGATCTAATCTTAAGCGGTTGGCTCACCAGTCATTTAGATCCTGATAGTTTTTTACGTCCTATTTTAAGTTGTAATACTGTCAATGAAATCACTAATTTATCTAACTGGTGTTCACCTAAATTTGATAGTTTGTTAGATTTTGCCTTAATTCACCATAATATTGATATGCGGGCATCGGATTATTACTCTGCTCAACAAGAAATCTTAACGGAATTACCAATTTTCCCGATTGCCAATATCAAACGTTTGTTAATTTCCAATGCGCAAGTGAGAGGGATTGATGTATCGCCTTTTGGTAATATTAACTTTGAAAAATTATCCATCAGAGGCAAAAAATGATATACGCTTTCTGTCGCCGTATTTTTCTGATCTTTATTAACCTGTTTTTGTTGTCATTGGTGAGCTACAGCATTTTTATGCGTGATCCATCCAATATTTCATTTTCTCAACCGTACTTTTTTTCTGGTTATGTGAGTTATGTGGGAAGTTTGCTTAAAGGTGATTTAGGCATTACTTATAATGGTGGCGATTCGCTCAATTCTGCAATTTTTACCGTTTTTCCTCCCACCTTAGAACTTTGTTTCTTTGCAATTGTATTGGCATTTTTATTCGGCGTACCGTTAGGGATTGTCGGTGCATTTAATAAAAATCGGTTTTATGGCAAAGCAATCAGTGGCTTATCGTCTTTTGGGGTGTCCGTACCCGTATTTTGGGTTGCGCCAATTTTGCTCTATTTTGCGGCGATCTATGGTTGGGAAATTTCTGCTGTCGGACAATATAATGTGCTCTATGAAATCCCCCCTGTCACTGGTTTTACCGCTATTGATGTGTGGTTAGTCAATGTACCTTATCGAATTAAAATTATTCAAAATGTATTTCAACATTTGGCTTTGCCAACTCTCGTGTTAGCCATTTCCCCCACTATGGAAATCACAAAATTAGTGCAACGACGTACAGAATGGATTTTATCACAAAACTATGTAAAATTTTCCATGGCTCGTGGCTGGTCAAATTTGACGATTTTACATCGTTATGTCTGTCGCAACACGTTGCCGATATTAATTCCCGAGTTACCACGCTTAATTACGTTTACATTAGCCTTGTCAATGCTGATAGAAACGACTTTCGCTTGGCCGGGAATTGGGCGTTGGTTAATTTTAGCCATGAATCAACAAGATTATAACAGTGTTGCGGTGGGGGTAATTATTATCGGTTTATTTATTATGGCAGTGAATATTCTAGCCGAATTTGGTTTATTTTTACTTGATCCCTTTGGCAAAAAAGGATGGCTAAATAATGCTCGATAAAGAACCCTATGAATTCCGTGATAGCGATACCTTAAGCCAAATTTGGCGCTTGTTCCGTAAAAATCGTGTTGCCTTATTTAGTTTTTATGCCTCGGTCGCCTTATTATTCATCGCTATTTTCGCCCCTTGGTTAGCCCCTTATAGCAGCGATATGCAATTTATAGGCGAAGAATTAACCCCCCCGTCTTGGAATAGTGCAGGGAAAGTTATCTACTTTTTCGGTACCGACGATCTCGGGCGGGATTTGTTTAGTCGCTTGCTTAATGGCGTGACCTATACTTTCGGTAGTACAGTGATTGTAGTGTTTTTTGTTGCTATTATCGGCGGACTGTTAGGCATTATGGCGGGCATGTCAACGGGGTTAAAATCTCGCATACTCGGACATTTTCTGGATGCCTTTTTGTCCATTCCAATTTTATTAATTAGTATCGTGATTGCAACTTTAATGGAACCGAGTTTACCAAATGCCATGTTAGCCATTTTACTGGCTTTATTACCGCACTTTATTCATGAAATCTATCAAGCGGTACATCAAGAGCTCAAAAAAGAATATGTGCTAGTGCTACAACTGGAAGGTATTTCTAACACAGTATTACTGAAAGAAACGATTTTACCGAATATCAGTGTTCGTTATATTCAAGAAATTATCCGCTCCTTTTCAGTGACATTAATGGAAATCAGTGCCTTAAGTTTTATTGCCTTAGGAGCTCAACGCCCAACACCTGAATGGGGAGCGATGATTCGAGATAGTTTAGAACTTATCTATCTCGCCCCTTGGACCGTCATTTTACCCGGAGTGTCAATTATTCTTTCGATGTTGGTCGTGATGTTATTTGGCAATGGCTTATGTAAAGCCATCAACAAATATTATGAATAGGAGCAAGCATGGCATTATTAGATATTCGTAATCTTTGTATTGAAATTCCGACCTCACAAGGGCGAATTAGATTGGTGGATAACGTTAATTTAACCCTTGATGAAGGCGAAATTTGTGGTTTAGTGGGCGAAACTGGCTCGGGTAAAAGCCTGATCGCGAAAGTGATTTGTAACGTTTTTAAAGATAACTGGATTATCACCGCCGATCGTTTTCGTTTTGATGATGTGGAACTGTTAAAGCTCAGCCCTTATAAACGACGTAAACTGGTTGGCAAAGCGATCTCAATGATTTATCAAGAACCTCTCACGTACCTTGATCCAAGCCGTAAGATCGGTAAACAAATTATGCAAAATATTCCATCTTGGACATTCAAAGGACATTGGTGGAAATGGTTTGGCTGGAAAAAACGCCGTGCCATTGAATTATTGCATCGAGTGGGAATCAAAGAACATAAAGACATTATGAACAGCTACCCAAAAGAAATCACGGAAGGGGAAGGGCAAAAAGTGATGATTGCCATTGCGGTGGCGAATCAACCACGCTTATTAATTGCTGATGAACCGACTAATTCATTAGAACCCACAACTCAGTTACAGATCTTTCGCTTGCTTTCCAGTATGAATAAAAATAATGGCATGACCATTTTATTCGCTAGCAATGATATTGCGGAAATTAGTAAATGGTGTGACAGTCTCACTGTGTTATATTGTGGACAAAATACTGAAACAGGACCAAAGGAAAGCGTACTGGAAAATCCTTTTCATCCTTATACCGCGTCATTGTTACATGCTACCCCCGATTTCAGTCAACCGTTGCCATTTAAAAGCCGTTTGAGTACCCTGCGCGGTAGTGTACCCTTGTTAGAACATATGCCTATGGGATGTCGCTTAGGTCCACGTTGTCCTTTTGCTCAAAAAGATTGCGTGAATAAACCCCCATTACGTCGCATTAAACAACACCAATTTGCCTGTCATCATCCACTGAATTTACGTGAAAATGATGCAATTAAAGAAACCGTCAATCCATTGATATTAAACGTAGATATGCCTGTACAACACCATGATGAATAAAATAAAACGGAAGAAAAATGACCGCACTTTTAGACGTTAACGATTTATCCAAATCCTTTAAAGAACATCAAGGTTTGTTTGGATCAGATACCTTTCACGCTGTGCAAGATGTCAGTTTTAGCCTAGCACGCAAACAAACCTTAGCCATTATTGGGAATAACGGCTCTGGCAAATCAACCTTGGTAAAAATGATTGTGGGTATCACTCGCCCCACATCAGGGCAAATTGTATTAGACGGCAAACCCCTCACTTTTGGCGATTATCAATACCGTTCCAAACGTATCCGAATGCTGATGCAAGATCCTAATTCTGCCTTTAATCCACGCTTAAATATCGGGCAAATTCTTGATATGCCTTTAAAATTAGGGACAAATCTGAATGAACAACAACGGAATGAGAAAATCTTTGAAACCTTACGTTTAGTCGGTCTTTATCCCGATCATACTAACGTGAAAATCCACACCCTTTCTGCCAGCCAAAAACAACGTATTGCTTTTGCTCAAGCCTTGATTCTTGAACCACAGATTATTATTACCGATGATACTATTGGCACCTTAGATGCGTCCGTTAAAACCCAATTAACCAATTTAATGCTAAACGTACAAGAACGTCGTGGCGTTGCTTATATTTATGTCAGTCAACATTTAGGTTTTGTGAAGCATATTGCAGATCAGGTACTTGTAATGGATAAGGGGTTAGTAGTGGAATACGGTTCAACCAGAAATTTATTTAGCCATCCGAAAAGTGATATTACCAAGCGGTTAGTGGAAAGCCATTTTGAACATGTGTTGGATGATCGGGCTTGGGAGAGAGAGTGGTGATGGGGGCGTATACACTGCCCCGCACTCACGTACGAAGCAACAAAAAACCCGAACTCAACGTTCGGGTCTTTCAATAACTTGACTAATCTATTGATTAGAAGAATACACGTAAACCTACACCGTAAACATTGTCTTTTTTGGTTGTTGGTTCAACAAGACCGTTATCATCCCAATCTTTAGTACGTTTGTGTGCATATTCAACATAAGTAATTACATTTTTATGTAATTTATAGTCAACACCAACTAAGTATTGATTTTGAAGTTTATCTGTTTTTGTTTCATAACGTTCCCATTGTGCATACACACGAGAAGGATCAATAACTTGATAGCTTAAATCAACTAAAGAATAACGTGTTTTTACCTTGCCAGTATAATCAGATTTGTTATTTTCTTGACCATAGTTCGCTGCGATGTAGAATGGACCATAGCTATAAGCAGCATGGGCTAACCAGAAACGTTCTTTTGCTGTTGTTGATGTGGTTCGTACATCATCATAGTCACGTTGAAGATAGGTTGCTGCTAACTTAAGTGATTGATTATCGGAGATGTCATAATTATAGAATAAAGATGCTGAATAACCATTTTTAAGATCAGTTAAATGATTACCATCTTGATCGAAGATATTACCCGTTGTTGAACGATTTTTATTACTATCACCAAAGATGTAATCTAAACCGAAGCTAAGACCATTCCACTCTACAGAACGGAATTTAACCACTTTGTAATCTCTTGTTGAAACTGGATATAACGCAGCAGAGTTCGCATACGCACCATCATCAAGCACATCATCAATATTTAATAATTGACGACCAAAGCTTAACGCACCGATATCTTGATGTTTGAAACCTGCATATAAATGTCTGGTATCTGGATTACCAAAAGTATTTGTAGTTGTATCATCGCCACCGTCAAAACGTAACTCATACCCAGCAAAACCAGATAGACCGTTACCTAAATCATGGCTTGCTTTGAAGATAACACGAGAACCGTCATCTCTTAAATCGCCACGTTGATCGTCTGCAAAACGACCTAAGTACAAACGTAATGAACCACTTAATTCAATTTTTGTACCGTCTTGTTCATAAATGGTGGCAGCGTTTGCTGTGCTTACTGCTGTAGCGGCTGTGGCAGCCACTGCTAGTGCGACTAATGTTTTTTTCATAATGTTTTCCTTCTTTGTATCAGGATTATTGTTATATACAACCAAGATTTGAACTTTTTAAATTTAAAACTGTCAAATCTCACTTTTTTAAAAGCTAGACCATATTGCCAAAGAAAGAAATTCTCGTCAATCAGAAAAGACAATATTTTATATAAAAAGTGACAAAGATCACATTTTTCACAATAAAGAGATTAATTTATATACAAAGCGGCCTTTATCAGTACTCCATTGCCCCAAAAACAAGCTCAAATGAAGCCAAAAACGTGATTAATTTAATTGAAAAATAATACGCAAGCCAGCATTTTTGTGAGCCAAATCTTGCCTATTTTCAAATCGTACCTTGATATGATGTAATGCTGCAATGCGTTTGACAATGGATAATCCCAAGCCGCTACCTTTTTCATTTTGCCCTGCCGGACGATAAAAACGTTCACCGAGTTTATCTAAATCCGCTTGACTTACCCCACCACCATTATCTTCAATGTAAATAGCGTTTTTTTCTAACCGCACATTTACTTGGCTATGGTCCGGACAATATTTAATGGCATTATCAATAACATTACGTAACATTAAAGATAACAATAAGGTTTGTCCTTGGCGTTGTGCTGGCACTGCGCGGGTTTCAAAAAGCAATTCAATCTGTTTCTGTTGGGCAGAAAAATACAAATCACTTATCACCGAGCTAATTAAGTTTTGCCAATCAATCGTTTCCAATTCATCTAATTGTTGGAGATTATCTAACCGAGATAAGGTGAGTAACTGTTCAATCACTTGGGTTGCGCGATCAATACCTTGGGTGAGATTGGTTAAGGCTTCCTCTCTTAATTTAGCATCATCCCCCGCCATTTGTGCAATTTCTGCTTGAATCCGTAAGCCCGCTAATGGGCTGCGTAACTCATGAGCCGCATCTGACGTAAAGCGTCGTTCTCGCGTTAACATGTTGGAAGTGCGGTCAAAAAATCCATTTAATCCTTGTACTAAAGGCAGCACTTCATCGGGTAAATTTTGCGTATCAATAGGTTGATGCTCGTCCGGTGAACGTTGTCGCATTTGTCGCCCCACTTGATTAATCGCTTTTAATTCGCGTCCAATCAATAAAATCATCAAGCCAATTAACAATGGCAAGCCGGCAATCCATACCCACATTTGCTTAAACACCATATCATGAATCAAGCCACCACGATATTTAAGCTGCTGTCCCACCGCCACGATTAAACTACGATCTTCCGATGGCAACCAAAAAATACGCCATTTATCGTCATCGTTCCCCGCCAAGGTGGTCACTGAAAATCCACGTACGGGGGCAAAAATAAAGTTTTCCCCCTTTGCATCATCACCCAACAGCAAGTCACCGTCACGGGTAAACACCGCAAAGGCTAAGGCATCATCATCATAACGGGGTTTCCGTCTATGAAAAGGTCGAAATCCGCCACGTCTTTGGCGTTCCATTAAAATTTGATGTAAATTCGATGTAGCTAACCGTTTTGCCAATAAAATCTGTTGCGCATCAAACAGTTCATCCACTTCTTTACGTGCTTCAAACCACGCAATACTGGTAGAAATGCCCCAGATAATTAAAGCGGTTAACGATAAAATCGAAATTAAACGTAGGCGTAAACTATTCTTTGGTCGTAATTTCATCCCGTTTTCCTAAAGCATAACCCACACCATGCACGGTACGAATAAATTGTTTACCTAATTTCTTACGCAAATTATACATGTGGACTTCAAGGGCATTACTGCTCACATCATCATCCCAGCTATATAATTTTTCTTCAATAAAGGTACGACTTAGTACCCGTTTTTGATTGAGCATAAACAACTCGAGTAGCTTATATTCTCGCGTAGTCAACGAAATCTCTTGTTCATTTAAAAACACTTGGTGATGGGTCGGATCAAACTTCACCGCCCCATATTCCATAATCGGATTAGTCTGTCCATAACGACGGCGAATTAACGCTTGCAAACGCGCCACCACTTCAGCAAGTGCAAAGGGTTTACATAAATAATCATCCGCCCCACGTTGCAAGCCAGTAACCCGTTCATTTAAGGTATCCCGCGCGGTTAAAATTAAAATGGGGACATCTTGATTATCCGCTCGCCATTGCTGCAAAATAACCAAACCATCCATTTTCGGCAAGGTCAAATCTAATACGACCGCATCATAATCCGCTGCTTTAATCGCCTCAAAACCTGTTTTACCGTCAGTAAACCAATCCACTAAAAAGCCCGATTTGGTCAAGCCTATATTTAACCCATTACCAATTAAGGGATCATCTTCAATGACTAAAATTCGCATAAATTACACCGCAGTTTGTTGTTGATTTCTGTTGTTAGCATAACAAAAAAGCGACCTGAATGTCGCTTTTTATAGAAAATTATTCCGCTTTATCGGCATCGGTTGGCTTACCTGACGGCTTACCCTCTGGTCTAGCTCTGACTTTTTCCACCACAAAGGCTTCCACTTCGGTTTTACCCCAAGATTTGTCCACCTCTGCCACGATCTTGACTTTATCTTCTGGCGTAATTAAGCCACGCATGGCTTTACGATCAATCTCTAAAGTTAATTCGCCTGAACTATCTTTAAATACGAAGTCTTTTTTACCCACTTGTTTAATAATATGACCAATTAAGATGATCGGTTGATCATCTTGCCATTTTGCCGCATCCGCCACTTGTGTAGTTTTAGTTGGCATAAATCCACCGTACGGACGTTCATCATTAGGGCGATTTTCCGCCATTCTATTGCCATGATCTGCACCTTGTCCGCGATACGCTGGCGCTCTGGCTTTTGTTTGCACCACCACAGGATCTAAAGTGGTCTGTGATTCTGATGCGGTTTCCGCTTGGACAAAATTTGCCCCGGCTAAAATAGATAAACCTAGTAAGGTAGCGATACTGGTTTGTTGAATGACATTTTTTTTCATCTTCCTTTCCTTTTCAATATAACCTTAACCATACAAAGCACTACACGGTAGCATCACTTTGTTGAGAGAAATTAAAACAGATAAGTATTAAGAAAAAATGAAGAGAGGGGAAATAATTTAACTTTTCAGCCGAAACCAAAATAACAGCGGTAAAATAATCAAAAAAAGCACCGCACTTGAGCTAATTGCTAATTTAAATTGCCAATGTTGTGTTTTATGCTGAAAATGTTGCATACCTAAATGCACACCGATAAACCCACCAATAAAACAAAGGGTAAAGAATACCAATTCTTCAATTCGCCATTGTTTATTTTTGGCACGTTTTTTATCTTCTCCCATTAAAAAATACGCGGTGATATTCACCACCGCGAGATAGATTAAAAAGAAATAAAGCATACTTAATTCAATACAAACTCAATCCGACCACCCAACGCATTGGCATAACGCGAAAGTGTATCCAAAGTTGGACGAACCAAGCCACGTTCTAAGCGGCTCACATTTTGTATTTTCATCCCCGTTTTTTCAGCAATATCTTTTTGTGTAAGATTTTGAGCTTCTCGTTGTGCTTTTAAGCTCGCCATAAGTTGTTCTTGTTCTTCTAGCCGTTTATATTCTGCAGCAAAGGCAGGGTTTTGCATTAAATTTTGGCGTAATTCGGCTAACGTGATAAATTCAAGATTTTCATTTTTCTTCATCTAAATTCTCCTTAATTTCATACATACGAGAAAGTGAGAGTTCAATACTTTGTTGCGGTGTTTTTTGTGTTTTCTTATGTAAAACGTGAACGACATAAATTTGTTGACGTTTCTCAAAAAAGAAAAAACTACGAGAAATTCCTTCTAAACTTGTCACCCTCAATTCTTTCAAGCCATCTTTTATATGACGAACTTTCGGCTCTTTTAGCTCAAATCCTTTCAATGATAATTCTTCTATTGCTTTAAATGTTGCTGCTTGTAAATTAGGTGGCAGTTTTTTTAATTCCTTTAATGCCAATTTTGTTATCACTAAATCAAACATACCATCCTCATTATCATCAACTTTGATGAGTTTACTCTTTTCAAAAAAATTATTCAAGCAAAAAAGCGGTGATTTACCATCACCGCTTTTTACTCGCAAATTTCACTATTTATTTTTCATAAACCGGCAAACGTTTACAAATTTCCAACACTTTCGCTTTAGTGGCTTGAATCACTGCTTCTTCGTTATCTTTGCCAATGGCATCTAACACATCACACATCCAACCAGCTAACTCAACCACATCTTTTTCAGTGAAACCACGACGTGTGACAGATGGCGTACCGACCCGAATGCCAGATGTCACAAATGGTTTTTGTGGATCATTTGGTACAGCGTTTTTATTGACCGTAATATTGGCACGACCTAATGCCGCATCCGCTGCTTTACCTGTTAAACCTTGTTTCACAAAACTGACAAGGAATAAATGGTTTTCCGTACCGTTAGAGACCACATCATAACCACGAGATTTAAACACTTCTACCATGGCTTTGGCGTTTTTCACCACGTTTTGTTGATACACTTTGTATTCTGGTTCAAGTGCTTCTTTAAAACAGACGGCTTTTGCCGCAATGATATGCACTAATGGACCGCCTTGACCGGCTGGAAATACCGCAGATTGGAATTTTTTGTACATTTCTTCATCACCAGAAGAAGACAAAATCAAGCCACCACGTGGACCGCCTAAGGTTTTGTGTGTGGTTGTGGTCACAACGTGGGCGTGTGGTAATGGATTTGGATAAACGCCAGCAGCGATTAAACCTGCTACGTGTGCCATATCGACAAATAAATAAGCGCCCACTTCATCTGCAATTTCGCGCATTTTCGCCCAGTCCACCACTTGGCTATAAGCAGAAAAACCTGCTACGATCATTTTTGGTTGGCACTCAAGAGCTTTTTGACGCACATCTTCATAATCAATTAAACCGTCTGCGGTAATACCGTATAACACGGAATTGTAGATCTTGCCCGAAAAGCTCACTTTCGCCCCATGGGTTAAGTGACCACCATGGGCTAAGTCCATGCCTAAAATCGTGTCACCCGGTTTAATTAACGCCATATATACCGCTGCATTGGCTTGTGAACCTGAGTGCGGTTGCACATTGACATAATCCGCCCCAAATAATTGTTTGGCACGATCAATGGCTAATTGCTCAACAATATCCGCATATTCACAACCACCGTAATAACGTTTACTCGGATAACCCTCCGCATATTTATTGGTAAATTGTGAGCCTTGCGCTGCCATCACTAATGGGCTAGCATAGTTTTCAGAGGCAATCAATTCAATATGTTCTTCTTGACGACGGTTTTCATCTTGAATGGCTTGCCATAAAATAGGATCGTAATTTTCAATGGTGACAGATTTTTTAAACATAGATTTTCCTTTCTAAGTTGGAGATGAATGTTGATAGTTTACTCTTTTCTACCGCTTTTTTTAATTAAAATTTCATTGTTAATTTTTCAGATTTTAGATGAATTATTTTCATCTTCATTTCGTTTGCTCTCTCGCCACCGCACGATAGCCAATATCACGGCGATAAAAACGACCTGTCCAATTCACTTGTTCAGCTAATTGCAAGGCTTTCTGTTGGGCTTCAAACACGCTATGACCTAATGCTGTCACACAAAGTACACGTCCGCCGTTAGTCACCAGCTTGCCGTCTTTTTCCGCCACACCAGCCAAGAACACTTTTTCATCGGCTTTGTTTTCCGTTGGCAAACCGTGAATTTCATCATTTTTGCGATAATCCGCTGGGTAGCCTTCTGCTGCCAACACAATGCCTAAGGCTGGTTTCGGATCCCATTGTGATTTCACCTGATCTAACTCTCCTTGACAGGCTTTCAAACAAAGTTCCACTAAATCTGATTGTAAACGCATCATAATCGGTTGAGTTTCAGGATCACCAAAACGGCAGTTAAATTCGATCACTTTTGGCTGACCGTTTTTATCAATCATTAGACCCGCATATAAAAAGCCTTTATACACATTATTTTCCGCTGCCATGCCACGTACGGTTGGGTAAATAATTTGTTCCATAACACGCTGATGAATTTCGCTGGTTACCACAGGCGCAGGTGAATACGCGCCCATTCCGCCAGTATTCAAGCCTTGATCATTTTCACCGACACGTTTATGGTCTTGACTGGTCGCCATGGGTTCAACGTGTTCACCGTCTACCATGACAATAAAACTGGCTTCTTCACCGTCCAAAAATTCTTCCACCACCACTCGGCTACCCGCTTCACCAAAGGCATTACCCGCTAACATATCACATACTGCATCTTCGGCTTCTTTTAAGGTCATTGCCACAATCACACCTTTGCCAGCCGCTAAACCATCTGCTTTAATCACAATCGGCGCACCTTTTGCACGAATATAAGCAAGGGCAGGGTCAATTTCCGTGAAATTTTGATATTCCGCCGTTGGGATATTATGACGAGCTAAAAAATCTTTGGTAAAGGCTTTTGAGCCTTCCAGCTGAGCGGCGGATTGACGTGGTCCGAAAATGGTTAACCCTGCTTGTTCAAAAGCATCCACCACACCAACGACTAACGGAGCTTCAGGACCCACGATAGTTAAACCGATTTGGTTATCTTGAGCAAATTTGACTAATGCTGGAACATCAGTAGCAGAAATCGCCACATTTTGCACCGCAGTTTCTCTGGCGGTTCCCGCATTACCGGGGGCGACAAAGACTTTTGAGGCAAGGGGAGATTGGGCGACTTTCCAAGCGAGGGCGTGTTCGCGACCGCCATTTCCGATGATGAGTATGTTCATTTTGTTTCCTTTTTTTAATTACAATTTTTACAATCGGGTTTCGCCGATGGCGACTTACTTTTTCTTTGCTTTGCCAAAGAAAAAGTAAGCAAAAAGAAAGGCGACCCCGATTTTGCCTTGTTTCCTGAAAATACTTAAATTTGCTTAACGGAAAAGTTGTAAACTCGCTACGCTCAGACAGTACAACTTTTCCTACAAATTTAAGCATTTTCAGGCGGCAAAGACGGGGACCCCGTTACAAACGTAGGGGCGTATTGCATACGCCCAATAAATCGCTCAGACGGTGATTTTGTTAATAACGTAAAGGCAGACCAAATATCCACCCCAAAATCACGCTCCGTTTTTAACAGGGCGTATGCAATACGCCCCTACAATTTTATTTCTGTATTCTGTCTTCTGTCTTCTGATCAGAATCCCCATCTGAACCGCCTGAAAATCACGCCCCGTTTTTAACAGGGCGTATGCAATACGCCCCTACAATTTTATTTCTGTATTCTGTTTTCTGTCTTCTGTCATCTGATCAGAATCCCCGTCTGAACCGCCTGAGCGTTTTGGTATTTTTAGCTAAATTTTGCATGTCTGAGCGTAGCGAGTTCAAAATTTAGCGTGAAGAAAATACCAAATAAGCTCAGAAAAGCGGTGAAGTCGGGGTGTGCTTTTCTTTGCCTACTTTCTTTTGCACAAGCACAAAATTCGTAGAATTTTGAACGTTGGCTTTGCCAACGGCACGAAGTGCGAGCGTAGCGAGTAAAAGAAAGTATGGTCGCCCATCGGGCGAAACCGATTTCCAATTAATGACGGAAATGTCGCATCTTAGTCAACACCATCACCATCCCATGCTCATCCGCCGCATCAATCACCTCCTGATCCCGCATTGAACCACCGGGGTGAATCACACATTCAATGCCTACTTTTGCTGCTGCATCAATACCATCACGGAACGGGAAAAACGCATCAGATGCCATTACGCAACCCGCCACATTCAAGCCCTCATCTTGTGCCTTAATGCCTGCAATTTTGGCGGAATAAACTCGGCTCATTTGCCCTGCACCGATACCGATAGTTTGGTTATCTTTGGCATAAACAATGGCGTTGGATTTAACGAATTTCGCTACTTTCCAGCAGAATAATAAATCTTGTAATTCTTTTTCTGTCGGTTTACGTTTGCTGACAACTCTCAAATCATCCATACCGACCATACCTAAATCTGCATCTTGCACCAACAAACCACCGTTCACCCGTTTAAAATCTAAACGTTGCTGCGTTTGACTAAATTCACCACATGCCAATAAACGCACGTTTTTCTTCGTTTTCACCACATCAATGGCACCTTGCGATACTTTCGGTGCAATAATCACTTCCACAAATTGACGTTCTACAATGGCTTTCGCCGTTTGCTCGTCTAATTCACGGTTAAAGGCGATAATCCCCCCAAAGGCAGAAGTTGGATCTGTTTGATAAGCCCGATCGTAGGCTGTCAAAATAGTCTCGCCCAATGCCACGCCACAAGGATTGGCATGTTTAACAATCACACAAGCAGGTTCGGCAAAGGATTTCACGCATTCTAACGCTGCATCTGTATCCGCAATATTGTTATACGATAGGGCTTTGCCTTGTAATTGTTTGGCAGTGGAAACGCTGGCTTCTTTGACATCTTGTTCCACATAAAATGCGGCATTTTGGTGGCTGTTTTCGCCGTAACGCATAGTTTGCTTACGAATAAAATTCAAGTTTAAAGTACGGGGAAATTCACCGCAATTTTGATTAGGATCTTCTTCATCCGCCGTAAAATAAGGTTTCACCAATTTACCAAAATAATTAGCAATCATACTGTCATATTGGGCGGTATGTTCAAAGGCTTTAATCGCTAAATCAAAACGGGTTTCAAAGGTTAAACTATTGTGATTTTGATCCATTTCAGCAAGAATAGTATTAAAATCTTGGTTATTTACCACAATCGCCACATCTTTATGGTTTTTCGCCGCAGATCGCACCATGGTTGGTCCACCAATATCAATATTCTCTACTGCATCGGCTAAGGTGCAATCGGGTTTTGCGACAGTTTGAGCAAAAGGATAAAGATTTACCACCACCATATCAATAGGATCAATGCCATGCTGTTGCATGATACCATCATCTGTGCCACGGCGACCTAAAATGCCACCATGCACTTTTGGGTGTAAGGTTTTTACTCGCCCGTCCATCATTTCGGGAAAGCCAGTATAATCAGACACCTCGGTTACCGCTAAACCGCTATCTGCTAACAATTTCGCCGTGCCACCTGTTGATAATAATTTCACCCCACGTTGCACTAAACCCTGTGCAAACTCCACGATACCGTTTTTATCGGAAACGCTTAATAACGCCTGACGAATAGGACGATTTGATTGCATTGAAATATTCCTTTGAAAGTAAATAAAAAAATCAGCGTGCATTATAACGCAAACGGTTGCGTTTATATACTGGATAAATAAAAAAAGCCTGTATTCTCTCCGAACACAGGCTTTCTATTTTACATAAAGTGCGGTTATTTTTGATTACGTTTATTGTCTAACGCAAAAGCACCGCCCCCTTGGAAGAAAATATAGAAAAAGGCAAAGCAATATAATGCAGCGAGTTCGCCTTTATTGGTCAAGGGTAAAAATAAATTATCCGCTGGGATTGCATGCACATGAAAATAAGCGACAGCCATCATACCGGACAATAAAAATGCTACTTGGCGAGTAAATAGACCTAAAATCAATAAGATACCACCAGTAATTTCTAAAATACCACCGATACCATACATTGAGAATAATGGCACCGCACCATTTCCGCCAGTCATGGACATGGGAAATTCAAAATATTTCGCGGTACCATGTAATAAAAACATGTAACCCGCCATAATACGTAACAACGCTAATGCATAAGGGGAATATTTATTTAATGAATCCATAATACTTTCCTTTTTAATAATAAAATCAACAAAATAAACCGAATAAAAATATACGGTATAAGTATTATACCTATTTCTCTTAGTTAATAAACAAAAGATTTGTTAAAAAACTTTTTCATTATTGTTAAAAATTAAATTTTAACAACCATTGATGAAATTTATCTGCGGGCATAAATCCTGTCACTCTTGATCCTGAAATTTCCTGTCCTTGTTGATTAAAAAATAAAATCGTCGGCAATCCCAACACCTTTAGCTTTTCCATGAGTTTCTGATTTTCAGGACTATTTTTGGTCATATCTATTTGTAATAATAAGATCTTCTCAAAATCCTGCATAACCGTTGCATCACTAAAGGTATATTTTTCAAATTCTTTACAAGCGATACACCAATCGGCATAAAGATCGAGCATTGCTACCGATTTAGGATTATTCTTCAATGTTTGTTCTAATTCACTCAGGGTTGAAACTTGCATAAACTGCGGTTTAAAATTTGCTCTTTTTTGCACCGCACTTTGTTCGTTGACGACATAATAACTCAACAAATTAAAATGCTGTATAACAAAAAACATCAATAACGCCACTATCACGCCAAGCCAATACCGCTTATGCGCAATCCAACAAGTAAACGTAATCAACCACACCGCCCATAATTCCAAGGTCCATTGAACAAAAACACGTTCTAATAAAATCACCGGTAATAATAACAAAATAAAACCAAATAGCTGTTTGATTGTATTTAACCAATCTCCCGATTTAGGCAAAATTTGATTACCAAACACCGTCACTAAAATCAACGGCACGCCCATACCTAAGGCTAATAAATACAAGGTAATGGCACCAATAAATAGATCACCAGTTTGTGCGACATATAACAATGCCCCCGAAAGCGGTGCGGTGGTGCAAGGGGAAGCCACTAGCCCAGCTAATGCGCCCATCACAAACACACCAAAATATGCCCCTGACTGCTGTTTTTGGCTGATTTGGCTAATTTTGGTTTGTAACCCACTCGGCAATTGTAAGGTAAACACGCCAAACATTGACAATGCCAATAACACAAATAATACGGATAAACCTACTAATACCGGTGGACTTTGCAACGCTTGTTGGAACGGCAACCCAATAGCCGCTACGATCAGACCTAGCAAAGTATAAGTTAATGCCATGCCTTGCACATAAATAAAGCTTAACCCCAAGGCTCGCCACATTGATGGGCGTTCATGCTGTCCAATCACGATAGCTGAAAGTAACGGCAACATCGGCAATACGCAAGGTGTAAAAGCAAGTCCTAAGCCTAATAGGAAGAACCCCAAGAAGGCATATTGGGATTTAAACAAGCTATCTGCAAGTTGATCCTGTTCGCTGATATGTTGGGAAACTGCGGTGTTTTTAACCGCACTTTTTTCCAAATCAAAGTGAAAACTCGCCAAGTCAATGATTTTTTCTTCTGGCGGATAGCATAATCCTTTCGTGCATCCTTGATAAGTCACGGTTAATTGAGAGAGTTCATGGCTTTCTAGCACAGGCAAAATCACACTTAACTCATGGCGAAAAATCTCTGTTTCACCAAAAAATTCATCTTGATGTACTTCTCCTTGTGGAAATTGCAACTCACCTAGTTTACCATTTTTTATACTAGCAGTAATTTCTTGCTTATATAAATAATAGCCGTCTGCAATTAGCCAATGTAAGATCAATTGATTATTTTGGTTTTGTGCAGAAAACTGAAAAGCTTGATCAGCAGGCAAGAACGAGGTTTTATTCGAAAATAAATTCCCTTGGCTTGAAATGCTGATCAATAACAGGATAAAAAAAGTTAAATATTTTTTCATAGATTTTGGTAATATCAAGAAATTTTCTTTATATTAACCTAGATAATCTCCCATTAAAACTAAATAATTTTACGCAATTTTGCCGGCAATCCTTGTCTTACTGCCGATCCACAAACCCAATCTACCCATGGTGACGCAATTTGTTTGGTCTCGTCTAATAAACCTAAATCATTGATATTTATCCCTTGTTTGATTTGTGCATGACCTTTTACTTCCTTGCCATCAATAAAATAACTTTTAGCGCCTGATTGTGTGCGTCCATAGCCATGTTCAATGGCAATTGTCCCCTGCATAATGCCAGCGATAGTCATAATTTGTACATTTACACGACCTGTCGGGGTAGAAAGCTCCACCACATCCCCTTGTTTAATGCCTAAACTTTCTGCATCAAGATTATTCATGGTGACTAAGCCGACCGGTTTAATAGCATGTAAGCGTAAAATAGGTGCGGTAATACTGCTCATTAAATTAGATTTAAACGAGATCAGTTTAAATGGCCAGTCTTTAGCAGGATAATGGCTTTCCAGCAAGCTATTATCGGAAAATTGCGGCTCAAAATAGGTCGGACAACCGTGATAATGTTTGCCATTAGCAAAATGGCGTGCTTTTGCCACGGTTTCATTCCAAATTTGCAGACAATTTGACCATTTTGGTTGCATATTTTCACCGTCCCAAGCACTTTGATAAGGGGCAAAGCGTCCGCCTTTGCAATATATGGTTGCCACTTTTAACACTTCTTCGGGTTTTAAGGTTTTTTCAAATTCACCCATTAAGCGTTGTACGCCCGTCAGTAATAAATCTTCTCGGCTGGCATCATTCACCGGTTGTTTACCATCAAAGGCAACATTCGCTGCGGCTCGTAGGAAAAAGTCTTCACTACGATTGAGCGGATAGGTGTTGCCTTCTTTATCCGCAATGGCATTGTCACCAAAACCCGCTAATTGCATTTGTTTGGCAATAGCAATAATAAAACTTTCCATACAAACGGTTTCACCTGATGCGGTTTTTTGGTTGCGGGATTGTACAATCGGCCAACGTGCTGTGCTGGCTTTAGTCGGTACACCCGCCCAAGGTGTGCTAAATCCCCAACTTTCAAAATTATGCGTGTCTGGCACAATATAATCCGCCAGTGCAGTGGTTTCGTTCATAAAAGCATCAACCGCGATAAATAATGGCAATAATGTCGGATCTTTTAATTGTTCTTCAATTTGATATTTCAGCCCAGCCATACCATAAATTGGGTTGGTCATGTGGCTGATCCAAGCTTTAATTGTATAAGGATAGCCTTGCAATGCTGAGCTGATCATTTCCGTCATTTGACCGCCGACAAAGGGATACCATGCTGCTTTGGCTGGATATGGATTTTCGCCGTTGACAACTTTGCGTTTAAATTCACTGGATTGTTCATAATGGCGTTTACTGCGTGCCAAATTCATGCCTTTTGGTTTCACCATATCAGGGAAATTAGCTAAGTCATAACGTGGTGCAGGGGCAAAATCACGGAATTTTCCGCCTGCCATACTCATGCCGCCTTTTTTATTCATATTGCCGACCATGGCGTTGAGCAATAACAATGCCCAAGTGGTGTAAAATCCATTGCTGTGCATAGTGCCACCGTGGCTAACCACTGAAGCTTTGTGTCCATAAGAAGTAAATTTTTTCGCCAAATCCTGCATAATTTGTACGCTTACGCCACATTGTTCAGCATATTCAGCTAACTCAAAGCGGAAACAGGAGTCTTTTAATAAATGGAAAGCAGATTTAACTTGTACTTGGGAGCCGTCTTTAAAGGTAACCAAATCGTCCACAAAAAGCACCGCAGTTTGGCAATCTCTGGCGGCGATAAATTCACCGCTTTGTTGATCTTTAACCAAAATATCGCCATCATTCGGTTTTTCTGGCGGTTCTCTTGCGATCACATCATCTAAGCGTACGGCTTGTCCATAGCGTTTATGGGTAGAGTCCGCAATGAACAAATGGGTGGCATTACAAAAGCTTACCCCATTAGCTTTTTGCATGCTTTCTAGGCTCGGAATTTGTAAATAATCGGCGTTGTAACGTTCATTTTCAATAATCCAACGTAACATTCCCAACGCAAGGGAAAGATCACCGCCTGATTTAATCGGCACCCAACGGTTATTCTGCGTAGCTTGTGTGCCAGTTAGCTCTAAACGTGGTGCCACATAGACATATTCAAAATTATCATTTTCCGCACGCATTTTGGCTAATTGACGTGCTTGGCGTTTAAATGGATTGCCTGATTGTGCTGGCGATGTTCCCATAAATAAAATAAATTCCGCATAATCCCAATCGGGTTTGGCATGGGAATTTTTATCAAAATCGTTCATAAAGGCAGCAGAACCAGCCCGATAAGATACGCCACAATAAGAACCGTGCGACGCAAAATTAATGGTGCCAAAACTGTTATTGGCAAAACGTTGCAGTAATGGTTGTCTGCCCTCAGGGCCTGCATGAGTGACAAATAATTGATTCACTTTGGCACCAAACTCAGGATTTTCCGCACTCACTGGAGTGGTTAAATCCCGAATAGCCAATAACCCATCTACATGACCTTCACCAAATAAATCACCGCCATACACCACTTCATTGACCAACTGTTCAAAACTAATACTCTGCCATTTTCCTGCACCACGTTTGCCTACCCGTTTTAAACACTGGGTGAGCCGATAAGGGCTTTGTACACCGTCTAAAAATGCTGCCCCTCTGGCACAGGCGGTAGAACGTCCTGCCAGTCCCTGTTCGCCAGCGACACTTAATTGTGCCTGATGAATGGACTGGTTGAAATCCAGAAATTCATCACCAGACAGCGGATGATAGGGATTGCCGTTAATTCGCAGTACTTTATTTTCAGCTAAATCCACTCTAGCACGCACCCCACAAAGCGTCCAACAACCTTGACATTGGGTATTGCACACCACTTGATTGGCGTTGCTTAATAATTGTTGATTATTTACCGCATATTCAGGCAATAAGGAATTACCATGCACCGCATCTTGCGTAGTCACGCCTGAGTTGCCACGGTTCATTAGTCCCTCAGTCACTTCTTTTATTTTCGGCGCATAACCCACACCAAAGGCAGCCGCTCCACCTAAAGCGATACCGGTTTTAAGTAAATTTCGTCTATTCATGATAATACTCCTGTCTGTGTATTATGCGGTGTACTATGTAGTTTATTCAGGGTAGCCATTTTTTGCTCGGTTGGTGTTTTGGTCATATTTAACAGTTGCCACATTAGCACAGAAACCAACGCCCATAAGCCCAACATGGAAAGCATGCCTAAACCACCGTCAGCATTCCATTCAAAATGATAGGGATTGGCTAAGGCATTATATTTGGCTAAGGTTTGTACCTGAATGAATAACACCCAACGCACCATGCCGGTGAAAATCAACGCGAAGATAACGGATAAACCCAAGGAAAAACGAAATGGCGGTAACAGTAACCAGCCAGCGATTACAAGGGCGAAAACCGCGGTGAAAATCGGCAAGGTTTTTTGCTGATATAATTGTGTTAATTGATCAGCAATATCGCCTGAAGCGGTGCATAAGCCGATTAACGCCAAGATAAATAGGGTGAGGCTAAATAAAGCCCAATGACGTAAATAAGCCAAGTTTTGTTGGGTGCGTAATTTCACTGTCCATTGAATTAACAACATGGAAGTCGGTAAGGCACTGAAAATAATCAGTGGGGCAAACCAAGGATTATGCCAAAGCGGTCTGGCTTGCACTTGATACACTTCCATACAAGTGTAAAACAAAATAGCTGCCACTGAAATTAATACTAGACCACGCACCCAATGTAACCAGATAGTTAATCTTGCGGCTAATTTTGCCGTCATCGGTTGTTTCACCTGATAGAATAACAGCAAGAAATAAGCAGCAACGGTCATGGTAAAAAACGGTAAAATATAAGCGCCCCACCACATGAGTGACCAATAGGTCAGTACGGTATAAAAATGCCAAACACGAGTGGGTTGATGCAAATCGGCAGTTAATGCAATCGGTGCCACAATCGCACAGGTTAACGCCACTGCTACGGCAATCAATTCCTGTTGTGAGCTTGCCTGTTTGACATATCTCATCATCACCGCCCCAGCAACCGCTGTGGCTGCCAATCCAATAAAAAAGAAATAACTCGCCGCCCAAGGTAACCAAGCGACATGTTGCGGTTCAACTAAAATTTCGTTAATCATGCTGCATCCTCCAAGCCTTGCCATAACATTGGCTGACCTTTCACTTGGCTTACAAAAGCATCATCTAAACCTAAATAAAACACTTGCGGAATGGTACCATCTTCAGGTTTTAGCACTTTAAGTTCATCTTTATGTTGCGCGATAAGTTGGCTAATCGTGCTGTTGGGATCTTTTAAATCCCCAATAATTCTGGCACCTCCCACACAACTTTCCACACAGGCTGGCAATAAACCCGCTTCTAATCGATGAGCGCAAAATGTGCATTTATCGGCGGTTTTCGTTTCTTCATTAATAAAACGCGCATCATAAGGACAGGCTTGTACACAATAAGCACAGCCGATACAGGCTTCATTATTAATGACCACAATACCATCTTTGCGCTGATAAGTGGCTTGCACAGGACAAACGGGTACACAAGGTGGGTTATCACAATGATTACATAAACGAGGTAATAACACATTGTTAATCATATGGTTTTCGTTCACCACTTCATATTGACGGACAGTGGTACGAAATTCGCCCAGCGGGCTGTTATTTTCTACTGAACAACTCACCGTACAAGCCTGACAACCTATACAACGTCGCAAATCAATCAACATGCCATAACGATGTTCAGCACTCCCTTCTCTGCGCGCTGGCTGAAAATTCTGCTCAGCATAACTTAACGGCACAAATGCCGATCCCACTGTTAATGCAGAGAAATTTTTCAGTAGTTTTCGTTTAGTTAACTCCATAGTATTTCTCCCTGAAACTTAAAATAAAAGCACTTGAAATAAAAGAAACTTGAAATCAATAAGATTTGATCGTATTGTTAAGTATATGAATAAAAAGTGATATTGTGGTTTTCCACATAAATCATTGTTCTATGATCCAGATCAAGGAAATAGCCATGAAATTCCCAAAAATGCGGTCTTTTTTGCAATATTTTTTGCGATATGTAAGCGTTATTGGTTTGCTATGCCTATTTTTTCCTGTGATAGCCAAAGCAAATGATTGGCAAATCGGTATTCTCGCCCAGCGGGGAACCACTCACACCTATGCCAAATGGCAACCTTGGGTGGATTGGCTAAATCAGCAACTTAATCCTGAGCATCATTTTGTGCTAGTGATGTTGGATCTTGACGATCTCAAACAAGAAAAAGCCAAAGACTTGGATTTTATTATCACCAATCAATCGCAATTTTTTTATTTAAATGATACCCCCGTACGTTGGTTAGTCACACTCAATTCGCCACGCCAGCAGCACGATACGATTGGACGCATAGGCAGCGCGATTATTGTACGCGCAGATAGTCAGTATAGGACATTGCAGGATTTAAAAGGCAAAAAAATCGCTGCCGTGGGAAATGACGCTTTTGGTGGTTTTCTATTGGGGTATCATGAATTTGTACAACATAATCTGAGCGAAAAACACGATCTCCATTTTCAGTTTACCGGTTTTCCGGTAGATAATACACTTTTTTGGCTTAAAGAGAAGAAGGTCGACGCTGCCATCACGCCGGTTTGTTTACTGGAAGATTTGGTCATTGAAGGTGTATTAAAACAACAAGATTTTCGCTTACTGCTCGACAAACCCAATACTATTGGTTGCTGGGCGAGTACGGATTTACTGCCCAATTGGTCGTTGGCTGCCATGCCCAAAGTGCCACATAGTTTAGCCACAACATTAGTCACCCTATTATTAAACCACAGTCCCGCTGAACTTCCCCAATGGACACCACCTCTTTCTACCTTACAAGCAGATTATATTTTGCGTGAACTCTATCGCCATCCACAACAAAATCTTTGGGCGGATGTGAAGTATTGGCTGATACAATATCAAGGCTGGATTATTGCCATCATATCATTTATTTTGTTGAATTATCTTTGGGTAAGTTGGCAAATTCACCGCAAAAGTAAAGCGCTAGAACAGGTTTATCAAGATTTACATTTTTATCAGAAACAACTTGCTCAGGCCGATCGTTTAAGTATATTGGGCGAAATGACGGCGGGTATTGCACATGAAATTAATCAACCTCTATCCGCCATTAGCATGTACAGTGCGGGTTTAAAACATCAATTAAGCCAATCCGGTTACGCCAGTCAAGTGACGAATAAAATCCTAGACGTTTTAGATAAAATCATCCATCAGGTCGATCGCAGTGTCAAAATTGTACAAAACTTACGCCATTGGGCGAAAGCTAAAAATGCCAATGACAAAGAACGCATTTTGCTACATACTACCTTACAACGTACCATTTATTTTGTGCAACAACAAAATAAACAAGCGAAAATTCAATTAAACTGTGATATTCAGTTACAGATTTATGTCTGTACCACAATGTTAGAACAGGTAGTCTGCAATTGTTTACTGAATGCCTTGCAGGCTAATGCTGACCAAATTGCAATAAATGTACAACCTATTCACACAGATAAAATACAAATTGAAATTGTAGATAACGGCAGCGGTTTCACCCAACAACAACTGGATTTCCCGTTTGTTCCATTTCAAAGCACAAAACCCGATGGATTAGGCTTAGGCTTGGTGATTTGCCAGCGTTTAATCCAATCGCAAGGTGGAGATATTCAGCTCAGCAATCTGCCACAAGGTTCTGGAGCAAGAGTTAACTTATTATTACCAAAGGGGAATTATGCAAATTCATTTAGTGGATGACGACCCAAGTGTCTTAGATTCAACCCAGTTTTTGCTGGAACAATTGGGTTATCAAGTAACCACTTGGTCAGACAGCGTAAAATTCGTACAAAATGCACCGCACTTTGTGCCGGGTATCGTATTATTAGATATGAAAATGCCGTTAATGGATGGCAAACAGGTTCATCAATATCTCAGTGAAATACAAAGCACCCTTGCGGTGATTATTATGACTGCCTATGCGGATGTCCCAATGGCGGTATCTGAATTAAAGCAAGGTGCGGTGGATTTTTTACAAAAACCGGTCGATTTTGAACACTTGCGTGCCACTTTACAAATTGCCGAACAACGCACGCTATCAAACTATGAAAAACAGAAAATTAAGCAGGATTATCATACCCTTAGTCCAAAACAACATGAAATTCTAGCGTTAATCATACAAGGCAAAATCAACCGTGAAATCGCCCAACAATTGAATATTGCGATTCGCACCGTGGAAGTCCATCGGGCTCAAATTATGCAAAAAATGAATGCCAAAACCTTAGCCGAATTGATTTATAAGCGATCATTGCTAGATTAAACGTTCTCCCCTATTTTAGGGCTGAAATTTATGCTATTTTATTTCTCCATTTATTTATAACCTCAATAAGGAAAATTATGCAAACACTACTAAAAATAACCCATCTTGTCAGTAAAACCTTTGCTCTTTGGGTATTGATTTTTGCTTTTCTGGCTTTTAAATTCCCAACTTATTTCATAGAAATTCGTCATTATATTACTTACTTGCTCGGTATTGTCATGTTCGGTATGGGAATTACATTAACATTTAATGATTTTAGTGAAGTCGTTAAACATCCTAGGTCTGTAGTTATTGGCGTGATCGGACAGTTTGTAATTATGCCGGCTATTGCTTTTGCACTGGCTAAAATATTTGCTTTACCTGCTGATTTAGCTGTCGGTATAATTTTAGTCGGTTCTTGCCCCGGCGGGACATCATCTAATGTAATGACCTATTTGGCAAAAGGTAATACGGCACTTTCTGTTGCCTGTACAACTATTTCTACTTTATTAGCCCCGTTACTTACCCCGGTTATTTTCTATGTACTTGCAAGTCAATGGTTAGAAATTGATGCTTCTGCTATGTTTATCTCCGTGTTAAAAATGGTACTTCTGCCTATTTTATTAGGTTTAATCGTACGTGCTTTATGTAAACAGAAAATCTATGAAATTAGCAAAACCATGCCATTACTTTCCGTTATTTCTATTGTACTGATCTTGTCTGCGGTGGTTGCGGTTAGTAAAGACAAAATTGTAGAATCAGGCTTATTGATCTTCGCTGTGGTTGTTCTGCATAATTGTTTAGGCTATCTCGTTGGCTTTTCTGCGGCAAAACTTTTACGTTTAGATAACTATGACAGTAAAGCGATTTCTATTGAAGTAGGCATGCAAAATTCAGGCTTAGGAGCAGCACTCGCAGCGGCTCATTTTAATCCTATTGCGGCAGTACCCAGCGCTATTTTCAGTTTCTGGCATAATGTATCAGGTCCAATTGTCGCTAATATTTTTTCTACTATTAAAAATCGCACCCAATAATTAACTTTATAATAGGTCGCTAGTTGAGCGACCTTTCTGTAATTTATATTTCATTTATGTTTCGCTAATAAATTTCTGACGCAATTGATGCAATTGATCTCTGACAGCAGCAGCTTTTTCAAATTCTAAATCTTGCGCAAATTTATACATTTGTTGCTCCAATTTTTTAATTTCTTTTTGTAAGGCTTTTGGATCATTCGCTAGATAACTGGCTTGAGGTTCTTCAATACGATTCGCTTTGGATTTGGTTTTACCTTTAGCTTTATTTATTGCCCCTTGTCCAATATCTAATAATTCGCCTACTTTTTTATTCAACGCTTGCGGGATAATACCTCGTTCTTGATTATATTTGATTTGTTTTTCACGGCGACGGTTAGTTTCCGTGATGGCTTTTTGCATGGAATTGGTGATACGATCTGCATATAAAATGGCTTTTCCTTTCAGATTTCGGGCAGCTCGTCCAATAGTTTGAATTAATGAGCGTTCAGAACGTAAAAAACCTTCTTTGTCGGCATCTAAAATTGCCACCAACGACACTTCGGGAATATCCAAGCCTTCACGCAATAAATTAATCCCAACCAATACATCAAATTCACCTAAACGCAGATCTCGAATAATTTCTACTCGTTCTACAGTGTCAATATCCGAATGTAAATAACGTACTCGCACACCGTGTTCTTCTAAATAATCGGTAAGATCTTCTGCCATACGTTTGGTTAAAGTGGTGACTAATACCCGCTCATTGCACTCTGCTCGTTGACGTGCTTCCGATAATAAATCGTCCACCTGAATGGAAACCGGACGGATTTCAATTTCAGGATCCAACAAGCCTGTTGGTCGCACCACCTGATCGATAATCTCCGTACCTGATTTTTCTAATTCATAGGGACCCGGCGTAGCAGAAACATAAATGGTTTGTGGGGCTAACCGTTCAAATTCTTCAAACCGCAAGGGGCGATTATCCAATGCTGATGGCAAGCGGAAACCATATTCTACCAGCGTTTCTTTGCGCGAACGGTCACCACGATACATACCGCCAATTTGTGGCACAGTAACGTGGCTTTCATCAATAATTAATAACGCATCGGACGGCATATAATCAAATAAGGTCGGTGGCGGTTCACCCTCATTCCGTCCGGATAAATAACGGGAGTAATTTTCAATGCCAGAACAATAACCTAGTTCATTCATCATTTCAATATCAAATTGGGTACGTTGGCTAATCCGTTGTTCTTCTAATAATTTGTTTTCTTTAATAAATTGTTCACGGCGTTGTGCTAATTCCGCTTTAATTTTTTCTATCGCATCTAAAATCCGTTCTCTCGGCGTAACATAGTGGGTTTTCGGATACACCGTAAAGCGTGGTATCGTACCAAAGCTGGTGCCGGTGAGGGGATCAAACAGGCTTAAACGTTCGATTTCCTCATCAAAGAGTTCAATGCGAACCGCTTGATCGTCCGATTCTGCGGGGAAAATATCAATCACTTCACCTCGTACTCTAAAGGTACCGCGTTGAAAAGCTTGATCATTACGCGTATATTGCAATTCTGCTAATTTCGCCAAGATTTGGCGTTGATCAATAATGGCGCCTGTTTGTAGGTGCAACATCATTTTTAAATAGCTATCCGGATCGCCCAAGCCGTAAATTGCCGAAACCGATGCCACCACAATAGTATCTCGTCGCTCTAAAAAAGATTTGGTAGCGGATAATCGCATTTGCTCAATTTGATCATTAATCGACGCATCTTTTTCAATAAAGGTATCACTAGACGGCACATAGGCTTCGGGTTGGTAATAATCGTAATAAGACACGAAATATTCCACCGCATTTTCGGGGAAAAAAGCTTTCATTTCAGCATAAAGCTGTGCGGCTAAGGTTTTATTCGGCGCAAGTACCATGGCAGGGCGATTCAGTTGAGCAATCACATTCGCAATAGTAAATGTTTTTCCCGAACCGGTCACTCCCAGCAAAGTTTGATGGGCTAGACCATCATTTAAATTTTCTGTTAATTTTGCAATAGCAGTAGGTTGATCACCTGATGGTTGAAAGTCGGAATGCAAAATAAAAGGTTTACTATTAATTTTTGTTGCCATAATTACTACTGATCATTTATAAAGTGCGGTATATTTTATCATATTTTTATGACCAAATCAGATTGAAAAAATCCAAGTTTTACACAGAGTTATATTTGTCAAGCTGAATAAGAAATATTTTCTTAAAAAATTTCTCTATTTTCCACTAGATTTTAATTAACTTATTGATTTTTATATTAATGTTATTTTGCGAACAATGATCAATGGAAAGGCTACCAAGCTAGATATTGCCTAGCGTTGACGCTTTTTTATAAAATTAACTCACAGAGTTATCCACAGATTTTGTGGATAGAAAAAAACAATAAATTTTCTTTCTTTTGGCACTTGACAATCTTGTCAGAGATCATTATCATTCGCCACCAATCTTGAGTGATTCAGAGTTATTCCTCCTTAGTTCAGTCGGTAGAACGGTGGACTGTTAATCCATATGTCGCAGGTTCGAGTCCCGCAGGAGGAGCCATTTCCTTTTGGTGAGCTTTTATTTATCTCCTTTGATAAAAGTTCATTTTACACCAGAAGTTTTAGCCCAAAAATTTTTGGGCTTTTATTTTTTCTTGCCTATATCCCTCTTTTATTTAATCCGCTATAATGCCGACTTTTATTTGCTATTGAAAATTTACATGCTTTTACCCAGTTTAGCCATTATTATCGGATTACTCTTATTAGTTTGGTCAGCAGATCGCTTTGTCGATGGTGCAGCCGCTACTGCACGCCATTTTGGTATGTCTCCACTTTTAATCGGTATTGTGATTATCGGATTTGGCACATCCGCCCCCGAAATGGTGGTTTCTGCAATATCCGCCCTTGACGGTAGCCCTGGTATTGCCTTAGGGAATGCCTATGGTTCCAACATTACCAATATCGCCCTTATTCTAGGTTTCACTGCCTTAGTTAAGCCTGTTTTAGTACATTCACAAGTACTTAAACAAGATCTTCCGATCTTGCTTTTGGTTACCGTAATTTCAGCCTATCTGCTCTATGATATGCAAATTTCTCGCCTTGATGCAGGTATTTTAATTGCCATGCTCGCCATCTATATGACATGGACAATTTGGCAAAGTTTGCGTCATAAAAACCATACGTTACCCGAAGAGTTACAACAACAAAAATATATGCCGTTAAGCAAAGCACTTTTATGGCTAGTTATCGGTTTAATGCTGCTGATGGCAAGCTCGCAATTATTAGTCTGGGGAGCGGTTGAAGTGGCTCATTACTTTGGTGTCAGCGATTTAATTATCGGTTTGACCATTGTGGCAATTGGTACATCGTTACCCGAATTGGCCTCATCCATTGTCGCAGCTCGCAAAGGCGAAGTGGATTTAGCGGTAGGCAATATTATTGGTTCAAATTTATTTAATACTCTTGCGGTGGTGGGAATTGCCGGCGTGATTCACCCGATGCAAGTGGAAAGTGCGGTGCTTTCGCGTGATGTTTTAGTTATGTCAGTGCTGACTGTCGCTTTATTTGCTTTAGGTTATTCCTTTAAGCAAAAAAACGGATATATCGGACGGTTTAAAGGGTTGTTATTATTGATGAGCTATATTGGCTATAATAGTTATTTATTTTATACCGCAATTTAGTGCTACTCCCCCTGTTAAACAGGGGATCTTTCATCCTAAGCGTGCTAATAAGCGCTGCGCTAACTGATTTCGTTCCATTTCATTCAACGCCTTATTTTGCGCATTCGTCAACATAAAAAAGTCTTCTGCTTTCGCCCCAACTGTAGTAATTTTAGCATTTATAATATTCAATTTTAACTCACTAAACACTTGGCTCACTTCTGCTAATAAACCCGCTTTATCCAATGCAAACAGTTCCATTTCAGTATATTCGGCTTTTTTCATCTCTAAAAAACGTACGTCGGTTTTGACTTGAAAATGCCTTAATCTCGGATTAATCGGAATGGATAATGTCGGCAACTTATCAGAATTTAATGCCATCATTAAACTGTTTTCCAAATCCCGACGACGATCAAATTTCAGTAAATCACCATTGAGTTCGCTCACAATAAAGGTATCCATCGCATAGTTATCAATACTGGTGCTAATTTTTGCATTATGAATACTGAGTTTTTTTGCCCCAATGGTTGCCACCACTTTATAAAATAAATTTGCCTGATCCTGACAATAAATAAACACCGGCGTACCGCCATCGGAAAAACGGTTACTAATTTTCACCAAGGGTTGTGATGCGATATTTTCCAATAGCTCAATATGCCAAACCAGTTCTTTGGCTGTATGACGTAAGAAATAATCATCTGAACAACGTTGCCACAAGGTATTAATTTGCTCAAGATTTGGATTTTGCACCATTGCCAGAGCCTGTTCTCGATGCTCTTCAATGATTTTTTGATTATCTAACAGCTGATCCATTCCCCACTCAAATTGTTTTAAAGTGGATTGATACAAGCTAGTAAACAACGTCCTCTTCCAACTGTTCCACAAAGTCTGATTAGTCGCACAAATATCTGCTACCGTTAAACACAACAATAAATCCAAACGTACTTTATTTTGTACTTCTGCTGCGAATGCCATAACCACTTCAGGATCGTAAATATCTCGTCGTTGGGCGACCGTTGACATCAATAAGTGTTGTTTCACTAACCATGCCATCGTGGTAACTTCCCGACCATCAAAACCATGTTGTTGCGCAAATTGTCGCATATCCACTGCCCCTAAATCAGCATGCTCCCCACCACGACCTTTAGCAATATCATGAAATAACGCACTGATATACAATAAAGTGCGGTCAGCAACGGTGGAAAAAACCTGATGACAAATAGGATAATCTGGTTCAGTTTCGCTCTGTAAGAAACTTTCTAATGTTAATAACACTCGAATAGTATGCTCATCCACGGTGTACACGTGAAATAAATCAAATTGCATTAATCCTTCAATGTCTTGCCACTGTGGAATATAAGCGGTTAACACGCCGTATTTATGCATCGGCACAATAGCACGAACAATAGCATTTGGTTGGGAAAATAAACGTAAGAATTTTTCTCGAGCAAGGGGAATTTTGCTTAAAGGTTGACCAAGCTGGCTTAACGCAATTTGTAATTGACGTAAGGTGGATGAATGAATTTCCGCTTGCTGTTGAGCGGTGAGATGATAAAACAAGTCTAAAATCGTTTCAGGCTGTTGGATAAAACAATTTTCATCGACTAAACAAATAGCATTATTTTGTATAATAAAATTGGTATCTAACCAAACACTGGCATTTTGCACCGCAGTTTGGGCTAATAGAAAGTGTTCGCGATAATGTTTTGCCAAAATATCACTTAAACTGGAAATACTTTGTAAGGCTTGGAAAAAGCGTTTCATCATTTGTTCCACACCAACATTGCCCTTGCCCTGATAACCTAACAATTCTGCCACTTTGATTTGTCGATCAAACAATAAACGATTGTCATAACGCTTCAAAACCAAATGCAAAGCAAATCGCACTTTAAATAAAAATTGTTGATTGAGTTTTAAGGCTTCATATTCTTCAGGATAAATAAAACCAGATTGCAGAATTTCTTGCAAGGTCATGGCATTGGAATGGCGTAACGCAATCCAGTAAATTAAATGCAGATCACGCAATCCCCCCGGACTGTATTTAATATCCGGCTCAAGATTGTAGCTGGTATTATTATACCGTTGATAACGTTGATTTTTCTCTGCTAATTTGGCATTAAAAAACGTTTCTCTTGGCCAAAAATCAGCTCGCTGTAATAGTGCGGTTAATTTTTCAAAAGTTTCTCGTTTTCCGCATAGATAACGGCTTTCCAATAAATTCGTCGCAATCGTAATATCCGAGCGCCCATTTTTATCACATTCTGCTAAAGTGCGGACACTCGCTCCTACATCAAAGCCGCAATCCCACAGAAACTGAATAAAATCCGTAATCTTTTGTTCTAGTTGTGGAGAATTTGGTTGCGCCGTTAAAATTAAGAAATCTAAATCCGACAACGGAAACATTTCTTGCCGACCATATCCCCCTACCGCAACCAAGGTTAATTCACTTTGATCGAGTTGGAAATGTTGCCAAAGTTGACAAAGTAGCTCATCACAAAATAAAGTGCGGTGAGAAATAAACAAGTTTATATCCGCTTGTGCAAAATTATCTAATTCTTGCTGTTTCAGCAATTCTCGCTGTTGTTTGATGTGGGTTGGGGTGAGTGTTTGCATGATTTTCTGGTTAAATTCAATTTTTAAGGGGTAGGGGCGTATTGCATACGCCCACAACAGATCGAGCAAAAGGGCGTATACAATACGCCCCTACATTAATTTCTATTTATTTTCCATAAAGCGTGTAATTCGCCCTGCTTTTTCTTCTTCTTCACGAATGGTCATCACTTCACAACCATTTTCTGTCACCACAATTTGATGTTCATATTGTGCTGAATGACTGCGATCTTTGGTTTTTACGGTCCAGCCATCACCCATTAAACGCACTTCTTTTTTACCCGCGTTAATCATTGGCTCAATCGTGAATACCATGCCCTTTTGTAATACCACACCGCCATCATCGGCATAATAATGTAACACTTGTGGTTCACTATGGAATTGATCACCAATACCGTGACCACAATATTCACGCACCACGCTAAAAGTTTGTGACTCGGTATATTTTTGCACTGCTCGTCCAATTTCTTTTAAACGAATGCCCGGTTTAACCACACGTAAACCGACATACAAGGCTTCTTGTGCCGCTTCCACTAATTTTTTACTGCGGATATTGGTTTCACCCACAATGTACATTTTGGAATTATCACCATAATAACCGTCTTTAATTACCGTCACATCAATATTTAAAATATCACCATTTTTCAAAATTTTATCATCACTTGGAATACCATGACAAACCACTTCATTAAGTGAAATACAGGTAGCTTTCGGAAAACCATGATAATTCAAACAAGCTGGAATCACTTTCTGTACATTTACCATATAATCGTGGCAAATACGATCTAATTCGCCCGTACTCACCCCCGCTTTAATATGTGGTTCAATCATCACTAAAATATCTGCCGCTAATTTGCAGGCTTCTCGTAATTTTACAATTTCTTGTTCTGTTCTTAATGGAATGGCCATATTCTCTCTCTTCATCTAAAAATACTAAAATATTGCCTTATATAATAGCACTAAACCCGATTGAAATAAAAATATCCTTGAATGAATTAGTCGGTTATTAGATAATGATAGAAAATTTTTGTTGTGGGAAAAAGTGATGTCAGATATTTCAGTACCTATTAATTTTACCGATGCTGCGGCACATAAAGTCAAAGCATTGATTAGCGATGAAGAAAATTTAGCACTAAAATTACGTGTGTATATTACCGGTGGTGGCTGTAGTGGTTTCCAATACGGTTTTACCTTTGATGAGAAAGTTAACGACGGCGATCTCACCGTGGAAAATTCAGGTGTACAATTAGTGGTGGATCCGATGAGTTTACAATATTTAATTGGTGGCACGATTGATTATATTGAGGGCTTAGAAGGTTCTCGTTTCGTGGTGCAAAATCCTAATGCATCTAGTACCTGTGGCTGTGGCTCGTCATTTAGTATCTAGTATCTAATCGTCTTTTTTAATCCATGGACTTCCAATTTACCTATTATCAAGGCAATGTCATCGCAAAATGTTCAATGGAGCATTTTGCGGTTGCCAACTGGTTTAATACGGAAGTCCCTCATCATTCTCAATTAATTTCCACCGCGCTTTTACACGTCCAACAAGCCAAATCTTTTACACCTGAACAAGAAAGCCAAATTTTAGGCAAAGAATACAGTTTGTTTATCAATGCAGATGAAGTAATGATCCGTGCTAATAATTTATCTATGAGTAATGACGATGAAGAGCTAGAACAGGATTTTCATTATTATGATGAAGAAAGTGTAGCGTTTCTAGGGTTGGAAGATTTTGAGCAATTTTTAAGATCTTATTTAGCCTTTGTAACCTAGTACTTAAGGTACTAGGTTAGCTAGGTTAAGCATGTTGTCATTACTGTAGTAATATTATTTCACAAAGGGATTATTCAATTTCTCCTGCCCAATCGTAGTATGTGGTCCATGTCCGGGGAGAACAACCATATCATCTGGTAATTGATACATTTTTTGCTTAATCGAATTAATTAAATCCGTGTGATTCCCACCGAGCAAATCGGTCCGCCCAATACCTTGCTTAAACAACACATCACCGGTAAATGCAATACCTTCATTATGCTCAATAAAACCAATGTGTCCCGGAGCATGACCGGGTAAATGTAGGATCTCAAATTCAAATCCTGCAATATTTAAAATTTCACCCTCTTTATCTAACCAATGATCGGGTTCAAAAGCATCAATTTCAAACACACCAAATTGACGAGATTGTTGTGGTAAAGCGGCAAATAAAATCTTATCCAAAGAATTTGATCCCATCATTTCTACATTAAAATATTGTTTTAACTTGGTTGCAGCACCAACGTGATCTAAATGTCCGTGAGTCAGTAAAATCCCTTGCAGATCTAACCCTAAGGCATCAATACGTTTAATTAATTTAGGCGCATCTCCACCCGGATCGATAATAGCGGCTTTTTTCTCGTCATTCCAAATAATAGAACAGTTTTGTTGAAATGCCGTTACTGGAATAATCTCAATATTCATTTTCCCACCTTAAATAAGCATGAATAAAAACAACAAAACCGCCAAACTGCGGTTCTGTTTCTCGTTATTTTCCTTTGATTAACCACGCCAAGTACGCACTGGACCGGTATCAACATGAACAAAATTACTTCTCGGATAATAACCGACACCCCCATTATTTAACCGTTCTGCACTGGCTTTAATTTTAGCTAATGGCACACCGTCAATACGGAAATCTACTGCCTGACCTTTAATATGGTAGCTATTTGATGCAACACCACGAGAATGTTTACGTAAACTATTGTTGGTCGCTTGCGTACGATAACCTGAAATAATTTGAATTTCTGTATTACGCAAACCTAAGCCACCTTGGATATTATACAATTTAGTATATAACTTTGGATCCATGGCACGAGCACGGTTTAAATGCCAATCACGCATAAACCAATTTAATTTTTGTAATGTGGTATTTGAGAAACCTTTACCTTCCGCAAATTCAGAGCTAAATGTTTCTCCGGTATTAATATTTCTTAAACGCAAAATTCGTGGTTTTGGTGTGGAAACGACCGCTAATACGGAGTTAGGTGATAAAGTTGCTGCTCCCAGCACAATTCCTCCTAAAGATAACCATTTGCGGCGACTATGGTTAATTTCTGTCATTTTTCGTTCTCTATATTTGTGTAATGATGATAATTAGAGTAATACTACTCTGCTTAGTTCAAAAATTATAGGCTAAATTTTTAGCCTATAACGTTTTAAAGATATTTCTGCACCGTATTCCAGTTAATGTAATTCGGTGCACTTAGCTTATCATAGCCATAAATATCTGGCAAAGTCTGTACTTTACCATTTTCAATCCAAGTTGTCACATAGTATAAATATACAGGGTTATCAGATTGAATCGGCACAGATGTGGTTTTCTTACTGGCTAAAACCCTCTGTTTTTTATCCATTGACCAACCCGCTTCTTTTAATAATACACTCGCTAATTCATCAGACTTAGATACTCGTACACAGCCAGAACTTAACGCCCTTGATGTTTTATTAAATAAACTACGATTAGGCGTATCATGCAAGTAAATCGCATCAGAACTTGGCATATTAAATTTAAAACGCCCTAACGCACTGTCATCGCCCGCCTTTTGACGAATACGGAATGGTACGGATTTACTATTCACATATTGAGACCAGTTCACGCTGTAAGCACTAATTTTATTTCCTTTACTATCAAAAATTTCCAAACTTGCCCGCTCTGCATAACCGGGATCACGGGCTAACTTTGGCACAATATCTTTAGTTAAAATAGTATTCGGGACATGCCAAGGTGGATTCACTACCAGATTACTTAATTTGCTATACATCACAGGGGTTTTACGTGCTTCTTTACCCACAATAACACGAGAATTTAAGACTAATTTACCATCACGATAATAGTTTAATTGATAGCTTGGAATATTGACAAAAATACCATTTTCAAAGCTCGGAATAATCCGTAAACGTTGTGCATTTAAGGCTAATTTATACAATATAGTACTGGATTTTTCCTTATCAGTCATGGCTAAACTATTTGAGATATATTGTAATGTTTCCTGATATAAATGATTACTTGCCGATAATATATTCACAAAATCTAAATTTTGATTATTTTGCACCGCAGTTAACCAAAGTTCAATTAACTCATCCTCAGGTTTATCGGCTTTATAACTATTTTGCGAATATAACCAATTCTGTGCTAATGACGGCACTTTCTTGGTATAATACATATAGCTTAAAAAAGCATCGGTTAATAAAATATCATGTTGAATCTCTTCTACCGGTGTTACGCTAATAGCATCCAAGGAAATTGCGGCACGAATAGAGATCCCACTGGCAACCAAGCCTGCATATTCATGTAAAAATTTCTTTTTAGCACTTTCATCTTGCCAAATGGGTGAAAATTCTCTAGCCGCATAAATCTTCGCTAAAGTGGAATAAAACTGTATAGGTTGATTTCCCATTAATTCCACTATTTTTGCTTCCGCTTGTTGCTGTTTTTCTAATTCAAGACGAGCTTGTTCGGCAGCTTTCGCTTGTGCAATTTGCTGATTCGCTTGTTCCACATTAATGCTTTCTTTCTGCACATTCGTACCCGAATTAAAATAATCTGACACCGTACAGCTGGTACATAAACCAGAAATTAAAATCACTAATGGTGCAAACTTAAATCGCTGCGCTTTTGCTTTCATTAAAATCCTTAAACTTAATCAAAATACACCGCACTTTGCCCATTTATACCCCTAATTTAAGGTAAACTGCGGTAAAAAATTATTTACTTTTGTGTCTTATCTTCAACTGATTGAGAATCACCTTGAACAGTTCTAGCCGTTTCTGCATTAAATTTCACTAAATCTGCTGCCATTTTTTCCGTCTCTTTTAAAAAGAAATCAGGAGCCTCATAGTCTTTCGGTAAATCATCAATATGTTTTAATGCTTTCTTACCCTCTCTAGCAAATCTTGCATTCAGATCTTTTAACCGTCTTGCGTCATCTTTATCGTGCTCTGCTTTACGTGCTTCATAATTTAATGATAAGAATTTACGCTCACGGCGTTCATCACGAATTTTCAGCTCTTCATTTAACGCCATAAATTCAGGATCTTTAGCGATACGTTGCAAGTGTTTTTCATTTAGCGTTTCTACTGCTTGACGCGCATTCCCTACCTCGGAATAAGTCGCGGCGGGAATTTTATCCCATGGCAATGCATTATCTTCTTTTTCTTCGCCAGTTTCTTTCGTATCAATAATTTCAGGGAAGTTAATATCCGCAGCTACCCCTTTTAACTGGGTACTTCCCCCATCAATACGATAAAATTTTTGAATAGTGTATTGAATAAACCCTAATGGATCTTGATTTAAATCATACACAAAATTTAATGAACGACTTTGTTGAACGGTACCTTTACCAAAGGTATTTTGCCCCACAATAATAGCACGGTTATAATCTTGCATTGCTGCCGAAAAAATCTCTGATGCCGAAGCACTGTAACGGTTAATCATCACTAATAAAGGACCAGAATAAACTTGCGCATTGTCAGGATCTTCATGTACCCGAATACGATTATAAGCATCACGAATTTGCACCACCGGACCATCAGAAATAAATAACCCACTTAATTCAACCGCTTCTGTTAATGCCCCCCCACCATTCTCACGTAAATCAATAATTAATGATGTGGCTTTTTTGGTTTTCATTTCATTTAACAATTTGCGTACATCTGCCGTTAAACCAATATAGAAAGTCGGAATTTTAATCACAGCAACATTTTCACCATTAACTTTTTCGACCGTTAATTTGGCAGCACTATCTTCAATACGCACCTTATCACGTACTAACGTAATAATTTTATTTTTCCCACCTTTTTCTGGCTCAATTTCTAAACGAACTTTACTGCCTTTTTTGCCTTTAACCTTTTCAACCACATCTTCTAAACGCCAACCGACCACATCTTCAATCTCACCTGTGGCTTGCCCAACACCGATAATCTTATCACCTGCTTTTAATTTTTTACTCAGCGCAGCAGGCGCCCCCGGAACAAGAGACTGAATAATCGTCATATCATCTTCTTGGCGTAAGGTTGCGCCAATCCCTTCCAATGATAAGTTCATGCTTTCATTAAAGTTTTTGGCAGCTCGTGGTGATAAATAGCTAGTATGCGGATCAATTTCCCGAGCAAAAGCATTCAAATACAGTTGAGTAACATCATCCGACTTAGTTTGAGTTAAACGACGAATGGCTAAATTATAACGTTTGGTTAACGTTTTCTTAATTTCAGGCCATTTTTTATCTTTTAATTTAAGATCTATAATGTCATTTTTAACGCGTTGTTCCCACAATTTATTCGCGTCTTCTGTGGTTTTCGCAAAAGCCGCTTTTTTACGATCAATTTCAATCTGATCATTAGTGGTTAAATTGGGTTCTTTATCTAACAAAGATAAGGCATAAGCATAACGTTCATAACGGCGTAATGTCATCAATTCATACATTGCAAAGGCAATATCTAATTTACCTTCATTTAATTCATCATCTAATTGATTTGCATATTTTTCACGCAATTCATCAATATCCGACTGAATAAATAAATTATGGCTATAATCTAATAGATCTACATAACGATCAAAAATTTTTTGCGAAAAAGCATCATCTAATTGAAATTTACGATAATGGGATTGGGTTAAACGCGTGGTGACACGTTTGGTTGCTAATGAATTTTCTTCGGTTGCTTGGGGGATTTTAACTTCACTTAATTTGATACTTGGTGCAACCGCACTCACTGCTCCTGAAAAAAACGCAGTTACCAGTAAAACTGAAATATAATTAGCTCTGATAAATTTCATTTTTGACTTTCCTAATAAAAGAAAAACATCATCTAGGCATCCTATAGATGTATAAACGCCGTAATTCACATTTTAACTTAACGATCACTACGGCATTAAAATATTATTATGCAAATAAACGCTCAGCCGTCACGTTCATGACTAACCCATTATCTAATTGAACGCGCGCTGCACCTTTGACAATTTCTAAAATTACCGCATTTTTTGCCCTATCGCCTACTTTTACCTTAACTTGGCTGCCCTGTTGTAAAGACTCAAGAGAAACTGCCCTTAATGGTGCCTTGGCTTCATGTTGACGTAGAGTGACGGGCTTTTTATTTAATTTATTATTCGGTTTATTCTGCTGTGGCTTACGTACTGCACGTTTTTTCATTTTTTCTTTCGCTGCCACTTTTTCAGCTGCGCGTTTCTCCGCCAACTTCGCTTTCGCCTCAGCCAACTGTTGTTGTGCATGTTCTGCATGTTGTTGTTCTAACACGCCGGCTGGATTACCCTGTAAATCTACACGCTCCACCCCTAAACGACATCCATGTAAATAACGCCAATTTGATGTATATTGACGTAATGCATGACGTAATTGTGTTTTGCTCACATTTTCATCATCCGCCAACGCCTCTGCTAGATCTTGGAACACACCAATTTTAAGAGGTTTTGCTTCCCCCTCTACACTAAAACAAAGGGGGAATTTTTCCGCCAAATACGCAATAATTTCTTTATTTGAACGTTTTGTGACATCTGCACTCACGTTATTATCTTGTTGTTTAACTTGTTCTGTATTTATTTCAACAAATTGTTGAACATCAGTTGTTTGTTCTGTTGTCATATATCAAATCTTAGAATAAAAAATATGCCGTATTTTACCGTACTTTAAGGAATATACGCAATCATTTATGGATAAATTTCAGGGGCAATTGAATTTTAAAGATTATTTTAAATAAAAATATTGACAATATTTGACTAAACCGATATTTCTATCACATTCATATTTTATTTATTTTGGAGAACATCTTATGTCACATTTATCTATTGCCAAATTCGGTGGAACGAGTGTAGCAAATTATCCTGCAATGGTGGCTTGTGCCAATATTGTTATTGCTGATCCTAATACTCGAGTAGTGGTTTTATCTGCTTCTGCTGGTGTTACCAACTTATTAGTCGCTCTGGCTAATGGTGTGGATAGCACTCAACGAGAAAAATTAGTCGGCGAAGTCCGTCAAATTCAAGAAAACATCTTAACTGAATTAAAAAATGATTCTCTCGTCCGACCTGAAATTGAACGTTTATTAAATAACATTGATTCATTATCAGAAGCCGCTAGTCTAGCGACTTCTGCTGCCTTAACCGATGAATTAATCAGCCACGGTGAAATGATGTCAACACGTATTTTCATAGAAATACTACGTGAATTAAAGGCTCAATCTACATGGGTCGATGTACGTTCAGTCGTAGCGACTAATAGTCATTTTGGCAAAGCTGCACCGGATGATGATTTAACCCGAAAAAATAGTGACAATGTGCTAAAACCATTAATTGATCGTGGTGAATTAGTGATTACTCAAGGCTTTATTGGACGTGATCCAGAAGGTAAAACCACAACCCTAGGTCGTGGTGGATCAGACTATTCTGCTGCTTTAATTGCGGAAGTGTTAGATGCGAAAGATGTGTTAATTTGGACAGATGTAGCGGGTATTTACACCACCGATCCGCGTATTGTGCCAAATGCTCAACGCATTGATACCATGAGTTTTGCGGAAGCCGCAGAAATGGCAACATTCGGCGCGAAAGTATTACATCCGGCGACACTGCTTCCCGCTGTACGTAGCAATATCCCTGTGTATGTAGGTTCAAGTAAAGCACCGCAAGATGGTGGTACTTGGGTGACTCGTGATCCGCAACCACGCCCCACTTTCCGAGCCATTGCATTACGTCGTGATCAAACCTTATTAACCCTTTCAAGCCTTAGCATGTTACATGCACAGGGATTCTTAGCAAATGTCTTCGGTATTTTAGCTAGACACAAAATTTCGGTAGATACCATCACAACATCCGAAGTAAGCGTTGCGCTCACTCTTGACAAAACAGGGTCAGCATCATCTGGTGCAGATCTACTTTCTAATGAATTATTGACTGAATTAAGCGAAGTTTGTACCGTGAAAGTAGATACCGGTTTGTCTCTCGTCGCGCTTATCGGCAACGACTTACACGTTGCTTCCGGCATCGCCAAACGTGTCTTCACCGCTTTAGAGAAATATAATATACGTATGATTAGCTATGGTGCGAGTACCAATAATATTTGTACATTAGTGCCTAGCCACCAAGCTGATGATGTAGTGCGAGCATTACATAAAGAGTTATTTGAATTATCTGAATAGTTTTATTATTTAAATTAATATTAGGCGTTGACTTGAGCAACGCCTAATATTCCCTTGAAAATATCTAAAATTAATTAAAATCGATTGCACTTTTGTTAAAATAATACTGCGTCCGACAACACTTTCCCGGCTAAATCTTTCGCTGACAAACTCGGTTCGCCTTGCAGCTGCCAATCAATCCCCACGGTTGGATCATTCCAAATCAACGAATGTTCCGCTTTTGGATTGTAATAATCAGTACATTTATACACAAATTCTGCACTATCACTCAACACATAAAAACCATGTGCAAAGCCTTCGGGCACCCAAAGTTGGCGTTTGTTTTGAGCCGATAAAATCTCTGCGACCCATTTGCCAAAAGTTGGTGAATTTTGACGTAAATCTACTGCCACATCAAGCACCTCACCTTGCACGACTCGGACTAATTTACCTTGCGTATTTTCGGTTTGATAATGTAAACCTCGCAACACGCCTTTCACCGATTTGGAATGATTTTCTTGTACAAAAGTACGATTAGCAACATGTTGTTTAAACCATTCATCACGGAATGTCTCCATAAAAAAACCACGCTCATCGCCAAAAACTTGTGGTTCAAGTAATTTTACATCAGGGATTCCTGTTTCGATAATGTTCATCTTTTTCATCCTTATGCTACATACGCCTGAATATTATTTAACGCTTTTCTCCAATCACTCGGATCAATGCCAAACGTTGCCTTAATTTTACTTAAATCTAAACGAGAATTAGCAGGACGTTTAGCGGGTGTTGGATAGTCGGCGGTGCTAATGGTGTTAATGTGCGGTGCTTTTTTAATGAGATTTTGTAAAGTTGCCTGAGCAAAAATTTCTTTCGCAAATTCCGCCCAATTCACATAAGGCGAGCCACTGAAATGATACACACCATAGGCTTTTGAACCTTCCAAAATTGTAAAGGCAATACGAATTAACGCCTTGGCAATATCACCTGCGTAAGTTGGTGCTCCAAATTGATCAGCAACAATACCAAGTTCATCGCGACTTTGTGCCAAGCGTAACATCGTTTTGACAAAATTATTGCCATGTTCACCAAATACCCAAGCGGTACGCAAAATAATATGGCGTGGGTTAGCTTGTACGACTGCTATTTCACCGTCTAATTTGGTTTTACCATAAACCGACTGCGGATTGACACTATCGGTTTCTATATAGGGTTCAGATTTTGTGCCGTCAAACACATAATCGGTAGAAATATGTAAAATTACGGCATTGATTGCATTTGCTGCCAAGGCTAAATTTTCTGCCCCAACGCAGTTAATAGCGTGGGCTAATTCTGGCTCACTTTCAGCACGATCGACTGCTGTGTGTGCGGCAGCGTTAACAATCACATCGGGTTGCCATTCACTCACAGTTTGAAAAACCGCTTTTTTATCTGTAATATCCAATTCATCACGATCTAACGCCAACACGTCAGCTTTACCTGAAAGCTGTTTTAAGAGTTGGAAACCTACTTGCCCTTTACAACCTGTAATCAGAAACTTCATCATTATTCACCACCTTTTACTAAACGCAGTAAATACTGACCATATTCATTTTTCGCCATTGGTCTAGCTAAAGTTTCAAGTTGTTCATTTGTAAGCCAACCATTTCGCCATGCAATTTCTTCCAAACATGCAACCTGTACATTTTGAATATTTTCAATAGTTCGTACAAAAGCTGCTGCATCGTGCAAACTTTCGTGCGTCCCCGTATCCAACCATGCGAAACCACGCCCTAGTAATTGCACATTAAGCGTACCATCTTTGAGATACATTTCATTAAGCGTGGTAATTTCTAACTCACCGCGTGCAGACGGCTTAACTTGTTTAGCAAATTCGACCACACGATTATCGTAAAAATACAATCCTGTTACTGCCCAATCAGATTTTGGTTTAAGTGGTTTTTCTTCAATAGACAGTGCTTTGAAATTTTCATCAAATTCCACCACGCCGAAACGTTCTGGATCTTTAACTTGGTAGCCAAATACTGTTGCGCCTTTATTTTCGACAAAATGCGTAGCATCTTGTAGGGTGGCAGTAAAATGCTGACCGTAGAAAATATTATCACCTAACACTAAACAAACATTATCATTGCCAATAAAGTCTTCGCCAATCAAAAATGCCTGAGCCAATCCATCTGGACTTGGTTGCACCGCATATTCAAGCGATATACCAAAATCAGAACCATCGCCGAGCAAGCGTTTAAAACTGTCTTTATCTTCAGGCGTAGTGATAATCAATATATCTCTAATATCTGCCAACATTAACACTGAAAGCGGATAATAAATCATCGGCTTGTCATACACTGGCAAAAGCTGCTTGGATACACCACGGGTAATCGGATAAAGGCGAGTTCCAGAACCGCCAGCTAAAATAATGCCTTTCATTTTACTCCCCCAATCCTAGGCGTTGATTGTAACTACCATCTTGAATGGCTTGCCACCAGCCCTGATTATCTAAATACCATTCTACCGTTTTGCGTAACCCTGTTTCAAAGGTTTCAAGCGGTGTCCAACCGAGTTTTTGCTTCATTTTTGTGGCGTCAATGGCATAACGTTTATCGTGTCCGGGACGATCTTGCACAAAGGTAATCAGCTCATGGAATGAGTTAATTTGCTCAAAGTGCGGTGTAAATTTAGCGAGTTTTTCACTGCCTTTTAGGCTATCTAAAATATCACAAATGGTTTCTACCACGGTCAAGTTAGTTTTCTCGTTGTGTCCACCGATATTGTAACTTTCTCCAATCACGCCTTTACTCAATACCAAATGCAAAGCACGAGCATGATCTTCCACAAACAGCCAATCACGAATTTGATCACCTTTGCCATAAATCGGCAACGATTTGCCGTGAATAGCATTTAAAATTACGAGTGGAATAAGTTTTTCAGGGAAATGGAAAGGTCCATAATTATTAGAACAGTTGGTCAACACCACTGGCAAGCCGTAGGTTCTATACCACGCACGCACTAGATGATCGCTTGATGCTTTTGATGCCGAATAAGGGCTACTTGGGGCGTACGGCGTAGTTTCCGTGAATAAATCGTCCGTGCCGTGCAAATCGCCAAACACTTCATCGGTTGAAATATGATGAAAACGAAACGCCGCTTTTTTATCCGCCGACAAATCGTTGTAATAATGACGAGCCACTTCAAGCAGTGTATAAGTGCCGATAATATTCGTTTCAATAAAGGCAGCAGGCCCATCAATAGAACGATCAACGTGGCTTTCTGCGGCTAAGTGCATCACGGCATCGGGTTGATGCTCGATAAACACTTTTTCAAGGGCTGATTTATCGCAAATATCCACTTGCTCAAAGGCATAACGTGGATTGTTTGCCACAGATTTAATAGAATTAAGATTACCAGCGTAGGTTAGTTTATCGACGTTAATAACGCTGTCGCTTGTGTGGTTAATTATATGGCGAACCACTGCCGAGCCGATAAAGCCAGCGCCGCCTGTGAGTAGGATTTTCATTTATTTTTACCGTTAAATAGTTCTGTTCCTTGAAGATACCCCAGCTCATAAGCAGTATAGATATCTTTATGTCGTCCAGTTCCAGCCTGACTATATAATACGCGATTATCTACTGCTGGATCAATTTTTGTAGCTTGGTTTAAGCCATCGAGCAATCCCGCCTCAAATGCACATCCTGAGCATTTATGTCTAGCTTCTCCACCTTGATTATGCGGAAGACATTCTAACGCACTCGCATATCTATGCTGTTTATCACACAAATTCATAATTTTTCCTCATTATATAATAAAGTTAATATGCCCCGTCTCTTTTCAACACCACATTTACTGTCTTAAACAAAATCGCAATATCATTCCATAAGGACCAGTTTTTTACATACCAAGAATCAAAATAAACTCGAGTGTCATAATCAACATCATTACGACCACTCACCTGCCAAAGCCCTGTCATACCAGGTTTTGCCATTAAATAATAATTCACATCAGCATTGTAACGCTCAAGCTCTTCCTGAATAACAGGACGTGGTCCCACTAAACTCATTTCACCTTTTAATACGTTAAATAATTGTGGTAACTCATCTAAACTGGTTTTGCGGATAAATTTCCCCACTTTAGTAATTCTTGGATCATTTTTGAGTTTAAAATCTTTTTCCCATTCAGCCCGAGCTTCGGGATCATTTTCCAATAAATTCTCCAATATTTCTTTAGAATTGGTTACCATAGATCTAAATTTTAAACACTTAAATGGCTTCCCGTTTCTACCGATACGCTCGTGCCCATAAATTGCATTACCACCATCTTTCTTAATCAAGAAATATAATGTTAGAAGTAACGGAGATAATCCTATAATAATCAATATAGAAAAAAGAATATCCATTGTTCTTTTTAAACATCTTGATGAACGTTTTGCTAAATTATTATTAATACGCAGTAACATGACATCATGGCTAAACAAGAATGACATATCCGTACTATATAACGGCAAACCACGCAACGTAGGAATAATTGAGACAAAACGACAATTTTTTATGGATAATTCTCTAAGCCATGTACTTTGCAATCCAATTTCATTATCTTCTAGGGCAATAATATATTGAATATTATTAAATCTAGGCAAAGATAATACTTCATTATCTAAATAGATCTGATTTGACGATTCTAAAACGGATACTTCATTATGACCCGTTTCAACAAATCCTTTAATGTTAAAGCCTAAATAACTTTCACTTTTTAAGGCATTATATGCTTCTACCGCATTATTCCCTGTGCCGATAATAATGGTATCTCTTATAAAATAACCACTAGAAATTAAAAATTTCTTAACCATTACTCTAAATAATGGTACCAACACCAAAGCGATAAACCAAGTCAAAACCCATAAATAACGAGAAGAATCTAACTTAGAAAACGCAATAATAGCCAATTCAAAAATAGCTAAAATCAATAATGTCCGTATCACTTCTTTTAATTCAAACCAAAATGGTTTACGATAAGTATAGTGTCTAAGTCTAATCCAAAACCAAGCAACACCAAAGATACTCAAAGCTAGATGAATAATAAGTCGATCATCTAGCTGTCCATTTGGTACATAACGAGAGATTTCCCCAGTAAATAATGAAAGCAGCTCTAATGATAATAAAAAAGAGATAAAAATAGAGAAAAAATCTGTTAAAGATAACATTGTTTTAGAAAAAAATACTTTATTCATTTTATTTATCCCACCATCTACTGTGCATACTTATCTTTTTAATGATAGTAAGTGGTAATTTTTTACTTTTTGTACCTAATTTATATCCTAAAAACTTCATTGCATTACGGAAGAACCAGTTAGGTAAAAGATGGTATGCATTATTTTTCAGTAAATAATTAAGTTCTGATTTGACATATCGTCCACCTTCACCTGTGGCTTTTCCAAATTCTTTTAAAATCCAAGGCTCACTAGCATGGAATACGCCAATATCAAAATAACGCTTAAAATCTTGTAATATGGTATAGCTATGTGAATGATATACTTTAGCATCTGAAACATAAGCTAATGAGTATCCTGCTAAAATCATTTTCGCACCGATATATACATCTTCACCGAGAATTAAATTATTTTTAAAGTTACCTAAGCCAATCAATACATTTTTTCTATACGCCGCAAATGAGTTAGATAATTGACAGGTTTTAATCCCATAAATTTCAATATCATCTTTAGTTTTAATAGATGAAACACTAGGGTAATTAAATTCTCGCAAGTGTTTTCCAAATAAGTTTGTATTAGGGTAACTTATTTGGCAACCATAAGCAGCTGCGACATTTTTATCTTTAAAAACCTTAACAATATTTTCAATACAAAATTCATCATAAGGCAAAGCATCTTGTGTGAAGTAAATTAAAACATCACCCGTTGCCATTTCAGCCGCTTTAGCTCTGGTGCCACCATGGTCAAACTCTGAAGAAAGAATCACAATTACTTTATCTGTATATCTCTTCGCAATTTCTACTGTTTTATCCGTTGATGAAGAGTCTATTATAATCAACTCAAAAATATTATTAGAAATCGACTGATGATACAATTTATCTAATAATGAAATAAGATATTTCTCAGCTTTATATGTAGGAATTATTATTGAAAAATTCATTATAAACCTCTCTGTTATTATTGTTGGTTTAATTCCAGTTTATTTAATCTAAACAGACTAAATAAAAAGACGAAAGAAAAATAAATAATAATATCCGAATCAAAGCCTAAATATTGCGAATTTATACAAACAAAAAAAGGAATAAAGAAAACTAAATTAATATATCTATTATCATACTTAAATAATCCTCGATATGAAAAGATGCTCAACAATAGAAAAGAATAAGAAATCAGACCAAACACACCCATATCTGAAAATATATTTAAAAATACATTATGAAAATTATTATTATTCCAGTTTGTATAATAACTAATAATATATTGAGCCGATAAAATTCCATTACCTATAAATATATTCATTTTATCTAGATGCAAATATAAGGCTTCCCATAATTCCAAACGTGCAGCCAAACCATCACCTGAAGATAATGTAATATGTAATAATTTATCTACTATTACTACCCCTGCTAAAATAGAAATTATAGAAAGAGAAAAAATAGCAATTATCTTTAATAAATAATTCTTATATATATAAAATATTTTCCAAATATAATACATAAAAACAAATGAGACAAACATCACTTGAGCGGTTCGGCTAAAAGTATACAATATATTAAATAAAATTAGAAAAGACATTACTACACGTTTTTTCTTAGAAACATAAAATATTTTATGGGTAATGAATGCATAATAAACTATAGATAAAAATACAAATTTAGTAGCCCAAATATTCTTCTCCTTTGTACCAAAAAAAATCGTGGGTTCAATAATCTGATAAGCATCCATTGAATTTTGCACACCAACAAATGGCATACTCCATAAGTTCATAATATAAACATTTACTATTACTTGTACAAAAGTTAAAAATATTATGAACTCTAATGTTTTCTGAATAATTATTCGTTTAGAATAAAAAAATTCATATTTATTTCCTGATACAGTAAATAAAATAAAAGAAATAAGGAATAAAAAATTTAAAAATAATTTAATATATTGTTGTATATCTGACACATCCTTATTAAGGATATGGGAAAAAGTTGCCAAAACAACAAATACAAAAATCAAACATACTCTATAAAAAGCAATTTTATTTAAAAAATAATTCTTCTTATCAATAAAAACAAATAAGATAAATACAGAAAAAGGTATTACATATGCTGTAAAAGGTAAAAACAATGATATTATGCTAACAATCCATATGTAGAAAACAATACTATTTAATTGCATATAAGTATATTCCTAATAAACGAGATTTGATAGATAACCAACTTTTCTTAATACCCACTTTATCGAGTTTGAATACAGACAACATTAACTTTATGCAATGAAATCCTAATACTTTAATTAATAAAAATAAGTTCTCTAATGATCTATTTTTATAAATATACGCACCGAAACCTAATCCATAAGAATAGATTTTATTGTAGTTCATTACATTCTTATTTAGTTCTGGGTGCCAAACAACAATATCAGGTGTATATTTAACTTGAAGCCTTTGATTTAATAATTGCCAAACATAATCCGTATCTTCGCAACTGCCGAAAAATTGACCAACCCCTAATTCATTATCAAATCTCACTTTATTAGCACGATGAAATATAGTGATTGACGAATAATGTAGAAAGAAATTATTTTTTGTTATTTTAAATGATAGCTCTTTCCAATTTCTAATAATATTTTGTAGTGTTTTTCTATCATAAATTCTACCTAAAAACACATCAACATCTTTTTCATCATTAAACAATCTAATCGTATTTGATAGCGTGTCAGGATAATAAGTACAGTCATCATCAGGAAAGGCAACATATTCACCTGTCGCATACTCTAAACCAATATTTCTATTAATGGACAATCCCTTTTTATCAGAAATAATATGTTTAATATTTAATTTACCACTATAATTAGCTACTATTTCACTTAAATCAATCTTATCATTTTGATCAACAATGATAATTTCTATCATTGAAATATCATACTCTTGGAGCAATAAACTATCTAGAAATTCAGAAATTTCATTTTTTCTGCCATAGGTTGCCATTATTAGGCTAAAAATAATTTTTTTCATAAATAATCAATATCACTTCTTTTTAATTCAAGTATTAGAGGATATTATTTAACCAATAGAGATTTTATTCTATTAATAATAACCTGATTTCCATTACTAGACGAACTCAAAAATTTAGTTCTCGTTTCCCAATTCATAGGAATATTTTCTATATGATTTAAATTTTGCATCAATTCTTCAAAATCTCTCACCACACTACCACAAACCGCACTTTCATAGTCAAAATACATTTCTCTATTTCTCAAATAATCATCTAGATCAAAGCAAAAATGAATAATTGGTCTGTTTAACACCAAATAATCCAAATAGATTGATGAATAATCTGTAATTAAACAATCTGCCGTTTTCATTAGTCTAATAGGATCAAGCATATTATTAACAAGTTTTATATTACTAAATTGAGAAACATCTAGCGTAATCTTAGTTGCTGAATGTAATTTCACTAAAAAAATAGAATTCATTTTCAGCATTAAATCATTCAATTCTTGAAAATCTAATTTAGACTGTTTAAAAAAATCCCTTCCATCATCACGCCAAGTGGGGGCATACAAAAATACTTTATTATATATACCGTACTCACCTAATGGCTCACATTGTTGTAAATGTGTAACTCTTGGATATTGAGCTATAACTATATTCTTATCACTAATCCTAAAAGCTGACTTAAAAGAATAATCTGCAATATATTGTGTTGGTGATAACACCAAGTCATATTTCACTTGAGTTGCCGGTGAGACTATCTTTCTAAATACACTTGCATTCCGAAACAAATTCACTAATGGTGGGGTTGTAATATCAAACTCAATTTTCTTTAATGGGATACCGTGCCATAAATTAACTCTTATAGCATTGGCTGATGTAAAAAAATTGATTTCGGATGTATATGCTGAAAAAATATAAACTTTAGCAATCAAAGAATAATATAACCCTTTGAAACTATATGTCATATAAGCCTCTCCGATCTTACGGGCTTCTTCTACTGAGCTTTTATTTTTAGAAATCCATATTGCTCTAATTTGTGTATCTGTATTGGTTACATATTCATATAAATATCGACTATTATCATTGAATATACCAAAACTACCAAACACCCAAATATTTGAATTACGGGGTATAAACATAGAAATAAAATATAATGGATAACCTAGAATCACTCGAAAAAATAATTTTATTAATTTAGAAACCATATTGTAACCTTACTTCAATAATGCATTTCGTAATTGAGAACTACTCGTTCCTTGTGTGTATGGGAAATAAATGATCTGAACATTTTTATCCTCAAAATATTTCTCATAACGATTAAATCTCTCACTACCTTTATAATCTCCACCAACAAAAAGATAATGATATTCATATACTTTCCAAGCGTCATTATCTTCTGGGCAGGATTGAACCACTTGATCAACATATTTACAACTTTCAACAATGGCTTTTCTTTCCTCAAAAGATATAAATGTTTCTTTCCCTTTATGAGCTGCACTAGGGTGTACACCAACAATCAGGTAATCACAGTATTCCTTTGCTTTTCGTAACAAATTTAAATGCCCAATGTGAAATAAATCAAAGGTTCCTGACAAGTATCCTATTTTGATTTGGCTTTCAGTAGAAACTCTATTTGATTCTAACTTGTATTGATAACTTTCCACTCCAAATTTATGCGGATCTGCTTTGTATCTTTCAAGCACATTAGCATAAATTTCAGAATATTGGGGAATATATAAGGTTTTTTTATTAAAAAGGTTTAACAAAATGCCCTTAGATAAAACATCTAATTCACCTAAAGAATTTTGACCACCATTAAACTTTGTACCCTTTATAGAGCCCGGTGAAATATTTAAAATTCGGTTACTAATTCCATTACATTCTAATTCAATATTTACACTTTCAATAAAACGGCTTAGTGCTGCCTTGGATGCCGAATATACCGAAAAAAATGGCGATGAAATAAGCCCTGCTATAGAGACCATTACTCCAGTATAAAATTTTTCATTTTGTGAAATACGATCATAAAAATAATGAATAACATTAATAATACTTGTAGCATTTAATTGCATTATCTTATTTATTTCTCTTCTATCTAAATTAGAAAATAATGCAACTCGACCAATCCCTGCACTAATAAATAGGATATTAATATCTTGATGTTTTAACTCTTCTAAAACTTTATAATCAAAATCAAGCAAATTGAAACTAATATAAGCGTAATTATCATACTTATCTGAAAATGATTTATCTGGCTCAGATATATCCAAAATATATACAAAGTATCCTTTATTTAATAAATTAGACACTACTGATAGACCAACACCATTACTACCACCAATCACTACAGCTTTATTAACCATTAATCCTCCACCAAATCATATTTGATATTATGACTAAAATAATATAACAAACAGAATCTTAAGACTAATATGATTGATTCTGTAGCCAACACCATATACAATACGCTTTTTTCATTAACTATATCTAACCAAAATAGAATTAATAATCCAATTAAATGAAAAACAGCACCAATCATGACCGTCCTATTCGCCCACGAAATTTTCTTAACAGCAGCAAATCCAGGATAACCTATACCAACTGAGAAAAATGTGACGCATAATAAAATAAGAAATATTTTTAATAATTCTCCCGCATAGAGGAAAGCTTCACCAAATAGTAAAACAACCATCTCATCAGAATATAAACTTAACACATATGTACCTAAGATCACTGGTATCATAAGTGAGAACATTATTCTAAATAGAAGATTTATTTTATTCTTTCTCGCCATATAAGGATACAATGCTTGTGCAATGATACTTGAAACATTATTACCTGCAACATAGATCTTCTCAGCAGAAGCATATAATCCAGCAATAGCATTTCCTACAGTATGACCTAAAATTAAAACATTAGCAGTAGTATAAATAGACACGGCAACACGAGAAAGAAAAAAACTAAAACTATATTTAAACTCATTCCATAATAGTTTAATACTTGGTTTTAAAATATAATAATTCTCATTATAAATAGAACGTAAAAACAAATACGAAGCCATTATTTGACTGATAAAGAATAAAAATAAAGCTAAATTAATATTTGTATAATATGGTAAAAATATAAACAACAATAAAACATAACTCACTTTAGCCAAGACATTGGCTTTCGTTATATATTTCATCTTTTCAATCCCTTGAAAAAACCATATACAATGAACCGATTGTACGAACACAATTAAGTTAAAAAAGATAATAGTCCATAAATTTATAGCGGTTTCATTTTCGCTAGACATAAGATAGAAATAAATATAACAACTTGAAAATACACAAGCAACGGTAGCTAATAATAGTTTTAATGTAAATATATTTCCTAACAACTCTCCTATTTTCTGTCTATTTTCTAAGGATTGAGCAATAACATAAGTTGCCGATAAGTTAAAACCAAAATCAGTCAAGATATAACATATTGTACAAATTGCAAATAAAACCATCAACAAACCAAATTGCTCAATACCTAGACTTTTAGCAAGTAAAGGCCAAGCTAATAAGGGCACAATGTAATTTGCAATTTGTAACACTCCAAGTGCTACAATATTTTTAATAACACTATGTTTAAATAAATTATTCATTATTAACTTTCAATATTTCCTTTGTATAATACTTTGTCAAAAATCATTTCCCGATAAAACTATCTATATGACACATATCCGTATCTTTAAATAAAATCTGCCTGACTTCCTGTAAGATAGCTTTTTTATTCGGGTTTTCATTTAGATAAATGGCTGTTCTTCATTAATGCCAGTATTATTCACTTTTTGTAACTTAGGACTATAATGCATATATCGTTGAAAATATTGATAAAAATCTGTCTTTATATCATTTACCATCAACTTTTTGAAAAGAAACACCTTTAGATTGATAGTAATATCTCTAGACAATTGACTTGATGAAATAAAAATTAAAGTAAACAAACATTCTAAGAACTTCATTTTTCCCAATCAACATATAAACTCGTTGATTAGATTCAAAATGTGCTTCATGGTACCAACGCCTTTGACTTTCTCAGAACATATTGCATTAAATATTTGCTCAATCATTATTTTTTAGTTACTTTGGTACTAAATTATTTTCCGAAAGCCTTTCTAACCAACACAACCAAACAAGATAAAATCCCACCTAACAACACCCCAATTAACAAAATCAACACTCTCTTCGGCTTATCCTTAATAACTGGGTAATCCGGCGAACTCAAATAATGAAAAGACTGCGCTTTAGCTGTTTTCAACTTCTCTGCCAATGGTTGCAGTTGCCCCAATTGCTTCTGAATTTCATAATAACGTGCTGGATAAATAATCCCTTTTTCATTCTCAACATCAATCTGAGCTTTAAGGTACTTTTCACCTAGCATAAATTGATACGGTACTTTAGCATCACTAACTACAACATTTTGTGCTCCAGCAAAGGTATCATTGCCAAATTGTGAATATTCCTTAATACCTGCTTTTCCAGCAGTCTCATAAGCTTTATTCAAATGTTCAAGATGAACATTCTCGTTAGTTATCAAATCCCATTCAATCTTTTCTTTCTCAAAGTTTAAATCAGTAATTTTTTCATTAAACCATACATTAAAGCTATCTAACTCTAACTGTAATACTTTTTGGTTAATGGTATTTATTAACTGAAAAAGTGTTTTCTGAGCCAGTTCTGGTGTCTCAGCTGATAAATTAATTTGATTACCAATGGCATCAGGATTTTTCTTAGCATCAGGTTTTGTAATAGAGATATTTTCCGTTGCTAACGTGCTTAGAATTTCAACTTGTTGTTCTTTAGTCTTATTTGCTGATAGCGTTTTAAATAGCTCTGAATCTTTTAAGAAATTCAATCTTTCATCAACGGAATAAATAAATTGGTTAAAGTTTGAGTATAACGCATTTCCTAAAGCACCAGAATCAAATTCCGCACCTAAAATACGAGCATATTCCCTTCTTATGATAAAATAATCACCCAAATCTAATACTTTAGGCGGAATAATCTCCGCTTTAGATGTCCACTGCTCTTTTGCGGTAAATGCGTAAATACCCGCAATTAAAGTAAAAATAAGTGTAGATAAAATAATCCACAGTTTCTTATCCCATAAGGATCTAAAGAGCTCAACTAAGTCAATCTCATCATCCTTTCTATTTATGCTTAAATCATTACTCATTTATTTTTTCCTAAAACACAATTAATTTGTCTAATTGTATCAGTAACTATATAAGCAAGCAAGCAAGCAAGCAAGCAAGCAAGCAAGCAAGCAAGCAAGCAAGCAAGCAAGCAAGCAAGCAAGCAAGCAAGCAAAATGTACACTAAATAATTCTTTTGTAAACAATTATTTAGCATTTAATAAAATAAAAAATCTTTCCCTAAATCTAGAGAAAGATCCCATAAATTATTTCAAAAAAATTTTATCTCCACGCCTTAAACTGATTAATCAACCCATTGGTCGAGCTATCATGACTTGTAACTTTTTCGCTATCTTTTAACTCAGGTAAAATTCGGTTAGCTAATTGTTTACCTAACTCCACACCCCATTGGTCAAAACTAAAGATATTAAAAATTACACCTTGTACAAAAATTTTATGCTCGTACATGGCAATCAATGCCCCCAAACTAAATGGTGTGATTTTTTGCACTAAAATTGAGTTAGTTGGTTTGTTACCTGTAAATACTTTAAATGGCACGATGTCTTTCACATCGTCCAAATTCTTACCTGCCTTGACAAATTCTGCTTCCACTTCTTGTTTAGTTTTACCAAAAGCAAGGGCTTCGGTTTGGGCGAAGAAGTTAGATAACAATTTTTCGTGATGATCGGCTAATGGATTATGCGTTTGTGCGGGTGCGATAAAATCACAAGGAATCAAGCTCGTACCTTGATGAATTAATTGATAGAACGCATGTTGTCCGTTGGTACCCGGTTCTCCCCAGATAATCGGACCGGTTTGATAATCGGTAATCACTTTTCCGTCACGTCCAACATATTTACCATTAGATTCCATATTACCTTGTTGGAAATAAGCCGCGAAACGGTGTAAATATTGGTCGTAAGGTAAAATTGCTTCTGTTTGTGCACCTAAGAAACTAGTGTTCCATAAGCCAACTAAGGCTAATGTGGCTGGGATATTTTGCTCAATCGGTGCAGTGCGGAAATGTTTATCCATTTCATGCGCACCTGATAATAAGGCTTCGAAATTATCAAAGCCAATAGATAAGGCAATAGATAAACCAATAGCGGACCATAAAGAATAGCGACCACCTACCCAATCCCAGAATCCGAACATATTGTCAGTATCAATACCAAATTTTGCCACTTCGGTAGCATTGGTAGAAAGTGCAGCAAAATGTTTCGCTACTTGGCTTTCATCTTTAGCCGAATTTAAGAACCAGTCCCGTGCTGAATTAGCGTTAGTCATGGTTTCTTGTGTGGTGAAAGTTTTTGATGCAATTAAAAATAACGTAGTTTCAGGATTGATTTTCTTCAAAGTTTCGGCAATATGCGTACCGTCCACATTAGATACAAAGTGCATAGTTAAATGATTTTTATAAGGACGTAGCGCTTCAGTCACCATATAAGGCCCCAGATCGGACCCACCAATTCCGACATTTACTACGTCTGTAATAGCTTTGCCAGTGTAACCTTTCCATTCTCCAGAAATCACACGTTGACAGAATCCTTTCATTTTAGCTAACACGTCGTTGACATCTGGCATGACATCTTTGCCGTCCACTAAAACAGGTTGGTTTGAACGGTTACGCAAAGCGGTGTGCAATACCGCGCGATCTTCGGTACGGTTAATTTTTTCGCCAGTAAACATCGCTTCAATCGCCGTTGCAAGCGAACATTCTTGCGCTAATTGACGTAATAATTTTAATGTCTCTTGATTAATATTATTTTTAGAATAATCCACCAAGATTTCGTTGTTAAACCTTAATGAATAATCTGCAAAGCGATTTGGTTGTTGAGAAAAAAGTTGTTGAATTGTGGTTTGCGCAAAGTTCGCTTTGTGTTGCTCTAAAGCTTGCCACGCAGATGTGGTAGTTGGGTTGATGTTTTTCATGGTATTTCCTTTTACTGATGAGCTTGCACTCTGTTAAATAATAAAACAGCTAATAATAAAACTGCGGTACAAAATAACGAAATTTTTTAGTTTTTACTATCTTATTTCACAAATCAATTTAATCCACATATTCTGTTAACACTCGTGGTGTCAATTTAGTCATTAATTCATAGCTTAATATACCGGTCATACCGGCAATTTCTTCAATCGGTAATTCACGTCCCCATAAAATGACTTCATCACCCACTTGATCTTGACAATCGGCGCCAAGATCCACGGTCACCATATCCATGGAAACTCGTCCTACAATCGGCACACGGCGACCATTAATAAATACCGGCGTTCCTCCTGGAATATTACGCGGATAACCATCGCCATAGCCAATTGCCACGACACCGATTTTGGTATCTTTTTCACTCACCCAAATCCCGCCATAGCCTACTGGCTCACCCGCTTGATGGGTTCGTACCGCAATCAAGGAAGATGTTAACGTCATCACCGGTTTTAACCCGTAAATCTCTGCCGGGGTATTAGTTGGTGATACACCATACATAATAATGCCGGGGCGAATCCAATCTAAATGGGATTGTGGCCAAAATAAAATACCACCCGATGCGGCAATAGTACGTTCACCTTGTTTATTATCGGTCGCTTGTAAAAAACGTTGTAATTGTAATTCAGTATAATCGCTATCTAACTCGTCTGCTCGACTAAAATGGCTGACAAAACCGATTTGTGGTTGCACATTCGGACATTGTTGAAGTTGGTGATAAAAATCATCCACTTCATCTAAATGCACGCCTAAACGGTGCATCCCTGTATCAATCTTTAACCACACCTTAATCGGATTTGGTAAATTCGCTTGTTGCAAAGCATCCAATTGTGGTTGGTTATGTACCACCGTTTGAATATTATTCACCGCAATAATTGGCAAATCGGTCGCCGAAAAAAAGCCTTCTAATAATAAAATCGGTTTAATTATACCTTGCGATCGTAACGTTAACGCTTCTTCCAAGCGTGCCACACCAAAGCCGTCAACATTTTCTTCCACAGCTCTTGCCACAAACTCAACGCCATGTCCGTAAGCATTGGCTTTCACCACAGCAATTAATTTACTATGCGGTGCTTTCTGTTTAATTTTTTGAATATTATGTTTCAGTGCCACTGAACTAATTTTTACGGTTGCTGGTTTCATTTTTTCTTCTTATTTTTAATATTCATCATCAAGTTTATATGCCGCATTATCAAAACGAGAAAAATGCCCTTGAAACACCAGTGGAATACGCCCAATCGGACCATTACGATGTTTGCCAATAATAATCTCAGCTTGATTTCGGTTTTCATCCGTTGGATTATAAACTTCTTCACGATGAATAAACATAATTAAATCTGCATCTTGCTCAATAGAGCCTGATTCACGTAAATCTGAATTGATAGGACGTTTATTCGTTCTCGCTTCCAAGGTACGATTAAGTTGTGCTAAAGCAATAACTGGAATTTCAAGTTCTTTAGCTAACGCTTTGAGAGAACGAGAAATTTCAGCAATCTCCAAAGTACGATTGTTATCAAATCCGGGGGCTCGCATTAACTGTAAATAATCCACCATAATCAAGCTCAACCCCCCCTTTTCACGATAAAGTCGGCGGGCTCTCGAACGTAACTCAGTGGGCGTTAATCCCGCAGAATCATCAATATATAGATTAGGTTTTTTGGTAAAAATTGACATTGTACTTGAAATTTTTGCCCAATCTGCATCATCCTCAACCCGCCCTGTTCGAATGGCCGTTAAGTTTACTCTGGATAAGGAGGCTAAAGTACGCATCATTAACTGTTCTGCCGGCATTTCTAAGCTAAACACTAATACGGGTTTATCACTAGACATCGCAGCATTTTCACACAAATTCATCGCAAATGTCGTTTTCCCCATTGCAGGGCGTGCGGCAATAATAATTAAATCGGACGGCTGCAATCCCGCAGTTTTGTGATCTAAGTCGATAAAACCCGTTGTCACACCGGTTAAACCATCATGATCAATATTTTTTAATTTTTCCATACGATCGATGGTACGCCCTAAAATCGAAATAATATTTTCAGGACCTTCTTTTTCCGATGTACGCTTTTCAGCAATTTGGAAAACTTCTCGCTCTGCTTGATCTAAAATGTCTTTAACAGCTTTCCCTTTCGGCGCATACGCCAACTGAGCAATGTTATTTCCCACCCCAATTAATTCACGCAAAATTGCTTTTTCTCGTACAATGTCCGCATAAGCATTAATATTTGCCGCACTTGGGGTATTTTTCGATAATTCCGCTAAATAAGCAAAGCCCCCCACTTCATCAATAATCCCTTGGTCTTTTAAACGCTGATCCAAGGTGATTAAGTCAATCGGTAAGTGCAAACGAAACAGGTTTTCCATTTCACGAAAGATTAAACGATGCGCAGCCGTATAAAAATCATCCGCAATCACTCGTTCAATCACATTTTCCCAATGCTGATTATTCAACATCACCGCCCCTAACACAGCCTGTTCCGCTTCAATGGAATGTGGTGGAATATTCGCTTGGTCGAATGCTTGCTCTCGTGTTGGCGTGGGTTTCTTAGCCATAACTCTATCTCAGTATTACAAAATCTATTTTATATCATATACCAAATTAGCTTTCTTTTTAAGGAAAAAGTACGTTATAAATCATTGAATATTTTATCTTATTGGAAAGATAGAAAATTCCCTGAAATTTTAGCCTATTATTCCTATCATGACACTCACCAGCATATTCAAAAAGATAATATGTTAGTGTTGAGTAATAAAAAAGTGCGGTCAAAAATGTAATATTTTTCACCGCACTTCAACATCTATTTTAATCCTATGCCTTTCTTCTCGCCACAATCGCATCAGAAAGCTGTTGCAACAAGATTTCGGTATCTTCCCAACCGATACAAGCATCTGTGATACTTTGTCCGTAAGTCAGTGATTTACCTTCCACCAAATCTTGGCGACCTTCTACTAAATGGCTTTCGACCATAACACCAAAAATTTGTTTT
>Ga0192273_1005_pt1 | contig 112366 bp, 97 predicted proteins | sample Koala_Koa24_F3_FD_131270 | JGI IMG/M metagenome (GOLD analysis project Ga0192273, IMG submission 131270) | Enriched cells from koala feces incubated with labeled cellulose particles, San Francisco Zoo, California, United States - Koala_Koa2-4_F3 ... | reverse complement strand
TAAGTGCTTCATCTTTATCCGTTTTAGGCTTGATATGATAGAAAAATACACGACGAGAAAGTCCCGCAATTTCGAGCAACAAAGCTAACGGATAACGTAACCTTAAGGCTTGGATAGCTTCTGCCGTTTCCTGTTTTCTCGTTTGATAATCTCGTCCAACTTTTTTAGAAAAGCGTTCTCCGCTTCAAGTCTTAAAATACGAAGTTCAAATTCTTCTTCACGGTTTTTGGGTTTAGGTAGCATTTTGGGGTATTTAGGCTTCATACTCGGACGACCTTTGGGTTTCGGTAATAAGCCATTTATACCTTGTTTTTCAAAGGTTTTCGACCATTGGCTAATCATTTTGGAACTACTTAAACCAAAATATAACGCAGCGCCACGCCCTGAAAATTGTCCTAAAAGTACGCTTTGAACAACGTTAAATTTGAACTCGGGGGGATATTTTTGTTTGCTATGTTGTGCAGCCAATCCGCGACAGCCTGAATGTTTGAATTGCATAATCCACTGTCTAACGGTTGTATTAGGTAAGTTAAAATGTTTAAGCGTTATATATAAACTTTCGTGATTTGTGAAATAAAAATCAACGACTTGTTGTTTGAATGCTTGGGTATATTTAGTCATAAAAATCTGCACCTTACTTTGTTGGTTATTCGTCCAACTTTTGGGGTGCAGATCGGTTAAAATGCGGTGATTTTTTACATATTTTCACACTGGAGTTATCTATATTTTTAAATGATTTTTCCTGAGTAATTTGGGTTGTCAATTTTGTTTGAATGATGTATCTTGGTTCTTATTGCATTTTAAGGAATACCGTTGTGAACGAAAATGACATTGAACAACAAGTGGTAAAATTTCTGCAAAACACACCGCACTTTTTTGCTCAACATTTAGATTTATTAGACAATCTCGTTATTCCCCACGCACAAAAAGGCTCACTTTCATTAGTGGAAATGCAATTAGAACGCCAACGAGAGCAGATTAAAATCTTACAAAGCGAACTCGCCATTTTTCAACAATTAGCTCATCAAGAACAGGATATTTTCTTCGCTTTAATGCCGTTACAGAAAAAATTAGCCAGTGCGGAAAACCTTGAGCAAGGTATTGAAATACTAAATCAGTGGGCGAGAAAATTTGATTTACAACAGGTTAAACTGTTGTTATTTCGGGATAAATGGCAAGGGGAACAAATTAGCGATAAGAACTGGTTAGATCGCAAAGGCTTTGAATTGATTCGCCTTGAACGTTTTGGCTTACGCCGTTTTTATTTGGGCGAATTGAGTAATCGAGAAAAATCCTTACTGTTTTTGTTAGATGAATTGCCAGTAGGATCAGTGGCTTGCTGTTTGCTTGGGATTAAACCTAATCAGCATCAAGCTAATGGTATTTTGCTGTTTTCTGCTCGTGATACACAACATTTTTACAACGGACAAGACACCGCTTTTCTTTCTCATTTAGTGGATATTGTGGAATTGCATTTACACCGTTGGCTATTGCCCTGCGAAAAACAATAGCGAGAAAGCATAATGGAACAATGGCTACAAAAATACTACGATTTCTTACGTATTGAACGTCAACTGAGCCACCATACTTTGACGAATTATCAACGTCAATTAGCCGTGGTGCTAATCTTGCTGAATGAACAAGGGATTCAACATTGGCAGCAGGTTACGCCAAGTGTGGTGCGATTTATATTAGCCAGTAGCAAAAAATCTGGCTTACACGAAAAAAGCCTTGCTCTACGTTTGTCAGCGTTACGGCAATTTTTAAGTTATTTAGTGGTGCAAGGGGAATTAAAGGTCAATCCAGCGATAGGCATTTCCGCCCCGAAACAAGGCAAGCATTTGCCAAAAAATATTGACAATGAACAAGTGGCTAAACTGTTGAATAATAACAGTAAAGAGCCGATTGATGTGCGAGATCGCGCCATGTTGGAATTAATGTATAGTTCAGGCTTACGCTTGTCGGAATTACAAGGCTTAAATTTAACCAGCCTCAATTTACGCACTCGAGAAGTACGAGTATTGGGGAAAGGTAATAAAGAGCGGATTTTACCTTTTGGTCGCCACGCTTTAACGGCGATCCGAGATTGGCTGAAAGTGCGGTTATTATTTAATCCGAAAGATGATGCTTTATTTGTCAGTTCCCTTGGCAATCGAATGTCGCACCGTTCCATTCAAAAACGGATGGAAATTTGGGGTATTCGTCAGGGCTTAAATGCTCACCTCAATCCGCACAAACTCCGCCATTCTTTTGCCACTCATATGTTAGAAGCAAGCAGCGATTTGCGAGCCGTGCAAGAGTTATTAGGGCATAGTAATCTGGCAACAACGCAAATTTATACTCATTTAGATTTTAAACATTTGACAGATGTTTATGATCAGGCACATCCGCGAGCGAAAAGAAAATAGGAAAAACACAATGAAATTCTACCGCACTTTTACCCCTTTCAGCGTTATCAGCTTTGATCTTGATGATACGCTTTATGACAATACGGAAATAATCAAGCTAGCAATGCAAGAATTTATTGCCTTATTGCGAGAAAAAAGCCAGATCGCCGAATTAGATGACAAAATGTGGGGGATTTACCGTAATCAAGTTTTTCAGCAAGATCCTATTGGTTGCGAGGATGTCACCCAATGGCGAATCAATACAATCCAAGTATTACTACAAGAGCAAGGCAAAACTGCGGTGGAAATTGAGCGAATTTCACAAAATTGTATTGACCATTTTCTGCATTGGCGACATCAAATCAACATACCACAACAAAGCATTGATGTGCTTAATCAGCTCAAACAACACTTTCATTTGGCCGCCATCACCAACGGCAATGTGGAACCTGAGCGTATTGGACTGGAACAATTTGATCTAGTTTTAACTGGTGGCGTACAAGGTCGAGCCAAGCCGGAAGCTGATTTATTTCACCAAACTGCCCGATATTTTGGCATAAAATCTAGCGAAATTTTGCACGTTGGCGATCACTTAGTGGCAGATGTGCAAGGGGCAATTCAAGCGGGGTGCCAAGCGGTTTGGTTAAATCTATCAGGCAAAGGCATGAATCAATTTAGTGAAGCAAGATTATTGCCTAGCGTGGAAATAGCTGACTTAACTGAGCTACTTTTACTACAGGGCTAACACTAATACACCAGATAAAATCAAAATTGATCCTATTAATAGTTTTAAGCTAAAAGGTTCGCCAAGTACCACAATCCCTAAAATAATCGCAATCACCACGCTTAATTTATCAATCGGAGCAACCCAAGAGGCGGGGGCAAGTTGTAAGGCTCGGTAATAACAGAGCCACGACAAACCCGTAGCAACCCCAGAAAGCACTAAGAACGTGAAAGGACGAGCTGCGATATGTTGTGGCAGTTGCCATTCGTTACGCATAGTGATAATGCCAGCTACAACAAAGAAAATGACGATAGTGCGGATGAATGTCGCAAGATTGCTATTCATGCCTTCTACCCCAAGTTTACCAAAAATAGCTGTCAATCCTGCGAAAAAAGCAGAACCGATAGCGAACCAAAGCCAATTTGTTTGGAACATTTTTTCTTCCTTACGCTTTCGTCACTTCCAATCGTTCAAACCGCAAAACATACCGTTCTAAACGACGTAATAATAACGTAGCTACCCCTGTAATCACAAGATAAATCAAGCCAGCCAAACCATAGATCGTAATGGCATCGTATTCCGTACCATAAAGTTGTTTCGCATATCCCATAATATCCATTAAAGTAATTGTGGAGGCAAGGGAAGTTCCTTTAAACACTAAAATAATTTCATTGGTATAAGAGGGTAATGCACGTTTTAGTCCATAAGGCACTAAAATTTTTAGCGTTTGCCAACGGCTTAAACCTAATGCCGCACAACTTTCCCATTGACCTTTTGGAATTGCTTTCATCGCTCCATGAAACAACTGAGTAGAGTAGGCAGCACTGTTTAAAGCTAAGGTTAACATAGCACAGAACCACGCATCTGACAATAATAGCCAACATGGACTATTTACGATCCATTGAAATTGCCCTGGACCTGCATAAATCAGAAAGAATTGTACCAATAATGGCGTACCGGTGAATAAAACTAAGTAAAAATTCACCGCACTTTTAACGAGTTTATTGTCCAACGAAAGCAAAAAGGTGAGTAATACCGCTAATACAAATGCAATGGTTAAAGATACGGCGGTTAACATCAAACTGGTTGGAATGCCTTGTGCAATAACCGATAAATAATCTTGCCACATTATCTCACCCCACGTTCAAATTTAGTGAAACGAATTTCAAGTTTACGAATAAATACTTGACTAATCAAGGTGATACAAAGATAAATAAATGCTGCCAAGGCATACCAAGTAAAAGGTTGGTGCGTTCGGGTATTAATCAATTCCGCTTGTCGCATTAAATCACTGACCCCAATTAAGGAAATTAACGCGGTATCTTTTAATAACACTAACCATTGGTTGCTTAATCCCGGTAAAGCGTGTCGCCATACTTGGGGTAACACGAGCCGAATAAAGGTATAAGGACGGCTTAAACCAAGTGCCGCACCACTTTCCCATTGCCCTACTGGAATCGCTTGAATTGCCCCGCGCAAGGATTGAGATGCGTATGCGGCAAAAATAAGAGAGAGGGCTAACACGCCACAACTAAAGGCACTAAATTCCACATATTCGCCAGTCATTTTTTCCACTAATTCGGTTGAACCGAAATAAATCAGCAACACGACAATAATTTCGGGCAAACCACGTAATAAACTGACAAAAATAGAGGTTGGATTACGCACACAAGCCAGTTTATTCATCTCAAGTGCGGTGAAAATTAGTGAAAAAAATAAGCCTACGATTAGCGAACAAACCGCTAACCCTAAGGTCATTAAGGTAGCGGAATACATCAAAGGGAGATAATCGAAAAACATTATTTCGCGGTCATCCATTTATCATAGATTTTTTGATATTCGCCACTCGCTTTCACTGCTGCTAATCCTTTATTTAATTCATCAACTAATGCTTTATTGTTTAAGTTAACAGCAATGCCTAAACCATTACCAAAGTAACTAGGATTTTCTACTTTCTCACCAGAGAATGTCAAACCTTCATTATTGTTAACCATATCTAACAATACGGGCATATCGCCGAAAATGGCATCAATGCGACCGTTTTTAATATCAAGCACGGCTTCTTGCAAGGATGCATAAGGTTTTGGTGTATATTGAGTTTCTTTCACTACATAGCTTTGGAAAGTTGAGCCATTTTGCACGCCAACGGTTTTAATGCTGTTAAAATCGGTACCTTTTTTAGCGATAAAAGTCGCAGCACTGTCGAAATAAGAATCGGTAAACAACACCTGTTTAGCACGAGCTTCGGTGATGTCGATGCTGGAAATAGCCGCATCAAAACGTTTTTGTTTTAAGCCTTGAATTAATGAATCAAAAGCTTGATTTTGGAAAGAGCAGTTAGCTTGAATTTCTTTACAAATTGCATTGGCAATGTCCACATCAAGACCAATAATCTCACCTTTCTCATTGGTCATTTCGAACGGTGGATAACTTGCTTCCATCGCAAAGCTAATATCTTTCCCTTGAGCAGTCAATGCTGTACCGACTAAAAGTGCTGTTAAGAGTAATTTTTTCATAATATGATGTCCTTGTTATTAATATAAGAGTTAGTGAGAGAGATAGTGTTTAAACTGTTCAGTTTGTGGATTTTCAAAACAACTGGCATCACCCATTTCTACAATATGCCCTCGTTCCATATACACTACTTTGGTTGCTACTTTACGAGCGACATTGACTTCGTGAGTGACAATCACTTGGGTAATGCCAGTTTGTTGTAATTCCTGAATAATTGATACAATTTGCGCTGTAATTTCAGGATCTAAAGCAGCGGTTGGTTCGTCAAATAACAATACTTGTGGTTTCATCATCAACGCCCGAGCAATCGCCACACGTTGTTGCTGACCGCCTGAAAGCTGCAAGGGAAAACGCTCAGCGTGTTCTTCCAAACGTAAACGAGAAAGCAATTCCATTGCTTGTTGTTTAGCTTCGACTTGCGTTAAGCCTAAAATTTTCATTGGTGCTTCAATTAAATTTTCTAATACCGTAAAGTGTGGCCATAAGTTATATTGTTGAAATACCATGCCGACATTTTTGCGTAATTGTAAAATTTGTTTTGGATCGCTTTTTTGGGATAAATCAAATTGATTGTTAGCAATATTTAATCGCCCAGAAGTTGGGACTTCTAATAAATTTAAGGTTCGAATTAACGTACTTTTGCCAGCACCACTAGGACCGAGTAATACAACCGTATCACCGTCTTCTGCACTAAGATTAATATCAAACAATGCTTGACTTGAACCGTAAAAGAAATTGAGATGTTGAACACTAATCGTCATTGGTGGATATTCTCTTTACTTGTGAATTGAAAATATATTACTTATATTTGCATAAGTATGCAATGTGAAATGTTAAATTTGAATAAAAATTTATTTGTTGGGTTTCGCCCAACGGGCGACTTACTTTTTCTTTGCTCGTGCAAAGCAAAAGTAAGCAAAAAGAAAGCACGCCCCGACTTCACCGCTTTTCTTCGCTTATTTGGTATTTTCTTCACGCTAAATTTTGAACTCGCTTCGCTCAGACATGCAAAATTTAGCTAAAAATACCAAAACACTCAGGCGGTTCAGACGGGGACCCATTTAGAGCATAGGGGCGAACCGATGTGTCCGCCCGTTGAAAACCGAACATGGTCTTCAGGTGGGAAAAAGGGTATTCATCTAAATTTTCGAAGTGTGAGAGTAATTGTAACAACACCACACCCTAAACCGCGGTCAAAAATTTACGAATTTTTTGCCATTTCAAATTCAATTAACATCATTAAAATATGAATCACTTTAATATGAATTTCTTGAATACGATCCGCATAACGGAAATGAGGGACACGGATTTCAACATCGGCTAAACCTGCCATTTTACCGCCGTCTTTGCCAGTCATCGCAATCACTTTCATACCTTTGGCTTTAGCGGCTTCAATGGCATTTAACACATTTTTAGAATTGCCCGATGTAGATAACCCAAATAACACATCGCCTTTTTGTCCAACGGCTTCCACATAACGAGAGAATACATATTCATAGCCAAAGTCATTACTCACACAACTTAAATGGCTGACATCGGAAATCGCAATAGCAGGATAACCCGGACGATTTTCACGATAACGTCCGGTTAGTTCTTCCGCAAAGTGCATGGCATCACAGTGCGACCCACCGTTACCACAAGACAACACTTTACCGCCTTGTTTGAAGCTAGCCGAAATGAGCAGTGCGGCTTGTTGAATGAGTTTGATATTATTTTCATCAGCAATAAATTTATTTAATACATCTTGTGCTTCAACAAGTTCAGCTTTGATTTGATCGAAATACATGGTTTTCCCCTTAATTTATGTTATTGAATAAAAAGGATTGTATAGCAAAAGTGCGGTGAGGATCTATGATAAATTTATTTTTATGGATACTTTTCATTATTTTAATGATAACTATTTGCAAAAAATTTCTTGTTTGTGTATGATTTCATCATTTTACACCAATCCTATAGTAGGACAAATTAAGGGTAAACCCCTTAATTTTATTTTTTATTTGTAACGTAAGGAATAAGAATGAAAAAGAAGCAAACTAAATTTAAATTCACATGCAAATTATCTTTAGTGAGTTTGTCTGTTTTAAGCAGTTTTGCCATGGCAGAGGAAAGCCTACAAAATGTGGAAGAGCTTGAGACAATTCACGTTACAGCAGAACAGCAATTACAACAATCTCTTGGGGTATCCCAAATTTCTAAAAAAGATTTAGAAAAACGTCCTGTTGCTAATGACGTATCTGAATTATTACGCACTATGCCAGGGGTAAACCTAACGGGTAACAGCTCAACCTCTCAACGTGGTAACAAACGTCAAATTGATATTCGTGGCATGGGGCCTGAAAATACCTTGATTTTAATTGATGGTAAACCTGTGACTTCACGTAATTCGGAGCGTATGGGGCGACGAGGTGAGCGTAATACGCGCGGGGATAGCAACTGGGTACCTCCTGAGCAAATTGAAAGTATCACAGTATTACGTGGTCCTGCCGCAGCACGTTATGGCTCAGGTGCCATGGGGGGGGTGGTGAATATTAAAACCAAACCAGTCAGCAATGAATTAAAAGGTTCCGTTACTTATTACACTAACCAACCAAGAGATGACGCGGAAGGTTCAACCACTCGTGTCGGCTTTGATTTAAGCGGTCCCGTGATTAAAGATGTGTTGGCTTTCCGTTTATACGGTAGCGCCAATAAAACCAAACCAGATGCAGTCAATATCAATGAAGAAGCATCAAGCAGTAATGTTGCGGGGGTTGAAGGGGTACGTAACCGTGATATTGCTGGGCGTTTAGAATGGAAAATGGATCCGCGTCAAACCTTAATCTTGGATTCGAGTTTTAGTCGTCAAGGGAATATTTATAACGGCGATACGCAACTGAGTAATGCTGCATTGTCCTCCGGCTTAATTCGGGAGAATGGCATGGAAACGGCGCGTTTATATCGTTCAGCCTACTCTTTAACCCATAAAGGTGAGTGGGATTGGGGGAATACGGAAAATACTATTAGTTATGAGCGTACAAAGAATAGTCGTTTACCCGAGGGATTGACTGGTTACAGTGAAGGGGCTTATACTTCAACCTCAGATTTTTCGGATAGCCGGTTAACTAATTTCCGTCTTCAATCTGAAGCCAATATTCCCTTTACCTTAGGTGTATCGCAAGTATTAACCGTGGGTGCTGAATATAATCATGCTAAATTAGACGATCCGCAGTCAATGACGCAACAGTATCTGGTGCCTGTATCAGGGTTTGATATTGGGGCAAATCGTAGTGGTGAAAAATCCCAAAGTAACGTTGCGGCTTTTGCCGAAGACAATATTTATGTCACAGAACGTACCATTGTTATTCCATCTCTCCGCTTTGACTATAACACCGACAGTGGTTCAAACTGGAGTCCAGCATTAAATATCTCCCATGAATTGAATGATATGTTTACCATTAAAGGCGGTATTGCTCGTGCTTATAAAGCACCAAATCTATATCAAGTTAACCCTAATTATCTGTTATTTAGTACAGGTGGTGGCTGTCCTCTACCAAGCGCAGCTAATGGTTATACCGTTTATAGTACATCTTGCTATATTTTGGGTAATGAGAATTTAAAACCTGAAACCAGTGTCAATAAAGAAATTGGCTTAGAGTTTGAACATAACGGTTGGCAAGCGTCTATTACCTACTTCCACAATGCTTATCGTAATAAAATTGTTACCGGAGCTCAGGCGATATGGTCGAATGGTGATGGTGGACAAGGTCATGTGTTCCAATGGGAAAACACACCGAAAGCCACCATTGAAGGCTTTGAAGGAAACTTAGTGATTCCTTTGTCGGATAATTTAACATGGAGTAATAACTTCTCTTATATGCGTAAGTCAGAAGATTATCAAGGCAACCCATTGTCTATTATTCCAAAACACACTATCAACAGTACGTTAGCATACCAAGCGACGGATAAGTTGGATATGAATCTCACCTTTACCCATTATGGTCGCCAAAAACCACGCACCGTGGCGATTATTAAAAATGAAACACTATCAGCGACAGCGTTAACTTATGATGAAATCGGGAGCTATGGTGTTTTGGGAATCAATGCTGGTTACCAATTTAACAAGCACTTTAGCGGTCGTATTGGGATGACCAATATACTTAATAAAAAACTTTATCGTACAAATAATGGTGCTCAAAGCTATAATGAACATGGACGATCTATTTATATGACAGCCAAGTTATCATTCTAATCGGAAATAAGTTGTTTAAAGGTGGAATATGATTTCCGCCTTTTTTTTGCCCCAAATACTATAATAAATTATTAATTAAGTAATGAGAATTATTTGTATTTATTGAATTTATTTTATATGATACTGAAGCCAATAAAGCAATCATAGATCAAATCTAGTCGTAAGATATTCTACTTTTTATTTATAACAGGAATCATAAAATGAAAGGAAAACATACCTTATACCACCCACTTTCTTTGATTAGTTTATCCATATTAAGCACCTTTGCGATGGCACAAACCGCGCAAAATGTGGAGCAGCTCGACACCATTTACATTACTGCAGAGCAGCAATTGCAACAATCCCTTGGGGTGTCGCATATTTCGCAAAAGAATATTGAAAAACGTCCACCTGCTAATGATATTTCTGAGTTGGTTCGTACTATGCCGGGGGTGAATCTGACAGGAAATTCTGCCACAGGGCAACGTGGCAATAAACGCCAAATTGATATTCGGGGCATGGGACCGGAAAATACCTTGATTTTAATTGATGGAAAACCTGTCACTTCACGTAATGCGGAGCGGATGGGCTGGCGTGGTGAGCGGAATACTCGAGGTGATTCTAACTGGGTACCCGTGGAAGAAATTGAAAGTATTACGGTACTTCGTGGTCCAGCTGCAGCACGTTATGGTTCGGGTGCGATGGGTGGGGTGGTGAATATTAAAACCAAACCCGCCAGTAATGAATATCATGGTGAGATTAATTATTATATGAATCACCCTGAAGACAGCAAAGAAGGAGGTACACAACGGGTAGGCTTTAATTTAAGTGGTCCAATTATTACAGATGTGTTGGCTTTCCGTTTATATGGTAGTGCCAATAAAACCGAAGCAGATGCGGTGGATATTAACCCAAATTCCAGTTTTGCCGGCGTGGAGGGCGTACGCAACCGGGATATTGCAGGGCGTTTAACTTGGACCATTAATCCACGCCAAAGCCTTTCTTTAGATGCCAGTTTTAGCCGTCAAGGCAATATTTACAATGGCGATTCGCAAAATAGTAATGTCAGAGAAGGTAACACGACCTTTGAGCGTAGTCTTGATTTACGCAACAGCAATGCAGAAACTGCTCGTCTTTATCGTTCTGCCTTTTCCTTAACACATAAAGGAGATTGGGACTGGGGTGGTTTAGAAACCATTATTAGTTATGATCGCACCAAAAATAGTCGCTTACAAGAGGGGTTATATGGTGGACCAGAAGGCATCTATACTAATGTGGAAGAAACCAATGCGTTAAACGACCCAAATGACGGTGCATTCAAAGACAGCGATTACAAAAACTTCCGTTTCAGCAGTGAAGCGGATATTCCCTTTACCGCTGGTGTAGCGCAAGTTCTCACCCTTGGTGTGGAATATAATCATTACAGCTTAGATGACCCCTCTTCCATGCGGATGCAATTATTTGATCAAAATCAACAGGATTATTTCCCAACCTTAGCCAATTTCCAATCACAGGGGCGTTCAGGTAAACATACGCAAAATGCTTTTGCGGTTTATGCCGAAAATAATATTTATGTGACAGAAAAAACCACTATTATTCCTGCCATTCGTTTTGATCATAACAGCGACAGTGGCAATAATTGGAGTCCATCCTTAAACTTTGCTCACAGTTTCAATGAAATGTTCACTATGCGTGGGGGGATTGCCCGAGCTTACAAAGCGCCAAATCTCTATCAATCTCACCCCAATTATTTGCTTTACACGCGTGGTCAAGGTTGTCCAATTCATTTACCAAACGGTGTCAGATGTTATTTATTAGGGAATCCCGATTTAAAACCTGAAACCAGTGTGAATAAAGAAATTGGGCTTGAATTTGCTCACAACGGCTGGCAAGCGTCTGTTAACTACTTCCACAACGCTTATCGCAATAAGATTATTGCTGGCGATGATGTGATTGATAGCTATGTTGGTTCACGTTTTACCAGCTATTTACTACGTTGGGATAATGTCGATAAAGCGACTATTGCAGGCGTAGAGGGGAATTTAGTGATTCCTATTTTGGAGAATTTGCAATGGAGCAATAATTTTACCTACATGCACAAATCCAAAGATCATTTAGGAAATCCCTTGTCCATTACGCCAAAACACACCATTAACAGTACGCTGGCTTACCAAGCCACAGATAAATTGGATGTGAACGTCACCTTTACCCATTATGGTCGTCAACATAAACGCACCGTGGCAACCAATAGAACAGAAGATGGACGTGGTGGCAATGGCACAGTGGCTTATAATATGGGTGAAGATGTCGCTAGCTACGGCATTTGGGGCATTAACGCAGGTTATCAATTCACTAAACAAATTAGTGCCAGAATTGGGATAAATAACCTATTTAATAAAAAATTATACCGCACCGAAGGGCAAGTCAGCTTAGGCGGAGCCAACACTTATAATGAACACGGACGTGCTTATTTTGCTAGTGTAAAAATTGGGTTTTAATTGATAGTATAAGGGGCGTTTGCCCCTTTTCTAATTTTATATTTTGTTTGCGTTGTCGCCCAAAGGTGCGGTGAAAATCCATTCAATTTATCTGATTAAACAAGCTAAATGCTTTTTTCTCACCTGACTAGGTACCATATTAAAATATTTGCGGAAAGCGGTGGTGAAATTGTCAGGGTTGCTATAACCTGCAATCGCCGCTGCTTCAATAATACTTGTTCCGTTTAAAATGGCACGGTAACTGCGTTCCAGTTTTAATTGTCTGAGATAAGCCATAATGCTGATGCCGTGAATTTGTTTGAAATCACGTTGCATTGTGTGTAGATAATCAATTAGAAACGAAATTTACCACGGGTTCGCTGAATCATACCTTGTTATCAGGGGTGGAATATAAACAATTCCGCTATGATTCTGTTGTTTATCACGGTCCAGCGCCGAGTATTGATTGGACGAATCCTGTTTACGGTGTGACCATCAATCCGCCTGATTTGCTGACCAGCTCTGTGAAAGTGATTAAACAAACGGGTATCTATGTGCAAGATCAGATTTCGGTGGGAAATGTGGATTTCTTGCTAGACGGTCGTTATGACGTAGCTCACAATCGCTATGATGAACGTTATAGTATGCACGGCTCCCCAAGCGAACACAAACAACGGGATTATAAATTTACGTGGCGGACAGGGGCGATTTATAATTTCGCCAATGGCATTGCTCCGTATATCAGTTATAGCACGTCTTTCCAGCCTGAAATTGGTGTGGATAGTCAGAATAATGCGTTAAAACCGACCACGGCAAAACAATATGAAATCGGGCTGAAATATCAGCCGAACGAACATATTTTATTTACCACCGCACTCTATCGTATTTTACAACATAATTTAGTCACCACCGATCCGAATACAAGGGAAAAAGCCCAAACGGGTGAAACCCGTACCAACGGCGTGGAAGTGGCGTTATCGGCGGATTTAACCGAAAATATCAGTGTTATCGGGTCTTATGCCTATACCAAGCGTAAAGTCACCCAAGATAAAGATCCGAGCAACGTAGGTAAAAAACCGTGGGGCGTGCCACATCATCAGGGATCCTTATGGGCGAAATACGCTTGGCATAATGGCGTGCTTGACGGTTTGGATATTGGGGCCGGGGTGCGTTATATGGGAACCACTCAAGATCGTACCAATACCATTAGGGTGCCACATTATACGCTGTATGATATATCCGTAGGCTATGATTTAGCCAAGTTAAGCAGTTCGCTCAAAGGGGCAACGGTGCAGGTGAACTTGAATAATTTGACGGATAAAAAATATGTCGCTTCTTGTGCCAGCGGGGATACCTGTTTTTATGGTACGGAGCGTACAGTGGTTGCAACCTTTAATTATCAATGGTAATTAGGATTGAAAGTTTACCGGACAAAATAATGAAAAAACGACCGCACTTTAATTAACACTTTGGTTTACAGCCGGTCGATTTTTATCAAAATGGAAATTTTGTTTTGCATTGAATGGTTAACCTGTTGAGTGTATGATAAGAAAATATGCACACCCATAAGGTGCTAAATTTGGGAAAGAGATCAGGATGAAATTAAGGAGAAAACATGAAAAAACAACTTAATATAAATTATGAAAGTTTCGAATCCTACAATGAATTAAATGATATTGAACAAAAACTGTTTAATGTGGCAAAACAGGCTAGAAAAAAAGCTTATGCACCTTATTCTCATTTTTTAGTGGGGAGTGCGGTGTTGTTGGAAAATGGCGAAATTATTGCGGGTAATAATCAAGAAAATGCTGCTTATCCATCAGGACTATGTGCGGAAAGAACCGCTATTTATTGGGCGTCAGCAAATTATCCTAAGCAAAAGATTTTAAAAATATTTGTAGTAGGTGCACCACAAGATGAAATGAAAAATAGTCCTGTTCCGCCTTGTGGTGCTTGTCGGCAAAGTATTTTGGAATATGAAACCAAACAATCACAAAATATAGAAATCTATTTTTCTTCTGTTTCAGGTGAAATTTTCAAAACTTATTCGATCAAAGATTTATTACCGTTTAATTTTGATGTGTCTTTTTTGTAGAACATGATGAAAAAAATTACCGCACTTTTATTAATGAGTATGAGTACATTCGCTTACAGCCAATCCATTTCCTTACAAAATGGCGATTTTGTCAAAGGGGAATTTACTGTCACGGATAAAGACGGGGCTGATTTAGCCGTTGTTTTTGCGGATAAAAGCGAACGACGGTTGGTGCAAAATGTGGTGGGTAAGAAAGAGTTTGTGTTTAAAGCCGAGCAAACAGGCACGGCGGATTTTGTGATTTATTCATCACAAGGTAAAAAAGCCGAAATACAGCAGGATCAGATTCAGATTTTGCAACAGATCCCTGTGGAAAAGCAAAACGCATTACCAACGAAATACCTTAGCACCAAAATTCAACAGCTTGCCGAGCAAATCACGGAGCAAAATAAAACGGCATTGTTAGACGAATTTTGGCAACAGGTGACAAAGCAAGGTACGCCATTAATTGAGCCAGTGGAAAATACGGATGAAAACGTAGTGACCTTTTTATGGCGTGGGGCGAAACACAATGTGTGGTTGTGGGGTTCGCCGAGCCGTGAAGATCATCATGATCAGCTTGAACGCTTGTTTGATTCGGATATTTGGTTTAAATCTTATCAACTGCCGAATGACAGTCTGGTTTCTTACGGCTTTGCTCCCGATGTGCCGACCTTGCCAGTAAGCCAAGGAGAACAACGGCGAGCCATGTTAGCAACGTTGCAAGCGGATCCCTTTAATCCGCATACCTATCCAGCCAAGCCGAAATATCCGCAAGATAGATTTAGTTACGAGTCGGTATTAAAATTGAAAAATACACCACAATCGCCTTGGCTTGAAGCGCAAAGTGTAGCGCAAGGAACCTTGCAAAGTTACTCATTTCATAGCCAAATTTTAGGTAATGAGCGCCATATTCGGATTTATCTGCCTACTCATTTTAATCCGAATAATCCTGATCTTCACTTGCTATTTTTGTTTGATGGCGCTGAATATGTGGCTAAAGTCGCGACTCCGACGATATTGGATAATCTGATTGCTCAAGGCAAAATTCCGCCGACGGTTGCGGTGTTTATTGATAATCCAACTACCCAAGCCAGAAGAACGGAATTACCGCCTAATCCCAATTTTGCCAACATGCTGGCAACGGAATTATATCCTTGGGTAAGCCAACAGCTAGGCATAAAAATTGCCGCAAAACACACCGCACTTGCTGGCTCCAGTTTTGGTGGATTAGCGACGGCATATATCGCCAATCAATATCCTGATATTTTTGGTAATGCTCTCGTGTTGTCAGGGTCATTTTGGTGGAAAGATCCGACAGCAAGTACACAATTTAACAACGCAATGGCACATTTATATGCCAGCCAAGCGCCAAAAGACATTCGTTTTTTTATCAGTGCAGGCATTTATGAGCAAAGCATTTTAAACAGCTCAAGGCATTTTAAAGATGTGTTAATGGCAAAGAATTACCCAGTTATTTATCAGGAATATCATTCTGAACACGGTTATTATTCGTGGCAAACGATTTTGCCTGAGGGCTTGCTGGCGTTGTTTGGTCAGTAAATCACAATCGTATTGATGGTGGGTTTATCCCCACCTATCATCTAATAACTATGCCATTTTTTCCAACATTTCCGCTTCAGTCAATTTCGGTACATCATTTTTTAGTTCATAGAAAGACGGCTTTTTGTCGATGAAAACTTCGTCAGCCAAGGTAAACGTGGTTTGTCTGTAAAACAAGCCAGTGGAGACATAATAATGTTGCGTACCCAGCATGTGATAATAAAGATGTGAGCCGCAATTTCGGCAAAATGCACGTTCCGCCCATGGGGAAGATTGATAACAAGCAAGATACTCGTTTCCTGTGGTTTCTATTTTTTCACTATGAAATGCAAATAATGGACCGCTATTCCAGCGTTGACACATACCGCAATGGCAGACACTGGCGTTTTGATTATCGGCAACCGTGAGTGTGATGGCGCTGCATAGACATTGACCTTTTATGATGTTATTCTCCTTTGGTGATATTTATCATCGTTCGATTTTACCCCAAACTCCCCAACAAATTCCCCACAAATTCCAACCGCACTTTTGCTTGTTCTAAATTGCAAGTAAAGCGAAATTTCGTTGGTCCGTCAAATTTAAACACCGCTGGTTGTTGTTTGATTAAAGCTAAAAACTTCATCGGGTCAAGATCAGCGGTGGGGTTAAATTCCACAAAGCCACCGTGAGCAGTCGCATCAATTTTGATGACTTTTAGGGCTTTGGCAATCAAGCGTAACTCGGCAATTTGCAACAAATTTTTTGTTGGTTCTGGCAATAACCCAAAACGATCGATAAGTTCTACTTTCAATTCATCAAGAGCGGCTTTGTTTTCTGCCCCTGCGATGCGTTTATAAAACGACAACCGCATATTCACATCGCCCAAATAATCATCAGGTAACAGGGCAGGCACACGCAAATCAATGTCCACTTGCTGTTGGGTGAGTTCGTCCAAACTTGGCTCACGCCCTTCTTTCATCGCTTTCACCGCCGCTTCCAGCAATTCCATATACAGGCTAAAGCCGATGCTTTCAATTTGTCCGCTTTGTTCTTGCCCAAGTAATTCGCCAGCCCCACGAATTTCTAAATCGTGGGTCGCCAAAATAAAGCCAGCCCCGAGATTATCCAAACTTTCAAGGGCTTCAAGGCGTTTTACTGCATCTTTGCTGATGAGTTTTGGCGGCGGTGTCAGCAAATAAGCGTAGGCTTGATGATGAGAACGCCCCACCCGTCCACGCAGTTGGTGCAGTTGAGCCAAACCGAAATTATCCGCTCGCTCAATAATGATTGTGTTAGCGGTCGGCACATCAATGCCCGTTTCAATAATGGTGGAGCAGACCAACACATTAAAACGTTGATGATAAAAATCCGACATCACCCGTTCAAGATCCCGTTCCCGCATTTGTCCGTGACCGATCGTTACCCTTGCTTCGGGGACAAGTGCGGTGATTTTTTCCGCACATTTTTCAATGCTTGCCACATCATTATGCAAATAATACACCTGACCGCCACGCAGGATTTCACGCAAAATCGCTTCCCGAATGGTGAGATCGTCCGCTTGTCGCACAAAGGTTTTAATGGTTAAACGGCGAGCAGGCGGCGTGGAAATAATAGACAGATCCCGAATACCGTTCATTGCCATATTCAGCGTGCGGGGAATCGGTGTCGCAGTTAGGGTCAGAATGTCAATATTGGCACGCAGCTGTTTGATTTTCTCTTTTTGTCGCACGCCGAAACGGTGTTCTTCATCAATAATCAGCAAACCGAGATCGCTAAATTTTACATCCGATTGAATCAGTTTGTGCGTACCGATCAGAATATCCACCTTGCCCTCGGCGAGATTGTCTAAAATCTGCTTTTGTTGTTTGGCGGTTTTAAAGCGTGACACCATTTCCACATTGACCGGCAAATTGGCAAAGCGGTCTTTGAAATTGTCAAAATGTTGTTGAGCCAGTAGCGTCGTTGGCACCAGTACAGCCACTTGTTTATGATTCATCACCGCCAAAAATGCCGCACGCATTGCCACTTCGGTTTTGCCAAAACCCACATCGCCACACACCAGCCGATCCATCGCTTTCGGTTGACACATATCGGCAATCACGGCGTGAATTGCCATTTCCTGATCAAGGGTTTCTTCAAACGGAAAGGTTGCTGCAAAGGCTTGATAGTCTTGTTTATCATATTGAAACGCAAAGCCTTTTTTAACTTCACGTTCGGCATACACATCAAGTAGTTCTGCTGCCACATCACGAATTCTTTCTGCCGCTTTGGAACGGGCTTTTCCCCACGCATCACTGCCGAGTTTATGCAAGGGGGCGGTTTCATCGCTACCACCCACATAACGGCTGATTAAATGCAGACTGGCGACAGGCACATACAATTTGGCATCGTTGGCATAAGTCAACAGCAAATATTCCGCTTTCACGCCAGCATTTTCAAGGGTAACTAATCCGCCATAACGCCCTACGCCATGTTCCAAATGCACTACCGCTTGTCCAATTTTTAGTTCGGCAAGATTGCGAATGAGCGTATCAGGATTGACCGTTTTGCGTTTATCACGGTGGCGTTGTTGCACTCTTGAACCGAGTAGTTCGTTTTCAGAAATTATCGCAATTTTGACCGCACTTTCGAGAACAAATCCCTGATCTAATGGGCTGATTTGTAAACTAAATTGTTGCCCTAAAACATCATTAAAATCATTAATCTGTTTCGGCTTAATTTTCAACGGTGCTAACAAATCCAACAAGGTTTCACGCCGTCCTTCGCTTTCCACCGAAAATAAAATCTTGCCGTCAAATTGTTCGATAAATTGGTGTAAGGCGTGCAATGGTTCTTTTTGTTGGGCTTGAATTTGTAACTCAGGCAACGGACTTACGCTTAAATTGCTTTGCCGAACGGATTTTTTCAATACTTCGGATTTCAAAGAAATTCGGCGATATGCTTTCAAATGGCGATTAACTTCGTCTATTTTCAGCCAAAGTTTGTTAGGGGGAAGCAACGGTCGCATTGGGTCAACCTTGCGACTTTCAAAACGACTTTCCGCATCTTGATAAAACCGCTCGCCTTGAGCTTGGAAGCCGTCAAAGTCCACAAATAGGGTGTTTGGCGGCAAATAATCAAACAAGGTCGCCATTTGCTCAAAAAACAGCGGTTGCCAGTATTCAATGCCCGACACCAGTGTGCCTTTGCTCACTTGCTGATAAATATGTTCGGGATCACGGCGAATTTCACCAAAGGTTTCGCGAAATTGGCTGCGGAAAAATTCAATGCCACGGCTATCGGTAGGAAATTCGTGAGCAGGCAACAGATTAATTTTGTCAATTTCAGTCAGCGTGCGTTGGCTGTCCACATCAAAGGTGCGAATACTGTCAATTTCATCATCAAAAAAATCCAACCGAAATGGCTCGCTGCTCCCCATTGGGAACAAATCCAACAGCGAACCCCGTACGGCAAATTCGCCCACTTCCAATACCTGCTCCACCGCTCGATAGCCTGAATTTTCAAGGTTCAACCGCATTTTTTCAATATTTAGCCGATCACCTTTTTTAATCAACAGCACATTTTGGCTTAAAAATGACGGCGGACAAAGGCGTTGCATTAATGTAGTAATCGGCAAAATCAGCACGCCCGATTTGGCTTGTTGCAAGTAAAACAGGCTACTTAGCCGTGCGGAAATAATGTCTTGATGGGGTGAAAACGCATCATAAGGCAAGGTTTCCCAATCGGGGAACAGTTGCACGGTAGGCAAGGTTTGGCGTAAACCTTTTTCCAAACGCACTGCGGTTTTGCTGTCTTGCGTGACGATAATGGTTAACCCTTGATATTGTTGGACAATTTGGCTTAAAGCAAAACTGTCTGCACCCGCAAGGACGTTGCCGAGCAGTTTGTGATCTTGCGGTTGAGTGGGTATATCAAGTTGAAAAAATAGGTTATTCATAACTGCGGTTAAAATTAAGGGGGAATCGTTAAATTCCCCGTATTATATCAAAAGAAAAGAATTTTATTCTGTAATATTTTCCACATCCGCAGTTATTAAATTGTGAGTGTTATCCATGGCAAGATTCATAAAGCGTTCATATTGTTTTAATACGTCAGCGATAAGTTCTTCTTTTGTCATATATTGTACATCATAACCTTGACGACCGTCTATGAAGTAAGTGATCGGTTCGTAGATTTTGCTTTCATCAATATTTGGCACGTTGGCATCATCGACTACTAAATCGGATAACTTGCGTGATTGGCATTCAATGCCATACAAGAAATTACGCAGATTTTCGTTAATTACTTCAAATTCGATTTTCGGATTTTTACCGTCAATAAAATTCATTTGTGCAATTAAACCATGATTTTCAAATTCAGTCACCAATTCACTAAAGGCAGGACGAGCTACTTTATTTAAGAAACGTCGAATATCTTTCCGATCAGTCGGATTAACGATTTTTTCTAAACGTTCTTTCCAGTTTTTGCCTGTCCAGTTGGCGCTACCTTGGCTGAATTCTTTGTTGAAATATTGTGCATCAATCATTAGACCTTGCCAAAGTCCAATACATAATACCAACATAATCAACATAAAGGGTAAAGCGATAATTAACGTCATGGTTTGCAATGAAGCTAATCCACCAGAATACGAAAGGGATAAACCTAGTACTGTTAATAAAACACCCCAGTAAACACTTTGCCATTTGGGTACTTTTTGTTCCCCTTGTGACGCAATGTTATTGAGTACTAAAATCCCTGAATCTGCGGATGTAATAAAGAAAATAGAGATAATAATCAAGGCCATTACCGATGAAAAAGTAGTAAATGGTAAATGTTCAAAGAAACCAAATAATAGTTGTTCGGTATTGCCACTGATCGCCGCTAATTCACCACCAGTTTGTTGGTCGATCCAAATAGCTGAACCACCAAAAGTAGTCATCCATAAAATATTGAATAGGGACGGCACAAACAACACACCGAGAATAAATTCACGAATGGTACGACCTTTTGAGATTCTGGCAATAAATAATCCCACAAACGGTGCCCAAGATGCCCACCAAGCCCAGTAAAGCACGGTCCAACCGCTTAACCAACCTTGTTGTTCAGGTTCATAAGCAAAAGTACGGAAACTAATTTCTAATAATGAACTGAAATAATAACCAAGATTTTCCGTTAAACCTGAGAATAATTGTAGAGTAGGTCCTGCAATAATTACAAAAACTAATAAAATGCCAGCTAATATAAGATTTGTTTCGCTGAGCATTTTTATGCCTTTTCCTACACCGGAGACAGCCGAAATAACGGCTAATGTCATGGCAATAATGACGAGTACTGCCAGTGTACCAAAGCTATTACTATCAATTACGCCAAGGGCGTTAAAGCCGGCATTGACTTGCAAGGCACCATAGCCTAAGGAGGTAATTAAACCGAAAATAGTGCTACATAAAGCAATAGTATCAATCAGATGACCCCAGAAACCAGAAATACGACTTTTTAATAAAGGGTAAAATCCGGATCGAATGGTTAATGGTAATTTATAACGGAAACCAAAGTAGGCAAGTGCTAATGCGATGACAGCATAAATCGCCCAAGCATGAATACCCCAGTGATAAAAGGTAGTTATCATGGCTTCTTTGATCAAATCAGATTGGTTTAAATCTTGATGTATTGGGTTAAGATAATGCAAGATAGGTTCAGCTACCCCAAAGTACATTAATCCGATCCCCATACCGGCTGCAAATAACATAGCTATCCACGATACAAAAGAATATTCTGGTTCATCGCTGTCTGCTCCTAAGCGAATATCACCTAATCGGCTGACGCATAAAAAGATTAAGAATAGAAAGAAAATTGAGCCGGCTAAAATATAAAACCAACTAAAATTATCAAAAAACATTTGTTTAATGGCACTTAGTCTTATATTTGCCTGTTCTGGGAAAAATGCACAGAACACCACCACAGCCACGGCTAATAAGGTGGTTGGAATAAAAATAGGTCCCTTTAATGTGCTATTAGCACGCATTCGTTGTAAAACGTTCAAACTCGTTCTCCTAAAAATTTAACGAAAAACACCGCACTTTTTAGTATTTATACAAAAAAGAAAGTGATAAATGAAATAAAAATTAAGTTACGATACCCTACAAGACAGGGGATTTGGATAATTAAATAGGCGAGAAATCTTGCCAAAGATGAGCGTAGATGCCCATAACTGAATTATTATAATAAAATATTTATAAAAACTCAAGTTTAAGTATTTTTAGCTATAAAAATTGTTATTTATGTTAGATTTATGTTAAGGTAGAGATACTTTCTTTTCGGAAGTGTTTATATGGGTAGGAAGTGTTTAATATAGGTAGTATTTAACCAACACATAATTAAGGAGAAGATTTATGTTACATTATTCAATTGTGTTTTTTGTGATTGCAATTATTGCGGGGGTATTAGGTTTTGGTGGTATCGCAGGAAGTGCAGTGGAGATTGCTAAAATTTTATTTGGCGTATTTATTATTTTATCCATTCTTTCTTTTATTTTCGGGCGTAGACGTTAACCCATGAAATAGATATTACATGATAAGGTGCGTGATTAACGCACCTTATCATTGATACTAAATTCAAATTTTCTCCTTTTTTATATTTTATCTCATCTCAACAAAGATTTTACTAAATCAGGTTACTCACTCATTATTTAATAGCTCATTGCTAAAAAAGGTTGTATAATTTGCGACCTTTTACCGTGTTATACAAAAAAGTGCGGTACATTTTTTAGATTTTTTAAACAACAGAAGATAACTCAATGGCAGATTTAGATATTAATAAATTGCGTAATATCGCAATTATTGCGCACGTTGACCATGGTAAAACAACCTTGGTTGACAAACTTTTACAACAATCAGGCACCTTAGAAAGCTCCCGCAGTGGTGATGGTGATGAACGTGTCATGGACAGCAACGATTTGGAAAAAGAGCGTGGCATTACTATTTTAGCTAAAAATACCGCGATTAACTGGAATGATTATCGCATTAACATCGTAGATACCCCAGGACACGCCGATTTCGGAGGCGAAGTGGAACGCGTGCTTTCTATGGTGGACTCTGTATTATTAGTGGTGGATGCCTTTGACGGTCCGATGCCACAAACCCGTTTCGTCACACAAAAAGCCTTTGCTCACGGGTTAAAACCCATTGTGGTGATTAACAAAGTTGACCGTCCAGGGGCTAGACCTGACTGGGTGGTGGATCAAGTATTTGATCTCTTCGTAAACTTAGGGGCAACGGACGAACAATTAGATTTCCCAATTATTTACGCATCCGCATTAATGGGTGTAGCAGGCTTAGAACACGAAGAGTTGGCTCCTGATATGACCCCATTATTTGAAGCTATTGTAGAACATGTGGCTCCACCATCTGTTCATCTTGATGCACCGTTCCAAATGCAAATTTCCCAATTAGACTATAACAGCTATGTGGGCGTGATTGGTATTGGTCGTATTAAACGTGGTTCAGTGAAACCGAATCAAGCGGTGAGCGTGATTAATAGCGAAGGACGTACTCGTCAAGGCCGTATCGGTCAAGTGTTAGGGCATCTAGGTTTACAACGTTATGAAGAAGATGAAGCCTTTGCGGGTGACATCGTGGCGATTACGGGCTTAGGTGAGCTGAATATTTCTGACACTATCTGCGATATTAATGCGGTGGAAGCTTTGCCAGCTTTAAGTGTAGATGAACCGACCGTCACTATGTTCTTCTGTGTAAACACTTCTCCATTTTGTGGTAAAGAGGGCAAATATGTGACTTCTCGCCAAATTCTAGAACGCTTAAACAAAGAACTTGTGCATAATGTCGCGTTACGTGTGGAAGAAACACCAAACCCTGATGAGTTCCGTGTTTCTGGTCGTGGCGAATTGCATTTGTCAGTGTTAATCGAAAATATGCGGCGTGAAGGTTACGAATTAGCCGTTTCTCGTCCGAAAGTGATTTATCGCACCATTGACGGCAAAAAACAAGAGCCATTTGAGCAAGTGACCATTGATATTGAAGAGCAACATCAAGGTTCAGTAATGGAAGCCTTAGGCATTCGCAAAGGCGAAGTGAAAGACATGCAGCCAGACGGCAAAGGACGCACCCGTTTAGAATATGTGATCCCTAGCCGTGGTTTAATCGGTTTCCGTAACGAATTTATGACCATGACATCAGGTACAGGCTTGCTTTATTCTACATTCAGCCACTATGACGATATTAAACCCGGCGAAATTGGACAACGTAAAAACGGCGTACTGATTTCTAACGCCACAGGTAAAGCCTTAGGTTATGCTTTATTTGGTTTACAAGAGCGTGGTAAATTAATGATTGACCACGGCGTAGAAGTTTATGAAGGGCAAATTATCGGTATTCATAGCCGTTCTAATGATTTAACCGTGAACTGTTTGCAAGGTAAAAAACTCACTAATATGCGTGCGTCAGGCAAGGATGATGCTATCGTATTAACCACACCAGTGAAATTAACATTAGAACAAGCCATTGAGTTTATTGATGATGATGAGTTAGTGGAAGTGACCCCAGTATCTATTCGGGTGCGTAAAAAATTACTCACTGAAAATGAGCGTAAGCGCGCGAATCGTACTACGGTCAGTACAAGTATTCATTAATAAAATTCAGCTAAAAGCCACCGCACTTTGTAACAGTACGGTGGCTTTTTTATGTCTTTTGGCTAAACCATGGTTAACCATTAAAAATGGGTGGACTTCAACGGTTTATGTTTGTCTGCCACAAAGCAATAAATCACAGGTAATACAAAAATAGTAAATAGCGTGCCAATGGCAAGCCCTGTGACAATTACAAAGCCAATGCTAAAGCGTGCGGAAGCCCCAGCACCGCTGGCATATAACAGTGGCACTAAGCCTGCGATCATGGAAAAGGCGGTCATTAAAATGGGACGTAGGCGTAATCCTGCGGCAATTTTAACCGCTTCTAAGCGGGTTTTGTGGTGGTGTAATTGTTGTTCTTTTGCCACTTCGCAAATTAAAATGCCATGCTTAGCGATTAAGCCCACTAAGGTAAGCAAACCCACTTGAGAATACACATTGAGCGTGGACACGCCCCAACCTAAGAAATTAAGTAAATTTAAGCTTAATAACGCCCCGCTAATCGCCAATGGCACCGAAAGCATAATCACCAAAGGATCACGCCAACTTTCAAATTGAATCGCTAACACTAAATAAATAATGCAAACTGCCAGTAAAAAAGTGATCAATAAGCTATTGCCTTCTTGTTTGAATTGACGGGATTCGCCCATAAATTCATATTGATAATCAGCGGATAATTGCTGTGCCAGTTGCTCCAAATAAAGGGTGGCATCACCTACAGAAACGGTAGGGACGCCTGAAATCGTCACAGAATTGAGCTGACTGACACGATTTAACCCCAGCGGTTCGGTTTTCAGTTCAATATCAATAAAATTGCGTAGCGGAATGGATTGTCCTTGTTGATTAACTACGGTCATTTTGTTTAGATCTTGCGGGTTGAGCCGATCTTGGCGTGCCACCTGCGAGATCACATCATAGGCTTTGCCGTCAATTTCCACTCTAGCGATGGTAGAACCGGATAAATACGCCCCCACCACTTGACTAATTTCACTCATCGACACGCCAAATGTGCCCGCTTTTTCTTTGTTAATAGTGACATTGGCTTTGGGGCTAGAGAATTTGATATCCGCATTAATAAACACAAAATTGCCCGATTGTCTGGCTTGTTGCAAGATATTTTCGGCAATGGCATCTAAATCTTCATAAGAACGAGATGATTTAATCACTAAACTCACAGGCAAGCCACTTTCCCCCGTGTTCACTTCAGGGCGCGCAAAGGAAGTAAAAGAAGCGGGTGCAAATTGATTACCAATTTGGTTCATGGCATTTTGAATTTCACTCAAACTTCTTTCTCGTTCTGATTTTAAGGTGGTGATTACAATGGCTTGGTTAAAGCCACGGAAACCGGCGATAAATTGGGTAAATTCCAGTTCGGGAATGTGTTGGCGTAATTGTTTTTCAAAAGCACTGGAACTAGCTACGGTATAATCTAAATTCACATAGTCAGGAGCTTGTCCAATCAACACTAAACTGCCTTTGTCTTCCACTGGGGTGAGTTCGGAAGATAAAAAACGGAAACTTAACGGAATACTGATAAAAATCAACAGAGCAAATGCGAGCATGGTTTTAGGTCTAGCTAAAAAACTGTCTAATAGGCTTTCATAATGCTGATTTAAGGTGGTCAAACTGCGCTGAATTTTTTGTTCTAATTTTGATGGTTGGTCTTTTGCTGTATTGCCTTGGGCTTTTAGCAAGGTTGAACTCATCATCGGCGACAGGGTTAAGGCGATAATGCCTGAAATAAACACCGCCCCTGCTAAAGTTAAGGCAAATTCTTTAAATAAGGCACCCGTAATGCCGTCCATTAATGCCATGGGAGAATACACCGCACACAGGGCAATGGTCATGGCAATCACGGGCAAGGCGATTTCCCTTGTGCCTTTCACGGCAGCTTCAAATTTATCCATGCCACTTTTAATCAGACGATCCACATTTTCTAATACCACAATGGCATCATCCACTACCAGTCCTATGGCTAAAATAATTGCCAGTAATGTCATTAAATTAATGGAAAAGCCGAACAGTTGTAATAAGGCAATCACCCCAATTAAAGAAATAGGAATGGTGATAATCGGGATTAAAATGGCACGAAACGAGCCGATAAATGCCCCAATCACAATTAACACAATCAAGGTAGCTTCAAAAATGGTTTTGATCACTTCATTGATAGAATGATTAATCGCCAGTGTGCGATCATATAAAATTTGCGTACTGATTTCACTCGGAATGCCGGTTTTAATTTGCTCATATACGGGATAAATATTTTTTGCCACGGTCAATGGATTGGCTGTGGGTGTTGCTTCAATAGCCAACACCGTGGCATTATCGCCATTCGCCAACACGCGATAATTATCACTTTCTTTGTCTAATTCCACATAGGCAATGTCTTTTAAGCGTACAATACGACTATCATCTTGCATCACCACCAGATTGTTTAATTGCGCTAAGTCTAAGGTGGTGGTTTCAATATTGTTCTTATAATTCACATAATAGCCATTGGAATTACCCGCTGCTGATTGCACATTATTATTGCTTAAAGCACGGTTAATCTCACTGGCGGAGAGATTGTAAGCGGCTAATTTATCAGGATTTAACCAAATGCGAAAACCGTATTTAATCCCCCCATAAATATCCACTTTTGCTACACCATCTACGGTGAAAAGTAAGGGTTTAATATTACGTTCCAGATAATCGGTAACTTGGCTGACATGCAGCGTATCCGATTTAAAGGAAATATACATGATATTATCAAAAGATCCGGTGGACACGGAAATAGTCGGATCATCAATATCATCAGGCAGCCGTCTTCGCACGCCATTGACTTTGGACGACACGTTAGCTAACGCCAAATCAGGATCGGTGTTGAGCTTCATTTTCACCGTAATGGTGGAACGCCCTGCCTTGCTTTCGGATTTCATATAATCAATATTATCCGCTTGGGCAATGGCTTCTTCCAACGTGGATGTAACAAAGGCTTTCATGGTTTCGGAACTTGCCCCGGTGTAGGTGGTGGACACTGTCACAATGGTCACGGTCATATCGGGGTATTCTTTCACCGGTAATTTAAATATGGCTTGCAAGCCCAAAATCACAATCAGTAAACTAATACTGATTGCCAGCACGGGACGCTTAATAAAAATATCGGTAAACAAGGCTTTTGTATTTTTCATCTCACACCACCACCTTAAAGCCGAGTTTTCTGTGTTGGCTCATCTGCACCGATAATCACATCCGTTAAGGCTTCTTCACGCACATAACTGCCATCACTTAACCGTTGCATACCAGACACAATCACTTTATCGCCTGCTTTTAAGGCATCTTGATGATTAGGCACGACTAACGCCAGATTGCCTTGTCTATCCAAGGTGGTTACTGCCACTCGTTTGGCTTTGAACGCATCAGACAGTTGGGTTTTATAGCGATCATCTTGCTCAATATCTTGCAGAATATAAAGGGTTTCGCCAGACAAGGCATAAGCTACAGCCACTTGTGGCAAGACAAATTGGTTAGGAATGGTGGGTAAAGCGATTTTTACTTTTGCGAACATACCATCGGTGAACGGCGATGGCTGTTTGTCACATTTGATCACGCCTTCCACTGCAATTAAACCTGTTTGCGTATCTAATCCATTGTCAATATTTGATACATAGGCTTGGCAACTTTCAATATTGTGTGAATGTTGTGATGAAGATGGTTGCTCAATCAGCTGTTGCAGGGTTAAGCGATTTTCTGTTGGGTTTTCTAATTCAATGTGTAACGCTTGCTGGTAATGAAGCTGGGCGATATTTTCTTGTGGTAAAAAGAATTTAATTTTTTTATCACCTAAATCTTCAATATTCACAATTTGTTGTCCAAGACTGACAAATTGCCCTTCTACGGCATTAATAATCCCCAGCTTACCATCAAAAGGCGCAAAAATTTTACGTCGATTAATATTGGCTTTCTCACTTGCTAACGCATTAGCGATATTTTTATATTCATATTCGGCTTTGTCTAAGTCGGTTTTCGATACGGAAGCAGTTTTGGCTAACTGCACATAGCGATCATAGGTTCTTTTATAATAGTTATATTGGGCTTGCAAGGCGTTAAGATTGGCTTCTTCCACCGTATTATCCAAGCTAAGAATAAGATCGCCCTTTTTCACGGATTGACCTGAGGTAACAGCAATGTTTGCTACCACACCACTGGCCTGTATAGCAAGTCCAGTGGAATCGCTTGAAATCAGTCCGGTGGTTTGCACAAAAGGTTGCCAGTCTTGTTGGGTTAAGACAAGGGTTTTCACCGGATTGGTCGAGGGCGGACGATTTGCCAATGTATCGGCACGTTTTATCTGTTTAAATTGGTTTAAGCCTAAAATAATGATGACAGTTAAACTTATCACTAATAGGCTACAAATGGCTGTTTTCTTTTTCATCTTTTTTATCCCATTACACGCTACATACTTTTAGTTTTAGGATTGTATTGATATAACTGCTGAATTGCAACAAGGTATGCTGATTTTCTTATAACTAAATCATCTTTGCTATATTACAATCTTATTTGCGTCTATGTGGCTTTTTGATTATATTGTCAAATGTTTATTATTATCTTTGGAGAATTTTATGAAAAAATTAAATGTATTAACAGCGACTGTGATTGCTACTGTTGGTTTTACCGCTTTTAGTGCCAATGCACAAGCTTCAACTCTTGATACGGTAAAACAACGTGGTCACGTTATTTGTGGTACTACCACAGGTTTTGCTGGCTTTTCTGCACCGGATGATAAAGGAGAATGGAAAGGGTTAGATATAGATTTGTGTAAATCTGTCGCAGCAGCGGTGTTTGGTGATGCCACTAAATTTAAAACTGTGCCATTAAATTCTCAACAACGCTTTACAGCACTTCAATCTGGTGAAATTGATGTATTAACTCGTAACACCACAGTAACACAACAACGTGATACTGCACTGGGTTTGCAATCTCCGGGGGTAAATTTTTATGACGGACAAGGTTTCTTAGTGAAAAAAGATCTTGGCGTGAAAAGTGCTAAAGAATTAGATGGTGCGACAATCTGTTTGCAAACCGGTACTTCCAATGAAAACACGCTGGCGGACTGGGCGAGAGCGAGTAATGTAAAATACACGCCAGTGGTGTTTGATCAATTTAATGAAGTGGTCAATGCTTTCGCTTCTGGCCGTTGCGATGTATTTTCCACTGATGCTTCTGGTTTAGCCTCAATTCGTATTTCACGGTTATCTAACCCAGATGATTATGTCGTGTTACCTGATTTAATTTCTAAAGAACCATTGGCTCCGTTTGTGCGTCAAGGGGATGCACAATGGTTTAATATTGTGAAATGGACATTACAAGCCCAATTTAACGCAGAAGAATTGGGTGTCACCAGCAAAAATGTGGATGAGCAATTAAAAAGCGAAAATCCAAATATTCAACGTTTGTTAGGCGTGGCAGAAGGTACAGGTAAAAACCTTGGTTTAGACGACAAATGGGCGTATAACATTGTGAAACAAGTGGGCAACTATGGTGAAAGTTTTGATCGCAACGTAGGAAAAGACAGCCCGTTGCAAATTCCACGTGGTTTAAATAATTTATGGACGAATGGTGGTTTACATTACGGTTTACCTGTACGTTAATCATGGATAATCTGTCTAAAAACAACACTTAAAATTAAAAATAGGGGCATAGGTGATATGCCCCAATTAGTATAAATAATGAAAAAAATCAATTTTTCTTTAAATGACGCAAACACAAGATCTTGGTTATACCAAGTCATTATCTTATCTATGATCGTGTATGTGGTTTGGTATTTAGTCGATAATACCTTGCATAATTTAGCGACTCGTAATATTCAAACTGGGTTTGCTTTTTTGAATAAAGAAGCGGGTTTTGCTATTGGTGAATCTCTTATTGAATACAATTTGACAGACACTTACTGGCATGCCATTAGAGTGGGAATCCTGAATACCCTGTTGGTCTCTTTTGTCGGGATTGTATTAGCCACGCTTCTTGGTACGATCATCGGTATTGCTCGACTTTCTGCTAACTGGTTAGTGAATAAATTGGCGGCTATTTATGTGGAAGTGATGCGTAATATTCCGTTATTGATTCATTTATTCTTCTGGTATTCCTTACTCACAGAAAATTTACCCGGTCCTCGTCAAGCCTTAAATCCGATAGATGGGGTGTTTTTATCAAACCGCGGTGTAAAAATCCCTGCTTTAAGCGGAGATTCGGTTTCTTGGATGCTTGTCGGCTTATTATTCGCTGTTATTGCCACGATTATTTTATCCTTTTGGGCGAAACATAAACAAAATAAAACGGGAAAAACCACCGCAGTTTTTTCTATTAGCCTTGCTTTTTGGGTGATTTTCCCTATGTTAGCCGCATTATTATCCGGTTGGCAATTGGACGTAGTAAAACCTGAACTTAAAGGGTTTAATTTTGTTAATGGTTGGCATTTTAGTCCGGAACTTGCCGCTTTATTATTAGGCTTAGTGTTATATACCGCCGCTTTTATTGCGGAAATCGTGCGTTCGGGTATTCAAAGTGTCAATAAAGGTCAATGGGAAGCGGGTGAATCTTTAGGCTTATCTCGGCTAAAAACCTTGCGTTTAATTATTATGCCACAAGCGGTTAGGGTGATGATTCCTGCCATGAGCAATACTTTTATGAACTTCACTAAAAATAGCTCATTAGCCGTCGCCATTGGTTATCCTGATATTGTTTCTATTGTCAACACCATGTTAACCCAAACAGGGCAAGCCATTGAAGCGGTGATGATTATTATGTTAGCGTATTTTACTATTAGTATCAGCATTGCGGTATTTATGGCATGGTATAATAAACGTATGGCATTGGTGGAGAGATAAATGGAAAATTTTATGCAAAAACCACCAAAACAAACCGGCGTATGGTTATGGCTAAAAGATAATTTATTTGCTACACCGGCTCATAGTTTCGCCACTATTTTAGTATTATGGTTTTTACTGTTCTCCCTTCCTGCGGTGCTAGAATGGGGATTATTACAAGCGAATTTCACCGCTACCAGCGGTCAAGAATGCCACGCATCTGCAGGCGCATGTTGGTCGTTTGTACAACATAAATACCGTATGATTTTGTTTGGTATTTATCCTTTTGATGAACAATGGCGACCGTTTTTAGTTTGTATTTTACTAATAGCCTTAATTATTTTTAGTGCTATCCCTCGTTTTTGGCAAAAATATTTAGTGTTGATTTGGGTAACGGTATTAAGCCTTTGTGGTGTTTTAATGCACGGTGGCGTATTTGGCTTGAGCGAAATTGAAACAGCACGCTGGGGCGGTTTGCCGATTACTTTAATTCTTGCCATTTTCGGGATTTTAATTGCTACGCCATTAGGTATTTTGCTGGCTTTAGGTCGTCGCTCAGATATGCCAATTATCCGCTCGCTATCCATTATGTATATTGAAATTGTGCGTGGCGTGCCATTTGTCAGCTTATTATTTATGGCATCGGTAATGGTCCCTTTGTTCTTCGCAGATGGTTTTTCACTAGATAAATTATTACGAGCCCAAATTGCAGTGATTGTATATGTGTCGGCTTATATTGCTGAAGTGGTACGGGGTGGTTTGCAATCCATACCAAAAGGACAATTTGAAGGAGCGGACTCTTTAGGGTTAACTTACTGGCAAAGTATGCGATTAGTCATTTTACCGCAAGCCTTAAAAGTAGTCATTCCGCCGCTGGTCAGTATTTTTATTTCCATTTTTAAAGATACCTCTTTAGTAGTAATTATCGGTATTTATGATTTAACGCTATCGGCTAAAGTAGCACTTGCCGATCCATTATGGCAAGGGTTTAGCGTAGAAGCCTATGTATTTCTCGCGTTTATTTATTTTATTTTTTGTTATGCGATGTCTCGTTACTCACGTTATATTGAGCAACGTTTAGATTTGGCAAGACAGCGTTAATTAAAGCATAAGGAGCGAATTTGTGTCTAAAGTCATGGTGCAATTAAAAGATGTGAATAAGTGGTATGGTGATTTTCATGTACTCAAAAATGTAAATTTAACCGTCACTGAGGGCGAAAAAATTGTCATCGCGGGTCCTTCGGGATCGGGTAAGTCAACTTTAATTCGTTGTATTAATGGGTTAGAACATCATCAAACCGGTGAATTAACCGTAAATGGCGTATTGTTAAATAACAATCTCAAACATTTAGAACAAATTCGCCATAATGTTGGTATGGTGTTTCAACATTTTAATTTGTTTCCCCATTTAACTGTGCTAGAGAATCTTACCCTAGGTCAAATTTGGGTATTAAAAAAACGTAAGCAAGACGCTATAGATTTAGCGTTAAAATACTTAGAACGGGTAAAAATTGCCGATCAGGCTTATAAATATCCGGGACAATTATCCGGCGGACAACAGCAGCGTGTGGCGATTGCCAGATCCCTTTGTATGTCGCCAAAAGTGATGTTATTTGATGAACCCACTTCCGCCCTCGATCCTGAAATGGTGAAAGAAGTGTTAGATGTGATGGTAGAGCTTGCCGAGCAAGAACGTATTACGATGCTTTGTGTTACCCATGAAATGGGATTTGCTCAACGTGTGGCTGATTCCGTGGTGTTTATGGATCAAGGTATGATTATTGAACAAACTGCCCCAGATGAATTTTTCCGTCAACCGAAAACGGAAAGGGGACAGCAGTTTTTAGCACAGATTTTGTAGGTCGTAAAAATTTATTTAAAGGTACTTTACATTAGAAATAATAATTAATATCATCTGCGTCGGATTTTACGTTTATTTACATGGAGAGTTTGACAATGATGTCTTTTAAAAAATCCTTGATTGCAAGTTGTGTATTAGCCTATTGTTTTCCTGTTTATGGACAAGCGGAGACGGTAGAGAATTTAGATAAAATAGTTGTTTCTACGGACGGCGAACAACGTCAGAGCAAAGATAATAAAGTTGGACAGACGGTTAAAACATCTAACCAACTGAGCAAACAACAAGTGCAGGACAGCCGTGATTTAGTCCGTTATGAGACCGGCGTAAGTGTGGTAGAAAATGGACGTTTTGGTAGTAGTGGTTATGCTATTCGTGGAGTAGATGAAAATCGTGTCGCCATTGTTGTTGACGGATTGCATCAAGCAGAAACCCTTTCTTCTCAAGGATTTAAAGAGATTTTTGAAGGTTATGGAAATTTTAATAACACCAGAAATAGTGTAGAAATTGAAACCTTGAAAAAAGCGACCATTCAAAAAGGGGCGGATTCAATTCGAGTAGGAAGTGGTGCATTGGGCGGTTCAGTTGTGTTTGAAACCAAAGATGCTCGTGATTATCTTACCGAAAAAGACTGGCATTTAGGTTATAAAACCAGTTATAGTACAGCGGATAATCAGGGGTTAAACTCCGTTACAGCTGCTGGGCGTTATAAATGGTTTGATTTGCTTGTGGTTCATACTAAACGCCATGGACACGAATTAGAAAATTATGATTATAAATATGCGCAAGAGATTCAAACTAAAATTCGTGAAAAAGCCGATCCATATACCATTACGAAAGAGAGTACTTTAGTTAAATTCTCATTCTCTCCTAGTGAAAATAACCGTTTTACGATTGTTTATGATAATTACGAAAATCGATCACGTGGACATGACTTTTCTTATAATTTAAAAGGTAGCACGCTTAATGCTATCGAAGATACCCTACGCCATACCAATGATTCTAGTAAACGTAAAAATTATGGTTTTAGCTATGAAAATTACAGTTCAACCCCCTTCTGGGACACGTTAAAAATTTCCTACTCGGAACAGAAAATTAAAAATAGCGCCAGAACCGATGATTATTGTGATGGAAGTCATTGTAAGGATTTGCAAAATCCAGCAGGTTTGCAAGTGAAAAATGGCAGTATTGTTGATTATGCAGGAAAGCCAATTGATTTGAAATACGATGATGTTAATGATCGTAATTATATTGTTGGTCCAAATAATCAACAATATGACAATCAGTATTTTAATTTAAAAAGAACGGATCAAACTTGGTTTGATTGTAGTATTTTTGATTGTCGTCAGCCAATGACCGTTTATAAATGGAATGGTTGGTATCAACCTTATACGCAGGAAACGATCACCTTAAATTCTTATTCCGATGATGGTAAATTTGCGAAATATGATCAATATGGTTATTATGCTGTGATGCCTAGTGCCCCGGGTTATTTAGAAGATACTTATACTCAACGTGATTTGGATACCAATACCAAACAGCTAAATCTAGACTTAACTAAACAAGTTAATTTATGGGGCGTAGAAAATAATTTTGAATATGGTGGTGCTTACAGTAGAGTAAGAAAAAGCATGACAAATAGAACAGGCTATCGTGGTGATCACGCACAATGGTGGGCTTCTCGTATCCCAACATCTGAATGTGGTTTAAGTTCAACCACTTATGCCGACGCCATTTTGAATTGCCCGAAAGAAGAGCTGTATTCTTTCTTAATTCCCGTCAAAATGAACAATAAATCTTTTTATTTTGTAGATAATTTGGTGGTGAATCAATATCTTGATTTTAATCTAGGGTATCGTTTTGACACTATTCGTTATAAGCCTGATTATAATCCTAAGCGGGATCCCAAATTACCGGATGATATGGTGAAAGGTTTTGTACCCGTTAATTATCCGTATCCCAATTTAGGCAATATGCCAAGTTATTCTGACTATGATTATGATTGGCAACAATATTCAGCCGCAGTAGATGAATATAATAAGAAAAAAGCCGCTAACGAGGCAGCAGAAAAAGACAATATTCAAGCTAACATTGATTATTTTAGTAAACCGAAAAAATATACTAAACATTCTTATGCGTTAGAAACAGGGATTAATCCAACGGATTATATAAGATTACAATTAAAATATGCCAAAGGTTTTCGAGCGCCAACTAATGATGAGCTTTATTTTACCTTTAAACACCCTGATTTTTCTATTTTACCGAATGTGAATCTCAAACCAGAAGAATCAAAAAATAAAGAAATTGCCTTAACTTTCTTTGGTGATGTCGGCTTTATTACTACTAGCCTATTCCGTACAGACTATAAAAATTTCATTGATTTAAAATATCTAGGTGCGAAGCATGAAACCAATAGTGTGGGAGGACAGGCAAGAGCCGTGGCTTATCAATATTATCAAAATATTAATCGAGATAATGCAAAAATCACAGGGATTGAAATGCATTCTAAGTTAAATGTAGGGTATTTTTTACCAAGATTACAAGGTTTAAGCTTGAGTTATAAATACACCTACCAAAAAGGTAGAGTAGATGGCGATATGCCAATGAATGCGATTCAACCGCGTACTTCAGTGATTGGTGTCGGTTATCAACATCCAGAAGAACTGTGTGGAGTTGATTTGTATGTGACACACGCCAGTGCTAAAAAATCGAAAGACACCTACAATATGTACTGGAAAGAAGAAGGCAAATCAGATTCTAGCGTAAAATGGCGTAGCGATGATTACACCTTAGTTGATTTAATCGGTTATGTTAAACCAATTAAGAATCTTACCTTGCAAGCAGGTGTGTACAATTTAACAGACCGTAAATATCTTACTTGGGAATTCGCTCGTTCTATTAAGCCATTTGGCACAAGTAATTTGATTGATCAAGAAACAGGTAAAGGGATTAATCGTTTTTATTCCCCGGGACGTAATTTTAAATTAACAGCTGAACTTACATTTTAACGGTTAAATGGGTAAATAAAATAAGTTGATTGTGACATTCATCATGATTTGAACCCAAAAAGTTAGACACCTATTTCGGACTGATAATGATATTGTATCTGAATCAGTCCTTTTAATGTTAACTGAATAGGTTTTAGGATGTTTTGGCTTAATAGACAACATATCTTGAGTTAAAAATAGAAAAAACAACGCTGAGGATAGAAAGATTATTTCAAGCACTAAAACAGAAATTAACAGTTCATAGTGGTTTGTCAGATTAAGTCTGATTTGCTACATATTATCCCAATTTTTTCAAATAATCTTTACCCAACAAATCCATCTGGCGTAAAATCCATGCTTGTTTGCGTTTAGTTATTCGTCCTGGTTTTAGCACGTTAAAGCTGATTGGATTCGGCAAAACCGCTGCTAACAACGCGGCTTCTTGTTTGGTTAATTTTTTCGCCGGCTTGTTAAAATAATATTGACTAGCAGCTTCCACCCCAAAAATACCATCACCAAATTCAGCGATATTTAAATACACTTCTAAAATACGTTTTTTTGACCAAAGGGTTTCTAATGTTAAGGTGATTGGCACTTCTAAGCCTTTACGCAGCCAACTTTGTCCATGCCATAAATACAGGTTTTTGGCGGTTTGTTGGGAAATAGTGGACGCACCACGAATTTTTTGTGATGTTTGGTTATGATCAAAGGCTTTTTCAATAGCATCTAGATCGAAACCATAGTGATTAGGAAAATGTTGATCTTCGGCAGCGATCACAGCTAATTGCATATTGGACGAAATCTCATCAAGGCTGACCCAGTGGTGCTGAATATCATAATCAAAATCAAGGTGCAAAAAATGTCCAAGTTTTTGTTGAATCATATAGGCAGACATTGGAATCGGGACGAATCGCAATACCAGCGTGAGTAACAGAAAACCGAGTAAAAAACGCCATAAAAAAACACCGCACTTTTTTAAACATAAAGGCAATGATGTTACCGCAGTACGATGGTTAGTGCGGTTGTTTTTTAAGGGAAATAATTTACGCAGGATTTTTTTCATCAATTTGTGCTTTCACCCAGTCTAAAAAATCTTGATCCATTAATTTTAACATATTTGAACCACGTGTGATCGTGGCTGCACTGGTGTTGAGATTTTGTTGGATTTCTCGTTGCGGGATATTTTTATCCAGTAATTGAGCCACGATTTGCAAGCGTAAGCCCACCGCGTCGCGTTCATCGGCGGTGAGTAATAAGGTGAGAAATTCCTGTTCCTTGCCTTGTGCCACAGCAGATTTCAGCGTTTTGATAAATATGTTCCATTGATCCATATTACGGCTAATATACATTCTTTACTCCTATACTATTAAACTAGTGCAGATTAGTATAAACGATCTTTCTCTGCTTTGGTAAATAATTTTAGGGAAAATAAATATTGTGGTTGTTGCTGTAAAATCTGGTAATAGCTGTCGTAAGCCAATACATTTTGTACATAACCCCTAGTTTCATAAAAAGGAATCGATGCCACAAACTCTGCCATAGTAAGCGTGCCGTTGGCTTTTGCTAGCCAACGATCTACTCGGTTTGCCCCTGCATTATAAGCAGCGGCAATCAGAATACGATTATCTCCATATTTATCATAGAGTTGTTGTAAATGAGCGGTGCCTAGCATGATATTGTAAAACGGATCAAACAGTTGTTGTTCATTGTTATAGGGCAGTTGGGTCTGTTGGGCGGTAAGTTTTGCCGTACTTGGCAATAACTGCATCAAGCCCCGAGCATTGGCACTTGAACTGGCTTTAGGTCTGAAAGCACTTTCTTGGCGTGCGATTGCCATGGCAAATGTGCGACGAATTTGCTTGCCTTGTAAATGTAAATCAAACCATTCTGTGTAAGCATTGGGTAAACGTAAAGACAAATAACTCCAAGCTTTCGCTTGAATGGTGGCTTCTATACTGAGATCATACCAGCTTTGTTTATTCGCATAATCCGCTAGGTCAATTTGCTCAGATTGTGTTAAGCCTTTTAACAGATTCGTCCATTCGCTATTCATATTGGCATCATCATTAAAATAACGTAATTCGGTAATACGAGCTAAAATCTGAGCAAAACGTTGTTCTACCGTTTTTTTATCTGCGTTTTCTACGCCGGATGTTTTAATGTCAAGCATGTTAGGCCGATAAACCACGCCCAGATCTTTGGCGGCTAACATGGCATAAAAGCTACGTTGAGTAGAAAGTGCGGTTAAAATCTGTTGTTTTTTGGTTTTCGGTGCAGATTGAGCAATCCAGTATTGCCATTCTTCTTTTTGTTGAGTTTGTTCAGAAAGTAAATCGAGCCAGTTTTTGAATTTAGCTTTTTCTCGGATTGCTAACCGAATACGGCGTTCAGTGAGTTTATCATCTTTTAATTGAGTTAATTGTTCATCTCGCCATTGTTGAACGGCAGGATTTTCACTATCAAAAAATTGGGCTAAATAAAGCAATTTCCATGCGGTTAATTGATGTTGCGTGAGTTGAAAATCTTTCGCCCACTGTTCTAATTCGGCAAAATGCTTAATGGGATCGATTTGATTTTCATTTAATTTTTTAATATAAGCCGGCATAATCGCCAATAAAATACGGCGATTTAGGGAATCAGTTTTAGTTAATTTTGCCACTGCAAAATCGGTGTTGTAATTGGTTAAATTGAGAGGATTGTTAAATAGTGCGAATAAACCTGTCATCCATTGTTTATTGGTATTATCCGTTGATTGCTGTTGTAAATGTTTCAGCAAATTGCCATTAGCTTGTTCAAATGCCAGTACAGCCCGTTGTTTAGCTAAATCTGGCGTTAAACCGCCTTGAGCTTGCCATTGAGCAAGTAAGGGATCACATTGGCTTGGTAAACTTTTACCCGTGAGCCAGAGTTGCTCTAGTTTATCTTGTGGCAAAACTGCGGTGTTTTTTTGCTGTGTTTTTTCGTCAATGGCTTTCTGTTCGGTTTGAGCTTGCTCTGCTTGTAATACAATACATTGTGTTGCGGTATCTTGCGGTAATTTCGCTGAATTAGTGGTGATTGTCGCCCAATCTTGCTGAGTGACACGTTGTTTTAGCCATTCTATTTTAAGTCGATTAGCAAAGTTTGGGTTAGGCTGATGCGCTTGATAATCTTCAATTTGCTGCAAGCTTAATTGGCTTTTGTTGGCGTTGAGTAGCTGGTATTCGGCATAGGAAACCAGCGGATAATTTGGAATTTGTTGCAATAATTGGTTGGCTAGCTGTTGCGTAGGCTGACTTTGTGAGATCGCCAACATTTCGCTGATTTTGCGGTAAATCTCACGTTGTTTCTGTAAATCTGGTGTATTCGCAACACTAGGTAAAGCGAAAAATAGGCTCAATAAAGTAAGTTTAAGTAGAGGTGATTTCATGTTTATTATCCTGTATTGTCTGGGTTGCCGTTTGTGGTATGGCAGCATAAAGTGGCGGCAAAAGTTGAGCAATTAAATTAAGCTGTTGCATCGGCATATTAAACACTGAACTAAGTAGATCATTTTGTTCAAGGCTATTTTTAATGCTGATATTAATTGGCTGAAAAAGGTCATCAAATTGCACCGCACTTAATGTCGTCATCTTGTCTAATAATTCAATAATTTTCTTGGCAATAGGATAAAATTCACTTAAAAAATAGACATCTTGCGTGAGTTTTTGCATTTGCTCACGATATGCCCCTAAAGCGGAAATATAGCCTAAAAGTGCGGTGTTTAATTTCAATAATTCAAAGCCTTGTTGCAAATGTTGAGTATATTTTTTCGGCTCATTATTCATATTACTGATGATAGTGCTTAATACGGTAGCATTGTCATGAGCATGACGGCGAACAATGCGGTATTTCAGATCATCACCTTTGCCAAATTGTAAGTGACTGATAATATATAATAAATAGTTAGCATTACTTTTCATTAATTGGCTGATAACGTTGTTTAATTGCAAATATTTCCAGTCAGACCATAAATAGCTCACCGCAAACCAAGCTAATGCGGTGCCGATTAAGGTATCTATTAAGCGTGGTAATAGGGCAGCGTAAATATCAAAGCCCATAATATCAAAGCTGGCTAATACTTGAATGGTGATAAAAAAGGTAGAATAGCTGTAATTATTACTGCGGAAAAAGTAAAACAGCGTACTCGCCATCACCACGACGGCAAGTTTGGCTTCAAGGGTGGATGTCATATAAGGCAATAAGGAGCCGACAATTACCCCCAAAATAGTGCCGATAATCCGTTGTTTTAAGCGTAATTTGGTGGCGGAATAATTGGGTTGGCAGACAAAAATAATAGTCAGCAAAATCCAGTAGCCACGGTCTGTTTGCAGATGAAAATATTCGACTAAAGAACAGCAAATTAACACCACTAAAGAGAGTCGCATAGCATGACGAAAAAGGGGCGATTGAAAGGTAAAATGTTGCCCGATACGTTGCAAAATTTTGCTTAAACCTGTAATATTTTCGCTGTAAATAGTTCGCTGTTCAGGTTCATGAATTGGTTGGGATAAGGATTGCAACTGGCAATGAATATTGCGTAAATTATCTAGCAAGGTTTTAATATGTACTAATTCGGGGCTTGCATTATGTTGTTGGCTGTAAAGTTCAAAGGATTGACTGATCCCTGAAATCGCACGTTCTAAACGAAAGTGCGGTTGAAAATCCTGATTTTTTTGTAACTGTTGAGCAATATCGCGACAGGCTTGAGCTTGTAATTCTAATAAACGTTGAATACGAAAAATGAGATCGGAATTTTTCAGCTGGGTTGCTAATGTTTTATAGTCAAAATGGCTTGAATTGGCTTTCTCGTGAATATCCTGTGCTGACATATAATAACGGCACATTTTACTGGTATAAGAATAACGGTTATTATCTTGCATGCGATAAAATAATGCTGTACGACATTCGTTAAACACATTGATGACTTGGCTATTTTTCATTGCCAAGGTCAACTGTTTTTGCGAAAGTTGTTCCACATCATCAGGATCGAAAAATACTGATTTGGCGTCTAAATAATCCGCCAATGCGACAAATGCACGGCTGATTTTTTCTTGGAGCGGACGGTTCGGAAAACATAAATGCACGGTGACGGTGATGAAGCTATATAACAGCGTGCCTGATAAAATCATCAGCGGATTAATATACCAAGGGGTATCGGGCAAATAGGCGAGCGTGGTATAAAGCGAAACAACCAAGGTACCAAAGGCAATAGTGCTGTAACGTTGTCCGACTGCTCCAATCATGGTGAAAAGAAACGTCATGGCAGTCATTGTCAATACAAACCAAATGCCTTGATTGAGAAAATATTGTGTCACTAAAGACGAAATGGAAAAGGCAATAACAGTATAAAAAATATTTTTTAACCGTCCAGATAAACGGTGATCTAAATCCACTAAACTGGCAGCGATAACCCCTAATATTAATGGCATACTTTGATCGGTAATATTTAATAACCAAATGAGTACACAAGCAATATTGACGGCAATAGCAATCGGTAATACGCTGATGATTTTGCTGTTAAGTTTAATCAACATTGTCTAGCATTATCCTATTAAGCGTTACGTCTTAATTCAAATTCCTTTTCGGCAGCATGTTGACGAGCGAGAGCAGCCATTTCTTTGGATACGACACGTTGCCCTACGGGAAAGAGTGAAATCGGAGCAAGTTTAAAATGGGCTAATCCAGTTGGAATACCAACTAATGTTACGCATTGTCCAATGCCCACAAAAATGTGCATTAAACAAAGCCACCAACCGCAGAAAATAAACCACACTACATTGAGCATTTTGCCTAATACATCTGTTCCTGCATTATTGGGATCTAAATATTTAATATGTACAATATCATTGCCGAAAGGTACTAGCGACATTTTGGTAATTTCCCAACAGCTACGAGTGTAAGGCAAGGTGATAATTAACACAGCACTGATTACCGTGGCGAATAACCAACCTAATGTTACTGCAAAGCCACCGAGAACGAAATTAAGAATGTTGAGAATAAAAGCCATAAAAATATCCTATAAACGAAAACGCTAAACCCCGCACTTGCATACGGGGTTATATTAAGTAACGCCACGCTGTGGCTTTATTACCTACCTAGATGTAGAAGAACATCATAATATGTTTAGTTTGGTACACAAGTACTAAGCGGAATTATTTTTGATTTTTCACCCAGTTCAAGAAACGTTGTTGTGTTTCTTTATCAGCTTGTTGATACCAATATTGTAACATTTGTTCTGCTGCATTTTCACCTTGTACGGTAACTTTACCTTTTTGTACTTTACCATTTGTACCTACTGTTGCAACTGTGGCTGGCAAAGTAGCGGTGGCTAAAGCAGGTACAGATGCTACAGCACCAGATGAATTGTATTCAGATAAATTATCAATTAAATTCACACCCGGCAAGAAACCTTCTTGTTTCAAGTATTCTTGTTTCGTACTAATGGTTTTACCTGAACGGGTTTTTACGGTAATGTTTGGATTTTGTTTAAATTGTTGTGCGTCACGATCTGTCCCTAAACGTGGTGCAGAAATTTGAATATCTTCGGTGGAACCTTGGAATGTGACGACAATAGGATCACTTTCAAATAGACTACGGTCAGAGCCTTCACGCACGATTTCAGATACTCGAATGACCACTTGGTGTGTGTTTGTATCGTTAATATTAAATGAACGAACATCTTTTAATAAAGATTTACTGGCTTTTTGACCATCGATAGCTAAAAAATCAATATTTGATGAACTGGTAACAACACCTGCGAAACTCGCAGAACTAGCTAATAATGCTACGGTAGCAAGGGTAGCAAGACGAAATTTCATATTTACTCCTTCTGGATTAATAGGATTTACACTTTATTATCCTAAAGTGATAGTTAATATGCTATGCTAATTTTACGCAAATGAAAATAGTAGAATGCAAAAAAAGTGGTCTTTTTGATAAAATAACAGGAGGGGATATATGGAAAAAAGACAATTTACTGTTTATGGGCGTGTACAGGGTGTAGCATTTCGTTTTTATACCCTCTTACAAGCCCGAAAGTTGGGTATCGGTGGTTATGTCAAAAATCTTTCTGATGGTTCGGTATTCACCGTAATTGAAGGAAGCCCTGAACAACTTAATGCGATGCGAGAGTGGTTACAACAAGGCTCGCCGAGTGCAAAAGTCAGCCGGGTTGTGGAACAGCCTTATTTGGGAGATAGAAAATTTAGTGGATTTGCGATTGAACATTAAATAGACTTGAAATTGTAAATCAATCGGTCTAGGGTTTTATTATAACTGTTACAGAAATCATAAACTTGTAGCTTATTGAAAAATGTCTATAAAAAAAGCGAGTAACGTGGGATGAAACTCGCTAACACTTTTTACTACCTAATTATTATCTATTTTTACTAATCATTATATATTATTTTATATAATGTTCAAGTGTCTTTTTTCAGATATAATAAAATTCATTATTTAGTTATTACATTATAGGAGGAAAATTATGGCAATTAGTGCAAGAAACCAACTTAAAGCAACTGTGCAAACAATCAAAACGGGTGTAACCACGGATGTTATTGAACTGGTTCTAGCCAGTGGTGAAAAATTAGTCGCTTCTATTACATCAGAAAGTACCCAAAATTTAGGTTTGAAAGTGGGATCAGAGGTGGTTGCTATTTTTAAAGCACCTGCCGTGATCTTATCAACGGATAATGATTTAATTTTATCTTCTCGTAATCAATTTGATGCTACGGTTCAGCAAGTAACGGATGGGGCAGTAAATGCAGAAGTTTTAGTCAAAACAGAGGGTGGCATCGAACTTACTGCTATTATTACCGAAACGAGCGTCAAAAATCTAGGTTTAGTCACAGGTTCTAAAGTAACGGCATTAATTAAAGCATCTCATATCGTGTTAGGTGTAAAACGTTAGTTTTAGATTTTGTGATTTGAAAAAATCAAGTGCGGTGAAAAATTAAACATTTTCACCGCACTTTTTCTTTTTCGCCAAACTTTAATTTATTTTTTCCACAGTCTAGGATCAAGATTATATTTTTTTAATTGCGGATGAGCATCAACATAAAATGTTGGTTCTTGTTTGGCTTTTAATTGACGTTGATAATCTTTTAAAATAATCCACACAATCGGCGATAACAACACAATAGCAACTAAGTTCACCATTGCCATAATGGCCATCACGGAATCAGCAAAATCCCATACGATAGTGGCAGAATTTACCGCACCAAAATAGACGAAGAACAATACTGCTAAACGGAAAGCTAGCACTAACCATGGACGGTTTTTGATAAAACGAATATTACTTTCCGCATAAGCATAGTTACCGATAATGGAAGAAAAGGCAAACAAAAATAAAATAAATGCTAGGAAATGCAAACCAAAATCGCCCACATGGAATTGTAACGCATGTTGGGTTAACGAAATGCTTTGTAAACCAGATGTGGCGTAATCATCGGATAATAAAATGATGATCGCCGTACAACTACACACCACAATCGTATCCACAAACACGCCGAGCATTTGGATTAAACCTTGACTAGCAGGGTGTTTAACATCTGCACTGGCGGCAGCATTAGGGGCAGAACCCATCCCCGCTTCATTGGAGAATAAACCACGTTTAATGCCCATTAACATGGATTTTGATAACACGGCACCAAAAAAGCCACCAGCCATAGCAGAAAAATCAAAGGCACTGGCAACAATATCTGATAGTATGGCTGGCACTTTGTTGATATTCATACCTAAAATAATCACCGCAATAATTAAATAGAACAACGCCATGGTTGGCACGACTTTAGCAGAGAACCCACCGATGCGTTTAATGCCACCAAAAATAATTAAACCACTTAACACAACTAACGCTACGCCCACATACTGAGCATCCCATTTCCACGCATTATGAGTGGCTTCTACAATAGAGTTAGCTTGTACCGCATTAAAGGCAAAACCAAAGGTGAAGATTAAAGATAGGGCGAAAATTACCGCTAACCAAGGGGCTTTTAAACCTTGTGTAATATAATAAGCTGGACCACCACGGAACGTACCGTCTTTATCTTGTACTTTGAATAATTGAGCCAAGCTAGATTCCGCAAAGGCACTGGACATCCCCAGTAAAGCGGTCATCCACATCCAAAATACGGCACCCGAGCCACCGATAGCAATCGCCGTTGCTACACCACTAATATTACCTACCCCAACACGGCTAGCTAATCCAGTAGTAAAGGCTTGGAACGGGCTTAATGAATCACCGTCAGAAACACGCCCAGACCACATTTCACGTAAACTTTGTGGTAATAGACGGAGTTGAACTAATCCAGTGGTAATTGTAAAAAATAAGCCAACACCGAGTAATAACACGATGGTAATATCCCATAATGGTGTGCTTAGGGTTTGGTTAAACCAGTTAATACCTGATTCAATAAGATCAAAAAATTTCTTAAACATAATAACTTCACATAGACAAAAGAGAATATTTTGATATTCTCTTGTATTTATAAATATGTCTATATTTTTGTTTGGGTTAGATAAAAATAATGTTTTTATTTTGAATTTTATATAAAAAATGAAAGGTTTTTGTGATTAATATCTATTTTATCCGCCTATATCAAAATAAATCCCATAATGCTTTTTACATCCTGGATTAAATTGTGCTTGGCAATAAGGACAGTGGCTTACTTCCATATATTGTTGAATACTCAAGGTATTTTTACAATGACCACATAAAATAGCAAGTTGTTTAAATTCGCTAGGTTGCCAACGTTCAATGGGATGATCTTCACAAGCATTATGGCATTGATAACAAGGATAAAATTTGCTACAACATTTGAATTGAATGGCAATAATATCCACCGCACTGTGATAATGCTCACAGCGAGTTTGATCGTCCACTAACAAGCCATAAACTCGCATTATTTTTTCTTCGCCAACATAGTGACAAATTTCATTTTAATCCGATTACCATTTTCATCGGTTTTATGCAATTCACCCAGTTCTTCGTTATATTTTAATAATTCCCAGTCCTGATAATAATTTCTCAATTCATTTTCTTTAAAAGTAAAAGAAAATGGCATTGGGCAAGGATAGTCGGCAGTGTTCAGTGCCGCTACAATTAAATTATAACCACTAGTATTTGTGTGGGCTTGCATATTTTCAATAATCGCAGGCACGGCTTCACGATTGAGGAACATAAATACCACAGTAGAGAGAATAAAATCGTAATTTTCTTGAATATTTGCTGAATTAATATCATAAACCGCGGTGGAAATTGGCAGATTTTCTTTGCCTTTGGTTTCATTTAGAAAAGCAAGACTCATTTCATTATGATCCCAAGCAGTCACATCATAGCCTAATAAACTTAAAAATAACGCATTACGCCCTTGTCCACAACCTAAGTCTAAGACTTTGCATGGCTTAATTTGTTCAATCGCGGCTTTGACTTCGGAGTGAGTGGGCGTCATATTGTATTTTTTGGCAAAATAATCTTCTTTTTTGCAATGGAACTCAAGGAAACATTCCAAATCATCAGAAAGAGCTTCTACTTTATGCCAAACTTGCGGTTCAACCAACGGAATTTGGGTTTCTGGTGTGAAAATATGTTGGCTTAATTCAGTACCGTTCTCATCTAAGACATAAAATTTCAATTGTCCTTTGAGAACGGTTAATTTTCCCCAAGTTCCTACTTTGGTATTATGCTGTTCTTGAAACATTTTCGGTAAACTGTCTTTTGTCCAAACGGGCATACGTTTATAACAAATTAATTCATTTTTCATGTTGGGTTATCCTTTATAATGCTAAAAGTTGAGTTTAATAGTAGGGTATTTGACTAATTTGTGCAATAAAAAACGGCTCAAAAAATTGAGCCGTATCAAGTTTAGTGCAAATAAATTATTTTAATGAACCGACCATGTCTTCTGGACGTACCCATTTGTCAAAATCATCTTCGGCCACTAAACCCAGATTAATGGCTTCTTCACGCAATGTAGTACCATTTTTGTGGGCGGTTTTGGCGATTTTCGCTGCATTTTCATAGCCAATGTGGGTATTTAATGCAGTCACCAACATTAAGGATTGCTCCAATAATTGTTTAATCCGTGGGTGGTTTGGCTCAATACCGCTAGCACAATGTTCATCAAAAGAGATACAAGCATCAGCTAATAATTGTGCAGATTGTAGGAAGTTATACGCCATCACCGGTTTGAATACGTTTAACTCAAAATGTCCTTGGCTACCCGCGAAAGAAATAGTGGTATCGTTGCCTAACACTTGCGCGCATACCATGGTTAAGGCTTCACATTGAGTTGGATTGACTTTGCCCGGCATAATGGATGAACCCGGTTCATTTTCAGGAATTAAGATTTCACCAATCCCTGAACGTGGACCAGAGGCTAATAAACGGATATCTTGAGCAATTTTAAATAAAGACATCGCCAATTGTTTTAATGCCCCATGGGTTTCTACCACCGCATCATGGGTTGCCAAGGCTTCAAATTTGTTTTCCGCGGTAATAAACGGAAGTGCGGTGAATTTTGCGATATATTCTGCAACGATCACATCATAGCCTTTTGGTGTGTTCAAGCCGGTACCGACTGCTGTACCACCTAAAGCTAATTGACCTAAATGTGGCAAGGTATTTTTAAGGGCTTTTAAGCCAAAGGAAAGTTGAGCCGCATAACCACTGAATTCTTGTCCTAAAGTGAGTGGCGTGGCATCCATTAAGTGCGTACGGCCGATTTTCACTACATCTTTAAATTCTTCTGCTTTTTTAGCTAAGGTTTTTTGTAAACGTTCTACCGCTGGAATGGTATGTTCGACCACTTTTTTGTAAGCTGCAATATGCATTGCGGTTGGATAGGTGTCGTTAGAAGATTGGGATTTATTGACATCATCATTCGGGTGAATATAGGATTTTTCGCCTAATTTACCACCGTGTAACACATGCGCCCGATTCGCAATCACTTCGTTTAAATTCATATTGGATTGCGTACCAGAACCCGTTTGCCAGATAACTAATGGAAATTGATCATCTAATTTATGCGCTAAGATTTCATCACAAGCTTGAGCAATTAAATCACGTTTTTCTACAGGCAATACGCCTAAATCATGGTTGGCGTAGGCGGCGGCTTTTTTCAAATAACCAAAGGCTTCAATAATTTCATGCGGCATAGAAGCTTCAGGTCCGATTTTAAAATTATTACGAGAGCGTTCAGTTTGTGCAGCCCAATATTTATCTGCTGGTACTTGAACTTCGCCCATGGTGTCTTTTTCAATACGATACGTTGTCATAAAAATTACCTTATAAAAGTTAAAATCAAATTCTCTTAGAGTTTAACATCTCAAGTCACGTAATGGAACCTTTGCTAAAAGGGAAATGTTGATTTTGTGACGTAGATCATAAAATCCCCTGCACCAGCATACAGGGTTACATATGGTAACGATGCTCCGTATCTTTGGGTATTGTTCAGCTACGGAGTACTGTACCATGCTTAGCCCCGTACGCAAGTATGGGGATATATGAAACTAATGGCGTAATTCCCTGCACTATCGTACAGGGTTACATATGGTAACGATGCTCCGCATCTTTTAGTATTGTTCAGCTACGGAGTAGCTGTACCATGCTTAGCCCCGTACGCAAGTACGGGGGATATATGAAAATAATGGCGTAATTCCCCGCACTAGCATACAGGGTTACACATGGTAACGATGCGCTGCATCTTTTTGTATTATTTGCAATACTATAGAAATATAATTTTAATATTAGGCTTGAATCTAATTGAAATTTAAGGTATGGTAAAGATAGTTATTAAAAATGATATGGAGAAAAGGTATGAAAAAAATTATTGCAGTTGTGTTGTCCGCTTTATTTGTAATGTCATTAACCGCATGTGAAACGACTAAAGGTGTGGGGAAAGATATTCAAAATGCCGGCGATAAGATGGATCAAGCAATTAACTAAATAATATCTAGTAATATTATAGATTTATTGATGTAAAGGGGGGTAACTGATGTTACCCCCTTTTTGTGGTATTTACGATTATTGTTGTGAATTTTCCACCGCACTTTGGTTTGTCGTTTCTATGTCTTCCCCGTCAAATTCATCATCTTCTGGTTCTGCTAAACGTTCCAAACTGACCACTTGTTCGGTTTCTGTGGTACGAATTAAACGTACACCTTGAGTGTTACGTCCCACAATACTCACTTCACTTACTCGCGTACGAACTAATGTACCAGCATCTGTAATCAACATAATTTGGTCGGTTTCTTCAACTTGTGTTGATGCTACCACTTTACCATTACGTTCACTGACTTTGATCGAGATAACGCCTTTGGTGTTACGAGATTTGGTTGGATATTCTTCTAATTTTGTCCGTTTACCGTAACCATTTTGGGTGGCGGTGAGAATTTCACCATTATTTTTCGGTATCACTAAAGAAACTACTTTATCAATATTAAGATCTAAGGTTTCTTCTGTGTTATCATCAGAAACTTCGTCAATTTCTACCGCACTTTCATCATCGGAAAGCTCATTGGTTAAAGCAAGTTTAATTCCACGTACACCGGTTGCGGTACGTCCCATAGCGCGCACCGCACTTTCGGCGAAACGCACTACACGACCTTGTGATGAGAATAACATAATTTCATTTGAACCATCGGTAATATCCACACCGATTAATTCATCTTCATCACGCAAGTTCACGGCAATAATTCCGTTGGTACGCGGGCGACTAAATTCGGTGAGAGAAGTTTTCTTCACAATACCGCCAGCCGTTGCCATGAGAACAAATTTATTTTCATCATAACTTGCCACAGGTAAAATTGCCGTAATACGTTCGTTTTCTTGTAGTGGTAAAATATTGACAATTGGACGACCACGTGCCCCACGGCTGGCTTGTGGTAATTGATACACTTTCAGCCAGTATAAACGTCCACGACTTGAGAAGCAGAGAATAGTATCATGGGTGTTTGCCACTAATAACTTCTCAATAAAATCTTCTTCTTTCATTTTGGTCGCTGATTTACCTTTGCCACCACGTTTTTGTGCTTCGTAATCAGTAACAGGTTGATATTTCACATAACCTTCATGTGAAAGCGTAACGACCACATCTTCTTGAGCAATTAAATCCTCTAAATTAATATCTCCTGATGACGCAGTAATTTCGGTGCGACGTGCATCATTAAAGTTAGTTTTAACTAATTCTAATTCTTCACGAACCACTTCACGTAAGCGGTCTGCACTGGTTAAAATATGTAATAATTCACCGATTTCAACTAAAATCGTTTTGTATTCATCGACGATTTTTTCGTGTTCTAAACCTGTTAAACGGTGTAAACGTAATTCTAAAATAGCACGTGCTTGCGCCTCAGAAAGGAAATATTGGCCATCATGTACACCAAATTCAGCGGCTAAATCATCTGGGCGAGATGCATCAACCCCTGCGGCTTCTAACATTGGTGCTACGTTACCTAATGCCCAAGGCTGACTTAATAAACCCTCACGGGCTTCATCGGCAGTTTTGGAGGCACGAATTAAATTGATCACAGGATCAATATTCGCCAAGGCAATGGCTAATCCCTCTAAAATATGCGCCCGTTCACGTGCTTTACGTAGTTCATACACTGTACGGCGTGTAACGACTTCACGGCGGTGTTTGACAAAGGCGGCAATAATTTGTTTTAAATTGAATAATTTCGGTTGACCATGATCTAACGCCACCATGTTTATGCCGAAAGTGATCTGCATTTGAGTTAAGGCGTAAAGGTGATTCAGCACCACTTCGCCGACGGCATCCCGTTTGATGTCAATTTCAAGGCAGATCCCCTCTTTATTTGATAGATCTAAAATACCAGCAATGCCTTCAATTTTTTTCTCACGGATCAGTTCAGCAATTTTATCCACTAATTTGGCTTTATTCACTTGATAAGGAATTTCCGTGATGATGATTTTTTCACGCCCTTTATCATTGGTTTCGACAGAGGCTTTAGCCCGCACGTAAACTTTGCCACGCCCCGTTTTATAGGCTTCTTCAATACCACGGCGACCGTTAATCAATGCCGCGGTAGGGAAGTCAGGACCGGGAATAAACTGCATTAACTCATCAATGCTAATATCTTCATTGTCAATATAAGCCAGACATCCGTCCATTACTTCACCCAGATTATGTGGTGGAATGTTAGTTGCCATACCCACCGCAATACCAGATGAACCATTCACTAACAGAGCAGGAATTTTAGTCGGTAATACATCAGGAATCATTTCCTTACCGTCATAGTTAGGCGAAAAATCTACGGTTTCTTTGTCTAAATCGGTCAGTAATTCCTGTGTAATTTTCTGCATACGAACTTCGGTATAACGCATGGCAGCGGGTGCATCACCATCAATCGAACCAAAGTTTCCTTGACCATCTACTAACATATAACGTAATGAGAATGGCTGAGCCATCCGCACAATGGTGTCATACACCGCACTGTCACCATGAGGGTGATATTTACCAATGACGTCACCCACTACACGGGCAGATTTAACATAGGACTTATTATAGGTATTGCCACTTTGATCCATAGAAAACAACACTCGGCGATGTACCGGTTTTAAACCGTCACGTACGTCAGGCAAAGCACGCCCAACAATGACCGACATAGCATAATCGAGATAAGAAGATTTCAATTCTTCTTCGATACTGATAGGGGTTATATCTTGAGTTAATTCAGACATCTAAATTTCCTAATCTTACACAAAAATTATTGAAATTATAGCATAAAAAGGGATCTTTAGCCTAAAGATAATTATGATTTTTCAGGGATAAATTATAATTTTTAACGGTATAGTAAAACGCAACAAAAAGTGCGCTAAAAGATACCGCACTTTTCGCATTCGAAACTAATGTTATTTTTCACACTTCTCAATGTCTGTACATTTACCGTATAAATACAAACTGTGATTTTCTAATTGAATGCCATGTTCTTTACTGATTTGTTTTTGGCGTTCTTCAATCACAGTATCGTTGAATTCAAATACTTTACCGCAATCCACACAGATGATATGGTCATGGTGTACGGTTGGTGCTAACTCAAAAACAGATTTATTTCCTTCAAAATTATGGCGAGTTAAAATTTTTGCTTCGTGAAATTGATTCAATACACGATAAACGGTGGCTAAACCGATTTCTTCACCTTTTTCAAGTAACAATTTGTACACATCTTCCGCAGAAAAGTGCTCCATTTTGTGCTCTTGCATAAGGGCTAAAATCGTTAAGCGTGGTTCGGTGATTTTTAACCCAACTTTTTTGAGTAATTTAATATTTTCTTCTGACATAGTTCTTTTCCTTATGCGAGTTCCGCTAAACACATTTCATCATAAACCTGTTTCACCCAAGTTTCAACACGTTGAGCAGTTAATTCTGGTTGACGATCTTCATCAATACATAAACCCACAAAAGTATGATCGTCAATTAAGGCTTGTGAAGATTCAAAGTTATACCCTTCGGTTGACCAGTTTCCGACAATAATTGCACCATGTGGTTCAATAATATTGCGGACAGTTCCCATTGCATCACAGAAATAATCAGCATAATCTTCCTGATCGCCACAACCGAATATCGCCACAAGTTTGTCGGTAAAATCAATTTTTTCTAAGGTAGGGAAGAAATCATCCCAGTCACATTGTGCTTCACCATAATACCAAGTCGGAATACCGATCATGATAAAATCGTAACTTTCAATATCTTCTTTGGTACTTTTGGCAATATCACGAATATCTACCACATCGCTGCCAAGCTGTTTTTGAATCATTTTTGCAATATTTTCTGTATTGCCTGTGTCACTACCGTAAAATAAACCAACAATAGCCATTTTTATTTACCTATTTCCTTGAATATTAGCATCATTTTGTCATTTATTAGTAATCATTCGTATGTTGATAATGATTAGCTTAAGTGAGAATATTGGCGCAACTATAACATAAATTCCTTACAAATTAAATGGCTAAATGAATATTAATTTGATTGAACAAAACGTTCAATGGCACGTATCACAAAATCGGGTTTTTCGGCATGAACCCAGTGTCCTGCACCGTTGATGGTAAAGGACGTCGCTTGTGGGAATTGTGCTAATATTATCTCACTATATTCAGGTGATATATAATTTGATAATCCACCTTTGATAAATAGGGTAGGAAGATAACAAGATGGTTGTGGCTGCCAGTCCATAATATCTGCATAATGTTGATAAAGTGCGGTGGTATTAAAGCGAAATTTTTCAGTGGCGTTAGCATCAAAAGATTTCAACATAAATTGTTGAATGCTTTCTTGTTTGATATGTTGAGCTAGAAGGGGTTTCGCGCTTTGGCGACTTGCTGCATTGGCCTGTTTAACAGCAAATAAACCCATAAATACATCATTATGCCAGTTGTGTTGATAGCTGATAGGGGCAATATCAATCACGATTAATTTAGCAAGGCGTTCAGGTCGTAAGCCAGCCACTCGCATCGCGGTTTTTCCACCCATGGAATGTCCGACTAAGATGACGTTATGTAACTGAAGATGCTCTAGCACCTGAATAACATCCTGTGCCATAAGATCATAATTCATTTCATCAGAATGGAAACTTTGTCCGTGATTACGTAAATCAAGGCGTAAAATATGATATTTTTGGCTAAATGATCGAGCAATAATGCCAAGGTTATTCATGTCTCCAAATAAGCCATGGATAAATACCATGGTTTGCGCTGGAGCAGCTTGGCATGCGGTAAATTGATAATTGAGTAATTGTTGAGCTGACATGGTTTTTTTAATCGTTTTTTACATAGAGAATTTGATCAGAAGTCGGTATAATGCGAAAAAATGGATTGTTAATCAAGTTTTGAGAGTAAAATAAATGAAAATAATTGAAGTAGATGAAGAACTCTATCAGTACATTGCCAGTCATACACAGTCAATTGGCGAAAGTGCATCGGATATTTTACGTCGTTTATTACATTTACCGTCTTTAAATATTCGTTCTGTGGCGTTAGATTTATCGGATAAAACAGAGAATATAGATAGATCATTGTCATTACAGCAAGAAACCGCATCAATTTACTCAGAATCAACAGTGAATCAACAAACAATACAGCCACAAGAAGAAATTGTAACACAGCAAGTTCAAGTTGTTGAACGAGCCGAGCCAGACACTGAGCTAGATGTCAGTAAACAAAGTGATGCCGCCGATTTAATGATACTGTTAGATACGCCAGAATTTAAGCAAGAAAGCAAAGCGGTAGTCCGTTTTTTAACAATTTTAAGTGGGTTATATAAATTGAATAATGATGCTTTTACTCAAGCGATTCGCAGTGAAAATGTACAAGGGCGTACTCGAGTGTATTTTGCTCAAGATGAACAAACTTTATTAGATGCCGGTAATCATACTAAACCGAAACAAATTCCAGATTGTCCACATTGGGTGATTACCAACAATAATAGTGGGCGTAAAATGATTATGTTAGAGGGCGTGATGCGTGAGATGGGATTTGATGAGAAAACCATTGATTATGTAAAAAATGCCTTTGTAGCAGATAATTAAGTCACGGATAATTATCGTTATGCAATTATTGCAACAATACGCAAGTTGTCCGTATAAACAAGCTCAAATCGCCTTGCGAGATCATTCGCAGGGCGTTGCTTTTAGTTGGCAAGAACTGAATCAACTGGTTTCAGAAAAACAGGATTGGTTACTTTCACTGGGGTTACAGCCGGGGAGTGGGGTAGCGTTTTCAGGTAAAAATAGCTTTGAATTGCTATGTTGTTATTTGGCAGGATTACAAGGCAAGATGAGAGTGTTAGGCATTAATCCGGCTTTTACTACTGAAAAAATTGAGCAACTTTGTCAACAAAATCAAATACAACGTTGGATTGATGTAGGGGAGAACCTATGTGTCCGCCCATTAAAAACGGAGCTGGATTTTCGGATTGGTACGAACAGTCCCAGCAATGATAAGGCGAAAGGTTTAACCTTAACCTTAACATCCGGCTCAACAGGCACGCCAAAAGCGATCGTGCATGACATACAAGCCCACTTAGATAATGCTCAAGGTGTCTGTCAATTAATGGATTTCACGGCTGAAAAATCATGGTTATTATCTTTGCCGTTGTATCATGTTTCGGGGCAAGGTATAGTATGGCGTTGGCTCTTGCAAGGGGCTGAATTGCATCTGCCGAGTTGTCATTTTTATCAAGATGTATTGCAGGCTAGTCATGTGTCTTTAGTTCCTACACAGGCGTTACGATTATTTGAATATGTGGCAAAAAATCCGCAAACTGCGTTACAAACTCGCGAGATTTTGTTAGGTGGTGCGAGTATTCCATTAGAAATTAGCCAAAAATTAACTGCACTTGGTATTAAAGCTTACGCCGGTTATGGTATGACCGAAATGGCATCCACTGTATTTGCCAAACGATGTGACGGTGAAACCGGTGTGGGACAACCTTTGCTTGGACGTGTGTTCCAAATCGTTAATGATGAGATTTGGTTAAAAGGGGCAGGTTTAGCATTGGGCTACTGGCAAAATGGTGAAATTCAGCCATTAACAAACCCACAAGGTTGGTTACAAACCAAAGATAAAGCTTATTGGGATGGTGAACAATTACATATTTTAGGACGTTTGGATAATCAATTTATTTCAGGGGGAGAAAATATTCAGCCTGAAGAAATTGAGCAAATCATTCAGCAACATCCTTTAGTGGAACAGGTTTTTGTATTACCTATTGATGATGCCGAATTTGGTCAACGACCTGTTGCTATGATGAAATTCCAGCAAGAGTTTAGCCAAACTGCGGTACAAAAAATACAAGATTTTTTAATCAATAAAATTGAACGGTTTAAACAGCCTGTGCGTTATTTCCCGTTAAATTTGGAATGGCAAGGTAATATTAAAATTTCACGAGTCAACCTGAAACAGGTATTAGCTCAGTTAATCGGAGAGTAAGTTTATTATGAGAATGAGAAAGAAATTAACCTATCTTTTCTTAGGGTTATTATTCATGCTGAATACGTCAGTGTTTGCAGCTTTGCCGTCGGCGAAAGACATTCAGTCTCAGTTAGAGATTATGCAGAAAAATAATCAAACGGACGATAATAAGGTAGATATTAAAAATTTAGAAGATACTTTGGTGTTGTTAGAGCAACTTGAAAAACAAAAACAAGATAATGAGAATTTAACTCAAGAAATTCAACATTCCGTACAAGAGCTGAAAAAAAGCCAGCAAAGTATTGCGAACTTAAAAGCTAAGCAGCGCAGCGCAGAGCAAATTCAAAAATCTTTAGCAAATTTATCTATTCAACAGATGAAAAACAATGTGGATGAGATTAATCAGAATTTGCAACAAAATTCAAATAGATTTAACCGCGCTTAATGGTAGTTTATCAAGTCAAAAAAGTGTACCAGAGCGGACACAAGCTACATTAACTGAGAATTCTGCACGCATTCAAGCCATTAATGATGCTTTAGCTTCCGCTAGTACATCCAGCACTATGCGCTCAAAACTGATGGTAGAATTAGATTATCTGCAGGCTAGTAATACCTATAGACAAATTCAACTGAGTGGAAATGAATCTTTAACCAGTCTTTATAGTAGTCAGTTAGATGAAAAAACCTTGCTGCAACAGCAATTGCAAATGGAATTAATTGAATTGCAAACTGCGATTAATACTAAAAACTTAGCCGAAAGCCAGAATCAATTAGAACAAGCAACAGCACAAAAAAATAATAATAGTACCGATAATCCGGTGATTGCTCGAGAATTAGAAATCAACACGCGAGTGAGTGAAGAGTTATTAAAACAAACCGCGCAACTGAATCGCTTGTCGCAAGATAATTTACGAATCAAAAGTATTTTAGATAATTTACAACAAACTCAACGTAATATTGACGAGCAGATTAGTTCCTTGCAAGGCACATTGGTATTATCTCGCGTGATTAATAAACAACGTCAATCTTTGCCAAAAGATGAAATGATTTCGGGCCTATCCAAACAAATTGCAGATTTGCGTGTACGTATTTTTGATATTAGCGAATTTCGCGATCGGATGAATAATACCGAAAGTTATATTGATAACTTAACCAAAGAAGAAAAAGTAACCTTTACAGATAAAGAACGTTCACGTTTAAAAAGTATTATTGAAGAACGTAATAAAGTTATTTCTGATTTACTTAAACAATTGAATAATCAATTAAATTTATCAATTAATATTGAATTAAATCAACAACAAGTACAGACCATTAGTGAGACTTTACAAAGTAAATTACAACAGCAAAGTTTCTGGGTGAAAAGTAATGCACAAATTGATTTGACCTTTTTCAAAAATTTACCTACGTATCTCAGTTTTCAATTTCGTGATATTGCCAAGCGATTTGATTTTTCTAATTGGCAAGATAATGTGCTTTCGGCGAGTATTTTAATTACAATTTTATTGGTGTTAACGTTATTGATTTTACGTAAAAAAAGTGCCATTAAGCAAAAAATTACCGGAATTAACAATAAATTAAAAACTTTTCAAACCGATAATCAATGGCATACACCAACAGCAATTTTTTGGACATTGATCTTGTGCTTGCCAAGTACCTTTGTATTTTTAATTTTATTTATTTTAGTCACCTATTTCTGTTTACAAGATCCGACGCAGGCTTGGACCTGGGGCTTAAAAATGGCGGGCTATTGGTTGTATTTTGTGTTTATGTTGGCATTATTACGTCCAAATGGTATTGCTCATCGCCATTTTAAAATGCCACAACAAAGTTCGGGGAATTTTCGGCGAATTTTAAAACGCTCCATGTGGGTTGTCGCATTATTACTGAATACGTCTATTTTTACCAGTTTAGAAGGAGGCGTAGCTTATGACGTACTAGGTCAAATCATGACAGTTTCAGTATTGATTATTTTGTTATTGATGATCGGTCCTAAAATGCGTTTAGCCATCAGTTCTTACCAACAAACTTTAGCGCAACAGCAAGACATGAAAACGTATTTGCTCCAGTTTATACGCATGTTTTCATTATTTGCTCCAGTGGCTTTAATTATTTTGATCGGCTTGGGCTATTATTATACATCTCTAGTGCTGATTGATCATTTAATCTCATCTTATATGGCATTAACCACATGGCTGATGTTACGTGGCTTTATTTATCGGGTGTTAGAAGTATCAGCACGTCGGCTTGCTGCTCGTCGTCTTAAAGAAAAACGTGAGCAAGCGATTGCTAAACAAGTAGCTAGTGATAATAACAATGACGAAGAAGAATTTACCATTGACGTGCAACAGCAAGATGATGTGTTAGCTGTTAGCCAAGTTAAGGATCAAATATTACGTCTGGTGGATTTTATGTTGTGGATTGCTTTATTTGGCTTACTGTATTTTGTATGGTCAGATTTAATTACGGTCGCCTATTATCTGAATGGTGTCACATTGTGGCAACAAAGTATTACCACAGATGTTGGCGTAGTTATGGAATCCGTCACATTGCTTAACTTATTAGTGGCATTTGTAGTGTTATTGGTCACTTATATTATTATCCGTAATTTGAGTGGTTTACTTGAAGTGTTAGTGTTCTCAAATATTAAATTATCCCAAGGGACACCATATACTATTACCACTTTATTGACTTATGTTATTATTGCACTTGGGGCAGCGCTTGCCTTTGGTATGCTAGGAATGTCTTGGTCTAAATTACAATGGTTATTTGCGGCGTTATCCGTTGGTTTAGGTTTTGGTATGCAAGAAATCTTTGCTAACTTCGTATCAGGTATTATTATTTTATTTGAACGTCCTGTGCGGATTGGTGATGTGATTACGATTGGTGAATTTAGTGGCACGGTTTCCAAAATTCGTATTCGTGCTACCACGTTAATTGATTTTGACGGTAAAGAGGTCATCGTACCAAATAAAGCCTTTGTGACCGAACGTTTAGTCAACTGGGCATTAAGTAATAGCATCACAAGGGTTGTGATCAGTGTGGGCGTGGCTTATGGTTCAGATTTAGAACTGGTTAAAACATTATTGTTACAAGCAGCCTCTGAATGTGAGAAAGTATTAAAAGATCCGGCACCACGAGCGTTCTTCTTGACCTTTGGGGCAAGTACTTTAGATCACGAATTACGAGTTTATGTGGATCAAATTGGCGATCGTAATCCAACTATTGATTTCTTAAATAATCGTATTAATCAATTATTTAATGAAAATAATATTGAAATTGCATTCAATCAACTGGATGTATTTATTAAAAATCAGCAAACGGATGAAGATGTAAAACTTCATACGGAAAAATTAGCATAGGGTGTTTTATGGCAGGAAATTCAATCGGACAACTTTTTAAAGTTACCACTTTTGGTGAATCTCATGGTATTGCATTAGGTTGTATTGTGGATGGTGTGCCACCAAATATGGCATTAACCGAAGCGGATATTCAACCAGACTTAGATCGTCGTAAGCCCGGTACCTCACGTTACACCACAGCACGTCGTGAAGATGATGAAGTACAGATTTTATCAGGTGTATTTGAAGGCAAAACTACTGGCACCAGTATTGGCTTAATCATTAAAAATACGGATCAACGTTCGCAAGATTATGGAGAAATTAAACATCAATTCCGACCCGGTCATGCTGATTTTACCTATCAACGAAAATACGGTATTCGTGATTATCGTGGCGGCGGACGTTCATCTGCACGTGAAACCGCAATGCGAGTGGCAGCGGGTGCTATTGCTAAGAAATATTTGCGTGAACAATTTGGTATTGAAGTGCGTGGCTATGTATCACAGATAGGGGATGTCCAAATTGATCCGAAAACTGTTGCTGATATTAGTAAAATCAACTGGCAACAGATCAATTCAAATCCATTCTTTTGTCCCGATCAAAGTGCGGTGGAAAAATTCGAAGAATTAATTCGTCATTTGAAAAAAGAAGGCAATTCTATTGGGGCAAAATTGACCGTGGTGGCAGAAAATGTGCCAGTCGGTTTAGGCGAACCTGTATTTGATCGTTTAGATGCAGATTTAGCTCATGCTTTGATGAGCATTAATGCGGTGAAAGCGGTGGAAATTGGTGACGGTTTTGCCGTGGTGAATCAAAAAGGCACACAACATCGTGACGAAATGATTCCAGCAGGTTTCTTATCTAATCATGCGGGTGGTATTTTAGGGGGGATTAGTAACGGTCAACCGATTATTGCAACGATTGCATTAAAACCAACATCGAGTATCACTATCCCGGGACGTACGGTGAATGTGAATAATGAGCCGGTAGAATTAATTACCAAAGGTCGCCACGATCCTTGCGTTGGCATTCGAGCGGTACCGATTGCGGAAGCCATGACAGCGATTGTGTTATTAGATCATTTATTGCGGTTTAAGGCACAGTGCCGATAATATCAAGAGATAAAAGTGATATGATTGATCTTAGTGAAGAAAATCTTGCCATTGTTAAGGGTATTTTACGAGAATATGTGCCAGATTTACCTGTTTGGGTCTTTGGTTCTCGGATTAAAGGGACGGCTAAGAAATATTCGGATTTAGATTTAGCCGTGATAACGCAACAGCCGATGTCTATCCGTTTACAAGCGGACATTGAAGAAGCCTTTAGCGAATCAGATTTGCCGATTTTTGTGGATGTAATTGATTGGGCGAGTTGTAGCGAAGATTTTAAACGAATTATTTTACAACAATATGAAGTCCTACAAACAGGGAGTTAGTTTTTACTTGAGATTATTTTTATCGGAAAATGTTAATATGAAGTTGAAAAAAACAGGTCTTATTTTAACCGCACTTTTAGGATTATCTTCGACCGTATTCGCCTCACCCTCTGAATGGCAAAAAGTCAAACGTCCTATTCCGAGTGAAAATGGACAAGCCCAACCGATTGGTTCTTATGCTAATGGGTGTATTATCGGTGCCAAAGCCTTGCCAGCTAAGGGGGTTGGCTATCAGGTGATACGGATGAATAAAAACCGTTATTATGGTCACCCTGATATGATTAGCTATTTACAACGTTTAGGACAGCGAGTAAAAAATGCAGGTTTGCCAACCATGTTAGTAGGTGATATTGCGATGCCCGGCGGTGGGCGTTTTTTAACGGGGCATGCAAGTCATCAAATGGGCTTGGATGCGGATATTTGGTTGCGTATGGGTGCCATGTCTGATCAGGAAGCATTAAAAAATTCAGACGGCAAAGGCTTATTGGTGGTGAATCGTACGACACAGGTGGTGGATGAAAGAGTATGGAATCAAAATCACTTTAATTTAATTAAGTTAGCCGCACAAGATAATCAAGTCACCCGTATTTTTGTGAATCCAGCCATTAAAGTAAAACTTTGTCAAACTGAAAAAGGTGATCGAGGTTGGTTACATAAAATACGCCCTTGGTATGGTCATGACAGCCATTTTCACGTACGTTTAGCTTGTCCACAAGGGGCGTCTTATTGTGAGAATCAGGCTCCCGTACCCGCTGGTGATGGTTGTGGTGCTGAACTGTATTCATGGTTTGAACCAAAAAAACCATCAACCAGTACAACAAAACCTAAAGTAATACCACCTGAACCATTTTTATGTCAACAAGTATTAAGTTCGCCAAAACGTAGTGAATGGTTAGAATAATTTGGAGAAAGTGCGGTGGAAATTAGCTTAGAAATTATCAGTGTATTATTTGCCGTGGCGCTTGTCGCTGGTTTTATTGATGCCATTGCGGGCGGTGGCGGGCTAATCACCATTCCCGCATTGCTGATGGCAGGGATTCCCCCTGTGCTTGCTTTGGGTACGAATAAATTACAGGCTTGTGGTGGTTCATTATCTGCGAGCTTGTATTTTATCCGTCAAAGAGCCGTAAATATCAGAGAGATTTGGTTGCTAATTTTGATGACCTTTATTGGCGCGGTGATTGGTACAGTGTTAATTCAACAGGTCGATAGCTCATTGATTAAGAAAGCAATTCCTTTTTTAGTGTTGGCGATTGGCTTATATTTTTTGTTTACTCCAAAATTAGGCGAAGAAGATCGTCATCAACGTTTATCCTTTGCCGGTTTTGCTTTTACCGCTGGATTGTTTATCGGTTTTTATGACGGTTTTTTTGGACCGGGGACAGGTTCCCTGTTAGGGCTGGCATTTGTTACTTTATTAGGGTTTAATTTACCTAAAGCCACTGCACATGCCAAAGTATTAAATTGTACATCAAATATTGCATCATTGCTTTTCTTTTTAATCGGTGGTCAAATCCTTTGGCTGGTTGGGTTAATCATGATGGGAGGACAGTTTATCGGGGCAAATTTAGGCGCAAGAATGGTATTAACTAAAGGTAAAAAACTAATTCGCCCAATGGTGGTTGCCATGTCATTTATTATGACGGCAAAAATGGTCTATGATCAAGGATGGTTTAATTAATGGGAAATCAAGAAAATATTCGTGTTACGGCAAGGGTTGGCTATGAACCGCATTTTTCGTGGAGTTATTTAAAGCCGAGTTACTGGGGTATTTGGTTTGCTATCTTGCTGTTAATCATTCTTGCTTTTGTACCATTTCGCTGGCGAGATAAATTAGCTGGTAAAATCGGCTTAATCGCAGGGAAAAAAGCCAAAAAACAACGTCGTAGAGCAAGTATTAATTTGGCACTTTGTTTCCCACAATGGACGGTGCAACAGCGTGAAAAAGTGATTGATGACATGTTTATTACCTTAGGACAAGTGATGTTAGGTATCGGCGAAATTGCCGTGCGTTCAAAAAAACATTTGCAACAACGTAGTGAATTTTTAGGCATAGAACATATTCAACAAGCCAAAGCTAAAGGACACAATATTATTTTATTAGTGCCACATAGTTGGTCGATTGATGCTTCAGGGATTATTTTACATACTCATGGGATGCCGATGACATCAATGTTTAATCCACATCGAAATTTATTGATCGACTGGCTTTGGACATGGACAAGAGAACGTTTTGGCGGCAAAATGCATGCCCGACAAAATGGCATTAAGCCGTTTCTCTCCATGGTGAAAAGAGGTGATATGGGGTATTACTTGCCAGATGAAGATTTTGGTGCGGAAGCCAGTGAATTTGTGGATTTTTTTGCCACGTATAAAGCCACTTTACCGGGCTTAAATAAAATGGCAAAATTAGCCAAAGCGGCGGTAATTCCTATGTTTCCACGTTATAATGCCAGCCTTGGTAAATATCAAATGGAAATTTTGCCATCACTGACTTTAAGGGATGATCCAGTACAATCCGCGCGTGCCATGAACGAAGTTATAGAATATTTTGTGGGTCAAACACCGGAACAATATGCATGGATTTTGCAATTATTTAGAACGCGTAAAGATGGCGAAGATGTTTATGCGGATTAAGTAAATATTTTCTTGTAATGCTTGCAATTTAACACAAATTTCTTTACATTCACCCAGTTAACTTTTATAAAAAAGGTCAAGTTTTTGACCGCACTTTAGGCAGCAAAATGAACGAACAATTACAGCTTATTAAATCTTCTATTAAATCTATTCCTAATTATCCTAAAGAAGGGATTATTTTTCGAGATATTACCAGTTTAACCGAAGTACCGGAAGCTTTCAGTACAACCGTTAATTTAATTGCAGAGCAATTTAAACATGCTGGCATTACTAAAATTATTGGTACCGAATCGCGTGGCTTTATTTTTGGGGCTCCGGTAGCGATTGCCTTAGGATTGCCTTTTATTTTAGTCCGTAAACCGGGTAAATTACCAAGAGCGGTGATTTCGCAAAATTATCAATTAGAATATGGCGAAGATACCTTAGAAATCCATTCTGATTCTATTCAAGCGGGTGATAATGTGTTGATTATTGATGATTTATTAGCTACAGGAGGCACCTTAGAAGCCTGTGTCAAATTAGTGCAACGTTTAGGCGGACAAGTGAAACACGCGGCTTTTGTGATTAGTTTGCCTGAATTAGGCGGTGAGCAACGCTTACGTAAATTAGGGGTAGAACCCTTTACTTTAGTGGATTTTGCTGGTCATTAATTTTTCTACTAAATAAAGGATAAGCAGTGAGTTATCAAGTTTTAGCCCGCAAATGGCGCCCAAAAACCTTTACTGAAGTTGTCGGACAAGAGCATATTTTGACCGCACTTGCTAATGGCTTAAAACAAAACCGCTTGCATCATGCTTATCTTTTTTCTGGCACAAGGGGCGTGGGTAAAACATCCATTGCACGACTGTTTGCCAAAGGGTTAAATTGTATCAATGGTGTCACTGCTGAACCATGTGGTGAATGTGAACATTGTAAAGCCATTGAACAGGGCAATTTTATTGATCTGATTGAAATTGATGCCGCATCTCGCACCAAGGTAGAAGATACTCGAGAATTGCTGGATAATGTGCAATACAAACCGGTACAAGGGCGTTATAAAGTTTATTTGATTGACGAAGTACATATGCTGTCTCGCCATTCTTTTAATGCTCTACTCAAAACCTTGGAAGAACCGCCAGAGTATGTTAAATTTCTACTCGCTACCACGGATCCGCAAAAATTACCGATTACGATTTTATCTCGTTGCATGCAATTTCATTTAAAAGCATTAGATGCCAAACAAATTAGCCGCCATCTTGCTCATATATTAGATGCGGAAAAAATCCCTTATGAATTAACTGCCCTGGATAGAATCGCTAAATCTGCACAGGGCAGTATTCGTGATAGTTTGAGCCTAGCCGATCAGGCGATAGCCATGTCTAATGCAGATATTCGCACTGATATTGTGAATAAAATGCTAGGTTTGTTAGATGATAATCAGTCTATTGATATATTGTATGCGTTACAACAAGGTAACGGCGAGAAGTTAATGGCAACGGTGCAGTCTGTCGCAGAAAAAGGGGTTGACTGGGATCAGCTTTTGCTTGAAGTAGGCGAAAAATTACATCAAATTGCCATGCAACAATTACTGCCAGTCAGTGGTCATGAAGAAAGCCAAATTGCCTTTTTAGCTAAACATATTTCACCTGAAGATGTACAGTTTTTCTACCAAACCATTCTCGTGGGTAGGAAAGAGTTAGCTTTTGCACCGAATCGCCGTATCGGAGCAGAAATGACATTGCTACGAGCATTAGCTTTTCACCCCAAATTAATCCAAATTCAACCACAACATCAATCAGCATTATCCACGAGCAAATCGGAAAATTTAGTAGATATGCCAGTGGTGTCTCAAACTATCAAATCCAGTTACCCAACTAAGCAGGCTATTCAACATCATCCAGATTCCGTAAAAACGCAAAGTGGTAATGTGTCAAGTGCAGTAGATCAAATTCAAAAATTACGTGCCACTTTAGAGCAAAGTAACAAGCTAGATAACGAAAAAAAAAAGCCTAATCTAGCCAGCGAACATTCAGTTAAACCACTAGAATTACCCGTGGTTTCTCCACGTCTGGTTAAAAAAGAGAATGTCGATTTAATTGAGCGATTAGCACAATTAGGTAGTTCACCTGTACAATCTCAATCAACCAAAGCAAAACCAGAGACCGAAAACAACCAAGAACAACCAGAGGATCAGCACAATGAAGATAGCACAGAATTAAGTGCTGAAAATTATCGTTGGGAATGGTTGAATCCAGAACTTGGTTTGGAAGCCAATGTTGTTCGTCCATCAGATATTAAACAAGCTATATTACAAGAACGAACCCCAGAATTAACCAGTAAATTAGTTCAGCTTGGTATTGAACGAGATCCTTGGTTTAAGTTAGTTGAGCAATTACAGTTAGATGATGTCAAATTAGTCAAACAGATTGCTATTAATTCTATTTTATTATCACAAGACCAACATCAGGTTCGTCTTGGATTACGCTCATCACAAGAACATTTACGACGTGAGAGCTCGCTTGATATTCTGACGGAAAGGTTGTCTAGTGTATTAAATCATCCAGTAGAATTATTGATTGAAATCAATGATGATCCGCAACATTTAACCCCGTTGGAATATTATCATCAGATTTATCAAGAACTCAGCGAGCAGGCGAGAGCCTATTTAGTGGAAGATAAAGGTATCCAATTGTTACAAAAAAACTTTGATGCGAAATTAGATATGGATACTATTCGACCAGTTTAAGCGGTGGTAAAAAAGCCCACCGCACCTTGTAGCTTATTATCATAAAAAATCAAGGGGATGCGTTGCCGTTGCCATACTGGAACATTAAGCTGTTGCCAAATCTTCTTAATATCTCGATTTATTTTTTCACCTTTAAGACAAACCGATCCCGAATAAGCAAATTTCACTGAAATAGTTTGTGCAGTCAGTGGTAATTCAAGCTGTTGTAACCCTTGTTCACCTTGCCAAACTGCGGTATAAACTGACGTTTTTTTTTGTATAACTAGTGAGCCGATATTATCTGGCAAGATACATTTTTGTTCAGGGGTAAGCAGGGCGGTAAAGTCATTTACATTCTCAAAATCAGCGGTTAGGTATAATTTTTGCTGATAACGGCGAATTACCTTATCCACTAAATGATATTGTGGATTAGCATCCGCACGAGCTAAAATCACATCCTGTATAATTTGTTCAAGCTGAACTATTGATGGCATGTGTTGCTTTAACTCAGTTAGCCACATGCGTAACAAAGCTTTTTGTGTAAGCTCATTATATTTTGTAAATTGGACCAAGGAAAAAGTGCGGTGATTTTTATCAAAATTTTGTTGAAAATCATCAGCCAGTAATTGATGGATCAATTGTTGCTGCTGGTAACAATGTTGAGCAGAACGTACTACCATTTGGTCGAAATGTTGCCAGCGTTGACGTAGTGCTGGCAAAATTTGATTGCGCAAAAAATTACGTTCATAACGGTTATCCGCATTGCTATCATCTTCAATCCAACTTAATTTTTCAGAGGTAATGTATTGTACTAATTGCTCACGTTGCCAGATTAATAAAGGACGAAAAATCGGCATGCCATACAGTTCAGAATAAGGTTGCATCGCACTTAAACCTTGTAAGCCACTACCACGCTTTAAGGCAAGAAAAAAGGTTTCAGTTTGATCTTGTAAGTGATGTGCAGTGACGACGATTTCATCCATTAAACGTATTTCTGCAATGGCTTGATAACGTGCTAGTCTTGCCCCATGTTCAATGCCATTTCCCTGATTAACCTTGACTTTTCTAATGATTAAAGGAATGTCAAATTGATGGCAAACTTGTTCACAATGTTTAACCCATTGATCAGCATTAGGATTTAATCCATGATGAATATGTACTGCACGCAGCTGTAAGTGAGGTTGATTTTCTCGAGCTTTTGCCATCAGTGAAAGTAGTGCCGTGGAGTCTAAACCACCACTAAAGGCGATTAAATATTGCTGGTGACGGAGTTGAGATAGAAAATGGGTTACAATCTTCATAGCAATGTAGGGCGTATTACATACGCCCATAAATCAAATTAGGCAATTTTTTCTGCTTTATAATCAGAAATCGGATTCATAATTACATGCCGAGCTTCAATTAATTGCAATTCGTAGGAATTTAACTGATGCGTAATACTCATTACATCATTAACCGCGTTCCCCATTCGCTCAAAGGCTTCTAGAGCTGATTTACCATTTAACAAATTGGCTAAAAATAAACTGGCGGTTAAATCACCCACGCCAACGGGTTGTTTGGTGAATGGATAAAGTGGACGCATTAAGCTCCATACTCCGTCTTGGGTTGCCATTAACATTTCGAATTTATTTTCATCACGTCCGGCAGAACCTAAATGTTTTACCACCACAATTTTGGGTCCTTTAGCCAATAAATGTTTTACCGCTGCGATTGCTTGATCGATATTTTCTACCGCTAAACCACTGAGTTCACGTAATTCAAGTAGATTTGGCGTCATAATATCTGCTTGTGGAATAGCAATATTCATTAAGCCTTCTTTTACACCTGCGGCCACTACACAGCCTTTTTCTGGGCTACCCATGACAGGATCGCATAAATATAAGGCATTTGGATTAATGGATTTAATTTTATGATAAGCCTTGATTATTTCATCTACCTGTTCCGCTGAACCGATATAACCGGAATAAATCGCATCACATTTTGCTAATTCACCGATTTCATCAATACCACGTACAATTTCACCGATTTGTTCTTTCGGAATCACCATACCAGTCCATTTACCATATTGTGTATGATTGGAAAATTGTACTGTGTTTAACGCCCATACATCAATCCCATTTAATTGCATTGGAAAGGTTGCCGATTTGTTTCCAGCATAACCAAAAACAACGTGAGATTGAATGGAAAGTACATTTTTCATTGAATTTATATCCTTAAAATTATGTTGAATTTATCATAGAAAAGTGCGGAATTTTTCACCGCACTTTTTAATTTTCTTCCTGTTTTCAGCCCTTAGTCCTCAGTCTTCATCCCTCAGCCCTCAGTCTTCATCCCTCAGCCCTCAGTCTTCAGTCCTCAGTCCTCAGTCCTCAGTCTTCAGTCTTCAGTCTTCAGTCTTCAGTCTTCAGTCCTCAGTCTTCAGTCTTCAGTCTTCTGTCCTCAGTCTTCTGTCCTCAGTCTTCTGTCCTCTGATCAGCAATAACCGTAAGACATCAATCGTTGATAACGACGATCAAGTAAATCCTGCTTATCTAATACATCTAAATCGGTGAGATCCTCTAACAGACGAGCTTTTAAATTTTTCGCCATTGTAACATAATCACGATGCGCCCCCCCGAGCGGTTCAGTCACAATGTTATCAATTAAAGCTAATTCTTTTAAACGATTAGCAGTTAAGCCCATGGCTTCTGCAGCAATAGATGCTTTTTCTGCACTTTTCCATAAAATAGAGGCACAGCCTTCTGGTGAAATAACGGAGTAAGTGCTATATTGCAACATATTCACTTTATCACCCACACCAATGGCCAATGCACCGCCAGAACCACCTTCACCAATAACAGTACAAATTACCGGTACACTCAACATTGCCATTTCACGCAAATTACGTGCGATGGCTTCCGCTTGACCACGTTCTTCTGCTCCCACCCCCGGATAAGCTCCCGGCGTGTCAATAAAAGTAATAATCGGTAATTTAAAACGTTCTGCCATTTGCATTAAACGTAAGGCTTTACGATACCCCTCTGGGGCTGGCATGCCGAAGTTACGTAATACTTTTTCTTTGGTTGAACGTCCTTTTTGATGACCAATTACGATCACTGGACGACCATCTAAACGAGCTAAACCACCGACGATCGCTTTATCGTTAGCAAAGGCACGATCTCCCGCTAGTTCTTCAAAATCAGTAAAGATATGTTCAATATAATCAAGAGTATATGGGCGGTTTGGATGGCGTGATAGACGAGAAATCTGCCATGAGTCTAAATTGGCAAAGGTTTTTTTAGTGAGTTCCTTGCTTTTCTTTTGCAGACGTCTGATTTCGTCATCAAGATTGATATTACTATCATCACTTGATACCGCACGAAGTGACTCAATTTTTGCTTCAAGTTCTGCAATCGGTAATTCAAAATCTAAATATTCTTGGCTCATTTTCCTTTCCTAAGTATTGAAATTAGCACAAAACACACCGCACTTTATCAGTTTATTTATGGGTATGCAAATTTGCTCTCTATTGTATGCTTTTTTAGAGTAAATTGCAGTAATTTTTCAGTGGTAAGATGGGTATATAAAGATAAAAAGCTACCCGAAAGTAGCTTTTTAAACGGAAGTTAGCTCTAATTAAACATGGCTGAAATAGATTCTTCGTTGCTAATACGGCGAATGGCTTCAGATAACATGCCAGAAAGCGTTAATACACGCACGATACCTAGGGCTTTGATTTCAGCTGTTAATGGAATAGTATCTGTGACTACCACTTCATCAATCACGCTGCTGGCTAAGTTTTGTACGGCATTACCCGAGAACACCGCATGTGTGGCATAAGCAAAGACACGTTTCGCTCCATTTTTTTTTAAGGCTTCTGCGGCTTTACATAAAGTACCACCAGTGTCGATCATATCATCTACTAAAATACAATCACGATCAGCCACATCTCCGATAATGTGCATCACTTGAGAGACGTTGGCTTTGGGACGGCGTTTATCAATAATTGCCATGTCGGCATCATTTAATAATTTAGCAATGGCACGAGCACGCACTACGCCACCAATATCAGGCGAAACCACCATCGGTTTTTTAAGATCGGTTTTTTTCAAAATATCGTGAATTAAGACTGGTGAACCGAATACGTTATCCACGGGTACATCAAAGAAACCTTGAATTTGTTCAGCGTGTAAATCACAGGTGAGTACACGGTCAACCCCAACGTTTGAAAGGAAATCTGCGATAACTTTAGCGGTAATCGGTACACGAGCAGAACGCACACGGCGATCTTGTCGAGCATAACCAAAGTAAGGAATCACTGCTGTAATACGCCCAGCAGATGCACGGCGTAAAGCATCTACCATAACGATTAATTCCATTAGGTTATCATTGGTTGGCGCACAGGTAGATTGAATGATAAATACATCGCTACCACGTACGTTTTCATTGATTTGCACTTGGATTTCACCGTCACTAAAACGTCCAACCGTGGCGTCACCTAGCGACGTATAAAGACGTTCAGAAATGCGTTGTGCAAGTTCTGGTGTTGCGTTACCCGCGAAGAGTTTAATATCAGGCATTTTAATTTGACCTCAGGTTTAATAATAGAAGAAAGTTTAATTCTGTCGTTTAAGTTGATTAAGTAATATTGCTAATGGCGAAGTATTACAGCCTTTTGCTACAAAACCACTAAAATTTGTTGGTTTGAGCTGATAAATGGCCTGTGCGTCTTGTTCACTATCAAATTCAGCGAATACACATGCTCCAGTTCCAGTTAATCTTGCTGGTGCATATTGTAACAACCAAGAGAGTAATTCATCAATGATTGGGTAGTGATTTCGCACAATTTTTTCGCAATCATTGCGATATTCATCTGTTAATAGCTGTGAAATTGGTTTTTTCGGCGTATTTCGTGTTAGATTGACATCAGCAAATATTTTTGCTGTCGAGATCGCTAATTCAGGCTTTAACACCAAATACCATTTCTGTTGCGGTTGGCAATGGGTAATTTTTTCGCCAATACCTTCTGCCACCGCAGCTCGTCCATCAATAAAAATAGGTACATCTGCACCTAATTTTACACCAATTTCGATTAATTGTTGTTCAGTTAATCCAGTTTTCCACAAATAGTTGAGCGCGACTAAAGTCGTTGCCGCATTTGATGACCCCCCACCAACACCACCGCCCAGCGGGAGAATTTTATCTAAATGAATATTCGCACCGCATTGACAGTCAGTATATTGTTGCAATGCCGTGGCGGCACGATAAATCAAATTATCTTGTTTGTTTAAGTTCGGAATATTGGGGGTTAATTGAATTTGATCATCATCACGTAAACTGATATTTAACCAGTCGCCATAATCTAAAAATTGAAATAAGGTTTGTAATTCGTGATAGCCGTCAGGACGTTTATTGTTAATATATAAAAATAAATTCAGTTTTGCGGGGCTAGGGAAACGGATATGGTTTCCCTGTTGAATGGTTGACAGATCGGAAAGTGCGGTAGAAAAATGATAATTTTTCATTATAAAACCCAGTTATCCACTCGTATTTTTAAGGTTTGCGTCGAATTCTTTAGCAAAATATCTTTGGGTAATGCTGGTATGCGATCTTGATGATAAACTAAATAATCTGCTGTCCACAGCATACCATCCACAGCATAGTTAAAGCTCGACAAATAATGATTTTCGCCTACTTGATAATCCGCTTTTTCGTCTGGCTGACCTTTTAACCAAGTGGCTAATTGTTCTAACGGCACATCCATACCAACGATTTCTCGCACCAGATATTTGGCATCTTGTTCAGAACGTTGATGACCTTTATTATCTGAAATCGTCATGCCAGCATTGTGCATCTGCAAGGTTAAACTGCTTGCACTAATGGTAGAGTAAAGTTTTAAGGTATAGTTTTTCGCATTGCTATATTGCCATTCAAAACGGCTGGAAAAGCGTTCTTTCTCGCTAATATAACCTAACTGCCCTTGGGCTTGATAGTTTTGGATTTGTTTAAGTTGGCTTAAATGTTGTTGCCAAGTGCGGTCATTCTTGCTAATCGTTTTAATATCGGTTGGACGCTGTTCACTGATGTCTAAACTTGAACAGCCAGTAAATAATATCGCAGATAATAAAATTAGGGATAAATGTTTGAGTTTCATTTTTAAATGCGTTCTTAAAAAGTTGGAGAGTATTCTAACTGGTTATTTTTATGAAGTCAAAATATCAAAGTGCGGTCTGATTTCAGCAATTTTTTGTTTTACCGCTAAAATCCTCCGAGCGGTCAGCTCATCTCGAATCCTTTGTTTTTCAAATCCGTCATTGATCACCTGTTGCACATCCACTTGTAAAGCAGTTTGATACAGTTGCCATAAATAGTCTTTTTGTGGGTATTCTCGTCGTTCACAACCAGTACGTCCACGACTATCTGCGACACAAACGGTGAGAAATTCTAAAAAGCGTTGCGGTTTACGCCATACATCAAATTGATTGAACAATTTAATCATCGTATTTGCGCGCAATTCAAAGGCTTTGTGAACATGGCTATGATATGCACAAGTCAGTTCCGCTAATGCTTTGTCATAACTCGGCACTTTTAACCGATTGCTGAGATTTCGGGTAGGTTGAACGCCGTTTTTTTCGTGTCCATAGTGATGGGGTAAAATGGCTTTGGGCGTTAAGGCTTTGCCTAAATCATGACAAAGTGCGGCAAAACGCACCGCAGTTTTATTCAGTTCGGTTTGTTCGGTGAGTAGGGTAGCCTGTTGTAACACCAACATAGTATGAATAAAACTATCAATTTCGGGGTGATGTTGGGCTGGATTTGGCACGCCATAAAGGGCATCTAATTCAGGGAATAATACAGCTAATGCACCAACTTGACGTAACACGAAAAAATAGGTTTCAGGATTTTTTTCATTAAGGGCTTTTTCAGTTTCTAACCAAACGCGTTCAGCGGTTAAATGAGCAAGTTCTCCCTGAGCAGTGAGAGTTTTCATTAATTTAATCGTTTCATCTGCAATCGTAAAACCTAAATAATGAAAACGAGCAGCAAAGCGAGCGACACGCAAAACACGCAAAGGATCTTCGGCAAACGCTGGGGAAATATGACGTAAAATGCGGTGATTTAAATCGTTAATACCACCAAAAGGATCGTACAGCGTGCCTTGTTCATCTTGGGCGATAGCATTAATGGTTAAATCTCGCCGAATCAGATCTTGCTCAAGGGTAATATCTGGAGAAAAGTCGCACACAAACCCCATATAGCCTGAACCCGATTTTCGTTCGGTGCGGGCAAGCGCATATTCTTGTTTCGTTTTGGGGTGCAAAAAAACAGGGAAATCACTACCGACTTGTTGATAGCCCTGTTGAATAAGTTGTTCAGGTGTGCCACCCACAACCAACCAATCTCGATCTTTAATAGGGAGATTCAATAATTGATCACGGACAGCACCACCAACTAAGAATGTTTGCATTTTCTGATGCCTGACACCTGTCATCTGATACCTGATTAAGCCCACCCGTCACGGCGACGACGTTTTGGCATAATCACTGGAATAATCAAACCAAGTAATAATCCCACACCAAGCACGGAACCGCCATAAATAAACCATTGAATCGCAATTTCACGTTTACCAGCATCAAGCAAAGCTTCTAAGTCACGATTTTTATTTTTAGTGATTTCTAATTCACGTTTTAATTGTGAATTTTCTTCTAATAATTGACTACTACGCTGATCGCTGTCAGTAGCACGACGTTGCATTTCAACAGTACGTTGTTGCCAGTCTTTATCAATATTATTTAGTTTTAAGGTTAAATCCTGAACTTTGGCTCTTAACTGTGGGTTTTCATTTTTAGCACTGGGTGACGAACTCAATTCGCTCGTTAAAATCCATGCTTCACGGTTTTTATTATCACGAATTAAGGTATAACGATCTTTACGATCTAATATTGTCACTGGTTCACCCGCTTGAATAGCACCGGCAATTTTAAAGTTATCACCCGCGCCTTTACGTAAAAAAGTATGCAAGTTTTCAGTCACATATTGGGTTTCAGCTTGTGCAACTTGAATTGTGGCACCCAATAATAGGGCAGAGAGCAGTAGTTTTAATAATGTCGGCATGACATAAACCTCCTTAACAAATAATGGAAAAGTGCGGTGATTTTGACCGCACTTTTTAACCTGTTTTAGCGGAAAATAAGATCCAAAATAAAATAAATAATAATAGCGAAAAATGCACCAGCAGGTAATGTGACAATCCAAGAGGCAATAATATTACGAATCACATTTAAATTTAACGCGGCAATACCACGCGCTAAACCAATACCTAACACAGCCCCAACCAGTGTTTGGGTGGTAGAAATCGGTAAACCGGTACCAGATGCCACCACTACTGTGGCGGCAGTGGCAAATTGAGCGGCAAAACCGCGGCTAGGCGTTAAATCCGTAATGCCAGTGCCGATAGTTGCCATCACTTTATAACCAAGAATAATTAATCCAGTGGCAATGCCAGCAGCACCAAGTGGTAACACCCACCAAGCTATCGGTGCATTTGCCATAATGTTGCCCCCATTTTCAACAATGGTTACGACTGCCGCTAATGGTCCGATAGCATTGGCCACATCATTTGAACCATGCGCAAATGCCATAGCACAAGCTGTCATTAACATTAGAATACTAAATATGCGTTCAACGCCACCAAAAACACCATTGCGAGCTTTTTTGATAAATCTTTTACTACGGAAATAAAAATAACTGATTAATACGGATATTAGACTAATTCCTAGTGAAATCAGGATTGTTTCCCCCGTGGTGAGATTTAATCCAATATGTTTTAAGCCTTTCGCAATGGTGACAATTACCACAATAAATACGGTTAATCCCATAAAGTGGGGACCAAATTTTTGGGCATTATGTAATGGTTTATCGGTATCAAAAATTAATTTTTGGATAACCAAGAAAATACCATAGGCTAATACACCAGCGATAACAGGCGTAATAAACCAACTCCCGACAATACCACTTATCGCCCCCCATCTTACTGCATGGGTTCCAGCCGTAATACAAGCAAAACCGATTACAGCACCGATAATCGAATGGGTGGTGGAGACTGGCCAGCCCCAACGTGAGGCAATTAATAACCAAGAGCCCGAAGCAAATAACGCCGCCATCATGCCTAATACTAAAGTATCTGGTGCATTGATAAAGTTGGTTGGGTAGATAATGCCACTTTTAATGGTTTCGGTGACTTCTCCACCGGCTAAGTAGGCACCCGCAGATTCAAATATTAAGGCAATAATAATCGCTTGTTTGGCATTAATTGTGCCTGATCCCACGGAGGTTCCCATGGCATTAGAAACATCGTTTGCACCTACGCCAAATGCCATAAAAAAAGCAAAGGCGGCAGTAATAAAAATCAGGATGGTACCGTAATTTTGTAATACATCCATAGTCTATCTCCTATGTTATCATTACGAACGTGCTAACATCAGTTCAATACGAGAACCAACACGCTGTGCCTGATCAGCTAATACGCCAACCCATTCAAAAATTTTGTATAAGAACATCACATCAATTGGATTATATTGTGCTTCAATTTGACGTAACATACGGCGCAATTTAATCTGCATTTGATCTGTATCATCTTCAATAATATCTAATTCGTTGATCATGTCATTGACAAATTTGAGTTCGCGCCCTTTAAAACCCGTTTCTAATAATTGATCCATTTCTCTGATCACATTATGTGCTTGCACTGTAGCATCTAAACTACGACAAAGAAAATTCATAAAGTCTTCTTGTAACTCATCAGGAATACCAAATTGACGCCCTACCATGCGACCGGCAATATCTTTCGCATAATTAGCTAATTTATCCTGTTGAGTAACTAATTCTAATAAATCCGTACGGTCAATGGGTAAAAATAAACCGCGTGGTAATTTCAAGCGAATTTCACGTTTCAAGCTATCCGCTTGGCGTTCAGTTTCCGCGATTTGTAAACGGACTTGCTCTGATTGATCCCATTCGCTGCTAAAGGTGGCTTCAAAAAAAGGAACCAATAGGCTACAGGCTTCCGTTACTTTATCGGAATGTTGTTGTAATGGTTTTAAAGGGGAATGGGCAAATAATCCTAGGATATTGTTAATTGCCATAGAAAACTCCAAATTAATCAATAAAATTGCGTGCATATTACCTTATATATGCGAAAAATTCACGATCTAAATGAAAAAAGCTCTATAATAAAGCAAGATTTTTACTTATTAAGGACGTAAAAATGTCAAATGAAATCGAATTGAAATTAGCGGTAACGCCAGAAATTGCCGATCAATTTTCACAAATATTAAGTGATTTTCATATTTTAAAACAAGATAAGCTATTTTTAGGTAATATCTATTACGATACAGCAGATCGCTATTTTGCCCAACATAAAATGGGACTCAGAGTGCGGTCGGAAAATCAGCAGTTTACCATGACTTTAAAAACCAATGGCAATGTGACAGGGGGATTGCATATTCGCCCTGAATATAATTTTCTGTTGAACTCGGCGCAACCTGATGTCGCTGTTTTGCAACAAATAGAGAATATTACGCTCCCAACCGATCTCAAATTAGCACCTATTTTTAGTACGGATTTTATGCGTCAATGGTGGTTAATTGAGTGCGGTAAAAATACTGAAATTGAAATTGCGTTAGATCGTGGTGAGATTAAAGTAAAGGATAAAATTAAGCCGATTTGTGAAATTGAATTTGAATTAAAAAGCGGTGAATTAGCGGATTTATTTACCTTTGTGGCAAATTTAAGTTTTGTCGATGGTGTGCGATTAAGTTCATGGAGCAAAGCGAAACGGGGTTATCAATTGACTCAAGGGGGATTATCAACCGCAAAAGATTGGCTTGAGCAATGGCGTGTTTTTTTAGATGTCGAGAAAAGTGCGGTCAATTCTCAGCAAGTTTTAACCGCACTATTGAACTACGAACAACAACTGATAGAAGAAACCATGCAATTTGGCATAGATTTTTTTGCTCAACAATTTATTCAAACCGTTGAACGTATTGGGGCATTCTTTAATTTATATCATTATTATGTGGATAATGGTCACTTGATACAACAGGTTTTTGAACAACAGCTTGAACGAAATCATAATTTAGATGAAAACATGGTGTTAGATATAGTAGAAAGTAATCAATATTTATTTGAGCAAATTCGTCATATCATTCGTTTGCACAGTGAAAGTAAGGATAGTCAACAGGCAATGAGAAGATTGCAGAATTTATTACAACAAGGGCAATATGTTAAACGTATGCTTAATTTGATGAGAATGGTGAATTAATATGGCAAAAGCCCCGAAAACCGCTTATGTGTGTAATGATTGTGGTGCGGAATTTGCTCGTTGGCAAGGGCAATGTTCTGCGTGTAAATCATGGAATACTATCAGTGAAGTTCGTTTGGTTTCCGCTAAATCAGTGCCAAAAGGGGATCGTTTTAGCGGTTATGCGGGCGAAACCCAAGCGAAAATTCAAACCTTAGCCGATATTAGTTTACAACAAACACCAAGGTTTTCCAGTGGCTTTCATGAATTAGATCGCGTACTGGGTGGCGGTATTGTGCCGGGATCCGCTATTTTAATCGGCGGACATCCGGGGGCGGGAAAATCTACTTTATTATTACAAGTGATGTGTGGTTTAGCGCAAAATATGACCGCACTTTACGTCACTGGTGAAGAAAGTTTACAACAAGTCGCCATGCGCGCTAATCGTTTGGGTTTACCGCCAGATCGGTTACAAATGCTGTCGGAAACCTCGGTTGAACAAATTTGTAATTTGGCAGATCAACTTAAACCGCAGATTATTGTGATAGATTCTATCCAAGTGATGCACCTTGCCGATATTCAATCTAGCCCCGGTTCAGTCGCTCAAGTGCGAGAATGTGCTTCCTTTTTAACTCGTTATGCCAAAACTCGCCAAGTTGCCATTATTATGGTGGGACATGTGACCAAAGACGGTACGCTTGCTGGTCCAAAAGTGTTAGAACATTGTATCGACTGTTCGATTTTATTAGAGGGAGAATCCGATAACCGTTATCGCACCTTACGTAGCCATAAAAACCGTTTTGGTGCCGTGAATGAACTCGGGGTGTTTGCCATGACCGAACAGGGCTTAAAAGAAGTGAAAAATCCATCAGCAATTTTTTTAAGTCGTGGTGATGAATTGACATCAGGCAGTTCGGTAATGGTGTTATGGGAAGGCACACGTCCATTGTTAGTGGAAATTCAAGCCTTAGTGGATCATTCTATGCTCGCTAATCCACGCCGTGTTGCGGTGGGGTTAGAACAAAATCGTTTAGCCTTATTGCTGGCAGTATTGCACCGCCACGGTGGGTTACAAATGTCTGATCAAGATGTGTTTGTGAACGTGGTAGGGGGTGTTAAAGTAACCGAAACCAGTGCAGATCTTGCTTTATTATTAGCCTTAATTTCCAGTTTTCGTAATCGTCCTTTACCGCAAGATCTGGTGGTATTTGGTGAAGTGGGGTTAGCGGGTGAAATCCGTCCTGTACCAAGTGGACAAGAACGTATTTATGAAGCCACTAAACATGGTTTCAAACGGGCTATTGTGCCGTTTGCTAATAAGCCGAAAAGTGCGGTGCAAAATATGCAAGTTTTTACCGTGAAGAAATTAGCCGATGCGTTAGCAATATTGGATAATTTTTAATGATGAAAATACCCCGTACTGGTGTACGGGGTTAAGTATGGTGACGATGCTCCGCATCTGAGTAGTAATATGTTTAGTCTGTATGTTAAGTTTCCTGTACTGGTGTACGGGGTTAAGCGTAGTGATGATGCTCCGCATCTTATTTGTATTTTTCAGCTACGGAGTAGCTGTATCATGCTTAGTCCTGTACGTCAGTGCAGGGCTACAAACTAAAACCCTTCCTCAAATTCCTCTTTGGTTGCTAATTTAATTTGCATATGTTCACGATCTAAACCTAGCTCAAAGGCAATGGCAATTGCGACGAAAATAGAAGAATAGGTACCAAATCCGATACCGATTAACAAAGCAAGAGAGAAACTATGAATACTGCTACCACCAAAATAGAGTAAGGTAAATACAACAAATAAGGTAGTTAGTGATGTAATCATGGTTCTCGCTAGTGTTTGGGTCAAGGAAATATCAATAATTTCTTTGCTACTCATGCGGCGGATTTTACGGAAGTTTTCACGTACACGATCGAATACCACGATACTATCGTTTAGCGAGTAACCTACCACAGTTAAAATCGCTGCCACAAAGGTCAAATCAATCTCAATTTGTAAAAAGGAAAAAATCCCTAGCGTTACAATAACATCATGGGCTAAAGCGAATATCCCACCTACCCCTAAACGCCATTCAAATCGCATTCCCACATAAGCTAATAACAGGATTAACGTGGCTAAGGTGGCATAAATAGCTCCTTGGGTTAATTCTTCACCTACGTTTGGTCCCACAAACTCGACTGATTTCACTTCAATATTGGCATCAAGTGTGGTCATCATGTCTTTAATTTCAGTACCGATTTTGGCATCACTGGCTGTTGCGGGTAAACGAATGATAACATCACTGGTAGAGCCTGTTGTTTGTACTAACGCACTGGTGATCCCTTGATTGTTTAAGGTTGAACGAACTTGATCCAGATTGGCTGGTTGTGAAAAATGGGTGTCAATCACCACGCCGCCAGTAAAATCTAAGCCCCAGTTAAACCCTTTGGTAAACATACAGAAAATGCAGAATCCAGTGAGTAATAAAGAGAAAAGATAACCGAATTTGCGATAATTCATAAAGCGGATTAGGCTAAAAGGTAAGCCTATTCCTTGATATTCGTGCTTTTGTTTAAGTAAACTCACAATATTTCTCCGCACTTAAATAGATAATTTTTCAACACGTTTGCCACCATAAATCCAGTTGACCAGCATTCGTGTACCGGTAATGGCGGTAAACATAGAAATAGCTACCCCTAAAGCAAGGGTAATCGCAAAGCCTTTCACTGGTCCCGTACCCACCGCATATAACACGATAGAGGTTAAAATAGTGGTTAAGTTAGCATCAAAAATTGATGACCATGCACCATTATATCCTTCGTGAATAGCTTGTTGAATCGGGCGACCGTTGCGCATTTCTTCTTTAATCCGTTCAAAGATCAGTACGTTCGCATCCACCGACATCCCCACCGAAAGAATAATCCCGGCAATCCCGGGCATGGTTAAGGTAACACCCGGAAGTAACGACATTAAACCGACTACTAAAATCATATTGGCACAAAGGGCAAGGCTTGCAATTAAACCGAATAATTTATAGAACACTAAACAGAAGAAAATCACGATAACCAAGCCCCAAAGTCCGGCGGTTAAGCCTTGTTCGACGTTTTGCGCCCCTAATGATGGTCCAACGGTACGTTCTTCCACAATTTGAATCGGTGCGATTAAAGCACCAGAACGGAGTAACACAGAAAGATTTTGTGCTTCCGCAGGGCTATCAATACCGGTAATTTGGAATTGACTACCAAAACGACCTTGAATAGTTGCCACATTAATGACTTCGGCATTCTTTTCTAAAATGGGTTTACCATTTTCATCTTTTTTGCCGTTGTCTTTATATTCTACATACAACGTTGCCATTGGTTTTTTCAGATTCTGGCGCGTGGTGTTTGCCATAATTTCACCACCCTCACTATCCAAGCTAACGCTCACCTGTGGTGTTGAGGTATTATGGTCTAAACCTGATGTGGCATTAGTAATATGCTCACCACCGAGTACAGCTTTACGATATAACGCAACGGGGCGACCTGTACGATCTAATTGAATTTCCGTATCCGATGGCACAATACCGCGAGCGAGAGCTTCCGGACTGACATTAGTATTAACCATACGGAACTCAAGGGTAGCGGTGGCACCTAATAATTCTTTCGCACGAGCGGTATCTTGAATACCCGGTAATTCCACCACAATACGTTCAGCACCTTGACGCTGGATCACTGCTTCTGCTACGCCTAATTCTTCCACACGTTTACGCAGAATACTTAAGTTTTGTTCAATCGCATGATCACGAGCTTCAATTAAGGCTTTATCTGATAACGCTAATGCAAGGGTATTCTCAGCCACTTCATTAATATTTAGATTAGGATGTTGTTTACGAATAAGTTGTTTAGCTTCAAAAAGTTGTTCAGGTTTAGTAATGGTAAGTAATGTGTTAAAATTATCACCATTTTTCACTGCGCTATATTGAATTTTTTCTTTACGCAATTCACCGCGTAAACTATCTTGCAATTGTTCTTGGCGTTTGCCTAAAGCAGTGTTCATATCTATTTCCATCAGGAAACGCACCCCACCACGTAGATCTAAACCCCATTTCATCGGATTACCACCGATACTGCTTAACCAAGCAGGTGTTGAGGGTGCAAGGTTTAACGCAGTAGAGTATTGATTACCTAATTTTTCAGCAATTTTGTCTTTGGCTAATAGCTGATCATTGGTATTGTTAAAACGTGCTAAAATAGAGCCATTTTCTAACAGGATAGATTTGGGTTGAAGATTGTTACTGGTAAGTAGGCTTTGAACTTCACTTAATGTGGTTTCACTTGCTTGCTGACCACGCGTACCCGAGATTTGCACGGCAGGATCTTCGCCGTAAATATTTGGAAGTGCATATAAAGCACCAATGGCGATCATAAAGATCACCATTAGATTCTTCCATAAAGGGAAACGGTTTAACATAGGTATAATAACCTTTTATGAAATTAAAGAGATTTGATTGAACCTTTCGGTAACACAGCGACGATAAAGTTACGTTTAATGGTGACTTCGTTGGTTGGATTTAACGCAATCACGACTTCATCACTATTTTCAGATAATTTAGTGATTTTACCAATTAAACCTCCTGAGGTTAAGATTTCAGAACCTTTGGCTAAAGATTCCATTAAGGCTTTGTGTTCTTTATTACGTTTAGCTTGTGGACGGTAAATCATAAAATAGAAGATTAAACCGAAAATAGCAAAGATAATAATCATTGACATTGGGCTGCCTTGTTGTGCGTCCATGTTGTTTTCCTTTTTTGTTGATAAATAGAATAAAAAATTAGGTGCATAAAATAGCACAAGATCAACGGAAAAGCTAGTATGCTAACCTTTCCTAATGACGATTTGCGTATCAAGTGCGGTGAACTTTTGCCAAGAAATAAATTGATAGCCCTGTTGCTGGCATAAAAGTTCAAAATCTTGCATCGCACTTTGTTCGTTTAGTTGAATCGTCAATATACTGTTGTGAGGTAAATTATTAAGGGCTTTTTTCGCCATTAATAAAGGTAAAGGGCAAGCATATTGACGTAAATCTAATTGATAATCCATTTACAGCTGACGGCGTGCCGCCATCACTTTTCCCATACTTTCCAATTCAGCATCAGAAATACAGTCTTTGCCTAAGGCAAATAATGGTTCTTCCAATGCAATATGCACATCATAGCCGGCAATGAAATTAGTGATAAGTTCCGCATCAATATTATCTCGTTGATCTTGAATTAATTCACTAAGTTGGGTAGAAAGTTTATGCCAGTTATCATGTAGAATAAAATGCTGACGTTCTAACTCATCAATGGTTTGTTGCGTTTTTGCATCATATTTTGCCACCACAGGAAAGAAATCTTTTTCTTCATCATCATGATGCAAAGGTGCGGCAATATTGAAATAATTTAAAATTTGCTGAACATCATTTTTGACCGCTTGATTGACCCCATTTTTAGCCAAATAATCAGGTAATAGGCTTAATTGACGACAGAAATTTTTTACTCGCCCATGGCAAGCATATAACATCTCAATAGGTTGATCCCAGCTGACAAATTGTTGCGCTTCCAAATTAATCATGCTTTTCCTCTTTTTGTTGCAATGGTGGTACAGGTTTGCCAATTTTGGCATAAAATTCTATCACAAAATCCTCAAAACGATCTTGTTCAATAGCAGTACGAATCTGTTCCATCAAGCGTTGATAATAACGCAAATTATGGATGGTATTCAGTCTTGCCCCCAAAATTTCACCGCACTTATCCAAATGATATAAATAAGATTTGGTGTAATGTTTACAGGTGTAACAATCACATTCAGGATCTAGCGTGCTAGTATCATCACGGTATTTCGCATTACGAATTTTCACAATGCCGTCCGATACAAACAAATGTCCATTACGTGCGTTACGGGTCGGCATCACACAATCAAACATATCAATCCCACGGCGAACGCCCTCGACTAAATCTTCAGGTTTTCCTACGCCCATTAAATAACGCGGTTTATCTTGTGGCAATAATGGATTGACAAATTCCAAAATGCGGTGCATTTCTTGTTTCGGTTCACCCACCGCCAAACCGCCTACTGCATAACCGTCAAAGCCAATATTCACTAAGCCTTCAATGGAAATTTTACGTAATTCTTCAAAAGTACCACCTTGCACAATACCAAATAACGCATTTTGATTTTCCAACTCATCAAACCGCTGACGGCTACGTTTCGCCCAACGTAACGACATTTCCATGGAGTTTTTAGCATAATCAAAGGTGGCGGGGTAAGGTGTACATTCATCAAAAATCATCACAATATCCGACCCAAGATCGTATTGAATTTCCATAGATTTTTCAGGGGATAAAAAGATCTTTTCACCGCTGATCGGATTTTGGAAATGTACCCCTTCTTCTTTGATTTTGCGTAATTTACCTAAGCTAAACACCTGAAAACCGCCAGAATCGGTCAAAATCGGTCTATGCCATTGCATAAAATCGTGTAAATCACCATGTTTACGCATTACTTCCTGCCCTGGGCGTAGCCATAGATGAAAGGTATTACCGAGTAAAATTTCCGCCCCCGTGGCACGTACTTCTTCGGGGGTCATGCCTTTGACGGTACCGTAAGTTCCCACTGGCATAAAGGCGGGGGTTTGGACGGTAAAGTCGCCTTGTGGACGGGTGAAGATCATTTCGCCACGGCGGGCAGTTCCGTTAGTTTTTTTTAAATTAAATTTCATAGTTTTCCTTTTCGAATAAACAGTTCGATGGTGTTTTTTTGTTTAAAATTGTTTTTTATAAATTTGTGTTTTTTATTACAATCGGGTTTCGACACGTTCTTTACTTTTCTTTGCTTGTGCAAAAGAAAAGTAACAAAAGAAACACACCCCAGCTTTGCCTTGTTTCCTGAAAATGCTTTAATTTGCTTAACGGAAAATGGCTGAACTCGCTACGCTCAGACAGACGCCATTTTCCTACAAATTAAAGCGTTTTCAGGCGGCAAACATGGGGACCCCATTTTGTCAGAGCATTATTTTATTTCATTTGTAAATTTTAAAATCTTTTCATTTTTCAACCGCACTTTTATTTATGCTCGGTCAAAACTTGGGGTCCCCGTCTGAACCGCCTGAGCGTTTTGGTATTTTTAGCTAAATTTTGCCTGTCTGAGCGAAGCGAGTTCAAAATTTAGCGTTAAGAAAATACCAAATAAGCTCAGAAAAGCGGTGAAGTCGGGGCGTGTTTTCTTTTGCCTACTTTTCTTTGCACGAGCAAAGAAAAGTACGGTCGCCCATCGGGCGAAACCCGATCTAAAAAAATGTTATTTAGTATTTAAACGTCAACTTTTTTACTGATAAACATCGCATCCCCATAACTAAAAAACCGATACCGATTTTCCACCGCACTTCTATACGACTTCATCACATTCTCATACCCCGCAAACGCCGACACCAACATAATTAACGTACTTTCTGGCAAATGGAAATTAGTAATCAAACAATCCACTACCCGAAATTTTTTCCCTGGGTAAATAAAAATCGAGGTATCGGAAAAATATGGCTCAATAATCTGCGAACAGCCTTTTTCTTCCGCAAATAACGCCGCACTTTCCAGTGAACGCACCGAGGTTGTCCCCACTGCAATTACACGCTTACCTGCCGATTTTGTGGCTAATACCGCATCGACCACATCTTGCGGCACTTCCACATATTCCGCGTGCATCTGGTGATCTTCGATTTTTTCCACTCGCACAGGTTGGAATGTTCCTGCTCCAACATGCAAGGTAACAAAAGCAAAATTCACCCCTTTGGCTTTTAATTTTGCCAACAATTCATCATCAAAATGCAAACCAGCGGTCGGAGCTGCCACTGCCCCAGGGATTTTATTATATACCGTTTGATAACGCTCTTGATCCGCTTCTTCATCGGGACGATCAATATAAGGCGGTAACGGAATATGTCCAATTTTATTCAACACGTCCAAAACTGCGGTGTTTTTATCGGCAATTTCTAATTCAAACAACGCCCCTTGACGACCAAGCATCGTAACCGCAATGCCGTTATTTTCGCCGAGTTTATCTTCACCCAGCACTAAAACCGCTTCGTTTTTAGGGGCTTTACTAGAACGAATATGGGCTAAAAATGTGCTTTCGCTCAACACACGCTCAACTAGCACTTCAACCTTGCCCCCACTGACTTTCCGCCCAAACATACGGGCAGGAATGACACGAGTATTGTTAAATACCAACAAATCGCCCGCATTGACTAAATCCAACACATCGGCAAAAGTGCGGTGAAAAATTTCACCGTTTTGACCATTTAATTGCAACAAACGGCTTGAAGTACGGTCAGGTTTCGGATAACGAGCAATCAGCTCATCGGGTAAATCAAAATAAAAATCGGATACCAGCATAAATTAACATCAGTCTTAATTTTAAATGTGCGATAGTCTATTGTGATTTTCTTTCTAGCACAAGCAAAAACCTTTATTTATAAGTATTTTTTCGTTAGAATTAACCGCTTAATTCAACGACAAAATTAACCTGAAAATGCCGAAAATCGCCAAATTTTATTTAATCAAATCCAGCCTTTCCCAACAGGACTTGTCGGGAGCGGAATTATTGGCGTGCGATTTATCCGCTCAATTATGGCGTGCGGGCTTGAAAGTGTTGATTGCGTGCGAAACCGAACAACAAGCCTTAGATTTAGACGAAGCACTATGGGCAAGAGATCCCGAACAATTTGTACCGCACAATTTATCAGGCGAAGTGACCAATTTCGCTACCCCGATCGAAATTTCATGGCGTGGCAAACGCAACGCCCAACGGCGAGATGTATTGATTAATTTACAACAAACTATTCCTGATTATGTGTCTGCGTTTAATCAAGTGATTGATTTTGTGCCTGTGGACGAACAACAGAAAGTCATTGCCCGAGAACGGTATAAACAATATCGACAAATGGGGTGGCAGATGGAGATGGTGGAGTAAAATGAACAAAGAAGAACTACTCAAAAAACACAACGAGATGCTGATTTTATGGAAAGCGTGGAAGGACGAGAAGAAAAAGCACGAAATCCTGACTTTTGAAAATGAAAAGGGTGATATTGTGCGACATTATCCTGACGGTAAAGAAGTTGTGATTGAATATGCAAAATAATCTAGCAATTTTTTATTGTGGCACGAATGGTGCAGGAAAATCTACCTTGCATGGATTTAATCAAGATCCTGTGCAGATTGTTATTGTTAACGTTAAAAGAGTTAAAATAATCTAGAAAAAATTTTGAAATCAATAAGCTAGGAATTTAATATGAGTTACCAAAAAACAAAAGAGTTACTTAATCCTATTCTAAATGTACTAAATAGAAATACTCATCTATTTCTTAACGACATAGTAAATGAACTTGCATTATATTTTAAACTAGATGAGAATTTCCTATCTCAACGCTATGAAGTAAGTAATGCAAAAATTTTTGAAAATACTGTTCTATGGAAATTAAATGATTTAAGCAAATCAGGACTAATTGATTTTATAAAAACAAATAATAAGAGAGCTTATATTGTTAGCAAAAAGGGAATATCGTTTTTAAATAAATCAAATGATGAGATAGCCAAATATATTAGTGATAATTATAAGAAAAAAATTAAAAATGTAGAAGAATTAGATAAGCCAGAACATCCTATTGAGATTTCATTGGAAATGGCACAAATTGCTCCATTAGAACAGTTGGAAAATTCGTATAAAATATTACGAAATCAAATTTATGATGATATTTTAGATGTTGTCTTGTCTAAATCGCCTATTGCATTTGAACATATCGTTACTCAATTACTTCAAAAAATGGGGTATGGTGATGGTGAAGTAACTCAAATTAGTCGTGACGGTGGCATTGATGCTCGAATTAAAGGTGATGTACTAGGTTTTGAGCAAATATACGTTCAAGCAAAACGTTATCAAAGAGATAAAACAATTAGCCGACAAGATATTCAAAGTTTTATCGGGGCATTATCCGGTATTGAAGGAAATGCAACTAAAGGTGTTTTTATTACGACCGCTCAATTTTCAAATGATGCCAAAGAATTCGCACAGAAAATTCAAAAATCTAGGATTATATTAATTGATGGAAAGCAACTGGCAAAATATATTTATGAATATGAGTTAGGTGTTCAAACAGAAAAAAGTTTTAGTATCAAGAAAATAGATAATGATTTTTGGAATGAATTTCAAAATAATGAGTAATAGAAGAATTTAATTAAAGAGAAAACCAATGACACAAAACCTTCAAATGGCAGACCGCTTTGAGCCGTCTGCGGTAGAACAAGCCTTGTATCGCCACTGGGAAGAACAAGGGTATTTTAAACCAAGCGAAGATGAGAGTAAGCCCGGCTACTGTATCGCGATTCCGCCACCGAATGTAACGGGTTCACTCCATATGGGGCACGCTTTCCAGCAAACTTTAATGGATACCTTAATTCGCTTTAACCGTATGGAAGGCAATAATACGCTGTGGCAGACGGGTACTGATCACGCAGGGATTGCAGCCCAAATGGTGGTGGAACGCAAGATTGCGGCGGAAGAAGGCAAAACTCGCCACGATTATGGGCGTGAAGCCTTTATCAACAAAATTTGGGACTGGAAAGCCTATTCAGGCGGTACGATTAGCCAGCAAATGCGCCGTTTGGGCAACTCGATCGACTGGGATCGTGAGCGTTTTACAATGGACGATGGTCTTTCTAATGCGGTGAAAGAAGTCTTTGTGCGTTTGCACGAAGAAGGCTTGATTTATCGTGGCAAACGCCTTGTGAACTGGGATCCGAAATTGCATACCGCCATTTCTGATTTGGAAGTGGAAAACAAAGAGAGCAAAGGCTCGTTGTGGCATTTCCGCTATCCGTTAGCAAATGGAGCGAAAACCGCTGAAGGCAAGGATTATTTGGTGGTGGCGACCACTCGCCCTGAAACCGTACTCGGTGATACGGCGGTGGCGGTTCACCCTGAAGATGAGCGTTATCAATCGCTGATCGGTAAATCGGTGATTTTACCGTTGGCGAACCGTGAAATCCCGATTGTGGCGGACGATTATGTGGATCGTGAGTTCGGTACAGGTTGCGTGAAGATTACGCCCGCCCACGATTTCAACGACTACGAAGTGGGCAAACGCCATAATTTGCCGATGGTCAATGTGATGACCTTGAATGCGGATATTCGAGAGATCGCGGAAATTGTCGGTTCAGACGGTAAAATTTTAGAAAATTACACCGCGGTTATTCCTGCCGATTATCAAGGTTTAGAGCGTTTTGCCGCTCGTAAAAAAGTGGTCGCCGATTTTGAAGCTCTCGGGCTTTTAGAAGAGATCAAACCGCACGATCTCAAAGTGCCTTATGGCGACCGTGGCGGTGTGCCGATTGAACCGATGCTGACCGATCAGTGGTATGTGAGCGTGAAACCGCTTGCCGAAGTCGCAACCAAAGCGGTGGAAGACGGCGAAATTCAATTCGTGCCGAAACAGTATGAAAACCTGTATTTCTCGTGGATGCGAGATATTCAGGACTGGTGTATTTCTCGCCAACTTTGGTGGGGACACCGTATCCCAGCGTGGTATGACGAAGCGGGTAATGTGTATGTGGCTCGCAACGAAGAAGAAGTGCGTGCGAAACATAATTTGCCTGCGGATCTCGCCTTAAAACAAGATGATGACGTGTTGGACACTTGGTTCTCATCAGGCTTGTGGACGTTCTCAACCCTTGGCTGGCCAGAGCAAACCAAAGAGTTGCGAATGTATCACCCGACAGACGTGCTGATTACGGGCTTCGACATCATTTTCTTCTGGGTTGCCCGAATGATTATGTTCACGATGCACTTTATCAAAGATGAAAATGGCAAGCCACAAGTGCCGTTCAAAACCGTGTACGTTACGGGCTTGATTCGTGATGAACAAGGGCAAAAAATGTCCAAATCGAAAGGCAATGTGCTTGACCCGATTGATATGATTGACGGCATTTCGCTGGAAGATTTGCTTGAAAAACGTACAGGCAATATGATGCAGCCACAACTGGCGGAAAAAATCGCCAAAGCAACCAAAAAAGAGTTTGCGGACGGCATTGCCCCACACGGCACAGACGCACTGCGTTTCACGCTGGCAGCCTTGGCGAGCAACGGACGCGACATCAACTGGGATATGAAACGCCTTGAAGGCTACCGCAATTTCTGCAACAAATTGTGGAACGGTAGCCGTTTTGTTCTCACCAACGACAAGCTAGATTTATCGGCAGGGGAAACCGAATTAAGCGTGGCGGATCGCTGGATTATTTCCACCTTCAACCGCACCGTAAACGAGTTCCGCACCGCCTTAAGTCAATACCGCTTTGACTTAGCCGCCAACGCCATTTACGACTTCACTTGGAATCAGTTCTGCGACTGGTATTTGGAACTCACCAAACCTGTGTTTGCCAACGGCACAGATGCACAAAAACGTGGTGCAAGCCAAACTTTAGTGAACGTGCTTGAGCAATTACTCCGCCTAGCTCACCCGATTATGCCATTTATCACCGAAGAAATTTGGCAAAAAGTGAAAGGCTTTGCGGGCGTAAGCGGTGAAACCATTATGTTGCAACCGTTCCCGAAAGCAGACGATGCCAAACTTGACGCACAAGCCGAAAAAGAGATTGAGTTCTTAAAAGAAATCATCGTCACCGTGCGTAATATCCGTGCCGAAAGCAACATCGCCCCGAGCAAAGGCTTGGATTTATTGCTTAGAAATGTGGATGCGGAAAATGGCAAAACCTTGCAAAAAAATGACCGCACTTTGAAAGCCTTAGCTAAGTTGGACGATGTAAAAGTGTTAGCAGACGGTGAAAAAGCCCCATTATCGGTTGCAAAACTAGTCGGCAAAACCGAATTGCTCGTGCCGATGGCAGGCTTTATCAACAAAGAAGCCGAACTCGCAAGACTTGCCAAAGAGATTGAAAAACTCAACGGCGAAGTCGCACGCATTGAAGCCAAACTTTCTAACGAAGCCTTTGTTGCAAAAGCACCTGAGCAAGTGATTGCGAAAGAGCGTGAGAGAATGCAAGGGTATAGGGAAGGGATTGCGAAGTTGGAATTACAGCGGAAAGAGATTGAGGCGTTGTAATATATCGTTGAATTCTGGGCGGACGCTAGAGTCCGCCCTAGAATTTTCTCGGGATAATCAAATAAATAGGGTGAAATATGCTTCCATTTGAGAATATTAAAATATCGGGGATACAAGGTATTCAGAACATTGATCTAACCTTACCCAAAGGAAATGATCTTTTCGTCTTGATAGGTAATAACGGTTCCGGTAAGACCAAAACATTGGAAGCCTTATATACAGCTTTATTATTGAATTGTGATAAATATCAGCCACCATTTAGTTTTTTTCATTCTATTTATACAACGGCATTATTTGATAATCAAAAAGTTGAAGATAATAGAAAATTACACACTAATCCTGTAGTCTATATTCCTGTTTTTCAACGGGGAAAAATTGCAAAATTTAACCAACAATATATTCGCCCATTAGGCATATTTGAACAGCGGAAAAAATCTTATTTTCACTATGAAACAGATCAAATTCTTTCAGGATTTTCTGATGATTCAAATTTTATGTCTATTGATGAATGGTTTATTCAACGCGCGCAATCATCAAATCAATATGAAGCGGATGCAGATAATCGTGAAATTGAAATTTTAGCAGTACTAAATATTCTGCATAAAATTGATGAACGAATTAGCGCGGAAAAAAGTAGCCTAATTATTCACGGGGGCACAGCGGTTTCAATCGTCGTTGATGGCGAAAGACGGAAACTAAATGAATTAAGTAGCGGATTTTCATCACTACTTAAAATAGTACAAGAAATTATTTCAGGCTATGCCTATTTTAATAACAGCAATGACATTGAGAATACGGAAGGGATTGTATTAATTGATGAGATTGAAAGCCATCTTCATATTAGTTGGCAAACAAAGATTTTAGAAATGCTGAAAAGGTCTTTTCCAAAAACAACGTTTATTATCACTACGCATTCATCTTTAGTTTTATCACAATTATACACAGGCAAAGCCTATCAATTAGTACGCAAAGGCGATTGTGTTGTAAATAAAGAAATTGAAAACCCAAGTAACGAAGCCTTGATTGATTTATTAGATGAAGCATTTAATGTTAATTTAAATAAAATTCGAGTTGATGATATTTCTGATGAGCGTTTTAACAGCCAGAAGAAAAAATTGAATGAATTGCTTTTATCATTAGGTGGTTAAGATGAAAGTATTATTAGATACTAATAAAATCATCACAATGGTGAAAGATCAAGATAGCTATAAATTGGGGCTACAAGAGATTATCAATTCAGGTAACCACTATTTTACCACGCCATTAATTCGACACGAAGCATTACGATTTTATAGCCATAATGCCGAAGATAGTGAAAAATGCCAAAGGGCAATGCAATTACTTTCCCTATTGGAAATAATCAATATAGATAAAAATATTACAGATATTGCAACCAATATTGTTCGCTATGAACGAACGACTTATCCTGAACGTTACCATAAACAAGCTGATGGCACAGAAAAGAAAATAGATAAATATAATTTTGATATTATGTTTGTTGCTACTGCAAAATGTTTTGATTTAAATACTGATTCAAATGATGGTGATATTCCGAAGTTGATTGAGTTGTATGATGAAATGAAAAAAACTCGTAAATGACTTAGGGAGTGAAGGTTATGAGCATTAAAAATTGTTTTGAAAATATTTTAACTAATCTAAATAAACAGAAGCAGAAAGAATTTAAAAACAATCCAATGCATACTGTTTTTCAAAGAGAGTTAAAGCCTGAAATTGAAAGGTTAGTTAAAGAATATGATGTCTCATTGCTTTATAAAGTGAATGCAAGTATCGGTAATGGGAACTGGGCTGATGTTCCTTGGCTATCCATTTTAAATACGCAAATTACGGCGACGACACAATCTGGAATTTATCCGGTCTATTTATTTAAAGCGGATTCAAGTGGAATTTATCTTTGTTTAATTCAAGGTAGTACGGCATTAAAAGAAAATTATAAACCAAAGAAAAATTATCTTGATGAAGGCCAACGCAGAAAAAACTTATTACTTTCCAAATACCCTGAATTAAAATCTTGGAATACGCATTCTATTGATTTACAGTCTAAAACAGATTTAGGCAAATCGTACGAAGATACAACAATTGCATCTAAATATTATCCTGCAGAAAATATACCTAGTGATGAAGAACTTAAACAAGATCTTTATTTCTTATTAGAGATTTATCAACGAATGAAACAGGATATTTTGCAATTAGATCAAATCAGTTTCACACCTAAAAATAATGATCTTTTCCCTGACGAAACAATGAATACAATTCACATTTCAGCAACAAGAATCCCCAAACCCTTCCTAATCCTAGCGGGCATTTCAGGCACAGGAAAAACACGTTTTGTACGCGAGCAAGCGAAAATGAGCAAGCAGGGCGAAAGTGATAATTATCTATTAGTTCCTGTGCGTCCTGATTGGCACGAGCCGTCTGATTTATTGGGGTATAGCTCAAGATTATCGGGCAAAGATGAATATATCATTACACCATTTCTGAAATTTATGGTGCAGGCTTGGCAGGAAATTGCTAAATATCAAGCCGATTTAAATGCGGAATTTAGTTTAGAAACCTTGCAACAAATTCGCCCATTTTGGCTCTGTTTAGATGAAATGAATTTAGCCCCTGTTGAACAATATTTTGCGGATTATTTGGCGATCTTAGAAACGAGAGAATGGAAAACACAAGGAAATAATTTTGTTTATGCTTGTGATGCAATCTTACATCAAGATCTATTTACTCAATTTGAAAAATTAGCGTACGATCTTGGCTTAGAAAAAGATTCTGCACTCTATCGTTATTTTAGCCAAAATGGTATTCCATTGCCGTTTAATTTAATTGTGGCAGGAACAGTGAATATGGACGAAACTACGCACGGATTTTCTCGTAAAGTGCTTGATCGTGCGTTAAGTTTTGATTTTAGCGAGTTTTATCCAAATGATTTCGGTGATTATTTTACACAAAGCACACAAAATAAAGCACTGACTTACCCAATTTATTCGCACGCTCAACATTGTGTAGATCAAAACCAAGAAAATATTCAAAAAAGTATTACATTTTTAACCGCAGTTAATGAAGTTTTAGGGCATACACCGTTTAAATTAGCCTACCGAGCTTTAAATGAATTATTGCTTGCGGTGCATAGTTTTAATCCTGAAAATGATGAAACCTTGCAAGCGGTATGGGACGATTTTTTAATGATGAAAGTCTTGCCACGTATTGAAGGGGATATGGATAAACTGGCAAGTAAAAGTGATGATGAAAAAAGTATTCTTGCAGAATTAAGTGAAATTTTGACCGCACATTTGGGCGAAATTTGGGGAGAAGAAAAGAACCGACCTGATTTATGGCGTGAAACAAAAGAAAATAGAATAAAATGCCGCACTGAATTAAAATTAGGCTATATGATTAATAAACTTGAACGTGTTGGCTTTACTTCTTTTTGGCAATAAATATGACAACCTGTGTTGAAATTCAATGTGATGATTTTGAGCTGAGCATTGAGACAAGCTCAAATGAAAAACGTTTAAACGTTTTACGAGATATGGCGTATAAACGTGGTATTGACTTGCCTAAATCAACCATCTATTTAAATGGTGTGGAAAACTTTGCTGTTAATATTCCAACCGATTGTGAAATTAAAAATAATCAATTTACCGCTACACAGCCGATCTTTTTTGAAAATAGCGAATATGCATTATGTTTAATATTTAAGAAAAAGGTTGTTTTTGCTCGTTCTTGCCATTATCACAAAATTATCAATGAAAAATTTCATTTAAAGAAAAATCTGTTTTTTGGCAATATTCAAACGAAAAATGAACTTGGTTGGTTTATTTTTCCAATTGAATATCAGTTTGAGAATGAATGTGTTAAGAAAATTGAGCTAAAATTTGAAATATTACCGACTAAAATTGATTTAAAAGCAGATTTACCCGAAATTTATCGCACTATAGATAGTGAATTTCCTTTATTACGTTTTAATTTTCTAGGCAAAACCGAACAAGACACATCAGAAAGTAAAAAACGGGGCAATTTCCCGATTTTTTGGTTAGCCCATTTTCGTGAGCTGCGAGAACAACTTCACCGTAATTTAAAACTCATTATTCAACAGCCTCATAATCGCTTACGTGATAATCCGAAACAACTGAAAGCAGAACGAATTAAAAGCAAAATATCTCCACGCATCGTAGAAAAATGTATGGAGCATTTAAAAGCTGGTGAATATAATCATCGTTATGCAGTTAATCAGAAATATTTAAGTGTAGATAATGCCGAAAATCGTTTTATTAAATTTGTGATCAATCAAACACGTAAGCAATTACAACAAATTAATCGTCATTTATTTGCAGATTTATCTAACGATGAAGAATTGGATTTTTCAATATTCTTAAAAGATGATTTAAATAAATGGCAAATACAATTAATTAAATTAGAAAAATATAGCTTTTTAAATCAACTACAAGCAGAACCAAGCGGTTATACAAGCCTTGCTCTGCAACAAAAATCAGGCTACGGACAGGTTTACCGAATTTGGCAAGAAATGAAATACTATTTAGATTTCTTTAGCCTAAATAAAAAGGTATCAATGAAGTCTATTGCCGAACTTTATGAAATTTGGTGTTTTATTTGTGTTAAAAATATCATTGAGCAACTTGGCTTTAAACTAAAAAAACAAACAAAATATAAATTCAAACAAGATGTTTTAGGTAATATTGAATTAAGTAATGGGTTAAACAGTGCTTTTGTATTTGAACATCACAATGGCTGTGAAATTCGCTTAGCTCACGAGCCGATATTTAGAAATTATGGCAAAACATTACGCTCTTATTCCGTTAATCAAAAACCGGATATTGTATTGGAAATAACCTTCCCCAATAAAAATAAATCCATTATGGTGTTTGATGCCAAATATCGCGTTGAGAAAAAATTAAATCAAAGTGATGATACAGAACAAGAGAGTTTGACTGATTACGCACCTGAAGATGCTATTAATCAAATGCACCGTTATCGTGATGCGTTGATTTATCAGCACGCCAACAGCTTGCCTGATAAATCTCGCCCTGTTTTCGGCGCTTATGTGCTTTATCCTGCGTTATTTGAACAAACAACAGGAAATAGTAATGAAAATCCTTATGCAGACGCTATTTGTGAAATTGGCATTGGCGCATTCCCATTATTACCTGCACAATATAATCAAGGGGCTATTTGGCTAACGGAGTTTCTACGTCAAAAATTAACATCGGAACATTTAAATTTAAGTGATAATCTATATTTACAAGAAGAAACACATATTCCATACACAGGAATGCAACAGCGTTATCATCAGAATTTAGTTTTAACTGCAAGAATTGGTGATAATAGATCTTCCGATTATATTAAGAAATTTCAAACAGGTACGGCTAAATACTATCATATTAAAGAGGATATATTTAAACCTGAAATTCAAGATATATTGTTATCGGAGCTAAGTTATTTAGCGATTGCTTACCCAACGGATGAAAATGAATGGGGAATTGGTTTTGTTTATCCAATTAGAACTATAAAGAAATTATCTAGAGATAATTTACAGAAAAACTATGCTAATGAGCTAGGAAGTGAGAATTATAGTCAAGAAAGTTATTATTTATTTGAATTTGGGGAAAGTGTTACGCTTAATCAAATAATTAAAAATATTCCTATTGATAAATTTAGGAAATCACTAAAATTAATCCCATTTGGAAAATTAATGTTGAGTTCATATTTTGATGAAATTGATTCATTATATGAGAATTTATTACAAATATAAGATTGCTATAATGATGAATATTTACAGTTGGGTAAACCCAACCAACATAACCAAACATCACTAGACAAGATAAATGGGAAAAATTGGACTTAATGGGAAGATGTGAGAAAAGAAAAGTGAAATTTGTGTTTAGACAAATTTTGGCATAGGCTCCCAAATGGAGGATAGGCTCTTTTAATCATTTTTAACCGCACTTATTTAAAATCAATTTGAGTATCTGCTTAATTTTGCTATGATTGTGAGCAAAATAAGCATTATTAATCCAACACTATTAGGGAACTTGTATGAATATTATTGCTCAAGAATTTTTAAGTACTGAAGAATTTGAATTGCTAGATGAATTGCTCGAACGTTATGTTGTGAAAGGAAATGCTAATGCCGCAATTTCAGATTGTTCTGAACTAGATGGATTTTTAACTGCTATTCATTTGTCACCAACGCCCGTAATGCCAAGTTTTTGGTTGCCTGTATTGTTTAATCAAGAAAGTCCTTCTTTTGATGCTGATATAGAACAATTACAAGAGTTTATGAATTTGATTTTCCGTCATTATAATTTTATTTCTCGTATATTGCGATTAGGCAAAAAGTTTTACCAACCTTTGTTGGCAGAAGTGCGAATAGAGCGCAGAAAGTTACTCTTATTATCCCCTTGGTGTAAAGGATTTATGCAGGGGGCGAAATTAGTAAAAATTAATCGACAAGCTAAAATTAAACCATTTTTAGAGATTATTCGACAAAATACAAAAATACCTAAAGGAGATGTTCCTCTGATGGTTGAGCAACGGAAAACAGTAAAGCAAATTCAAAATGCAGTGCTTAGTATGTTTACGACTTTAGTTCCAGTGTTTGATGAACAATCCAAGAAATAATAAAAATGCCCTTAGTAATTGCTAAGGGCATTCGCTATATAGTTATCTTAATCCTATTTATGCGGATTTCTGGTATCCGTTCCATTTAAATTCCGCATCAACAACCCATAATCTAATTCAATATCTGCTGGTACGTCTAAAAACACAAAATGTCCATCGCCAAGACCAGCTTCAACATTTTCATTTTTGCGATTGAGCATGCGTTCGATTTTGAACACGATATTACCTTTAGGGGTCATCATTTCCACCGAATCACCGACTAAAAATTTATTTTTTACGGCTACTTCCGCCATACCTTGATTATTACGTTTGCCAGTAAATTCGCCGACAAATTGTTGGCGTTCGGAAATGGAGTAGCCGTAGTCGTAATTTTGATATTCATCGTGGGTGTGTCGGCGTAAGAAACCCTCGGTATAACCACGGTGTGCTAAACTTTCTAACGTATCCATCAGGCTCTCATCAAATGGCTTGCCCGCAGCGGCATCGTCAATGGCTTTGCGATACACTTGAGCGGTTCTGGCACAGTAATAGAACGATTTTGTCCGTCCTTCGATTTTTAAAGAATGAACGCCTAATTTTGTTAATTGCTCAACATGTTGCACGGCTCGCAAATCTTTTGAATTCATAAAATAGGTGCCGTGTTCATCTTCAAAAGCAGTCATTTGCTCATCAGGGCGGTGCGGTTCGGTGTATAAAAATACCTTGTCGGTATGGCTGCCCTCGCCTAAGGTAGGAGCAACATTTTTTACCTCAATTTCAGGTTCAAATTTTTGTACTGCCTCTTTTTCTACAATATTGCCGACCTCGTCAATGGTGCCTTCTTCCATTTTATATTCCCAACGGCAAGCATTGGTGCAAGTGCCTTGGTTTGGGTCGCGTTTGTTAATGTAACCCGATAGCAAACAACGCCCTGAATACGCCATACATAACGCTCCGTGTACGAAGATTTCCAGTTCAATATCAGGTACTTGTTGACGAATTTCAGCAATTTCATCTAAAGAAAGCTCACGGGATAGGATCACTCGAGTTAAGCCCATTTGTTTCCAGAATTTCACCGTCGCCCAGTTCACCGCATTGGCTTGCACGGAAAGATGAATATCCATGTCAGGGAAATTCTCACGCACCATCATAATCAAGCCAGGATCGGACATAATTAAGGCATCGGGGTGCATATCCACAACGACTTTTAAATCTTTAATAAAGGTTTTTAATTTGGAATTATGCGGTGCGATATTCACCACTACATAGAATTTTTTGCCAACAGAATGGGCTTCATCAATGGCAATTTTTAAATTAGCGTGGTTAAATTCGTTATTCCGCACACGCAAGCTATAACGGGGTTGTCCTGCATAAACGGCATCGGCACCATAGGCAAACGCGTAACGCATATTTTTTAGCGTGCCAGCAGGGGAAAGTAATTCGGGTTTAAACGTCATAATAAAATTTTCTCTGAGTACAAATCAGTAGCTCACTTAGTATAGGTAAGCCGTTAAAAAGAGCAGTATTTTAACAAAAAATATGTTAAAGTGCGGTAGAAATTTTGAATATTTTGGAAAATTTATGGCAACGGAAAATCTCAGCAATTTTTCATTAATTAGCCGTTTATTCGGTAATTTATTTTATCGCTGTCCGACAGATCCGATTTTAGCTGGCGTATTCGGCTGGTTGCAACAGGGCGGATTAAGCCAAGTTTGGGTGTTGGAAACGGATAAACAAACCCAATCCGCTATTGAAAGTTTGCAAATTCCGTTGGATTTAACGTTACTCGCTCAGGAATATCACAAACTTTTTGCCAATGTTTCACCTGCTATTTCAGCTTATGGCTTGAATGTGGAGGAATTTGTGGCATTTCGTAAAGAGAGAGCCATGTCCGAAGTGGAAAGTGCGGATCATTTTGGGTTACTTTTTTTAACCGCTTCTTGGATTGAAGATAACCTCGATTCAGTAGATGCTCAACGAGAATTATTTGAACGTTTTTTATTACCTTGTGCTAGCCAGTTTTTAAACCAAGTGGAAACGCAGGCAAGTTTGCCGTTTTATAAGGCGTTAGCGTTGTTGTCGAGAGAAATTTTAGCCGCCATGGCGGATGAATTGGATGAAAATGATTGAATTAAAGAAACTCAAATTCCAATATAAAACCATGCCTATGCAATTTGATTTACATATTGCTAAAGGCGAAAAAGTAGCGATTGTCGGTGCAAGTGGTGCGGGCAAAAGTACGCTGTTGAATTTAATTGCAGGGTTTGAAATAGCAAATTCAGGTGATATTTATTTAAACGGTGAAAAACATAATACTACTGAACCTTATCAACGTCCTGTATCTATGTTATTTCAAGAAAATAATGTGTTTCCCCATTTAACGGTTTTTCAAAATATTGCATTTGGGCTAAAAGCCAATTTAAAGTTGGATAATCAACAAGTCCAACTTGTCGAGCAGGCAGCAAGTGCGGTAGGATTAAGCGAATTTTTGCAACGAAAACCCACCGCACTTTCCGGTGGACAAAAGCAAAGAGTGGCGTTAGCCCGTTGTTTATTGCGAGATAAACCGATATTATTATTGGATGAACCGTTTTCCGCGCTTGATCCGCAATTACGTCAAGAAATGTTGGATTTGCTGTTGAAATTAAGTAATGAAAAAAATATCACTTTATTAATGGTGACACATCAACCTAATGAATTGGTTGGTAAAATTGACCGTGTTATTAAAATTGAAAATGGATTTATAGTATGATTAAGCAACCTTTACAAATTTATTCCATCACCCCCCACAAAACCGCCGAATATTGGTCAGTGTGTAAAGTGGAAGCCTTGTTTGAAACGCCTTTTTTAGAGCTGGTTTTTAAAGCGGCTCAAATTCACCGTGAAAATTTTAATCCGCAAGCCATTCAACTTTCTACCCTCATATCCATTAAGACGGGTGGTTGCCCAGAAGATTGTCATTATTGTCCACAATCCGCTCGCTATCAAACGGGTGTGCAAAAACAAGATTTATTAGATATTGCCGATATTTTAGAAAAAGCCAAAATTGCTAAATCTCGTGGCGCGAGCCGTTTTTGTATGGGGGCAGCGTGGCGTGGACCGAAGCCAAAAGATGTGGCAAAAATTACCGAAATTGTTAAAGCAGTGAAGTCCTTAGGTTTGGAAACCTGTGGCACCTTTGGTATGTTAGAAGACGGCATGGCGGAAGACTTAAAACAAGCTGGCTTAGATTACTACAATCATAATCTTGACACCGCCCCTGAGCATTATTCTGAGATTATTGGCACACGCCGTTTTGATGATCGCATGAGTACGCTTGGTAAAGTACGCAAAGCTGGGTTAAAAGTTTGTTGTGGCGGTATTGTGGGTATGAACGAAACCCGTAAAGAGCGAGCAGGCTTGATCGCTAGTCTTGCTAATTTAGATCCGCAACCTGAATCCGTGCCGATTAATCAGTTAGTCAAAGTGGAAGGTACGCCGTTAGAAGATGCAGATGATTTGGATTGGACCGAATTTGTGCGAACTATTGCGGTGGCGAGAATTACTATGCCACAAAGCTATGTGAGATTATCTGCTGGACGGCAGGGAATGACAGAAGAAATGCAAGCCATGTGCTTTATGGCTGGAGCCAATTCGATTTTTTACGGCGATAAATTATTAGTTACCGAAAACCCAGAAGAAGATGGCGATCAGCTGTTGATGGCGAAGTTAGATCTGGAGCCTGAGACAGCGGAGAATCGGTTGGTGAGATAACGTTAATTAAATAAAATGTAGATTAAAATGAAGATGTTAATGTGATTACCATTGTTTTACTCATTCGAATATGCAAGAAATCTATATAGCGTGACTTCAGATCATTATGGTCGGTATAAATTTTAGGGTTAATCTTTTTGTAAGATTAACCCATTTTTTCAAAGTAAAGATTAGTCTGCTTTCAAGGCATATTTTCCTGAGCCAAGGTGCATAATTGACCAAAATGCAAATAGATAAGTCGTCACGCCTTCAATTGCCCATGCCCCCGTTGGAGCAAGTGCGAAAATGAGCGGAATGTATCTTACCAGAATAATGATGATACAAGAAATCACGCCAATAAAAGCATTAATACGCGTGAAAACCCCAAACATAATAAAAATTGGTACAACTATTTCACATACATAAACGGCATTAGCAAAGAAAGCTGGCAATCCGAGTTCAATAAATCTATCCGTGATAAAATCTATGCCACCAGTGACTTTATGAATACCATGTAATAAAAACATAAAAGCAAAACTAACACGCAAAATGAATTTTGCTAAGTCTGGTTTATTGACGGATTGGTTGATTTTTTCAATTGTTGTACTCATTAATCATTCCTTAGTTGTGTTTGTGTTAAATAATTTATAGGGATAATTGTGTAAAAGCCCAATCTGCGGTTGTTAAAGTGCGATCAATATCTTGATCAGAATGGGCTAATGACATAAAACCAGCTTCATAAGCTGACGGTGCAAGATAAACGCCTTTTTCTAACATTAAATGGAAGAAACGATTAAATTTTGTGGCATCGCATAGCATAACCTGTTGGAAATTGGTGATTTCTTGTTGTTCGGTAAAGAACAAACCAAACATACCTCCCACATATTGTACTTGGAATGGTATGCTGTATCTATTTGCAAGCATTTTTAAGCCTAGCGCGAGTTTTTCGGTTTTTTCGGCTAATTTTTGTTGATTGCCGTCTTTGCTTAATTCGGTTAAACAAGCTAATCCTGCAGCCATTGCAATGGGATTGCCTGATAAGGTGCCAGCTTGATAAACAGGACCTGTTGGGGCAATATATTGCATAATTTCACGTTTACCGCCAAAGGCACCCACAGGCATACCACCACCAATAATTTTACCTAAGCAAGTGAGATCGGGGGTAACGCCGTAATAAGATTGGGCGCCACCTAATGCCACACGAAAGCCTGTCATTACTTCATCAATAATAAATACTGTGCCATATTGATCACAAAGTTGGCGTAAACCTTGTAAGAACCCCTCTTTGGGTGGAATACAGTTCATATTGCCTGCCACAGGTTCAATAATTAAACAAGCGATTTCATTAGGATATTGCTCAAAGGCTTGTTTAACTGAATTAAGATCGTTATAAGTACAGGTTAAGGTATGTTTAGCAAAATCTTCTGGCACACCAGGGGAACTAGGTTGACCTAAAGTTAAGGCTCCTGAGCCTGCTTTGACCAATAAGGAATCGGAATGACCATGGTAACAACCTTCAAATTTAATGATTTTATCTCGTCCCGTATAGCCTCGAGCTAAACGAATAGCGGACATGGTCGCTTCCGTGCCAGAACTGACCATTCTGACTAATTCAATAGATGGCATCAGTTTACAAACCAATTCTGCCAAAGTGATTTCCCCTTCTGTAGGTGCACCGAAACTTAATCCATTTGGTACAGCTTTTAATACCGCGTCAATAATAGCGGGGTGATTATGCCCGAGTACCATAGGTCCCCATGATCCGACATAATCAATATATTGCTTGCCGTCGCTATCAATAATATAAGCACCGGATGCTTTTTGAATAAAGACGGGGGTACCACCTACGCCTTTAAAGGCACGTACAGGGGAATTAACGCCACCGGGGATAACCCGTTCTGCGCGAGAAAAAAGTGCGGTTGAATTTGACATGTTTTTTCCTTTTATAATCACTCATCTAAGATTATTGTACTGTATTTTCTAGCGGATTTTCGCTTTTTTGTAAAAAATATTCTGCAATCAAATAGGATTAATGCTATGCTTTGCAATATTTTTTAGCTGTAGCTTGATAAGGCAAACAAAGGATATGTGGTTAGATTTATTGTTAACATTTTTAGCATCTTTTCTTACTATTGTAATTATGCGTCCGGTTGCAATTGCGCTGGGGTTGGTGGATAAACCCAATTATCGTAAACGCCATCAGGGAGCGATTCCTTTAATTGGGGGGGGCTCTCTCTTTGTAGGGAACCTGTGTTTTTATCTATTACAATGGGATCAAACCAAGTTACCCCAGCTTTATTTATTTAGTGTTTTTGTGCTGTTGGCGATTGGGATTTTAGATGACCGTTATGATATTAGTCCTTTTATTCGGGCAGGTATTCAGGCAGTGTTAGCCGTATTTATGATCTATTATGGACGTTTATCCCTTGAACACTTAGGACAAATTATTGGACCTTTTACCGTGACGCTCGGTTGGATTGGTGTGGTGATTACGGTATTTGCTACTATTGCGATTATTAATGCGTTTAATATGATTGATGGTATTGACGGCTTACTCGGTGGCTTGTCTAGCGTGGCATTTGCTGGGGTGGGAATTTTGATGTATATGGATAATCAATATGATCTGGCACGTTGGTGTTTTGCCTTAATTGTGGCGATTATACCGTATGCCATGTTTAACCTGTGTATTCCGTTTGGTAAAAAATATAAAATTTTTATGGGCGACAGTGGCAGTACGCTCATTGGTTTTACCATTATTTGGATCTTATTATTAAGTACTCAAGGCAAAGGGCATCCGATGAACCCAGTGACTGCCTTATGGTTGGTGGCTATTCCGTTAATTGATATGGTAGCGATTATTTATCGTCGTTTGCGTAAGGGCAAAAGTCCATTTCGTCCCGACCGTTTGCATGTGCATCACTTGATGGTACGAGCAGGGTTAACCCATAAACAAGCCTTTATGTTGATTACCTTTATTGCGGCACTTTGTGCAGGATTTGGTATTTTAGGTGAAATTTATTATATTAATGAATGGTTGATGTTTGTTTTATTTATTGGGTTGTTTTTTATGTATTCTTATTCTATTACAAGAGCTTGGCGGATCACCCGTTTTATTCGCCGTTATCGTCGCCGCTTATTACGTAAAGCAAAAACGCCATCAATGTAAAATTATTTTTTAAATTAGGAAATACGATGAAATTTTTAAAAGGGTTATTATTGGTTATTTTTTTCACCGCACTTTTTGCTGGTGCAGGTTATGGCGGTAGCTATGCCATGAAACAACAATGGAAAGCGGAAGTGGAAATTCGTCAGCCAAATGTGGAGCAACTTGGTACATATTTTTCTTTGTTTGAAATGTATCAACTATTAAATGGTAATAAACAGGAAGATCAAAAAGAAACGGTGGATGTTGTTTATAATGAATTTAAACAACAGTTAAAAACCTATGATAACCTTGCAAACTTTTGGTTAAATTCTGATTTCTATAAACAACGTCAAACGGGTATTGAAGAAAAAGATAATGCTTTTTTACAAGAGTTAATTGAAAACACACAATTTATTGAAGGTAATCCAGCTCGTAATATTCCTGATCGTATTAGTTTAGCATTAGATAATCCAAAACAAGCTACAGAGCAATTGGATAATTTTGTCAAATATACTAATTATCTTGCTCAACAGAGCTTGTATAAAGAATTAATTGCCAAATGGAAAACTTTATTTAATCAGGTAAATTTAGCTGCTCAACAAAGTACAGATAATGCTAAGCCGGGCGAATTAAGTTGGCAAGGTAAATTAAATATGATGAAATCAGTTTCACCATTAGATAATCAATTAGTCACCTTTAGTTATTTAAAATCACCAACCCAACCGAAAGTGGCATCACCGGATCGGCTATTATGGATGGAAGTGGGCGGAGCGGTTGGTTTCTTATTCGGTTTATTGCTGGCATTGATTTTTGCTGGACGTAAACAAAACAATCACAATTAATAGCGTGAATGGCGAAGTTTAAGATCTTAACGGTTTTTGGCACTAGACCGGAAGCCATTAAACTGGCTCCGTTAGTGAAATTGCTAGCGGAGCAAACTGAATTTGACAGCCGAATTTGTGTCACAGGGCAGCATCGAGAAATGCTTGATCAGGTGTTATCTCTGTTTGAGTTAACGCCTGATATGGATCTTGATGTGATGCAAAATGAACAGGATTTAACCGATTTAACCGCAAGAATTTTGCCAAAAGTGCGGTGCGTTTTAACCGAGTTTCGCCCCGATCTTGTGTTAGTACAAGGCGATACGACAACCGCCTTTGCCACCAGTTTAGCCTGTTATTATCAACAAATTCCTGTGGGGCATATTGAGGCGGGTTTACGCACTTATCAACCTTATTCCCCTTTTCCCGAAGAAACCAATCGCCGTTTAACATCCGTGTTAGCTCGTTGGCATTTTGCTCCAACACCACAAGCCAAGCAACATTTATTAGCGGAGCATTATCCTGAACAAAATATTGTGGTGACAGGCAATACGGTGATTGATGCGTTACATTGGATTCAAAAAAATCCACCAAAAAACACCGCACTTTTTTCTTTTGAACCCAATCAAAAAAGCCTATTAGTGACAATGCACCGCCGAGAAAATTGGGGCAAGGGCATTGAGCAATTGTGTCACAGTTTAATGGCATTGGCTCAACAAGGTTGGCAGATCATTTTTCCTGTTCATCCCAATCCACAGGTGCGAGAACCTGTTTATCAATTATTACAGCATCAAGCCAATATTCGCTTAACCGATCCGTTACCTTATGTTGATTTTGTGCAATTAATGCAACAAGCCTTTTTGATTTTAACGGATTCGGGCGGCATTCAAGAAGAGGCCACGGCATTGGGTAAACCTGTTTTATTATTGCGAGATCAGACGGAACGAATCGAAGCGGAAAGCTCAGGGATTGTGCAACGAGTCAGTGTGGAATGTTTAGCTATTGTTAATGCCGTGGATGCGTTGGCGAAAAATCCAATAAAATATCAACAAATGGCACAAGCCAGCACCTTGTACGGTGACGGCAAGGCTTGTGAGCGGATTGTTCAATTTATCAAACAGATAGTAAAAAATGACTAAGCAAATTTCGGTAATTGGATTGGGATATATTGGCTTGCCAACGGCGGTGATTTTGGCGAATTTAGGGCATATTGTGTATGGAATGGATACGGATGTGAGCAAAATTTGTGCTATTCAGCAAGCACAAATCACGACCACCGAACCTGAATTAGCCGATGCGTTGAAAAGTGCGGTGCAATCGAGGCGACTTTTCGCCAGTTTAGACGTTAAAAAAGCGGATATTTTTCTGATTGCCGTGCCGACACCGTTGAAAGCGGATTTGACAGCGGATCTAAGCTATTTGCAACAAGCCATCCAACAAATTGCCCCCCAGTTGCAAAAAGGCAATTTGGTGATTATTGAATCCACCGTGCCAGTCGGTACAACAGAACAGGTTACTCAATGGCTACAAAAATTACGCCCTGATTTGATCTTTCCGTTGTTTTCTCAAAATACAGCAGATGTACAAATTGCCTATTGCCCTGAACGTGTGCTACCGAGCAAAATGATGCAAGAGTTGGTACAAAATGATCGGGTGATTGGTGGATTAAGCCTAGTTTGTACACAATGTGCGGTGGATTTTTATCAAGATTTTGTGCGAGGTAAATGCCTTGCGACCAATGCCAAAACCGCCGAAATGTGCAAGCTGACGGAAAACAGTTTTCGAGATGTGAATATTGCTTTTGCCAATGAATTGTCGCTGATTTGTGATCAACAAGGTATTGATGTGTGGGAATTGATTAAACTGGCGAATCATCATCCGAGAGTAGACATTTTACAGCCGGGTGTTGGCGTGGGCGGACATTGTATTGCGGTGGATCCCTATTTTATTTGTTCACAATCCCCAGAACAGGCAAAATTGATCCGTACTGCTCGAGAAGTGAATAATCATAAGCCTGTTTGGGTCGTAGAAAAAATAAAAGTCGCCGTGGCGGATTTGATGATGGCAAAAAATTGTCGTCCTGATGAAATTAAGATCGCCTGTTTAGGGTTAAGTTTTAAAGCCGATGTGGACGATTTGCGAGAAAGTCCTGCCGTTCTGATTACACAAGCCCTTGCTCAATGGCATCAGGGCGAAATTTGGGCGGTAGAACCCCATATTCAGACATTGCCAGTGATCTTAGCTAATCAGGTAAAATTAACGGATTTTTCCACCGCCGTTCAGCAAGCAGACATCATTGTACATTTGGTGAAACATTCTTGTTTTGCTACAATCAAGCCAGATTCAACGCAAGTTTATTTAGATTTTTGCGGTGCGACGGTGTAAAAACGGCAAAAATAAAGGCGGTCACGGATATGTCAACCATCACAAAACCAACCTTAACCAGTACAACCCTTTGGACATCCACCGCTGTCGCGATTAAGCTCATTATAGGTCTAGTAGTCATTAAAATCTTTGCTCTAAATTTTGGTTCGGCAGGGTTAGGACAGGCGGCAAATTATATGACCTTGCTCACGGTGCTGGGCGTGCTGTCAGGGGCAGGAATTTTAAATGCAGTGACCAAATTTGTAGCCGAATATGAGCAAGATCTGCAACGGTTACAAGCCTTTTTAGGCGTAAGTAGTCTATGGATTATGTCGGTTTCAGCGATGTTGGCTCTGATTGGCTTGCTGTTTGCTCAACCCATTTCCTTGTTTTTATTTCAAACCGCTGATTACAGTCTAACCATTCAACTACTTGCCTTGTTGCAATGCTTAATGGCATTGGGTAATTATTTTATCGCCATTTTAAAAGGACAACGTCAAGCCAAAGCCTGTGCGATGGGTTCCATTTTTTCTAATTTGGTCGGGTCAATATGCTTATTGTTGTGCTTATGGTTCGCAGGTTATCAAGGGGCATTAATCGGTTTTGCTTGTATTCCTGCCTTGATTGTTGTCCCCAGTTTAATTGCCTTATTCAAGCAACATTGGCATTGGCAATGGTTAAAACCCAAATTGGATTTCTCGATCAGTGCGTTATTGAGCCGTTATATGCTAATGACTTTGGTGACAGCTTGTACAATGCCTGTGGTGTCTATTTTATTGCGTAATCAATTAATCGACAGTCAAGGATTAAGTGCGGTGGGGCTATGGCAAGGATTAAGCCGTATTTCCGATGCGTATTTACAGCTTTTAACCACCGCATTTTCCGTGTATTTATTGCCAACATTTGCGAAATTAAGCGATAAATCGGCGATTCAGAATGAAGTCAAAAAAGCCTTGGGTTTTATTTTTCCGTTGGCGTTAGCTCTGGCATTATTGGTGTTTTTTTCGCGAGATTATTTAATTATACTGTTATTTAGCCCTGATTTTACCCCAATGTCTGATCTGTTTGGTTGGCAATTAGTGGGCGATCTGTTTAAAGTGGCGAGTTACGTTTTTGGCTATTTATGGCTCGCCAAAGCCGCGACTGGTCGCTATATTTGTGCTGAAATGGTACAGGGAATGTTATTGTTTGGTTTATCCAGTTATGGTATCGCACAACAGGGTGTCGCAGGGGCAACCTTAGGCTATGGACTTTGCTATATGATTTATTTCGGTTTTTGTTGGGTTTTATTTAAGCTGGATTATGGGAGTAAAAAATGAAACAGATTATTCACGTTTTAGGTTCGCCCATTCCCCATCATAATCATACGATGTTGCGTTTTTTAGCGGAGCAGTTGCAACCCCAATTACCGAAACAAGCCATTAAGCAAGTGTTGGTGGTGGGGAGCGGCTATCAAGAGCAATATCCGAGCCTTTACATTCAGGAATTTGACAGTAAAAAAAGTATTGCTCAAGCCGTCTGTCAGTTAGCAAAACACGATCCACAACACTATTTTTATTTACACGGTCAATTTAATTTTCCCCTTTGGATCGCTATTCTTTTGGGTAAATTACCGCCTGACAGGCTCACTTGGCAAATGTGGGGGGCAGATTTACACCAAGACAGTCAACAATGGAAATTTAAACTCGCTTATCCGTTACGCCGTTTTGTTCAAAAGAAATTAATTTCCGTGGCAGGTTATCAGGGGGATTTAACTTATTTTAAACAGCATATTAATCCAAATGTGCAAGGGCATTTAGTTTATTTTCCGAGTAAAATGCACCGCAGTTTTCAGGCTATGGAAAAGGAAAAGCAAAAATCGGATAAACTCACCATTTTATTAGGTAATTCTGGCGATCCGTCTAATCGTCATTTAGTGGGGTTGGAGCAAATAAAACAACAGCTTGGCGATAATGTGCGGATTATTATTCCGATGGGCTATCCCGAACATAACGGTGATTATATTGCCCAAGTGTCCGCTCAAGCCACCAGATTATTTGCTCAAAGTGCGGTGCAAATTTTAACCGAAAAAATGCCATTTCAAGATTATTTAGCTTTGCTTAATCAATGTGATGTGGCGTATTTTATTTTTCAACGTCAGCAAGGGGTGGGATCCTTGTGTTTATTAACTCAATTTAATGTGCCAGTAGTGTTACACCCGAAAAATACCTTTATTGAAGATATGCGATTATATCAAGTGCCGTTTCTGTTGCAGGATCAAGTGAGTGAACAACGGATTCGAGAAACTCAGCAAAAATTAACCGCACTGGATAAAGAAACTATCGGCTTTTTTGAACCCCATTTTATGGCAGGTTGGTTGGCTATATTAACGCAGATTTTGCAACAGGGGGAAGGGAATGCTTGAACTGCCTGAATTGATCTTGTTGACTTTGCTGTATATTTTGTCATTAAGTGCGGTGCTTTATTTAATACAACAAGATGTAAAACAGCAAGGTTTTTCCTTTCATTTATTGTTTAGCTTGGTTTATTTGTCGGTCTTTTATTTAGGCTTTCCGTTGTCAATGGGCTTGATGTATGGCTTTCATATTTCATTGCCCCCTTTTGCGGTCTTATGCCAAACGTTGTTGACCGCAACAGGATTTTATTTACTTTATTATTGGGTTTATCAGGGCAAATTTTATCCCCGTTTATTGCCAGTAAAACTCGAGAAAAATACACCGCAGTTTACAGCAAAGATCACGATGTGGATTTTATTGGCGATAAGTTTAGGGGCAATGGGGATTTTTTATGGGCTGAATGGTTTGTTATTATTTAAATTAACCGCCTATAACCAGATTTTCTCGGCTCAAGTGAGTGCGGTCGCCTTAAAACGTTTTTTTTATTTTTGCTTACCAGCGTTGTTAATTTTTTATTTTATTCAACCAAGTAAACGCCGTTGGTGGCAATTTCTGTGCTTAGGCGTGGCTTTCGGTGTGTTTAGTTATGTGGTGATCGGTGGCACGCGTGCAAACTTAGCTTTAGCGGTTGCTTTGTTTGTGTTGATTGGCATTGCTCAGGGCTATCTTTCTTGGCGAGTATTCGGCGGATTTGCCTTGTTGGGTGTTTTCGCTATGTTTTTATTGGCAATGTGGCGATATGGGGTAGCTTTTAACGATGAACAAACGTTGTTTCGTTTTTTACACTTAACTCGGGATACCTTTTCGCCGTGGGAAAATTTGGCAACCATTCTCAATACAAAAAATATTGAATATCAAGGATTAATGCCCATTATTCGGGATTTTTATGTGTATATTCCCAAAGTCTTATGGGCGGATCGTCCTGATTTAGTGTTAAATACGGCAAATTATTTTACTTGGGAGATTAAGCATTATTATGCTGGCTTGGCGATTTCCCCGACTTTAATTGGATCGTTTTACATTATGGGGGGCTATCCAATGATTTTGGTGGGGGCGGTTGGCTCGGCATTGGTTGTCAAAGGATTTGATGGGTTGTACCGTTGGGCTAAAGATGATGAACGTGCGGTGTTAAAAGCCTATTGTTTTTCGCATATTTTTACCCTGACGGTGTTAGTGCGAGAAGGGTTTGATGCGTTTGTTTCTCGTTTTGTCTTTTTGACGATAGGTTGGGGCGTGGCGTATGGATTAGCAAAAGGAATCGTAAAATGGAAAAAGTTGTCATTCGAGAAATAGCTATTTTAGTGCCTGAAAATCAGCAAGCGTTGGTTGATCATTTGATCTCAGCAAAACAAATAAAAACGGGGTTATTGATTGCGATAAATGCGGAAAAAATGATTGCTTGTGCTAAAAATCCCCAAGTGAACGCCTTAATTCAGCAAGCAGAATTTAACTATGCAGACGGCATTAGTGTGGTTTTTTCCATTAAAAAGAAATATCCCCAATGGCAAAAATTAACACGGATTGCAGGGATTGATTTATGGCAAGCCTTGTTGCAACGTTCGGCAGAATTGAGTACGCCTGTTTTTTTGATTGGGGGACAAGCGGATGTGGTGAATCAGGTGGTAGAAAAATTATCACATCATCAAGTGAATATTGTGGGATGTCAGCACGGTTATTTTTCTGAACAAGAAGAAAGGTCAGTGATTGAGAGAATTAAGCAGGCTAAAGCGAAGTTTGTGACGGTGGCAATGGGATCACCAAAACAAGAGATTTTTATGCAAAAAGCTCAACAGATTTATCCTGATTGCCTTTATATGGGGGTAGGGGGGAGCTTTGATGTGCTGGTGGGTAAGACCAAACGGGCTCCGTTATTATGGCGAAAACTAAATTTGGAATGGTTATATCGTTTATTAAGCCAACCCACACGTTGGCAACGCCAGTTAAATTTATTGCGATATGCTTATTATTATGTGACGAATAAGTTATAAAATAATCTGAACCGAAGTAAATTCCAGACAAATTGCACAAATTAACAGCTAACGTGAGAAAAACTAAAGTTTTTTGAAAAAAGTGCTAGACAACAATGAGCAAAATCATTAATATACGCCTCCGTTGCAACGCAATATGTGTGCGTTCGTAGCTCAGTTGGATAGAGCGTTGGCCTCCGGAGCCAAAGGTCGCAAGTTCGAATCTTGTCGAGCGCGCCAGAGTCAATGCAAAACAACAAAAAACAATGGTGGCTATAGCTCAGTTGGTAGAGCCCTGGATTGTGATTCCAGTTGTCGTGGGTTCGAATCCCATTAGCCACCCCATTTACTTTATGTAAATCTAACGGCGAGTAGCGCAGCTTGGTAGCGCAACTGGTTTGGGACCAGTGGGTCGTAGGTTCAAATCCTATCTCGCCGACCACTTAAAACTTTGTTCTTTAACAATTTATCAGACAATCTGTGTGGGCACTTGTTGATTGATTTCGGTTTAAAAAATTTTAAAAACTTGAAGTCTTGATAGGTGCTTAACTTAGAAATTCATTAACTTTTTGTTCTTTTAAGAATGAGAAGAAAGATTTAGAAGCAAGCAGTT
>Ga0192273_1003_pt1 | contig 137062 bp, 135 predicted proteins | sample Koala_Koa24_F3_FD_131270 | JGI IMG/M metagenome (GOLD analysis project Ga0192273, IMG submission 131270) | Enriched cells from koala feces incubated with labeled cellulose particles, San Francisco Zoo, California, United States - Koala_Koa2-4_F3 ... | reverse complement strand
GATTTAACGTTCATTGTTTCACGTAGTGCCAACTGCTTAAATTTACAATTATCTGAAGCGGCTGCCATTGAAATTGCTCGCCGTTCTCGTGGCACACCACGTATTGCCAATCGATTATTACGCCGTGTACGTGATTATGCAGATGTGAAAAACCGCGGTGTGATTTCCGCACAAATTGCCAATGCGGCATTGTCTATGTTAGATATTGATCAGGCTGGTTTTGATTATTTAGATCGCAAATTCTTAACATCGATTATTGAACGTTTTGACGGTGGACCCGTGGGGTTAGATAATATTGCAGCCGCCATCGGGGAAGAACGGGATACCATTGAAGATGTGCTAGAACCTTATTTGATCCAACAAGGCTTTTTACAACGTACTCCAAGAGGACGAATCGCGACCAATCATACTTATCGGCATTTTGGCTTGGAAAAGTTGATGAAATAGATAAGGAAATGGCATAAGCCACTTCCTTATCTATTCTTGATGGTTTGGTTCTGATTGGTTCTGTAATGGGGTCTCCGATGCCGGTACAAAAGATTCACCATTTAAAATTAACTTATCTTGATGGATATTGGCATTAAGTTGATATTTATCTTCTTTTTCAGCAAAAAACATTTTCACAGCAAGTACAGCAGATTGCCAAAATTCAGTGTTTGGTTTCTCTGCTTTAACAAAATCAAGCGGTACTGTCCCATTAATTTGGAGAGTGCCTTGTTCAAGAGTGTTATTCGCTTGTTCTAAAATATCATCTATTGATATATTATCATTATTATTCGGTATTTCGGCAGTTAAATCTAGGCTAATTGGCAATGCTTGAGTTGCGCTGGGATAGGTGTCCACATTAGCAACTAGCGTAGCTTTAGGAATGGTTATTGGTGTACTGGAATATTGTTTAATCGCAAGATTGATATAACTATCTGCCATTAAATTTGTGCTGCAAATGGCATGATATAATTTACATAAATAGGCTTGGTAAAATCGTCCTTGAGAAGATGAGTATTCTAGTGGAAAATCCCATTTTAATTGACCAAATTGCATTTGTTGTTGATTGATAGCTATTTTATCCAAAGAAAGATTATTTTTGCTGTAAAAAACATCTTTTGTTGGTTGACCGACATAATTCCACTGCACATTTTCTGCTAGCCCTTTGTCTTCGATAGAAACTTTCTGAATTTTCACCGCACTTTCTAAGCGGGTTTGGAAATTTTCGGCGAGTTTTTCTAAATCGGCTAAGAATTTGGGTGTATCTTTTTGTGGAACCTCTTTCGTCTGTAAGCTTTTTGGTAAATAAGTTGTTAAAAAAGCCAAATGATTTTCTAAATTTAAATGTGAAATCTTATTTTCGCCAGAGACATCCGTAAATGCATATTCATCATCTTGCTTGAATAGGATATTTTTGGCTTTTAGATTAAGCGTTTGCGCTGCATTTTTTCTATCTTGATGATTTGACGAAAACACAATCTGTATATTTTGTGCATCAATAAGGTTTGTTTCATCCTTAGGATAAACAACATGGTTTATCGAAAGCTCGGTTTCAATTTGCTGATTATTAAACACAAAATCAATAAACTGTTTAATCATCTCGGTTAAATTAAATTGCTCGGCTTGCAATTTTCTTAATTGTTCAGGAAAGGTAACATGGGACGGTATGTTTTGTCGTTTTAAGGTTAACTTTACATCTTCCGCTCTAGGTTTATCTTGATCGGATTTGGTATTTTTATTCGACACATAAATCCCTTGTTGATTAATTTGCTGATTTAAATCATATTGTTGATCATTGATTTTTTTATCCAGCATATAATGTCCTTTAACCAAACCAAAATGCGTATCGTCACCATCAAGTAAATTTATATCAATTTTCTTGGTTTTAAAATCCGCTTTAATTAAATCATATAAATTATCTCCCACCGTGGTTAATAAAAATTCACCTTTTAATTCGCTGATTTTTAATAATTTATCGTAGTTAAAAGCAGAAAGCTCGGTTTGTAATTCAATGGATTTGGATTGAGTATGGTAAGACAATTGGCTTTCTAAAGTTTGCGATTGATTTGTGCTATCACGAAATTCGGTAAGTACACGAGAACTTAAACTATCACTAAAGACAGAAAATTGACTAGTAATGGTATTTTTGTCAATAGTGATATTAAGTTGTTCATTGAGCTGCTTAATTAAATTTGAATTAAATATAGATTCCGCACTAATCATTAACGGAAGTGCGGTTAATTTTGTGTGCATAAAATCCGTGTTATCGCCATTTTGTTCTTCTATGCTAAAAGTGAGATCGCGGGTAAAAAAATCGCTATTTTTTTCTGTAATAGTGATATTAAATTGATCCTTTAATTGATAAGGAAATTTACTAATAGTCTGATCGATTTGATAGTTGGTATAAAACTGGGCCGCAACCCCCGCGACTAAAGCGAGTGCCGAAAGACGTAATAAGAATTTAAATTTTTTGTTCATTATTTCCCCAAAATGTACGGATAATTAGGTAAAAGTATAGCGAATTTACCAGATGACTACAAATATGACTTTTTATGAATTTAATTCATGAAAAATGTGAATTTTTTGAAATTGACGCATAATCGTGATTGCTTTAATTTATCTTTAACTCAATACATTAATTGAATTCAGATAATATGGAGTAAATATATGAGCTACGCCAAAGAAATTGATACACTAAACCAACATATTGCAGATTTAGACGGAAAGATTAACATTTCATTTGAGTTTTTTCCACCGAAAACCGAGAAAATGGAGGAAACTCTGTGGACATCCATTCATCGCTTAAAGACCTTAAAACCGAAATTTGTATCAGTGACTTATGGGGCAAATTCTGGCGAACGAGATCGGACGCATAGCATTGTGAAAAGTATTAAACAACAAACAGGTTTAGAGGCCGCTCCCCATTTAACGGGGATTGATGCCACTCCTGAACAACTCCGCCAAATTGCTAAAGATTACTGGGATAGTGGTATTCGCCGTATTGTGGCATTGCGTGGCGATGAGCCAAAAGGTTATGCCAAAAAGCCGTTTTATGCATCAGATTTAGTCACATTATTGCGTGATGTCGCAGATTTTGATATTTCGGTGGCGGCTTATCCGGAAGTTCATCCAGAAGCCAAATCCGCTCAAGCAGACTTGATTAATTTAAAACGTAAAATTGATGCTGGAGCGAATCATGTGATTACGCAATTTTTCTTTGATGTAGAAAGTTATTTACGTTTCCGTGATCGTTGTGCATCGATTGGGATTGATGCAGAAATTGTACCGGGCATTTTGCCTGTGACAAATTTCAAACAGTTACAGAAAATGTCAAGTGTCACTAATGTGAAAATTCCAACTTGGTTGGCTAAGATGTATGATAGTTTAGATGAGGATCAAACTACCCGTAATTTAGTCGCATCAAGTGTTGCCATTGATATGGTTCGTGTACTTTCTCGCGAGGGGGTAAATGACTTCCATTTTTATACCTTGAATCGTAGCGAATTGACTTATGCGATTTGTCATACGTTGGGTGTTCGTCCTGAGTTCAGATAACAGATCGCGAGATTCTAAATTAAGTATAAATATGAGGGTCCCTAGAAATGAATATTTTTAGGGGCTTTCATCATATCGGGTCAGGCTTTTTGTTAAGGCAAATAGAATACCGTGTAAAAACGTAAATTTTCCGCTATAATATGCCCTTATTTTTGACTAACGGAATCATCTATGTCTGAAATCAAATTAATTGTTGGATTAGGCAATCCCGGGGCAAAATATGAGGGAACTCGTCATAACGCTGGGGAATGGCTGGTCAACGAAATTGCCCGTTCATATAATGTCAGCCTGAAAGACGACCACAAATATTTTGGTAAAACTGCCAAAATTTCCACCGCACTTGGTGATGTGTGGTTGCTTGTGCCAACCACTTTTATGAATTTAAGCGGTAAAGCAGTGGGGGCGTTAGCCAATTTTTTTCGTATTCAACCTGAACAAATTTTAGTCGCTCACGATGAGTTGGATTTACCCTGTGGTGTAGCGAAAATCAAGCAAGGTGGTGGACACGGCGGGCATAACGGGCTGAAAGATATTATTGCCGCCTTAGGTAATAACAAAAATTTCTATCGGATTCGTATTGGTATTGATCACCCCGGTTCAAAAGAATTGGTGGTGGCTTACGTGTTAAACAAAGCGTCACCAACGGAGCAAGCTAAAATTAATGCTGTCGTTGATGAAGCTAGCCGTTGTATTGAAATTTTATTTAAAGAGGGTGTAGTGAAAGCCACTAACCGATTAAACAGTTTTAAAGCAGAATAATTTTTAACAAATAGGAATAAAAAATGGGATTTAAATGTGGTATCGTGGGTTTACCCAATGTTGGAAAATCCACCCTTTTCAACGCATTAACTAAAGCAGGGATTGAAGCAGCAAACTATCCGTTTTGTACTATTGAACCGAATACGGGCGTAGTACCCATGCCTGATCCACGTTTAGATGTGTTGGCAGAAATTGTTAAACCTGAACGGGTGTTACCGACCACCATGGAATTTGTGGATATTGCTGGTTTAGTGGCAGGGGCAAGTAAAGGCGAAGGCTTAGGCAACAAATTTTTAGCCAATATTCGTGAAACCGATGCGATCGGACACGTGGTACGTTGTTTTGAGAACGATGATATTGTTCACGTAGCAGGTAAAATCAACCCTGCGGACGATATTGAGATTATCAATACGGAATTGGCGTTAGCGGATTTAGACAGCTGTGAACGTGCCATTCAACGCTTGCAAAAACGCGCCAAAGGCGGCGACAAAGACGCTAAATTTGAATTATCCATTATGGAAAAAATCCTGCCTGTGTTAGAAAATGCAGGCATGATTCGTGAAGTTAATTTAGATAAAGACGAACTTTTTGCGATTAAAGGCTATAATTTTTTAACCTTAAAACCGACAATGTACATTGCCAATGTGAATGAAGACGGTTTTGAACATAACCCGTATTTAGATCAAGTGCGTGCCATTGCGGAAAAAGAGGGGGCTGTCGTTGTGCCTGTGTGTGCGGCGATTGAAGCAGAAATTGCTGAATTAGAAGATGATGAAAAAGTCGAATTTTTACAAGACTTAGGCATTGAAGAACCTGGTTTAAACCGGGTCATTCGTGCAGGTTATGCCTTATTAAATTTACAAACCTATTTCACTGCGGGCGTAAAAGAAGTACGGGCGTGGACAGTTTCTGTGGGGGCAACCGCACCAAAAGCCGCCGCTGTGATTCACACCGATTTTGAAAAAGGCTTTATTCGTGCGGAAGTGATCGCTTATGATGATTTCATCCAATTCAAAGGCGAAAACGGAGCGAAAGAAGCGGGCAAATGGCGATTGGAAGGAAAAGAGTATATCGTACAAGATGGTGATGTCATGCACTTTAGATTTAATGTGTAAACCCATTCGTAGGGGTGGACCGATGTGCCCGTCCATTGAGTACGAAGCGTAGTTTTCAGGCGGACACATCGGTCCGTCCCTACATTTATGTATCAATGATGCTTATGGAACTTAAACTTCCCCCACCTATTTTATTTTTATTGGCAGTCGTATTTATCTACGGGCTACCTAAAATAGCGTTGCCTTTAGCTAATTGGTTGAGTTATCTCTTTATTTTTATGGGTATTATGATTGCTATAGCGAGCTTGTATCCATTTTATCAACATAAAACTACAATTAACCCACATCGCCCTGAGCAAAGTGTTCATCTGATTACTTACGGGATTTACCGATTTAGCCGTAATCCTATGTATTTAAGTTTAGTTTGCTTTTTACTCGCTTTTACTTTTTGGCAACAACAAGCCTTAGGCTTTTTAGTAATTATTGGCTTTATGGCTTATTTAAATCGCTTTCAAATTCAACCCGAAGAACGTATATTAGAACAAAAATTCGGGCAAGATTTTTTACAATATCAACAAAAGGTAAGACGTTGGATTTAACAAAATTTAAGGAAATATGATGACTATCACCATTTTAGACGGCGGTATGAGCCGTGAACTTATGCGATTAAACGCCCCATTTCGCCAACCCGAATGGTCAGCGTTATCGTTAATTGAAAAACCGTCCGCTGTACAACAGGTGCATGAAGAATTTATTAAGGCAGGGGCGGAAGTGATCACCACCAACAGCTATGCCGTGGTACCGTTTCATATTGGCGAACAACGTTTTCACGCCGATGGCAAAATGCTTGCTGAACGGGCTGGGCGACTGGCACAAACTGCGGTGCAAAATTCAGGTGTTTTGACCACCAAAATCGCAGGATCTTTACCGCCAATGTTCGGCTCGTATCGGGCAGATTTAATCCAACCTGATCGCTTTGCTGAGATTGCTCAACCCATTATCGATGGGCTTTCTCCTTATGTGGATATCTGGCTATGTGAAACCCAAAGTGCCATTATTGAGCCTGTTTCCGTGCAAAAATTGTTACCAAAAGATGAACGTCCGCTATGGGTGTCATTCACCTTAACCGATGACAAACCGACTCCCGAACCGCAACTACGTTCAGGCGAAAGCGTGCAAAGTGCGGTGGAAAAAATGATCGAAATTGGCGTACAGGCGATTTTGTTTAACTGTTGCCAACCCGAAGTGATTGAACAGGCGTTAATCGTTACTCGAAAAACGCTAGAAAAACACACCGCACTTCATATTAAAACTGGAGCCTATGCCAACGCCTTTGCACCGCAACCCGAAGATGCCACGGCGAATGACGGGCTAGATGAAGTACGCAAAGATCTTACCCCACTTGCCTATTTGCAATGGGCGAAAAAATGGACAGATTGCGGTGCAACCATTATCGGTGGTTGCTGTGGTATTGGGGTGGACTATATTGATGTGTTGGAGAAGAATTTGAAATAGGAAATATAATGAAATCCCTTGATCAACAAAGCCTTGAAAACGCCTATCGAATGTTTGACACGGGCGAAGTCTATCAATTTGAAGTTGGCACAGTCAAAGGTTTGCAACAAATTCATCACGCCTTATTTACGGGGCTGTATGATTTTGCTGGGCAAATTCGCCAATATAATATCTCCAAGGGCTATTTTCGCTTTGCCAATGTGCTTTATTTAAAGGAAGTGTTAGCCAAAATTGAGCAAATGCCCGAAGTCACCTTTGAGCAAATCATTGAAAAATACGTGGAAATGAATATTGCTCACCCCTTTATGGAAGGCAATGGACGTAGCACAAGAATTTGGTTGGATTTGATCTTGCGGAAAAATTTAGGCAAGGTGGTCAATTGGCAAAATGTGGATAAAACCTTGTATTTACAAGCGATGGAACGTAGCCCTGTGAATGATTTGGAACTGCGGTATTTATTGCAAACCAATTTAACGGATGATGTGGATAATCGTGAAATTATTTTTAAAGGAATTGAACAATCTTATTATTATGAAGGCTATCAAAAAGCCTAATTTAACCTAAAAGGAAAGCAATTATGTCAAACAAAAAAATCGGCTTAGTATCGCTAACGGCATTGGTACTAAGCTCTATGATTGGCTCGGGGATTTTTAGTCTTCCGCAAAATATGGCAGCCGTCGCAGGGGCAGAAGCCATTTCTATCGGCTGGTTGATTACGGGCGTGGGAATTATTTTTCTCGGGCTGTCATTCTTTTTTATCTCTCGCCTACGCCCCGAATTAGACGGCGGCATTTACACCTACGCCCGTGAAGGCTTTGGTGAACTTATGGGCTTTATGTCCGCTTGGGGTTATTGGCTGTGTGCGACAATTGGGATCGTGGGCTATTTAACTGTGGCATTTGAGGGCTTGGGCGTGTTTACCGACAGTGAAAATTTTGTACTGTTCGGGCAGGGCAACACCATTGCCGCCTTTATTGGTTCATCAATTATCGTGTGGCTGGTTCACGTCTTGATTGCAGGCGGGGTGAAAGAAGCCGCCTTAGTGAATTTGGTCGCCACCTTTGTGAAAGTCGCCCCGTTAATTTTGTTTATTGCCTTAGGTCTATGGTATTTTGATGTGGAATTATTTAACACAGACGTGCAAGCCACTAGCTTAAATAATAGTGTCGGCGATCAGGTAAAAGACACCATGTTGATTACCCTTTGGGTGTTTACGGGCGTTGAGGGGGCTGCAGTGCTTTCCGCTCACGCCAAAAAACGCTCGGATGTGGGCTTGGCAACGGTACTCGGGATTGTGATTGCCTTGGTGCTTTATGTGGCAATCACTATTCTTGCCTTGGGGATTTTACCTCGTGAAGTCATCGCCAATATGCCGAACCCGTCCATGGGTCCGTTGCTTGATGTAATGATGGGGCAAACAGGCAAAATTATTATCACGGCGTGCTTGATTGTGTCAGTGCTAGCCTCTTATATCAGCTGGACGATGTACTCCGCCGAAGTGCCATACAGTGGTGCAAAAAACGGGGCATTTCCGAAAATCTTAGACAAACTCAACCAAAACGGCACACCGATTAACTCCCTGTGGTTTACGGGCTTTGTGGTGCAATTTTGCTTGATTTTGGTGTTAGCCTTTGAACAAAGTTACACCAATTTATTGATGATTTCCACCTCCATGATTTTAATCCCCTATTTCTTAATTGGGGCATATTTATTCAAGTTGGCAATCCAAACCAACGCCAAATGGTACATCAAACTCACGGGCTTTATGGCATCAGTTTACGGGCTATGGATCGTCTATGCAGCAGGCTTGGAATATTTGTTATTGTCCGTGGTGTTGTATGTGCCAGGGATTTTATTATTCCTGTATTCCAACCGAAAATTCCACGGTAAAATCACCTTAACAGGGGCTGAAAAAGTCATTTTAGTGGTGATTTTAGCGATTTTTGTGTACGCGGTGTATCGTTTACCTGAGTTATTGGCTGCATAATTTATTCACTATAAACAAAGCCATAAGGAAAGAAAATGAAACCACCCAAAATCGTTATCCTAACCGGTGCAGGCATTTCCGCCGAATCTGGTATTCGTACATTCCGTGCCAGTGATGGGCTGTGGGAAGAACATCGCATTGAAGATGTCGCCACACCAGAAGGCTTTGAACGTCATCCCGAATTGGTGCAACGTTTTTATAATCAACGCCGCCGTCAGCTATTTAACCCTGACATTCAACCTAATGCGGCACATATTGCCTTAGCTAAATTAGAACAGAAATTCGGCGATAATGTATTAGTTGTTACGCAGAATGTAGATAACTTGCACGAACGTGCAGGCACTAGAAATCTGATTCACATGCACGGCGAATTATTAAAAGTGCGGTGTAATTGGTCGGGGGAAATTTACGATTGGACAAGGGATGTTACCGAGCAGGATCGTTGTACCTGTTGCCAACCGCCACGCCGTTTGCGTCCGCATATTGTGTGGTTTGGCGAAATGCCGTTACAAATGGAACGGATTTATCAGGCTTTAAATGAATGTGATTATTTTGTTTCCATTGGTACATCGGGCAATGTTTATCCTGCCGCAGGTTTTGTGCAAGAAGTCAGCCCTCAATGTAAGACTATTGAAATCAATTTAGAACCCAGTCAGATTCGTTCGCATTTTGCCGATGTGAGAGTGGGAAAAGCCAGCGAATTAGTACCGCAGTTTGTGAATGAAATTGGCATCGCGGAATAGGTATATTAAAAATATTTTTAGCTGTTGTTTATCGGTATCTATAATCCAGGTGAGATATTTATTTTAAGAAAGAGTATTGGCAGATTTTTGTTGCCAAGGCGCAATCCAAATCAAGCAAAGCATACCTGGAATGGCAAGGAAGAAACAGAGCCAAAAATAATCATAGTAACCTAACCAATTAATTAAGGTACCTGCTTGTGTATTGAGAGTTGCTCTTGGCAACGCTGATAAACTGGTGAATAAGGCAAGTTGTGTTGCTGTATAAAGCGGATTAGTTTCTCTCGCCATAAATGCGACAAAAGCAGATGTTCCTAATCCAACACCGATATATTCTGCCGCAATAACTAAGCTAAGAGCGAATAGTTCATAAGTACCAATTTGTGCAAAAGGACCCTGTTTGGCGAGCCATGCAAAACCCAGAATCGTAATGAGCTGCACTATACCAAATAACCATAATGCTTTATTAATCCCAATTTTTAGCATAACAATGCCACCAATAATACTGGCGATCACCATTGGCCAAAGTGAAGCATTTTTCGCTACAAGACCGATTTGGCTATTGCTGAAACCCATATCTAAATAGAATGGTGAAATCAGTGCTGTTGCCATACTATCACCCAGTTTATAGAGAAAAATAAACGCTAAAATAGCCAATGCTGACCAAATGCCTTTGCGGCCAAAAAATTCTTTAAAGGGTTCAATCACATTATCTTTTAAAGTGCGGTGCGAATTTAGCTCAATTTTGGGTTCTTGGCTAATAAATAAGGTCATAAAAATACCGGGTAACATAAACAGAGCAGTAATGATAAAGACAGTTTGCCATGGGAGATAATCGGACAAAATTAAGGAAAGTGACCCTGGTACTAAACCTGCAATTCGATAAGCATTGACGTGAATGGAATTGCCTAGCCCTAATTCTTCATCCGATAAAATTTCTCGACGGTAAGCATCAAGCACCACATCTTGATTGGCGGAGAAAAAAGCACAAAGAGTAGCAAGCCCTGCGATTAAGGTTAATCCTTGATTCGTCTGGGGTGAAATAAAACCAAATAAAGCCATTGAGATTAATAACAGAATTTGTGACACCAAGATCCAACCACGACGACGACCCAGAAAAGGCATTGAATAACGGTCAAGCAAAGGCGACCATAAAAATTTCCATGTAAAAGGAAGAGTAACTGCGGTGAAATAACCAAGGGTTTTTAAATCCACCTGTTCGGAGCGTAGCCAAATCGGTAATAAGGAAATTAGAATATAAAAAGGCAACCCCGAGCTGAAACCTGTAAAGATACAGATCAGCATATTGCGACTAAAAATTTGTGAGAGGATGGAAGATTTATTTGGCATAGTTAAAATATAATGAAATTTGAATGGAAAAGTGCGGTGTTTTTTACCGCACTTTTATGATTAATCAGTCTTTATAGCCTTGCGGATTATTTTTCTGCCAATTCCACGTATCTCGCATCATGGCATTCAAGTCACGTTCTGCTTTCCAGCCTAATTCTTTTAAAGCACGGCTTGCATCAGCGTAATTTTCAGCAATATCACCCGCACGGCGAGGGGCAAATTTATATGGAACAACGATATTATTCGCTTGTTCAAAGGCTTTCACCATATCTAATACAGAATAACCTACACCCGTACCTAAATTATAAATATGTAATCCACCATCATTTTCATGACGAGCAAGCGCTTTAACGTGTCCAATGGCAAGGTCAACAACGTGAATATAATCACGTACACCGGTGCCATCAGGCGTATTGTAATCATTACCAAAAATAGATAATTCTTTTAATTTACCCACTGCCACTTGAGCAATATAAGGCATTAAATTATTGGGAATACCATTCGGATCTTCACCGATTAAACCACTTTCGTGTGCGCCAACAGGGTTAAAATAACGCAAGAGCGTAATGCTAAATTTCGGTTCCGCTTTAGCAATATCGGTTAGCATTTGTTCTACCATTAATTTTGATGTGCCATAAGGGTTAGTTGTACCACCTACTTTGCAATCTTCCGTCACTGGAATAACGTCAGGATCGCCATAAACCGTAGAAGATGAGCTAAATACAAAATTCCATACGCCTGCTTTACGCATTTGTTCAATTAAATTTAATGAACCCACTACGTTATTGTGATAATACTCAATGGGTTTTTGTACACTTTCACCGACAGCTTTTAAACCAGCAAAATGGATAACCGATTCAATGTGATTTTCAGCAAAGATTTGTTGTAATAATGCACTATCTAAAATATCACCTTGGTAAAATTTGGCTTGTTTACCTGTAATTTGAGCAACCCGTGCAAGGGATTTTGCTGAAGAATTGCACAGATTGTCTAATACAACCACTTCTTTGTCGGCATTGAATAATTCAACGACAGTATGTGAGCCGATATAACCCGCTCCACCAGTGACTAAAATTGCCATTATTTTTTCCTTCTATTAATGTTTTGAATAGTATAAATCTATTATCTTTTTTGACAATGTGAATCAGGCTTTATTTTTAGCAAATTTTTTCATCAAATGGTGCATTTGTTCACATTGCAATTGAAATTTGCGACAATGGGGACACAAAATTAAATGCGTTTTTACACCGATTTTTTCATTGAATTTAAGCTCTCGTTCATGAGCATCAGAAATCAGTTTTGTAGTTTGTAAGCAGTTCATTTTTATTTTTACGCTAATTTGTTGGTTAAACAATGTTGTAATTGCAGTCTTGCACGGTACAGTAAAATATGCAGATTACCGCTAGTAATATCGACTTCCTGACAAATTTCATTCGCAGAAAAGTCTAAATATTCTCGCATCATAAAAACACGGCTTTGCTTAGCTGGCAAATGGGTTAAACAGGTTTCAAATAATAGCCAGAATTCATCTGAATAAACCGCATTTTCTTGCCAGCTTTCAGGATAATATTCTGTTTTCCAATGACCATTTTGATCGAAAAATGGGTTATTTTCTTCATCATCATCCACAAGGTCACTTTCAAGTACAAAACGATCTTTTTGACGTAAATAATCAATAATTTTATTTTTCAGAATAGCAAAAATCCATGTTTTTAATGCAGATTGACGTTGAAAACTATCAATATTTTTCAGCGCACTTAATAAGGCTTCTTGCACCATATCTTCTGCAATGGTCATATCTCGTAGTTGAAGTAGTGCAAATTTCAACATTTGCTCCCTTATTTCAGCGAGTTGTTCTGATTGTATTAACGATGGTGTAGCTTGCAAATTAATGTTCCCTCGTTTTAAAAAATGTCACATCAGGATAACGTTCTTGAGCTAAATTCAGATTTACCATGGTTGGGGCAATATAGGTTAAATTATCGCCACCGTCTAAGGCTAAATTTTGCTCATTTTTGCGTTTAAATTCTTCAAATTTTTTCACATCAGCACATTCCACCCAACGAGCGGTTGCCACATTCACATTTTCGTAAATGGCTTCTACGTTATATTCGGATTTCAACCGAGAAACTACCACATCAAACTGCAACACACCCACTGCACCAACAATTAAATCGTTGTTTATTAACGGACGAAACACTTGCACCGCTCCTTCTTCGGAAAGTTGTACCAAGCCTTTGAGTAATTGCTTTTGTTTGAGCGGATCTTTCAAACGAATACGGCGGAATAATTCAGGAGCGAAGTTCGGAATCCCTGTAAATTTCAGATCTTCCCCTTGGGTAAAGGTATCACCAATTTGAATGGTGCCGTGGTTATGCAAGCCGATAATGTCGCCTGCGTAGGCTTCTTCAGCGTGGGTGCGGTCGCCTGCCATAAAGGTTAAGGCATCAGAAATCACCATATCTTTACCGAGACGCACGTGGCGAAGTTTCATGCCTTTTTCATACTTACCCGATACCACTCGCATAAATGCCACGCGGTCACGGTGTTTTGGATCCATATTGGCTTGAATTTTAAACACAAAACCGCTGAATTTTTGCTCTGAACTTTCCACTAAACGGGTATCCGCTTGACGAGCTTGCGGAGCGGGCGACCATTGGGTTAGCCCGTCTAAGAAATGATCCACGCCGAAATTCCCCAACGCCGTCCCAAAATAAACAGGGGTTAATTCGCCGTTAATAAATAAATCCTGATCAAACTCATTGCTCGCCCCTTGAACGAGTTCCAATTCATCACGCAACTGTTGTGCCAAATCATCGCCCACGGTTTGATCTAATTCAGGATTGTTTAATCCCTTGATAATGCGAACGTCTTGAATGGTATGTCCAAGGCCGGTTTGGTATAAATAGGTTTCATCTTTATATAAATGATACACCCCTTTAAACAGTTTGCCGCAACCGATAGGCCAAGTAATCGGCGCACAATGGATTTTCAACACGTTTTCCACTTCGTCTAATAATTCCATCGGGTCGCGAATATCACGATCCAGCTTGTTCATAAAAGTGATAATCGGCGTGTCACGCAAACGGGTCACTTCCATTAATTTAATGGTGCGTTCTTCCACCCCTTTTGAGCTGTCAATCACCATTAAACAGCTGTCCACCGCGGTTAAAGTGCGGTAGGTATCTTCCGAGAAATCTTCGTGTCCAGGGGTGTCGAGCAAATTCACCAAACAATCGTTGTAAGGAAATTGCATCACAGAAGTCGTAATCGAAATACCCCGTTGCTTTTCCATTTCCATCCAGTCGGATTTCGCATGTTGCTGCGATCCTTTGCCTTTTACCGATCCTGCGGTTTGAATGGCATTGCCGTACAGTAACACTTTTTCTGTAATCGTGGTTTTCCCCGCATCGGGGTGAGAGATAATCGCAAAAGTGCGGCGTTTGTTTACTTGTTGTGGGTAGGTCATTTTTTGTCTGTTTTTGAATAGATAAAATTAATGCTGTATTGTCCTTGATTTTGTTGGTGGGTGCAAGTGTTAAAAAACGGGAGAAAAAATACCGCACTTTAGTATGCTTAAATAATACTAAAGTGCGTTGTAAAATCACGTTTTTTATCTTTTCTCAATGATGACTTTAATATCTTCTGGCATCGCATAATAAGGGGCAGAAGTAATAAATAAGTCAATACCTAATTTAGCAAAATCCGCAACATTATTTTTATTTACCCCACCTGCTACGGATAACATCACATTAGATTTGAGTTGTTGCTTAAGCTCTAAAGCCGCTTTGACATCATCTGAACTAAATTTATCTAATTGAATAATATCAGGATTAGCCAATAACATGGCTTGACACTGGGCTAAATTATCCGCTTCAAGGGTGATTTTATTTTCAGGGGCTTGTTGGCGTAATGTTGCCACAATATCAATATAATTCTCTGGTTCGTCCAATAAATTACGGTGATTGGTAAAGACTAAAAGGGTTTCACTGAGTCCTTGACGGTGAATATGTCCACCGCCAGCTAGCACGGCAGCAGTGGCTAATTTTCTGGTGTTAGGGATGCTTTTTCGCGTACAAGCCACCACGGCATTAGGGTTTATCGCTTTGGCATTTTGCACCATTTCTGCGGTATATTGTGCCACACCACAACTCCACTCTAATACTAGTTGTACTACTTTCCATGCTTGATGAAGTTGATCGGCTTGGGCTTCTGCTTGAATAAGTAGTGTTCCCGCTGTTACTTCATCGCCATCTTGAACAAAGGCATTAGCTTGAATATGCAGTTTGGTTAATAAACATAATGCGACATTAATACCCGCTGCCACACCTGCTTTTTTACGTATAAATGACATACGAGCAGATTTTTTTCCAATATCTAAGCAATGTGTGGTTAAATCACCGCGATAAATATCTTCAAGTAAAAAATTATCGAGTTCTGGTTCAGAAAAATAGATCATAGGGTTTCCTTGCGTATTTTGAAAATTTTTATAAAAATAAACCGCACTTTTTTCCAAAAATGCGGTTTAAATTTTGTCAATTTTTCATTATTGTGTTGCTTGAATCGCTGTTAATGCGATGGTGTACACAATATCATCAACTAACGCACCACGAGATAAGTCGTTCACGGGTTTACGCATACCTTGTAACATTGGACCAATAGATACTAAATCCGCAGAGCGTTGTACCGCTTTGTAGGTGGTGTTACCGGTGTTCAAATCAGGGAACACGAACACGGTGGCTTTACCCGCAACTGGGGAATTTGGTGCTTTGGATTTTGCTACATCTTCCATCACGGCGGCGTCATATTGTAATGGGCCATCAATGATTAAATCTGGGCGTTTTTCTTTGGCAATACGAGTGGCTTCTTTCACTTTTTCTACATCTGCCCCTGAACCTGATGTACCCGTTGAGTAAGAAATCATTGCTACTTTCGGTTCAATACCAAAGGCTTTGGCGGAATCGGCAGATTGAATGGCGATTTCGGCTAATTGTTCCGCATTTGGATCTGGGTTCACCGCACAGTCACCGTAAACCAACACTTGATCAGGGAGTAACATAAAGAAAATCGAAGAGACGATTGAGCTACCTGGTGCGGTTTTGATGATTTGCATTGGTGGGCGAATGGTGTTTGCTGTGGTGTGCACAGCACCAGATACTAAACCATCTACTTCATTAGCTTCTAACATCATGGTACCTAACACAACATTATCTTCTAACTGCTCACGAGCAGAAGTTTCTGTCATGCCTTTGGCTTTACGTAATTCTACTAAACGATCCACATAGTTATAACGCACAGTGGCTGGGTCAATAATCGTTATACCTTTGCCAAGAGTGACACCTTGGGCCTCGGCAATGCGTTCTACGTCCGCTGGGTTGGCCAGTAACACACATTCGGCGATGCCACGTTCGGCACAGATAGTTGCTGCTTTGATGGTTCGTGGTTCGTTTCCTTCAGGCAACACAATGCGTTTTTTCGCAGCTCGGGCTAATTCTGTTAATTGGAAACGGAAAGCTGGTGGAGACATGCGGCGAGCACGAGCAGAGGCACCAGCTAAATCTTGAATAAAATCATTATCAAATTGTTGGCTGGTGTATTGTTTGATATTTTCAATACGTTCTTTGTCATCCACTGGTACTTCAAGACTGAAACTTTGTAAGTTTAATGCTGTTTGCCACGTGTTACCTTCGGTACGGAAAATCGGTAAGCCGGTGGTTTCAAAGGCTCGTTGACAAAGTTTGTTAATTTGACTGTCAATTTTATAACCGCCAGTAAGCAACATACCGCCAAGTTCAATGCCGTTTGTGGTGGCAAGGGCTGCCGCAGCTAATACGTCAGGACGATCTGCAGAGGTCACTAACAAGCTGCCAGTGCGGAAATGTTCCACCATATTTTGCAGACCACGAGCACAGAAAGTGATACCACGAATACGACGAGTGGAGATTTCCCCTTCGTTGATAATGGTAGCGTTTAAATGTTTCACCAAATCAATGGCACGGGTGGCAATCAGTTCAGCTGACCAAGGAATACAGGCTAAAACTTTAATTGGACTGGTGGCGAAGAGACGGTAAACCTCACCTTCTTGGTTTTTGCTGTGTTGATAGGAATCGAAAATCTCCGTGAGATCAGGACGAGTGCGCCCGCTTTCATCCACTGGTGCATTAAATTTGTTAATAACTACACCGAGTAAGTTCGGGTTATTTTTGCCACCAAAAGAGGCAGATGAGGCTTCTACCAGTTCTTTTAATTCCGCTGGGCTGTCTGTGCCCGGGGCAGTAACTAAAATAATGTCCGCGTCCAAGGCTTTGGCTACATAATAGTTGATGCTGTTAGCATAGGAATGTTTGCGATTGGGGACTAAACCTTCCACAATCACAATTTCATTATTGTGGCTTAGGATTTGATGTTGTTCAACGATTTTTTCCAACAATATGTTGGTTTGGTTTTGCCCAATCAGATTTTCTGCTACGCTCAACATAAAAGGTTCGGCGGTTTCTAGTCCGGTGCTAGTACGCACTATGGATGTAGTACGATCGAGTTTATCTTCCCCTGAACTTGGTTGCGAGATGGGTTTCATAAAGCCAATTTTTGCCCCTTTTTGTTCCAGGGCTTGAATTAAGCCAAGGCTAACACTGGTTAAGCCTACACCGCCACTGACGGGAATAAGAATAATGGTTCTTGACATAGTATTTCCTAATTTTTATCGCATACAAAAACAAACTGCCGATGGAGATCGGCAGTACGTTGAATTAGATACAAAGACGAGCAGTATCTCGTGCAATGACTAATTCTTCATTGGTTGGAATCACCATGGCGATCGGCGTATTATCTTTAGTGATAATACCTTCATTACCGAAACGAGCTGCTAAGTTTTTCTCAGTATCTATGTTATAACCAAATAATTTTAAGTGGTTTAAGGTGATCTCACGGACGTGAGCAGAGTTCTCGCCGATACCGCCGGTAAACACGATAGCATCTAAACGTTCACCAATTACTGCCATGTATGAACCAATGTATTTGGCTAAACGGTAGCAATAAACATCTAACGCACGTCTGGCAGGTTCTTCTTTCTCATAGTTATCTTCTGCATAACGGCAGTCGCTCGTCACTTCAGTTAAGCCTAATAAACCTGATTTTTTCACTAAGGTTTCTTCGACTTCATCCATTGACATACCTAAGTTTCTGTATAGATAGAACACGATAGCTGGATCGATATCACCAGAACGAGTTCCCATCACTAAACCTTCTAATGGCGTTAAGCCCATGGAAGTATCAATACATTCACCATGACGGACAGCAGACACAGAACCACCATTACCTAAATGGCAAGTGATAACATTCACTTTATCTTCGGCAACACCTAAACGTTTTGCTGCTTCGCGGCTAACAAAATAATGGCTAGTACCATGCGCGCCATAACGGCGAATACCATGTTCTTTGTAAAGTGAGTATGGCAAGGCGTATAAGTAGGCTTCTTCAGGCATGGTAGTATGGAATGCGGTGTCAAATACCACGACATTTTTGTCTTTTAAATGTGGGAAAATGTTGAACGCTTCTTTAATACCGATTAAGTGAGCAGGGTTGTGTAATGGGGCAAATTGAATGGCGTCTTCAATACCTTTCACCACTTCATCTGTGACGATAACTGATGAAGTAAATTTCTCACCACCATGAACAATGCGGTGACCGATTGCGACAATGCTGTCTTTTAATTCTTGGGTTAATACATTTTCAACAATAAATTTTAAGGCTTCACTGTGTGCTGCACCCGCACCTAAATCTGCGTTGCCTTTCTCACCGTGAATTTTCCATTTAATACGAGCTTCTGGAAGATAGAATGCTTCGGCTAAACCTGATAATTTTTCGTCACCAGAAACAGGATCTAAGATAGCAAATTTTAAAGATGAGCTACCACAGTTTAAGATAAGAACTAATTTTGACATAAATTAACCTATATTAAGGGTTGAAGTTAGAAGATATTCAGTAAGCACTGAATAGACGTTTTTAAAGTCATAATACGTTATAGAATACACTTTTTTGGTGATAAAATAAATTATTAAGCGTAGAAAAATGTCATCTTTATCAAAAAAAGTTGAAAGTTTAAACATTTTTTATAAAGTGCGGGGTGAATTTGCTTTTTTATTGGATTTTTTCGTCTAAAAGAGAGTATTCTAGTAGGATATTTTTATTTATTATGGAGAAAAAACATGACAAGTATAAATCTCAATCTGCAAGATCTTTCTTGCCAACATTGCGTAAAAAACGTGAAACAAACCTTAGAAAAAATATCTGGAGTAGAACGTGCTGACGTGAGCCTAACACAAGCAACGGTGATTGGGGACGTTCCTGCTCAAACCTTAATTGATGCCATTGTCGAGGCGGGTTATCAAGCCCAACTTGCCGACCCAAAATAGATCTACCAACACAACAACATCATCAGCCTGATCCTGTGGTGGTAGAAAGTTGTCATGATCAGGCAAAAATCGCCCAAAATACACCGCAGTTTACCTTGTTACTGGACGGATTAAGTTGTGTGGCTTGTGTCGCTAAAGTGCAAAAAGCCTTATTAAATTTGACCGGGGTGAGTTCTGCTCAAGTCAATTTAGCCGATAATACGGCTTTAGTGACAGGGGTGGTTGAGCCACAGGATTTAGTACAGGCTGTACTGGATATTGGTTATGGGGCAGAATTAGTTGAAGATGAAAACCAGCGTCGTGTCAAACAGCAAGCTCAACAGCAACAGGAAATTCAACAACGCCGTTGGCAAGCCACGGTGGCATTAGTGGTCGGTTTTGGTTTATTCTTTTGGGGAATCTTTGGCGGTCAAATGCAAGTGACAGCCGACAATCAACTCAATTGGATGGTGGTTGGCTTGCTAGTATTAGCGGTGATTTGGTTTACAGGTCAGCATTTCTATCAACGAGCTTGGCTTAACTTGCGTAATCAATCCACGACCATGGATACCTTAGTGGCGTTAGGAACAGGGACCGCATGGCTTTATTCTTTTATGGTAGTGCTATTTCCTGATTTTTTCCCTGAAAATACTCGTCATCTTTACTTTGAAAGCAGTGCCATGATTATTGGCTTGATTAATATCGGAAAAATGCTTGAACTGAAAGCCAAACAGCAATCATCACAAGCCTTGGAACGGTTATTCGATCTTACCCCGCAAACCGCTAAAGTCGTGACGGAAAACGGTGAAATAGAATTGCCTTTAAGTCAAGTTCAAACTGCAATGCGACTACGTTTACAAACGGGCGATCGGGTTTGTGTTGATGGCGTTGTGACACAAGGTTATGGGTGGGTAGATGAAAGTATGCTCACGGGTGAACCGATTCCAGTTCAAAAAGAAAAAGGTGACAGGGTGAACGCAGGAACATTAGTGACAGATGGCACGTTGCTTTTTCAAGCAGAACAAATTGGCAATCACACCCGCTTAGCGAATATCATTAAATTAGTGCGACAAGCTCAAAGTAGCAAACCAAAAATCGGGCAATTAGCCGATAAGATTGCGAGTGTATTTGTGCCAGTGGTGATCATGATTGCATTCATTTCTGCATTGATTTGGTATGTGGTCACGCAACAGATTTCTTATGCTTTCGTGGTATTAACAACCGTACTGATTATTGCTTGCCCTTGTGCATTAGGTTTGGCAACACCGATGTCAATTATTGCTGGGATTGGACGAGCAGCTGAATTAGGCGTGTTAGTTCGTGATGCAGATGCCTTGCAAAAAGCGGCGAGTGCAGACACGATTGTGTTTGATAAAACAGGTACCTTGACACAAGGTGAGCCAACGGTGACAGCGGTTTATACCTTTGGTGGTGTTGAGCAAAAAAGTGCAGTGCAATTTGCAGCAAGTTTAGAGCAGGGAGCGAATCATCCCTTAGCCAAAGCCTTATTAGCTTACGCCCAAAATATCACATTAATTGAACCCAGCCAATTTAGCACATTAAAAGGACTGGGGGTAAGTGGTGTCATTCATGGCAAAAAATTGTGGTTAGGCAATCGCACTTTATTACAGCAACAGAATATAGATACAGACATTGCAGAAGCCGATTTTTTGACAGAAAGCGAAAAAGGGGCAACGGTGATCTTTTTGGCGGAGCAAAATCAACTTATCGCCATATTTGCGATTCGAGATCCATTGCGAGATGACACAGTCACTGCCGTACAACGTTTACAGCAACAGGGTTATCATTTAGTGATGTTGACAGGTGATCAACAAAAAACGGCACAAGCGATTGCCGATGAAATTGGTATTGAACAGGTTATTGCGGGTGTATTGCCAGAAGATAAAGCACAAGTTATTCAGCAATTACAGGCTCAAGGACGTAAAGTCGTGATGGTGGGAGACGGTATTAATGACGCACCAGCGTTAGCTCAAGCGGATGTGAGTATGGCAATGGCAAGCGGTTCGGATATTGCGATTGAAACCGCTGAACTTACTTTAATGCGACATAGTATTAATAGTGTAGCAGATGGGTTACAGCTGGCTAAAGCGACATTACGTAATATGAAACAAAATTTATTTTTTGCCTTTGTGTATAATTGTTTGGGTATTCCGTTGGCAGCCGGTGTATTCTATCCTTTGTTAGGAGCCTTATTAAACCCAATGGTGGGTGGTGCAGCCATGGCTTGTTCATCTATTACCGTAGTGACAAATGCGAATAGATTGTTAAAATTTATGCCAAAAAATTGATATTAATCAATAAATAAGTGGATTAGGCTTTTTATTTATAATGTTTTTAGGTATGATTCAAATATCAAGATAAATGCTTGATAATTCATAAAGTTCCTAAAGAAATATAATAAATAATAGCTAAACTACTTTCCTACCACCCTAAATCAGGGTGGTTTTTTTTATCTATCTATAATGTGGCAATCAGAAGTTGGATAAAAAAGATCAACGAAATCGCCATTTCGGCTAACCCTACCTGTTTGGTGGAGAGTTTTTTAGTCGGCAATATAATCGCTCTGATTAATGGCATAACAAACGCTAGTGCTAATAAAATGTGTTGAAAAGGCAGAAAAATCATCACGCATACTGTATGGTAAAGAATAGAAGCAATGAAATAAACAGGGTTTTTCCGCTCACGTAAGACCGATTTGACATAGAGTGTCACGCCGATAAAAAATAGACTAGGTAATATGGCAACCCAGCAAATCCGTTGATCAAATTGGTTTTCCGCAAAATAATAGGCTGCCATGCCAGCAATCGCAAAAATAACAATCGCATTGAGATCATTTAATAAAGCACGTTCATTTTTTTGTTTTGCATAATAGATACTGACAGCACTTAATGGAATAAACAATATAGCAAAATATAAAATTCTCCAGTTATAGCAAAGTGCGGGAATGACAAAAATGAAACAGGCTACAGCGTAAATCATGGTCCATTTTTTATATAATGCGAGATTTCTTCCCTTAAACAAATTGAGAAAAGGGTAGCTCATTAAATATAACGAAAACCAAGCAAGCAGTAGAAAGACATGTAACCAAATCGGCTGAGAAAGCAACATACCATATAAAAATGGCATTAACGCCATCACAATGGCACCATGTTGATTAGAGATTAATAATTTCATGGTTAAATAATTGATTGACAAAATAAGAAATTTTCGTTTATTTTAGCCGTGCTTTATTTAAAACACAAATCAAAGGAAGTAAAAATGACAATTCAACGTTTTCACATTAGCAAGCGTTTATCAGAAGTAACCGTGTACAATGGCGTCGCCTATTTGGCGGGGCAAATCCCAGCCAACACCCCAAATCAGCCCATCTATGAGCAAACGAAAGATGTATTAGCTGAAATTGATCGTTTATTGGCGGAAGTCAATTCCGACAAAACCCGTATTTTACGTGCTGAAGTGGTGCTGGCGGATATGAATGATTATGCCGAAATGAACCGTGCTTGGGATGAGTGGGTGGCTGAAAATAATTCTCCAGCTCGAGCTTGTATTGAAGCGAAATTAGCTAATGAAAGTTGGAAAGTGGAAATAGTGATTACGGCTGCAACAAATTAGTCGTTATGAAAAACAGGTAATACGCATGATAAATTGTGTATTACCTGTTTTTATTTTCAGTTGAAAGCAGAATAAAATGCTTGCCTTTTAGGCAAAAATACGTATTATAGCCGTCTATACTTCTAAATGAAAAAATTAAGGAACATTATGTCAAGCTATTTATTTACCTCTGAAAGTGTGTCCGAAGGACACCCAGATAAAATTGCCGATCAAATTTCAGATGCGGTGTTAGATGAAATTTTAAAACAAGATCCAAAAGCGCGTGTGGCGTGTGAAACCTATGTAAAAACAGGAATGGCATTGGTCGGCGGTGAAATTACCACTTCCGCTTGGGTGGATATTGAAAATTTAACTCGCCAAGTGATTTGTGAAATTGGTTATGAACATTCTGATATGGGCTTTGATGGCCATTCTTGTGCCGTATTAAATGCCATTGGTAAACAATCTTCCGATATTAATCAAGGGGTTGACCGTGCGAATCCATTAGATCAAGGGGCGGGTGACCAAGGTATTATGTTTGGTTATGCCACCAACGAAACCGATGTCTTAATGCCAGCGGCGATTACTTACGCTCATCGTTTAATGGAACGTCAAGCACAGGTGCGTAAAAATGGTACCTTAGATTGGTTGCGTCCCGATGCGAAAAGCCAAGTGACCCTGAAATATGATAACAATAAAATTGTCGGTGTTGATGCCGTAGTGCTTTCCACGCAACACAGTGATGCAGTGAGCCAAGCCGATTTAATTGACGGTGTGATGGAAGAAATTATTAAGCCGATCTTGCCAGCAGAATGGTTAAATAAAGACACTAAATATTTTATTAATCCAACAGGACGTTTTGTTATTGGCGGTCCAATGGGCGACTGCGGTTTAACAGGGCGTAAAATTATCGTGGATACCTATGGCGGTGCAGCACGTCACGGCGGTGGTGCCTTTTCAGGTAAAGATCCATCAAAAGTAGATCGTTCAGCCGCTTATGCCGCACGTTATGTGGCAAAAAATATCGTGGCTGCCGGGCTGGCAGATCGTTGTGAAATCCAACTGTCTTATGCCATTGGCGTAGCGGATCCTACTTCTATTATGGTGGAAACCTTTGGCACAGGCAAAGTGAGCAATGAATTGTTAGTTAATCTTGTGCGTGAGTTCTTTGATTTACGCCCTTATGGTTTGATTAAAATGTTAGATTTAATTCAACCCATTTATCGTCAAACCGCCGCTTACGGACATTTCGGACGTGAGCAATTTCCGTGGGAAAAAACGGATCGTGCAGAAGAATTGAGAAAGGCTGCAGGGTTGTAATTTGATATAATTTATTGTGAAGTGGGCGAAATGCCCACTTTTTTGTTTGTTGCAAATCAGGTATCATGTTGCCCTAAATTTCTATCAAGGGGACTTGACTTTTAAAACAAGGGGCTAACAATGACAGACAGACAGACAGACAGACAGACAGACAGACAGACAGACAGACAGACAGACAGACAGACAGACAGACAGACAGACAGACACTAGAAATTCATCTTTATCAAGCCCTACAATCTGATCATAGACTGTGGACGGATGAGAATAAAACTGAATTAAATCGCACCGCACTTTTGGATTTGATCAACAAAACCGATCCGCAAGTGATGGCATTATTATTAAGTGATGCCGAACTTCAACGTCATTTTTTTACCCCAATCAACGATGTTTTTGTTTTCAAAGCACAAGATTTCCATTTCTTTTTGGATAGCCGAAAAATTGATAATTCTTATACTCGTTTTGCCAACCGCATTGGTTTAAGCACCAATCAAAAATTATTGCGAGAAAATGCGGATGTCGTGCTGGATTTTCCCTTTAAAGATTGTGTTTTATCAGGCGGACAAAGCACAGAAGATGGCACGGACACGGCATTTAATCTGAAAAATGGCGAAATTGAACAATCTACGCAAAAACGCCAGGAAATTTTCTTTAATCAAGTGTTAGCTTTTGATGAAATAGACCGCCTGCTCGATCTCAAAGCCTTTGCCAATGCTAAACGTATCAATGCCAGTGGCAAAAGTGTGGCAACTAAACTTAACCGCAATGAAAATGGTGAGATTACCGACAATATAATTATTAAAGGCAATAATCTCATCGCTCTGCATACCTTAGCGACACAGATTCGTGACAAGGTGAAATTGATTTATATTGATCCGCCCTATAACACGGGCAACGATAGCTTTAAATATAACGACCGCTTTAATCATTCCACTTGGCTGACTTTTATGAAAAATCGTCTGGAGATTGCAAGGGAACTTTTAAAAGATGATGGCAGTATTTGGATAAATCTTGATGATAACGAAGCACATTATTGCAAAATATTATGTGATGAAATTTTCGGCAGAGAAAATTTTGTTAGTAATATTGTTTGGCAACACAGAAAAAGCGTTCAAAGTGATATTGCAATTAGTTTGTCCCATAATCATATTTTAGTTTATGCGAAAAAATCTAATGAAATAACTTTAAACCGCCTTGAAGTTGATGATACAAAATATGAAAATCCTGATAATGACCCAAGGGGGAAATGGGTGGCAACGCCTTTTGACGCTCCTAATATCCGTCCCAATTTAACCTATCCAATTACTAATCCCAATACAGGTGAAACCTATTATCCGCCACAAGGTAGGTGTTGGAGAACCACGCAATCAGAGTATGAACGTTTATTATCGGAAAACCGTATTGTATTTGGCAAAACAGGAAATTCAAAACCACAAGCCAAATTATTTTTAAGTGAAGCTAAACAAAAAGGCAATAGTGTTAAAACTTGGTGGGACGATTGCGGAACAGCAACCGAAGGGACTAAGGAATTGCAAAAAATTTTTGAAACGAAAAATACTTTTTCTACACCAAAACCTGAAAAATTATTAGAAAAAATAATACACATCGCCACCCAAGAAAACGACATCGTCCTAGACTTCCATCTAGGCTCTGGCACAACCGCCGCTGTCGCCCACAAAATGAAACGTCAATATATCGGCATTGAACAAATGGATTATATTGAAACCATTACCCTTGAACGAATGAAAAAAGTGATTGCAGGCGAGCAAGGCGGCATTTCCAAAGCGGTAAATTGGCAAGGCGGTGGCGAATTGGTGTATTGCGAATTAGCCTGCCTGAACGAAACCGCAAAACAGCAAATTCTTTTGGCAAATTCACCTGAAAATTTGACCGCACTTTTTGCCGAAATTTGCGAGCGTTATTTTTTAAAATACAACGTTAATGTGCAGGAATTTGCCGAAAATATTTTACCAAGTGCGGAATTTAAAGCCTTGGATTTAAACGAGCAAAAATCAATGATATTGGCGATGTTAGATTTAAACCAAATGTATGTGTCATATAGCGATATGGCAGATGAAGAGAACGGATTAAACGAAGCAGAACAGGCGTTTAGTTGTTCATTTTATGGGGAGAATAAATAATGAAAACCCTATTAGAAACCATAGAAAACAGCAAACAAGCCTTAAAAGGTTTTAAGCAAAACGCCTTATTTGCCATTCCTGAATTTGTCAGCCAAAATTTAAAATATCCGCTATTTGAATGGCAACAAAGTGCGGTGGAAAATTTTATGGTTTTTGCAAATATGGACGATGTGCCGAATTTCCCTGAACTCAAAAATCAGCCTACGCATTTACTGTTCCAAATGGCAACGGGGGCAGGGAAAACCTTGGTTATGGCAGCTTTGATTTTATATTACTATCAAAAAGGCTATCGCCATTTTCTGTTTTTTGTAAATCAAAATAATATTGTGGATAAAACCGAAAGTAATTTTGTGGAGAGTATGCACCCGAAATATTTATTTCAACCGAAAATTATGCAAGGTGAAACGGTGATTCCTATTAAAAAAGTGGAAGCCTTTAGCCCCAATCCACAAGGCATTGAAATTAAATTTACCACTATTCAAAAATTGTATAATGATGTGCGTATCGAAAAAGAAAACCAAACCACATTGAACGATTTGCAAAAACTGAATTTGGTTATGTTGGCAGATGAAGCCCATCATTTAAATAGCCAAACTAAAAAAGGACAGCAAGTTAATTTAACCGAAATTACAGGGAAAACCAAAGAAAGCGAAATTGAAGCGAAAGGCTGGGAATATATGGTTATCAATCAGCTATTACACAAAAATGGCAAAGATAATCAAAATATCTTATTAGAATTTACCGCCACGATTCCCGAAAATGCCGAAGTACAAGCCAAATATGCCGATAAAATCATTACCCAATTTGATCTCAAAGCCTTTATTTTGAAAAAACATACCAAAGAGATTAATTTAATTTCATCTACACTGAATAAGAAAGAGCGTATTTTACACGCCTTATTATTTGCGTGGTATCGTCATCAAGTAGCGTTAAAATATGACATTGCCAATTTTAAACCCGTGATGTTATTTCGCAGTAAAGACATTGCCAGTTCTTGGCAAGATTATGCGTTTTTTATGCAGTTAGTTAAAGATTGTTCGGCTCAAGATTTTGATTTTTTAAATCATTTACAAGGCAGTTTGACACAACATAATGATGATATTTATGTGCAAGGCAAAACCCGAACCGAACAAGCCTTGCAATTTATGCAGCGAGAAAATTTATCCAGTTGGCATATTGCGGAGTGGGTGAAAAATAATTATCAAGATCGCAATGTGATTATTACCAATTCAAAAACGAATACTAAAAAGTCGGAACAAACCGATGCGGATACCGAACGATTATTAAATAATTTAGAAGCGGCTAATAATCCTGTACGAGCGATTTTTACCGTAGATCGGTTGACCGAAGGTTGGGATGTCCTGAATTTATTTGATATTGTGCGATTGTATGAAGGGCAAAATAGTGGTGGTTCTACTAAAAAAACACCTGAAACCACCATTAAAGAAAAACAGCTGATTGGGCGTGGGGTGCGTTATTATCCCTTTGAGTTTGCAGATAAACCTAAATATCAACGTAAATTTGATAATGAACTTAATCACGATTTACGGATTTTAGAAGAATTGTTTTATTATACGTTTGATGAAAAAAGCCGTTATATTTCTGAGCTTAAAGTCGAATTGCGTAAATCAGGCTTTTTGACTGAAAATGAAAATAAAGTATTGGCAACCTTTGCGTTAAAAAGTGCGGTGAAAAATAGCCAAGTTTTGCAAAATTGGTTAATTTGGGGCAATCGAAAAATCCCCAATCCAAATGCCAAACAGCATAATGTGGAAAGTTTGCAACAAGCCAATGAAATGATTAGTTATCAAATACGCAGTCAGCAAATTACCGAAACCCATTTAGATTGGCAAACCGAGCAAGATCAAGATCTTCGTATTAATGAGCAAATGGCAAGCTATGTGCCAAGTCAATTTATCGCCAATATGGAAAAACATATTTTTGATAAAGCATTGCATATTAAAGGCAAGGCAGTGAATTCGTTATTTCATTTTTGCAATTTACAACAAAAATTGGGGCTAACCCGCCGCAATCAATTACAACAAGACGTGTTAGCAAATTGGAAAATCTTATGGCAAGGCAATAAAGCACCGCAAGCGGATGATAAATTGCAGGCTTGTCTTAAAGTCTTAGATCGTATGGAAACCTTGTTAGCCCAAACCGATACGCCGTTTATTGGTAGCCCAACCTTTAATCCAAAAAATTTAGGGGACGTTTTCACACCGAAACAAAAATATGTAGACAAAAATGCACTCAATCCACAACTGGCGGAGCAATATGATTGGTTTATGTTAGATAATTTTGCTGGAACAAGTTCTGAACAAGCCTTGATTGAGCTGATTGAGCAAAATATGGCGAATTTAACCGCGCAATTTGATGTGTATTTATTACGCAATGAAGAAATTTATAAAATTTATGATTTTAAAAATGGACAAGGTTTTCAACCTGATTTCTTGTTGTTGCTTAAATCGAAGCAAAAACAACCAATTGATGGGCGGGAACAATATTTATGTTATCAAATTTTGATTGAACCGAAAGGCGAACATATCAAAGATAACGATCAGTGGAAACAGGATTTTTTGTTAGCGATCACCGAAAAATATGGCAAAGCGAAACCAATCAATGGTGATTTTGCCAATTATCGGGTCATCGGCTTGCCGTTTTTTGTGCAAGCTGAACAGGAAAACTTTTATCAAGCATTGAATGAAGTGATCTAACCTTAACAATCTGCCTTTTTGTTGTATAATCTGCTTACTTTATTTTAATAAGCAGATTTTACCATGAAAAAACAAAACCTTGTCATTCTCGGCTCAACAGGCTCAATCGGTACTAGTACGCTTTCTGTCATCGAACATAATCCCGAACAATATCAGGCATTTGCCCTAGTAGGTGGACGTAATGTGGATTTAATGGTTCAACAATGCGTGAAATTTCAACCGCAGTTTGCCGCCTTAGATGATGATCGTGCGGCGAAAAAATTACGAGAAAAATTAACTGCACTGGGTAGTAAAACGCAAGTATTAAGCGGACAAAAAGCGATTTGTGAATTGGCAGCTCATCCTGATGCGGATCAAGTAATGGCGGCGATTGTAGGGGCGGCAGGACTGTTACCAACGCTTTCTGCGGTGCAAGCCAGTAAAAAAGTGTTGTTAGCCAATAAAGAAAGTTTAGTCACTTGTGGACAGATTTTTATTGACGCGGTGAAAAAATCACAGGCTCGATTATTGCCCGTGGATAGTGAGCATAATGCCATTTTCCAATCTTTACCGCCCGAAGCACAGCAAAAAATTGGTTTTTGTCCGTTGCAAGAATTGGGGGTGAGCAAAATTGTGCTGACGGGGTCTGGCGGTCCTTTCCGTTATACAGATTTAAGTGAATTTGATGGCATTACGCCAGCACAAGCGGTGGCACACCCAAACTGGTCTATGGGTAAAAAGATCTCGGTGGATAGTGCCACCATGATGAACAAAGGGCTGGAATACATTGAAGCCCGCTGGTTGTTTAATGCCAGTGCGGATGAAATGGAAGTGATTATTCACCCGCAATCCATTATTCATTCGATGGTACGTTATATTGATGGCTCGGTGATTGCACAAATGGGTAATCCCGATATGCGTACGCCGATTGCAGAAACCATGGCATATCCAAATCGTATTGTGTCAGGTGTCGCACCGTTGGATTTTTATCAGCTTAATGGTCTAACCTTTTTAGCGCCAGATTTTAACCGCTATCCGAATTTGAAATTAGCCATAGATGCTTTTGCCGCGGGGCAATATGCCACTACAGCCATGAATGCCGCCAATGAAATTGCGGTGGAAGCTTTTTTAAATGGACAAATTAAATTCACCGATATTGCTCAAGTGAATCAGCATGTAGTAGAAAAAATTCAACCACAGAAAATTACTGAGATTGATGATGTATTAGCGGTGGATCGGGTGGCTCGGGAATTAGCACAAAAATGTATTTTACAAAAATGTAGCTAAAAAAGACCGCACTTTAGGCATAGAGAACAGGGGAATGAGTAACATGACAAATCATCAAAAAGGTCTAGTGTTTGCTCATCTTGCTGCGGTGTTGTTTGGCATGACCGGTATTTTAGGGGCGTTAATCCAAATGGATGCCAGTTTGATTACCTTTGGGCGTGCGAGTTTGGCGTTTATCAGTCTTTATCTTTATAGTCGTCTTGTGGGGATTTCATTAACGCAGCATTTATCGCCATTTTTTATGGGGCGATTACTTTTCTCTGGGGTTTTGCTGGCGATTCATTGGGTGACCTTTTTTTATGCCGTCAAAATCGGTGGCGTAGCAATGGCAACCCTTGGTTTTGCCAGTTTTCCAGCGTTTATTACCTTGATAGAACGTTTTATTTTGCGAGATAAAGTGAATAGCACGGCGTGGCTATTGGTTTTTATCGTGATGTTTGGATTATTTCTGGTTTCACCTGAATTGACATGGCAAAACACCAATAGTGTGGGACTAGTTTGGGGAATTAGTTCAGGCTTGAGCTTTGCTGGTCTGGCGGTGGTTAATCGTACCATGGGGCATCAGTTGAGTGCGATCAGTATTTCTTTTTGGCAAAATCTGATTGTAGCAATCGTCACGTTACCGACACTTTGCTTTATTTCGCTTTCCATGACGGGGAACGATGGGGTGTATTTGCTCATTTTGGGTGTAATTTGCACCGCACTTTCCCATGTGCTGTTTGTTAGTAGCGTAAAATATATTCCTGCCCGAACCACGGGATTAATTATTTCCTTAGAACCGGTTTATGCCATTGTGGTGGCATGGTGGCTGTTTAATGAACAACCTACCTTAAAAATGATCATAGGGGGTATCTTAATTATTGGTGCCGCCATTTATCCGCATGAAAAATCGACACATTCGGAAAAATAATATGATGATAAAATGGCATAATTCGCCTAGATATGCTATATTCACGCCCAAATTTTCAATTCACATCTGTGATTTAGGATTAAATGAAAGAATTAGATCCGAATAATATTCCGAAGCATGTTGCTATTATTATGGATGGCAATGGGCGCTGGGCGAAAAACCAAGGTAAAATGCGGGTATTTGGACATACTAATGGGGTGCAAGCCGTGCGTCGTTCGGTGTCTTATGCGCGTCAAATTGGTGTGCAATCCTTGACCATGTATGCCTTTAGTCGTGAAAACTGGAATCGTCCCGAGCAAGAAGTTTCAGCTCTGATGACGTTATTTATGCAAGCCTTGGATACAGAAGTGAAGAAATTACATAAGAATAATATTCGCTTGAAAATTATCGGAGATACATCTAAGTTTAGTGAAAAGTTACAGCAGAAAATCACAAAAGCAGAAAAATTAACCGAAAATAACACCGCACTTTGTGTCAATATTGCTGCCAATTATGGAGGCTGTTGGGATATTGTGCAAGCGACACAACAGATTGCGTTGCAAGTGAAAAACGGTGAATTAGCGCTTGAGCAGATCAACGAAGCCCTTTTTCAGCAAAAATTAGTCACTGGACAGCAGCCACCGGTAGATTTACTTATTCGCACCAGTGGTGAGCAACGTATCAGTAATTTTTTATTATGGCAAATAGCCTATGCAGAATTATTTTTTTCGCCAGTGCTGTGGCCAGATTTTGATGAACAAGAATTTAATCAGGCCATTTGGACCTATCAACAACGAGAACGCCGTTTTGGTGGATCTTAAAGAAGGAAACACAGGTGCTTAAACAACGTATCTTATCCGCCATTGTGATGATTGCCATTGTCTGTGCAGCATTATTTTTATTCTCGCCATTCTATTTTACTTTGGCGTTGGGTCTGATTGTCACCGCAGCAGTGTGGGAATGGACACAATTTCCACGGCTAAAAATTGTTTGGCGTTTTGTGGTGACATCCATTTCCTTGGCAGTCTTATTCGTTTGGATTTTTAGTCAAGCGAATTATTTAAATGCGGGTCGTGTATTTGCCGATTATGCTGAACCTTTATTGTTAGTTTCAGTGATTTGGTGGGGAGTGGCATTAGGGTTAGTGGTGACTTATCCGAAATCTGCCAATATTTGGGGTAATTCTTTAATTTTACACATTATTTTTGCCGTGTTAACCTTGCTACCGTTCTTAATTGCCGTGGCGGCATTACGTTTAGAAAATTACAATATAGACAGCTTGCATGGTATTCAATTATTGCTTTACGTGTTTGTGTTAGTGTGGGCGGCAGATAGCGGTGCCTATTTTGCGGGGCGTAAATTCGGTAAACATAAATTAGCGCCGAAAGTATCACCGGGGAAAACTTGGCAAGGAGTGATGGGTGGTGTCATTACTGCTGGTGTGTTGGCGGAATTATTTATCTATTTGGCGGGCGATAATTTTTTTATGCACGGAAATCCGCTAAATTTAACCGCACTTTCCATTGCGACTGTGGTGGTTTCTATGTTAGGCGATTTAACCGAAAGTATGTTTAAACGTCAAAGTGGCATTAAAGACAGCAGTAATTTGATTCCGGGGCATGGCGGTATTTTGGATCGTATTGATAGTTTAACTGCTGCCATCCCGTTTTTTGCTTATTTCTACTTTTTCTGGCTATAACAGGTGGTATTAATGTCATTTTTATGGTCGTTAGTTTCGTTTATTATCGTGATTGGTGTACTGGTATCCGTACATGAATATGGACATTTCTGGGCAGCCAGAAAGTGCGGTATAAAAGTTCATCGTTTTTCCATTGGGTTTGGCAAGGTATTGTGGTCGAGAAAAGATAAACATGATACAGAATTTGCTGTTTCGTTGATCCCTTTGGGAGGCTATGTGAAAATGCTAGACGAACGTAATGAGGACGTACCGGAACAGTTAAAATCTCAGTCGTTTAATAGTAAAACCGTGTTACAACGCATGTTCGTGATTGTCGCCGGACCGTTGGCAAATTTTATTTTTGCTATTTTGGCGTATTGGATTGTGTTTGCGGTGGGGATCCCGAGTATTAAACCGGTGATTGATAGCATCAAACCGAATACACTTGCTGCACAAGCTCAACTTTCTCCAAATAGCCAAATTTTGGCGGTGGATGGCACCGCGACACCCGATTGGGAAACCATTAATATGTTGCTAGCCACCAAGCTAGGCAATGATCAAGTCACGTTAACCGTTACGCCTTTCGGCGAAGATCGTCCACAACAAAAAATCTTAAATATCCAAGGTTGGACATTTGAGCCGGATAAACAAACTGCTTTTGGTGCGTTAGGCATTCAGCCGGTGGGCAATAAAGTCGAAATGAAAATTGCTCAAATTGTGGAAGATTCCCCCGCACAACAAGCTGGTTTACTGGTGGGTGATGAGATTTATACTGCTCAGGGTGAAGTATTTGCGTGGCAAGATTTTGTGAAACAGGTACAACAGGGCAATCCGCTAGATTTGCAAATTCATCGCGAAGGTCGGATCTTGAATTTGACTTTAATTCCCACATTACAGGATAAACGTTATGTGGTTGGGATTGCACCAACGATTTATCCTCTTAATGAGCAGTATCGTACAGAATTAAAATATGATATGCTTGATGCTTTGTGGAAAGGCATTGAAAAAACTACGCAACTTTCTTGGTTAACCCTTAAAGTCATTGGTAAATTATTGACCGGAGATTTATCCCTAAATAATTTAAGTGGTCCGATTTCCATTGCGCAAGGCGCGGGAATATCTTCACAAATTGGGTGGATATATTATCTCGGTTTTATGGCATTAATTAGTGTTAACCTAGGTATGATGAATTTATTTCCGTTGCCCGTACTTGATGGCGGACATTTAGTGTTTTTAGCCGCGGAAGGGATCAACGGCAAACCCATATCAGATAAGGTGCAAAATATGTGTTATCGCATTGGCGCGACCTTGTTATTAATGCTGACGGCGTTTGCGTTATTTAATGATTTTTTACGTTTATAGCGAGAACGTTTTAAAATTTTAGCAGTCTTTATAGAGTGTTAGGGTTAATATCCCATTGATAAATGAACGTTTAAAATTCCTTTTGATTGACATTCTGGGCGTTTTATTGCGGTTACTTTAATTTAATAAGGTCATTGTAAAATGAAAAAACTTTTAATAGCTAGTTTATTATTCGGTTCGACGAGCGTCTATGCTGCACCTTTTGTGGTACAAGATATTCGTGTAGAAGGTGTGCAAGCAGGTTCAGAAATGAATGTATTAGCTGGTTTGCCTGTGCAAGTAGGTAAACGTGCGACAGATAATGATATTGCAAATGTGGTCAGAACTCTTTATTCACGTGGTTACGATAATGTGCGAGCGGGTAGGGATGGGGATACGCTGGTTATCTCTGTGACACAACAACCGATTATTACTGAAGTGACATTTGATGGTAATAGTTCTATTCCAAATGAAGCCTTGAAATCGAATTTAGAATCAAATGGTTTTAGATCAGGCGAAGTGTTAAACCGTGAAAAATTAGAAGGTTTTCGCCAAAGTTTGGTGGAACATTATGCCAGTACTGGTCGTTATAATGCGAAAGTAGAAACCATCGTCAATACATTGCCGAATAATCGTGCTGAAGTGAAATTGCAAATTAAAGAAAATGATGTTGCGCTATTAAAGGAAATTAGTTTTGAGGGTAATAACCATATTTCAAGTAGCAAATTGCAAGAACAAATGGAATTACAACCGGACGCATGGTGGAAGTTCTTTGGTAATAAATTTGCTTCTGATCAATTTAGTAAAGATTTAAATGCTATCCAAGATTATTATGGTGAAAATGGTTATGCTAAAGCAAGAGTTACCGATACTGATGTGCAGTTAAGTGATGATAAAAACGAAGCTCGAGTAAAAATCGTGGTGGATGAAGGTGATGTTTATACTGTTAATAGTGCCAGAATTATCGGTGATGTGGGGGGGATGCAAGAACAGCTTGCTCCACTGTTAAAAGAAATTCAGTTAAATAAAAATTTTCAGCGTAGTGAAGTTAAAAATGTTGAAAGTAATATAAAAGCAAAATTAGCTGAACAAGGATATGCTAATGCTCAGGTGAATATTCATCCTGAATTTGATGAAGACAACAAAAGTATTGCGTTAACCTATATTGTGGAAGCGGGTCGTCGTTATTCTGTGCGTCAAATTCGTTTTGAAGGCAATACGGTGAGTGCCGATAGAACATTGCGTCAAGAAATGCGTCAACAAGAAGGTACATGGTTATCTTCCCAATTAGTTGAATTAGGTAAATTACGTTTAGATCGTACTGGTTTCTTTGAAACGGTTGAACAACGTACTGAAAATGTGCCGGGTACAGATGATGAATTAGATGTTATCTATACTGTGAAAGAGCGTAATACGGGGAGTATCAACTTTGGTATCGGTTATGGTACGGAGAGTGGTTTTAGTTATCAAGCCAGTATAAAACAAGATAACTTCTTAGGTATGGGATCATCTGTTAGTTTAGGTGGTCGTAAAGATGACTATACGACTAGCGTTAATTTAGGTTATACGGAGCCGTATTTTACCAAAGATGGTGTGAGTCTTGGTGGTAATGTGTATTATGAAAAATACGATAACTCGGATGATGATACTGTAGCAAGTTATGCCCGTACTACTTATGGGACGGATTTAACCCTAGGTTTTCCAGTGAATGAAAATAATTCCTACTATTTAGGTGTAGGTTATGCTTATAACAAATTGAAGAAAGTGATGCCTGAATATTCTCGTAAAAAATATATGGATTCAATGAATTATGATGGATCTTCATTTAAATCTCATGATTTTACCTTTAAAGCAGGCTGGAATTATAACAGTTTAGACCGCGGTTATTTCCCAACCAAAGGGGTGAAAGCGGGTTTGGGGGGAACCGTCACTATTCCGGGCTCGGATAATAAATATTATACCTTAAGCGCGGATGCACAGGGTTATTACCCATTAGATCGTAACCGTCTGTGGGTGCTTTCAGCTAAAGCTGGTGCATCTTATGCTAATGGATTTGGTGGAAAAGTATTACCGTTCTATCGTAATTATTCCGCTGGTGGCATAGGTTCGTTACGTGGTTTTGCTTCTGGAGCAGTCGGTCCAAATGCGATTTATATAAGATCAGATGCAAGTGGAAATACGACGTATCATTCTGATGATGATATTATCGGTGGTAATGCTATGGTATTATCTAGCGTAGAATTAATTATACCGACCCCATTTGTGGCAGATAAAAATCAGAACTCGGTACGGACTTCAGTATTCTTTGATGCAGCGAGTGTATGGAATACTAAATGGAGTGCCGCTGATAAAGCGAAATTCCCAACTTTACCAGATTACAGCGACCCAAGTCGTATTCGTACATCCGTTGGTATTGGATTTCAGTGGCAATCACCGATTGGACCCTTGGTATTCTCTTATGCGAAACCACTTAAGAAATATGATCATGATGATCTCGAACAATTCCAATTTAGCATTGGTGGGACATTCTAATTTATTTAGATTGAACTAATATTTATTCATAGCGTCTAATATTTATTAGTGCTGAGTAGCCATGATAAATCATCATATTTAGTACACTAACAAAAATAATAATTTAAAAGGAAATTTATACAAATGAAAAAAATTGTAAAAGCCACCGCACTTTCTTTAGCCTTAGCTTTCGTATCATCTGCTGCTATGGCAGCTGAGAATATTGCATTTATTAATGCCGCCTATTTATTCGAACATCACCCGGATCGTGATGCAATTGCCCAAAAATTAGATTCAGGTTTTAAAAAACAAGCTGATGAACTTGCAGCAAGTAAAAAATCTATTGATGGCAAGATTGAGAAATTGCAAAAAGAAGCAAAAGATTTACGCAGTGCCGATATTAAAAAACGTGAAGATGAAATCAATAAATTGATGAAAGAACACGATGCTAAAGTACAAAAATACCAACAAGAAGCACAGAAATTGGAAAATGCAGAACGTACTAAAATATTAGAGTCAATTCAAGCAGCCACTAACAATTTGGCAAAAGAAAAAGGTTATACCTATGTTCTTGATGCAAATTCAGTCGTATTTGCTGTGGATGGCAAAGATATTAGTGATGATGTGTTAAAAGCGATTGGTGGTAAAGTCCCGGCGGAACAACCAAAAGCAGAGACCAAAGATACTGAAAAACCAGCAGCAAAATAATCTTTTAAAAGGTTAAATTAATTATGCGTTCTTATACATTAAAAGAATTAGCAGAACATATCGGCGGTGTCATGCGTGGCAACGCCGATGTTTTTGTGACATCCATCGCTCCTTTAGATAAAGCCAGTAGAGAACATTTAACGTTTATTTCTAATGTAAAATATCGTCCTTATCTATCCCTTTCACAAGCCGGTATTCTGGTGGTATCAGAGGCAGATGTCGAATTCTGTGCCGATAATACAAACTTAATTATTGTGAAAAACCCTTATGTAGCTTATGCGTTATTAGCCCAATATATGGATAGCACACCAAAAGCGGCGAATGATATTGCGCCAAGTGCGGTAATTTCAAGCACGGTTTCTTTAGGGAAAAATGTCAGTGTTGGTGCCAATGCAGTGATTGAAGACGGAGCCGTGATTGGTGACAATGCGGTGATTGGTGCCGGTTGCTTTATTGGTAAACAAGCACAAATTGGCGCGAATACGCAATTGTGGGCGAATGTGGTGATTTATCACAATGTGCAAATTGGTGAGCATTGTCTTATTCAATCTGGTGCGATAATTGGTGGCGATGGTTTCGGTTATGCCAATGAACGTGGGCGTTGGATTAAAATTCCACAAACTGGCACCGTGGTCATTGGTAATTATGTTGAAATTGGTGCTTGTACCTGTATTGACCGTGGTGCATTAGATAATACGGTGATTGAAGATAATGTGATTATTGATAATCTTTGCCAAATTGCGCATAACGTACATATTGGTACGGGTACTGCGGTGGCTGGAGGTGTTATTATGGCAGGCAGCCTAAAAGTGGGTCGTTATTGCCAAATTGGCGGAGCGAGTGTCATCAATGGTCATATGGAAATTTGTGATCAAGCTGTTGTGACGGGGATGGGAATGGTAATGCGACCGATTACTGAACCGGGCATTTATTCTTCTGGTATACCGTTACAACCAAACAAAGAATGGCGTAAAACCGCTGCTTTGACCATGGATATTGATAAGATGAATAAGCGTCTTAAAGCCTTGGAAAAAAAATTAGCCGATTGATTTTCTAAAAGCAAGACCAGCGTGATGATGTTACCTATCTATTTTCTCTGGTTTTATTATATTTCCTCCTATTTATTTCTAGCCACCTCATGGCGTTATTATGTTTAACCCCGTACATCAAGTGCGGGGGAAACTACTTTTATTATTGTTTTACTACAATCTATCATCTAATTCATGTATAATTAATCTTAAAAGTAAACGACATTAAAGGTAATTATTGTGACAACAGAAACAAGACCATCTCGTATTATTGAAGTCAAAGAAATTATGACATTATTGCCACACCGTTATCCATTCTTATTGGTTGATCGCGTTTTAGATTTTGAAGAAGGCGTGTGGTTGAAAGCCATCAAAAATATTAGCGCTAATGAACCCTGTTTTACCGGTCATTTTCCACAAGAACCTATTTTACCGGGAGTATTAATTCTTGAAGCTCTCGCTCAATCTATGGGAATTCTTGCATTTAAAACACATGAATTACAAGGCGGAGAATTATTTTATTTTACGGGGATTGATGATGCTCGTTTTAGACGTCCTGTGTTACCGGGAGATCAATTAGAATTATATGTCGAAGTAATCAAACAACGTCGGGGTGTAACTTCCTTTACTGGCATTGCTAAAGTCGCGGGTGAAGTGGCATGTGAAGCAAAATTAATGTGTGCTAGACGCTAATAATTAAACATAAAGGAGCATTTATGATCCACTCAGGTGCGAAGATTCATCCTTCTGCTATTATTGAAGATGGAGCAAAAATTGGTGAAAATGTGGTGATCGGTCCATTTTGTGTGATTGGTTCACAAGTTCAAATTGGTAAAGGAACGGTATTACATTCTCATGTGGTTATCAATGGTGTCACGACGATTGGCGAAGATAACCAGATTTTCCACGGCGCGACCATTGGTGAGATTAATCAAGATTTAAAATACAATGGCGAACCGACAAAAACCATTATTGGCAATCGTAATCGTATTCGTGAAAACGTAACTATTCATCGTGGTACCGTGCAAGGTGGTGGGGTAACTCGAGTCGGTGATGATAATTTATTTATGATCAATGCGCATATCGCCCATGATTGTCAAATTAAAAATCGTTGTATATTAGCGAATAATGCGACATTAGCGGGGCATGTTGAACTAGATGATTTTGTGATTGTGGGCGGTATGTCTGCTATTCATCAATTTGTGATTGTTGGGGCTCACGTGATGTTAGGTGGCGGTTCCATGGTCAGTCAAGATGTACCTCCTTATGTCATGGCACAAGGCAATCATGCTCGACCATTTGGGGTGAATATTGAAGGGCTTAAACGTCGTGGCTTTGATAAAACGACCTTACATGCGATTCGTAATGTGTATAAGTTAATTTATCGTAGTGACAAAACTCTTGAACAAGTGATGCCTGAGATTGAACATTACGCTAAGACAGAAGCCGCTATTAGTTTCTTTCTTGCCTTTTTTAAACGTTCTACTCGTGGCATTATTCGTTAAAAATTCTGTTCATTTACACCGCGCTTCACTCTATTTCGCACTTCTACGAAAAAGTGCGGTGAATTTTATGGATATTTCTTATGACACAAACTCAATCAGCTCTTAATCTTTCTCATTCCTTAAACTCTCCAACAATTGCCATGGTAGCAGGTGAAGTCTCGGGGGATATTCTTGGTGCTGGTTTAATTCGATCCTTAAAAAGTCATTATCCACAAGCTAAATTTATCGGTATTGCGGGCAAAAATATGCTTGCCGAAGGTTGTGAAAGCCTGATTGATATAGAAGAAATTGCGGTGATGGGGTTAGCCGAGATTTTAAAACATCTGCCAAGATTATTGAAAATTCGCAAAAATACGGTGCAAACTTTGTTAGCCCAACAGCCTGATATTTTTATTGGTATTGATTCTCCTGAATTTAATTTATATGTGGAGCAAAAACTCAAAAATCAGGGGATTAAAACCATTCATTATGTTAGCCCATCGGTATGGGCATGGCGACAAAAACGCATTTATAAAATTGCCCGAGCGACCGATCTTGTGTTAGCCTTTTTGCCCTTTGAAAAAGCCTTTTATGATCATTTTAATGTGCCTTGCCGTTTTATCGGACATACTATGGCAGATGCGATTCCATTAAAGCCAAATCGGCTAGAAATATGTCAACAACTTGATCTTGATCCAAGCCAACGTTATATGGCGATTTTAGCCGGTAGTCGTGGTGCGGAAGTGGAATTTCTGACGGAGCCATTCTTAAAAGCCGCCGTATTATTAAAACAACAATACCCCGATTTACACTTTTTAGTTCCTTTGGTGAATGAAAAACGTCGTGAGCAATTTCAACGAATCAAGACTCAAATTGCGCCTGATTTAAATCTTATTATGTTAGATGGAAAAGCTCGCCAAGCGATGATCGTAGCTCAAGCCACGTTATTAGCATCAGGCACGGCAGCTTTAGAATGTATGCTATGTAAATCACCGATGGTGGTTGGTTATCGAATGAAATCGCTCACCTACTTTTTAGCCAAACGTTTGGTGAAAACCCCTTATATTTCCTTGCCGAATTTGTTAGCGAATGAAATGTTAGTACCTGAAATGATACAGCAAGATTGTACCCCTGAAAAATTAGCCGAGAAACTTGCTGTTTATTTCGAACAAAGTGAAAGTGCGGTGCAATATCGTCAAGTTTTAATTCAACGTTTTACCGAATTGCATAAATTGATTCAATGTGATGCCGATAGCCAAGCAGCACAGGCGGTGATGGATGTGTTAGAAAGGAAATAATTATGGCAGATTTTGAATATCCATCAGGTATAGAATTAATTGCAGGTGTAGATGAAGTCGGGCGTGGACCTTTAGTGGGGGCGGTGGTGACAGCTGCGGTGATTTTAGATCCTAATCACCCTATTAAAGGATTGGCTGATAGTAAAAAACTCAGTGAGAAAAAACGCTTATTATTAGCCGAAGAAATAAGACAAAAAGCCTTAGCTTGGGCGTTAGGTCGTGCGGAACCGGAAGAAATTGACCAACTGAATATTTTGCATGCTACGATGTTAGCCATGCAACGAGCAGTAAAATCGCTGAAAATTCAACCGCACTTTGTATTAGTGGATGGCAATCGTATTCCTGACTTGCCTATGCCAGCTCAAGCAGTGATAAAAGGCGATAGCAAAGTCGCTGAAATTAGTGCTGCATCTATTTTGGCGAAAGTTGCTCGCGATCAAGAAATGGTTGAACTCGATCAACAATTTCCACAATATGAATTTGCCAAACATAAAGGCTATCCAACTAAGGTACATTTAGCAAGATTAGCAGAATTTGGCGTGTTGCCACAACATCGCCGTAGTTTTGCGCCTGTACGGCAAATAATCCTAAATAATACGCCTTGATTTAAGGAAAATAGTGATGAATGCAGACTTACTTAATTTTCTACAAATCCCCTTGACTACCGTTATTATTTTATTAGTTGGGGCAATTTTTTTATTTATCCAAAATAAATTGCGTATGGACACGGTGGCGCTATTGGTGATGTTGGGATTTTGTTTAAGTGGTATTTTGAGTGTTGATGAAGTATTTGCGGGCTTTAGTGATCCGAACATTATTTTGATTGCCTTGCTTTTTATTGTGGCAGAAGGGTTGGTGCGTACTGGGGTGGCTTATCAAGTGAGCGAATGGTTGATGAAAGCAGCCAGAAATAGTGAAACCAAAGTACTAGTGTTATTAATGTTATCGGTTGCCAGTTTAGGGGCATTTATGAGTTCCACAGGTATTGTGGCGATTTTTATTCCTGTGGTGCTAGTGATTTGCCAACAAATGAATATTTCACCAAAACGTCTGATGATGCCGTTAAGTATGGCTGGCTTAATTAGTGGTATGATGACTTTAATTGCAACAGCACCAAATTTGGTCGTGAATGCTGAATTAATGCGAACGCAGGCGGGACGTTTTAGCTTTTTTTCTTTTACGCCTATAGGCTTAATCGTTCTTGTATTGGGTGTGTTTTATATGTTAGTTGCTCGCCGTTGGCTTGCAACGGCGGAACAAGATAGTCAGGAAGCGATCAGTCGCTATTCCATTAGTGATCTGATTGAAAGTTATCATTTGCACGATCGAATTAAGCGTTTCGCTGTGCTAGAAGGATCAGATTTTATTGGTAAAAGTGTAGAAGAATTGCATTTGCGTTCTAATTATGGGTTAAATATTTTGGCAATTGAACGCTGGAAACGTTTTAGACCAATATTTATGGCAGCTTCTTTAGGTAAAGAAGAAGTGCGAATAAAAGATTTATTGATGATTGATATTAGCAATCCTGAATTAGATTTAGCCGAGTTCTGTCGCGAACATCATTTAGAACAGGCGGCAATTCGTAATAATAACTTTAACGAGCAAGCAAAATCCGTGGGGATGGCTGAAATTACACCGATTCCTGACGGCAGTGCAGAAGGCAAAAGTGCGGTGCAATTACGTTTTAGATCTTATTATGGCTTGAATATTATTGGGATTAAACGTAATGGCGAGCTACTACAAGGAAATTTGGTGGAAGAACCGCTAAAAGTTGGGGATTTATTGTTGGTGATTGGACAATGGAAATTATTACAACAACTGCGTGATAAAACCAAATCTTTCTTTTTATTGAGTTATCCGAGTGAAATTGATAAAGCAGTGCCAGCAGCAAGTCAGGCATGGCATGCTATCTTTTCGATTGCTGTCATGGTATTGTTAATGGTAACAGGTATCGTGCCGAACGTCATTGCGGCTTTAATTGCCTGTTTAATGTTAGGCAAGTTTCGTTGTGTAGATGCTAAAAGCGCTTATGCCAGTATTCATTGGTCAAGTCTGATTTTAATTGTGGGTATGATGCCCTTTTCCATTGCTTTACAAAAAACCGGTGGGGTAGATTTAGTGGTAGATTTTATGATTAATACCGTGGGGACAATGGGGAAACATTGGATCTTAATCAGCTTGTTTATGCTTTGTGCTGTAGTTGGGTTATTTATATCCAATACTGCCACGGCTATTTTAGTGGCACCGATAGCCATTAGCATGGCGCAACAATTACATTTATCCCCGATGCCCTTTGCGATGACAGTGGCGATTGCCTCTTCTGCTGCCTTTATGACCCCAATTTCTTCACCGGTGAATACCATGGTATTAGGCGCGGGGGGATATAAATTTGCTGATTTTATGAAAATCGGTGTGCCATTTACCATTTTAGTGATGTTAGTGACCATATTTTGTATTCCCATATTCTTTCCATTTTAAAAATAAGGAAAAAAATGACTGCAGTTAATAAAAAAATGCTAAAAATAGGCTTGGTTTCTGTTTCAGACCGAGCTTCACGGGGGGTATATCAAGATCAAGGCATTCCTGAATTAACCGCTTGGTTAGAAACTGCCTTAGTGGATCCATTTCTGGTTGATACCCGTTTAATTCCTGATGAACAAGCGATTATTGAGCAAACGCTTATTGAGTTGGTCGATCAACAACAATGTCATTTAGTTTTAACCACCGGTGGAACAGGACCAGCAAAAAGGGATGTGACACCTGATGCGACTTTAGCTATTGCGGATCGTGAAATGCCGGGATTCGGTGAGCAAATGCGTCAAGTCAGTTTACATTTTGTGCCGACTGCGATTCTTTCTCGTCAAGTAGGCGTGATTCGCAACAACAGCTTAATTTTAAATTTACCCGGGCAACCGAAAGCGATTAAAGAAACCTTAGAAGGGGTAAAAGATGAAAATGGTAAGGTGTTGGTTAAAGGAATTTTTTCTGCCGTGCCTTATTGTTTACAACTGATTGATGGTATTTATATTGATACAAAACCCGAAGTGATTGAAAGTTTTCGCCCAAAATCGGCGAGAAAATAGGAGTTAAAGATGAAAAAGATTGAAGCAATTATTAAACCATTTAAATTAGATGATGTACGTGAATCCCTTTCTGATCTTGGTATAACTGGCATGACTGTCACCGAAGTACGAGGCTTTGGGCGTCAAAAAGGGCATACGGAATTATATCGTGGGGCGGAATATTCCATTGATTTTTTACCCAAAGTAAAATTGGAAATTGTGGTACCCGATGACATTGTTGAACAATGTATTGAGGCTATCGTAGAGACGGCACAAACGGGTAAAATTGGAGATGGCAAAATTTTTGTTTATGATGTGGCACGCGTTATTCGTATTCGAACAGGTGAAGAAAATGAAGAGGCGATTTAACTAATCAAATACGGTGTATTTTATGATAAAAAACAATCCATTAAATCAATTTATATTTGTTTCAGCGGCGTTGGTGATTATTTTTGCTGGGATCAAAGTGTCTTCGGTGATAGTCGTTCCTTTTTTGCTCTCTTTATTTATAGCGATAGTCTGTTCACCAATTATTAAGTTTATGACAAACAGAAATATACCACACTGGTTAGCTATTGCCTTACTTTTCTTATTAATTCTACTTATATTTTTCTTCTTGGTGGGATTGATTAATGGTTCGGTACAAGAGTTTACTAAATCAATGCCACAGTATCGTGAATTAATGACGGAGCGAATTAATGATTTACTGTCATTTACTCGAAAATGGAATATCCCTTTTTCAATGCGACCAGATGCAGTTGTAAAATATTTTGATCCAAGTTCTGTAATGAATTTTGCTAGTGGTTTATTAATGAATTTCTCTAATGTGGTCTCAAATGTATTTATCTTAATTCTTGTGGTAATTTTTATGCTTTTGGAAGCACCAACGGCTAAACGAAAATTTGCTATTGTCTTTAATAAGCAGCAAGAAGATGAAAATCATATAGAACGTGTGCTGAAGAGTATTATTGGTTATCTTGGGGTAAAAACAATAATGAGTTTACTTACTGGTATCTCAATATGGGCATTACTGACTTTTGTAGGCGTTCAATATGCAATTCTTTGGGCAACCTTGAGCTTTTTGTTTAATTATATTCCGAGTATCGGTTCAATTATTGCCGCTGTACCAATTGTTTTGCAGGCATTCTTACTGAACGGGTTTACTACGGGATTTATTGTGACTATTAGCGTCATTATTATTAATGTATCAATCGGCAATGTGATTGAACCGAGAATAATGGGTAAAAAATTAGGACTTTCTACTTTGGTGGTGTTTCTTTCTCTTTTATTTTGGGGATGGTTACTGGGAACGGTAGGAATGTTGCTATCTGTCCCTTTAACGATGGCATTGAAAATTGCGTTGGAATCTAGCCCGAGAACAGAACGTTATGCTATTTTATTAAGTGATCGTTTACCGCAAAAATCAGAATTACCGGGTTCTTAATTCTATTTAGTTATAAAATAGAACAAATAACTATTTTTTTATTATTATATATTGTGTTAAAAATAGCATCAACAACAAACACTATTCTTTCAAGGAGAAAACAATGACAATTTTTGCAGATAATTCCTATTCTATTGGTAACACCCCATTAGTGCGTTTAAATCATTTTGGTAACGGCAATATTGTGGTGAAAGTAGAAGGTCGTAACCCAAGTTTCAGCGTAAAATGCCGTATTGGTGCCAACATGGTATGGCAAGCGGAAAAAGACGGTATCTTAACTAAAGATAAGGAAATTGTAGATGCGACCAGTGGTAACACGGGGATTGCGTTAGCATTTGTGGCAGCAGCGCGCGGTTATAAAATTACCTTAACTATGCCAGAAACCATGAGTACAGAACGTAAACGTTTATTGCGTGGTTTAGGTGTGAATTTGGTGCTAACCGAAGGCGCAAAAGGTATGAAAGGGGCGATTGCGAAAGCAGATGAAATCGTAGCAAGTGATCCGAATCGTTATGTTATCTTAAAACAATTTGAAAATCCTGCTAACCCAGCTATTCACCAACAAACCACAGGACCTGAAATTTGGAATGGTACGGAAGGCAAGGTGGATGTGGTCGTTGCTGGCGTAGGAACTGGTGGTACCATTACAGGAATTAGTCGTTATATCAAACTAGATCAAGGTAAGGCTATTACTTCTGTTGCGGTTGAACCAGCAGAAAGCCCAGTCATCACTCAAACCTTAAATGGTGAAGAAGTGAAACCGGGTCCACATAAGATTCAAGGTATTGGCGCTGGATTTATTCCAAAAAATTTAGATTTGTCTTTAGTTGATCGAGTTGAACGAGTAGATAGCGAAACCGCTATTGCAACCGCTCGTCGTTTAATGGCAGAAGAAGGTATTTTAGCTGGAATTTCATCCGGTGCTGCGCTTGCTGCTGCAGATCGTATTGCAAAATTACCTGAATTTGCTGATAAATTGATTGTGGTTATTTTACCATCTGCTTCAGAACGTTATTTAAGTACTGCTTTATTTGAAGGTGTAGAAGCGTAATTTTGAAATCCCCTAAATAAAAATAATAAAAGTAGATAGTATTGACCAACTCAGATGAGTTGGTCTTTTTTATAGAGTATTTAGGTAAGTTAGTATGATTACTTTTGTAATAAGATTTCCTCTCTTTTTTAGTTATATAGTTTAATATTTCGAGTAAGTGAGACTTGAATCCAATTGTTAACTAAAAAATATAATAAATTCAAATTAGTTTTATTTAATGGATGGAGGCGTGTCCCGGAGTCGAACCGAGCTACATGGATTTGCAATCCAGTGCATAACCGCTTTGCTAACACGCCACAATTTGAAATCTGTTTTAGATATAAAAAAACACCTTACGGTGCCATTTTATTATTGTTAACTTAGTTTTAAATGGTGCCCGAGGCCAGACTTGAACTGGCACGCCTCGAAAGGCGAGGGATTTTAAATCCCTGATAACTAGAATCTGTAAAATCACTGGAATAAAACCATACTATTATGTACCTAGCCAATACATTCCAAGATTTGTCTGGAGATCCTGACGATCACTATAATACCTTTTTTTATATGTTTGTAAAGTCTGACGGATCGTTTTTTTATATTTTTTGATCGATATTATATTTACTGTGAGTAGTAGAAAAAATTGGAATGATAAATGATTTAGTAGGGAGCATATAAGCTCCCTATTTTTATAACATATCCACTTGTTTCCTAATCATGTCAACATCATACTCAATATAACCAAGAGTAGTTTTGATATCTTTATGTCCTAGTAGCTTTTGAGCTACATACACATTTTCAGGATTTTGCATTAGTTGGGTTGCAGCTGTATGTCTAAAACGATGGGGAGAAACTGGGAATTTCACACATTTTGATATAATTCTAAAAATATAGGTTAATTGATTTTGATTCATGTCTTCTCGTTTTATTCTTGTTGTTTCGGAAAATAAGTTAAGATTAAATAATTGAGCATTATCAGGTTGTTTCTTTTTCTTTAATTCCATAATCAATTTCTCAAGGTAAGGATACAGCTGATTGGAGATAGGTACTATATGGTAATCATGATTTTTATTCATTTCGGGATTAATATAAATCGTCTTATTGTTTAAATTTACATTACTTATTTTTAGTTTTAAGAGTTGACTTCGTCTTATTGCAGTATAGCGTAAAGTCATTATTAATGCCGAAATAAACCAATGTGGTTTTAATATTGGGGGTAAAATAATATTTTCGTCTAAGGCATAAATAATAGTATTAATTTGTGTATTGGTAAATGTTTTCTTTTGATGTTTACCTACTCGGATAAATAGTCCGTTAAATGGATTTTGTTTGAAATCAAGTAATTCTGTTTTAATAGCAAAAGAATAGATTGCTTTAAGATGACGATTGTAGTTATTCCAAGTAACAGGCTTTATTCTTATATCAACAATCTTTTTTCGCCAATCTAAAATTAATTCCTGTGATATATCGGATGGAGATAGGTAAGGATATTCCGCCGTTAATAGTCGAATAACCTTTTTATAACTATCTATTGTTGATGGGCGTAAATGACGGTATAAAAAAATTTAGTTAAAAGATCTTGGAAAGTAATGATTTCTTTCATAGTGATTCTCCTTCAATTAAAGTAAGACGTTGATTTGGTAGCAATACTTTGTTACCCCAAAAGATCTCTGTATTTGGTATTAAGTAGCCTACCAAACGTGAATTTTTACGTGGTCCAATAATGGAACACCGCCAAAAGTTTACACTATCTTGTTTATTTTTGTCAGTGATAATATATTTTTTATGTAATCCTAAATCTTGGAAATCATATTGTAGTTTAGTAATGGCGTTCTGATCATAGACTTTTCCTATTTCTTGTAAATACATTTCAAATATAGATGGACTTACTAAGAATAAATTAATGTGTCCAGAACTATCCTTAACAAGGTGTAGTTTTGCGGTACTTTTATTGATAGGGAAGTGTTCTTTCAATATACCAGATTTAAGCCAATTAACAAAATCTGTGCCAGCTTTATTGCTTGAATTGGGAGTTTCATCATTGGACTGGGGACTATCTACTAGTACATTGCTTTCCAGTATATTTTGTTCTTTTATCGATGTTTCGAGTTGGTTTTCTATGTCTTCTGGTTTATCAATATGTTGAGATGTTTCAACGGTATTTTCATTACTTTGGGATGGTGTTCCAAGTAATGCTAATAAATAATCCGTAGAATCATTTTCAATAGTTGTTAAATTATCAACTGTCTTAGTAGTTTCAACTGCATTCCCCAATGATTCATGTGGTTCTGCTTCAGTATTAACAGTCTCTTTTACTGCTTCAGTTTTGGATGGTGTTACTATATTTTTAATATCATCGGAATCAGTTTTATCATCAGTTTGAATGACTATAGTACCAGTAAAATACTCAGGTCGGTCATCAATATTTTCCCAGCCAATTTCTGGCTTTATTCGGAGTAAGCTGAAGGTATTATTTGGTTTCCAATTCGCATCCAGTTTGGTGACTTTACAATGCCAAATGGCTTTATTTTCAGGTGAACTATCAATGATACCATGAGTTTGCAGTTCGTCAAATAATTTTCGATTATCATGCGGTACCGAAATACCTTGTTCCAATAAATATGTTCGAATTTGATCGGCAATAGTTTTACTCATAAGCCATAGTCCGTCTTCAGTAAACCAACCGTCAGCTGGACCTTGTTGTGTATTAATTTTCAACTTGTGTTGTAACAAATGACGTAAAGCTAAAAGTAACTGTTTTGATAATGATTGTATTGGTCGTCGAGCAACTTTATTAATATCACCACCAAGAGCTAAAGTCGTACTATATTGATCGGCTTTCTGTACAATTTCAGACAGTAGCCCACCTTTATCATAATGTCCAGCAAAAACATACATCAATGTGGAAAATACCGTTGGATATTGAGCCAACCAATCAAAGGCTTCCTTAGGGATTAAATAATTGCTCAGGAAGCTACCCAATACTGGGTGCAATTCATAATCACGTCCCTTGAGGTATTTAAATTTATATGGTTGTGTAGGTACACCGTTCCAGGCCAACCAAGGCTGACCATTTTGTAACTGAATCTCTACGTCAACAATAACTTTGCCAATATCATGAACTAGGGCAGCATAAATAACAGCTGCGGTCCAAGCATCTCGTTGTTTGGCCTGTTCTTCTGGTGCCGCATTTTGTGGTAATACATAATTCTGGCGCAGTTTTGTGGCAAAGGTGAGGACTTCTAATCCGTGATCTAACATGCCACCTAAATGGGCATGGTGATGACTTTCCGAAGCTGGCAATAGTTGTACCATTTCTGCATAGCGTGCGATTGGTTTTTGATATAAGGAAGTAAACATTTCTTTGGTCATGGATACTTGTTGCCATAATAGCCCCAGATATTTTTGTCGTAATTCAGTATTGAGCAATGCTTCAGCTGAATAAGGTTTGATCCAGCCATCTGCATTTTTATATGGGTAAAGTGCCATCGAATTATTGGATATTTCTGATTTGGATTTTGATTGCTTTGGATGGAACAAATTCTTAAATATTTTTAACATTGAGAGTTATCCGTATAAATGTACGTACCATTATAAGGCCCTTTGGCCTTTTCGGATAAGACCTTTCCCCTTGGAAAGGTTTACCCTTAGCCGTTAGGCTCCTTTACCTTTTGCCATTTTGAGCTGACGTTTTATGTTAGATACCGTTGTTTCAGAAATTTGATATTTTTTAGCAGCTACAGCAAATGTCATTCCATTCTACTCTCAGGGGGAATTTTAGACGGACGACCTCCCTTGGCTTTCACATCACCTGCTGCAATTTTTAGTCGCTTATCTTCTCTTGTTCGTTCAGTAATGAAATTACGTTCAAGTTCAGCGAAGAGCCCTAATAGGTGAATCTTTGTTAAAAAGTTAACGTTTTTCTGGTTTGACTTTTAAGGCTTTACCTTTTGCTATATGTTCAATATTTACCTTTATTCCGGTTTTTGTTCCTATATATATTAAAAACAAAAGAGTAAATGCTGAAAATAGTATTGATATAGAAAATATTAATATCAGGCTGTTTTCGCTATGTTCCAGTAATAAATAGCCTACACCAAATATGCAGAAACATTGCAGAGTAATCTCTAAAAATGAACTCAGCCACTGATGAATAAACGTTAAGATTTTTTCCATACTTATAGTTCTCTTGTTGTAAAAGTTAAAACTTTTTAGGGAGGCGATTTTTCTCCCTAAAAACTTTGATATTTAGGTTTTTATAGTCCCTAAAAACTACAGCATAAGTTTTTAGGGTATTTTGTCTGTAAATATGAGTACACAAAAGCAAAAACTCTACAAAGTGAATTAGGAGTTTTTTATATTCCTTTTTCCATGAATTGTTGTCTTCAATACACCTACATGTACTGAAAAATAATGCTTGATCGCAAAAGCAGAATTGGCATAATGTTCGATTAAACAAATTTATGATTTTGTAAATTTTGACCGTCTAGGTGGTGAAGATATTGATGAATCCTAATAATAGCATTATTTTTATACTAATTATCTGATTCAGTTTCTATTCTATCGATAGCTGGAGTATGTTCATATTCTTCGTTATTATCTGATTCAGTTTTGGGATTAATTTCGTCCATTATTTCACTATCTTCATAATAGTCATCTTCAGTCACGTTCTCATCATTATCAAAGACAAGATTATTGATTGTCCAATAATCACAAATAAGCTGATTATCACCATAAGGTACCCATATTCCGCTCCAATAGTAATCACTTTCTACATGGCATATATCTTTAGTCTTTGGTATTTTTGCTGTTGCATGAACGACAGCAGGTAGTAGAGCTAAAATATAATATTTTCTTTTGAAGAACATAACAATTATTATTACGTATATAAAATAAGTGATATTACATGATAAAAATCTAATTTTTGGAATTGTTTACTCAAAATAGAATTGGTATAAAAAAAGTGCCAATACTTAGATAGTATTGGCACGTATTTATGTTTTGTAGTCAGTCAATTTAGTTGATTTTTGTCAGTAAATTTTGAATTGCCTAGGCAATGGCTCCTTCCATTTCTACTAAACTAACAACTATTATAGTTTAAGGTTAGTTAAAAATGACTATTCATCGTCATTTAATTCATCCTCAAATTCTTCATCGAACACATTCTCAGCAAACTTGCGGATATCATTATCAGGAACTATATGGGAAAAATATCCACCCATTTGATCTGATTTCAAATCTCCAGCAAACTAACAGCCTTGTTCATAATAAGATAGCACCATAAAGTACTCGGGGAATACCTTACATAATTCCGCAAAACAAGGTTCTGGTGGTGTCCATGCGGTATCAAAGTGTACAATAATGTGACAATTAAACTCTTCAATATTACATAGTTGACCATTCCATTTAGTACCCCAATATTCGCATGCCCAATCATACCAGTTGGTACAACCGTATTGTTTCAGATTGTCGATATATTGCTGTCCTAGTTTTAAATTTAAATTACAGGCTTTTTGTTCTTCTGGATTGTTACTTAACCATTGAATAAAATCTGCAATTGTCCAAACATCTGCGAATGCTAATGCTTCAATTCGTTGACGTTGCTGAACAGAACAACCGTGAAGAAATTTTTCTATATGTTCATGAGTTAACACCTGAATAGGAAAGGTTTCTAATAGAATTTGAGATCTTTCTCCTTCAGAAGAACAATTAATTTTCATTGATTCTGGCATAGGAATAATAAGGTTGAAATCAAGCTGTTGTGTTTGATCTTCATCAAGTGCAAGTAGTTTAGCTTTAACTGCTTGTAATTGTTCAGTGTTAGAGACAAAAATCTCTAATTTATTTTCACACCAATTTGGCATATGTATCTCCTTAGTTTTAATTAAAAAGGGATACATTTACCCAAGGGATAAATCTATCCCTTATGGGTTGTTTGTTTACAAATGTGGTTTTAATTCAATCCACTCAAAAGCACCGTCTTGATCGTTGCCACCGATAGTCTGATAATATTTTCTATCAACAGATACAGCAACTACTTCAGGACAGTATTCATTTGGGGCTTTTAGATATTTTGCCCAAGCAAAACATTTCCCCTGAAACCAATAAACAAAACCAGTTGTTAGAAAATAACTAAGATCTTCATTGGGTTTTGGAAAAAGACGTTCACCATAGGCTAGTTCTTTCCGGTAAGCTACAGTTTGTTCAAAAAGCGTGGTTAAATTCATACAAAATATCTCCTTGATATAGGATAAAAGGAAATTGCACCAGTATAAATACCAGTGCAATAGGTGAAAAATCAACTGGCTTTAGCCAAATCTAACTCTTTATTGTCAAAAATATCCATCAAATAATCTGTGGCTTCTCGAGCTGCGGCAGTAGCTCTGAAAATAGCATGTTTATCTGATTTTAAGCAGTTAATCCAAGCATCAAGATAAGCGGCATTTTGATCGTAAGTATTACGGAGACCTAGATGTGCACAAGTAAATGCACTGGTTAGTTCCGCAATGAGTTCTTCAACCGCATATTTCTCGCTCCCAAATTTGGTATTGTCAACGATACCTATTCGATTTAATCGAGTTTGATGACCAGTAGCGTGTGCCGTTTCGTGTAGCAATACCCCATAATATCGTTCAGCTGATTCAAATTGAGTCTGCTTAGGCATCATGATCATATCGTTACTAGGTTGATAATATGCTCGGTCTTGAGATCTATGTTGCACTGTAATACCCATTTTAAGCGGTAATGTATTAATTTCGGGACGGAGTGCAAATTTTAACTCTTCCGTTTCCTGAAGAACTGGTTCATAATGTTCATCAAGTCCCTCGCATTGTTCAATATTGAAGACATAAAATCCACGAATGAGAGCAAAGCGTTTCATTTTTGGGTTACCTTCATCATCGTAAACAATGTTACCATTGCTATCGGTTTCCTCTGTTTCCATCGGACGATAAAATACAATTTCAGTAGCTTTCTCACCTGTACGAACGGCTCCCCCTAAATTACGAGCGCCTTTAAATGTTACCCATTTACGTTGTGTAAAACCATTCTCAGCTTGAGCAATCCAAAGTAACATAATGTTAATGCCAGAATACAAACGCCCAGATTCACCATTACAGGGTAACTTCATGTTCGTATAAGCACTATCCCAAGGGCGTTGCCAAGGTGTTGTGCCAGTTTCAAGGATAGCCAAAATTTTATCAGTAACTTTTTGGTATAAATCATTGGATTGTGTTGAAATTTTCATAACTATTCTCCTTAAATAAAAAGGGAACAGTCCCCAAGTCGGAGAATGTTCCCCACTCGGGTTGAAAAGATATCAATTGATTGTAATTGGTCGCAAATGTTGAGCTGCTTTAGACGCTAATTGTGCAAAACTTCTTGCTTCACGAATAGCCTCATGAATTAGGTAACGCTTATTGCCAGCATAAGATTTATCTCTGTCACCATAAGAGCAATAGCCTAACGAGCTTTCGCTCATTTTAATGCCCAGTTCTTTTTGATATATAATAACAGTTAAATCCACAAATTTTTTACCGTTCATTGCTGCATTACATAACTCATTTACATCTTCATAGCCAAATTCTTCTGCACACCAATTTGCATAAAATTGAATCGGTTCAATTTTAAATTCAATGCGATAATTTTTCGTATTAAATTCTTCTTTGGTTGCACTAGGTTCTATATAAGTTGAATCAATAATTTGATAACCTAAGGCTTCAAGCTCTTGTGATGTATCTTTAATATACTGCTCTAACTGTTCGATAAATGTATCCCACATATTTTGCAATATTGGACGATCTTTCGATCTAATATTGGATAACTGTAGATATTTACCTATCGGATATTCTAGGCTCATCGAATTATAATGGCTATAATGATAACCCCAGTGATTACGGCGAATACTCACTGTTGCATCTAAAGTGTTATCAACAGTATATTCCACTAGAAATTGAAAGCGACGTTGTTCTTTATCACTTACTGACGTATTCATTTTATTGAATAAACGCACTAAATCATCAAGTGCTAAATCACCATAAAACGCCATCCCATCACCTTGGCAATGGGAAAGCGAATATTCGATTTTTAATCCACTAGGGAAACCAGCTTCAACTAATTTGTTGTCAAAATAATCTTGTAGAATGGTCATAATCTGTTTCTCCAAAAGTTAAAAATGGGAACAGACTATACCCATGGGGATAGCTGCCCCCACTGGGTTAAGTTGGTATTTCGGATAGCCCGAAATTAATGTCGAACAATCAACATATTTTCATCTTTAGGATTGGCAAATACGGTCATAAAGGTGAAATACGTGTCGGTACAACAGAATAGAAATCGAACGGATTTTTCATTGTTTTTACGATTTTCCCAAGCCTTAATTGCAATCTCTTGTAGAGACTTGATTTGACCTGTAGATAATTGAAAACATTGAGTGCCATGGACAATTCCTGAAAGTGTTGCTCGATGAATAGAGACTCTGTAAGACATAACATCTTCTCCATAAAATTAAGGGAAATGCGAGTCTCCCGATAAGGATACTTGATTTCCCTATCGGAATGTTAAATTAAAATCAGAAATAAATCATTGCAGCTACACCGCATACTACGCCGATGAGTAATGTCATAAATGATATGAACGCATAGCGATATTGTAAACGTTTCAACTGTGAATGATATTGGGCTGAAATATATTCAACTTGTTCTTGTAGCCATTGCTCCTGTGCAAGTCTCTCCATTTCAGCTTCTGCTTCGACTTGATGGTGAATACCCTTTGTAACCGCTTGATACTGTTGGTTAATTTTACCTTTGAATACGAGAAAAAACCGACCTAGCTTTTCGCCTAAGCGAAATGAAACAGATTTAGGGGTTGATTGAGTGGAATAAATATCCGCGAAAGGATCTTGTAGATCCATATTTTGAGTTGACTGACTCATAGTTCATTCTCCTTGAGTTTAAATAAAAAATTCCGCTGGAGAACAATATTCCCAAAGGAATAAGTTTTCCTTTGGAAAAGTCTGGTTAAGGTGGCACGCCATCAATATTGTAAACAACATGATGAGTCCCTTTCTGCGTGCTAGGGTACATTTTGGCAGTGAGTTCAACCACCTTAGTCAGGCTGGTTTGTTGCTTTTCAAGAACTCAGCAACTCTTAAGAGCAGTTTACACTGCGACTTAATATTTTTTATTGTATGAAGTGCGGTCAAAACATCAAGTAAAAATTGCAGAAAAACTGATAAATGAGAATACAGAGTTTTTTCTGTTATCTCTTGGGTATCCTGTTAATCTGACAGTATGAATTATTCTGTTTAAAAGGTGGGTGAAATGTATTTCAAACGCACATTATATCCGCTTGCTTTACTGTTGTTGTACCAACAAAGTGCGGTGGCTTCGGAACTTAATCCAATCATTACTGTTTATACTACGTCTAATTACGCTATTTCTCATCAAGAAATGGTCACAAATATCTATTTTCTTGACCAAGTGGAACGCATTGAAGATGAAATAAGCCGTGATTTCAATACTAATCCGATGATTGCTGAACAACAAGCTCGAGACTTATTTAACTCTCCGCAGTGGAAAATGCAAGAAAAGCAATTATTAAGTGCTTATCAGGGGATTATTAGTAGTTGGCAGCATGGTATTAAAAAAGTACCAGCAATATTGTTTGAGTATGAGAATGTGCCTGCTACGGTTGTTTATGGCGAAACCAATGTGTTATCTGCTAAACAACATTGGTTAGCATGGTTTGATCAACAACGTCAGTAATTCAAATAAGGGATAGTTTATGCGACACAAAATTAACCGTTTTATTTCCCGATGTTTAACGATGACAACGGCAACATTGATGTTGCCTTATACACCAACAGTAGTTGCTTCAAGTATTAATACAGCAAACATCATGGCATCGAGTGCATCAACACAATGCTTAGAATATCGTGTGGTTGGTACTTGTTTTTGGCTATTTTGTACATATTGGGGCTGTAAAGTACGTACTTCTGTCAAAGTTCGTCATTTTATTCCTGAATTGGTGGTTTCTGTTTATAACCATGAAGGACAAAATCCTTGGACAGAAATGAGTATGGTTAGTCAAGGCGTTAATGCGGGGGCACATCAATCACCAGAACGACAATATACCCAACTTAATTTCAAGAATGCCGATGCAATCGGACATCCGCAAGGGGCAATTTCTCAACTGCTAAATGGTACAGGTTATTACTGTAAAAGCCAAACTACGCCTTTTGTACCTTATTTTCTCAGTAGTCTTGATTATTTTGCTTGGCGACAAGGGCTACCAGAAACATTTTATCCAGAAGCATTTACATTTGGATTAAGAGAAATCAAATCTAATGGTGATGTATGGGGAAATATTTATCCACGTTCTGGATCGCTTACCCAAGTTCATGATTATAAAGCCTCTGCTGTCATTGCACATCGTGTTGCTGATATCGTCAGTCGAACTGGTCAGGTGCATATTTACCAATCGGTAGCTAAGAGTGGCGGGCAAGGAAATTGGTATCCAAAACCTGTTAAAGAGGGTAATTCCAACAATCATAAATGGCAGATGCTATCCCCTAAAATGTCACAGTCTTGTGCCATATTTCCCAACGGTGGGGCGACCGATATTTATTCGTCTCAACTTTCCCAGCAAGGTAATTATGCTTGGGCATTATGGCGACCGTATTCCTGTTGTAAACGACGGGGACAAACATTTTTATACAGTATTGATTGGTATCAACCGAACGATTAAATGAGGTAATATATGTGTTATTTTAGAAAAAATCCGCTGACTGTTATGTTGTTTTCAACTTTATTTGTTGCTAATTTACCTGTGTTAGCCAGCTCCAATAATGCTTTAATGGATAAATTAGAATTCAGTAAAGCTGACTCAATTATTTCTGATAAAGTTTTTTATTCCATTGGGGGAGGTGCTGGTTACATGGCACCTCCGTCACGCGGTCGAACAAATGTCGTTGATATAGGGATTGGTTGGAAAGCTAATCTAATGTGCGGTAACTTTGATGTTAAAACGACCGTCAAGAATCAGCTGAACGGTATTACTGAGGGATTTAAAGATTTGATGGGCAATGTGATTGAATCTGCAACTGGTGCGGTGGCTAGTCTGCCAGCGATGGTGATACAGCGAGCCAATCCTCAGCTTTATGACATACTCACCAATGGTGTTTATCAAGGAAAACTTGATTTCAACCGTCTGAGAACGAGCTGTGAAGAAATGTCTAAACACCTTGCTGATTATACATTGGGGGGGAGTTGGAATCAGGCAGCAAATTTAGAAAGTTATAAAGATATTACTGCCTCAGAGCCTGATGCCAACAAAGCACAAAAGAAACTAGAAGAAGATAATGGTGAAAAAGGCAGCATGTGGGTCGGTGGTCAAAAGAAAGGGGGGAAAGGACAAGAGCCAATTAAAATTGTCGAAGATGTTGCAAAAGCTGGATATAACCAACTTAATCATCGCTCTGCTACAGATAAAAGTTCAATTTCCAGTAAAAATTGTGCTGGATTATTATGCCAAACGTGGGAGACTCCACAGGAAGCTGCTGACTGGTTAACCAAAGTGGTTGGCGAAAAAGCAATTTCTACTTGTAAAACAGAGTGCGGAACCAAAACGGGTGCAAGTCCAGGTACTGGTTTAGCACCAGAAATTGAAGAAGAACATATTCGAGCTGTGACACAACTACAAAAAATTTTGGATACGGATACACCAACTGTCGAAATGTTGGCTGAACTTAGTTCAAATACAATCCCAGTAACACGAGGGCTGATTGACAGTATGCGTGATGACCCAGATGTGGAAATATTAGCACAACGTTTAGCTGCCGAAATTGCAGTATCTAAAACCATGAATAAAATGTTGCTTGCTCGTCGTGCGATACTTGCTGGTATGCGTGAACCGTATGTAGCAAATAATACCCAAGCCCAGACTGAACTAGAGAAATTACTGACTATTATCGATCGTGAGATTTCCCAAGTAAGATTGGAGATGGATATGCAAAAAGCGATAATGAGTAATACAGCAAATGTAATTTTCCAAAACAAACAAAATCGTGAAATAAATAGTGGAGCACAAGGTAATCCAGAGGATAACCAAGATAAACGTATCTATGATCTACAAAACGGTACTCCGTCACAAAAAGAAGTGGAAGAATCGCGTGATATTAATATTCCCACTAAAAAGATTGATTTGGATATTCCGTCCGCATCAAATGTAACGCCTTATATTCCATTTGTTTCAGGAAATAGCAATGGTAGTTCATCATCATCCTATTCGCCTCTCACTACAATGAATGGCTCCGCATTGGAACAAACTGCGGGATTGCTAAGAAATTTTGAAGGATTTCGTTCAAATGCGTATTGGGATGTAAATGCGTATCGTACTGGATACGGTTCTGATACAATAACTAAAGCAGACGGTACGGTAGTGAAAGTAACGAAAGATACGGTGGTTACTCGAGAAGATGCCGAGCGCGATTTACAACGTCGAGCACAAATCTTTGCCAATACTGCAAGACGACAGGTATCAACATCAACGTGGAACTCACTATCACCGAATGTCCAAGCTGCACTTACATCTTATGCCTATAATTATGGCTCTTTAACAAGTGATGTCGTAGATGCGGCTAGGCAATCTGCAAGTTCAGGCAATATGACCGCATTAGCTAATGCCGTGAGAAATCGCCAAACTAATAACGGTGGTGTCAATGCACGTCGTCGCAATCAGGAAGCTGATTATATTTTAGGTACAACATCATAAGGACTATTATTATGCGTAAAATTACTATGCTTGCGTTAACCGCACTTTGTACAACATCTGTATTTTCAGCTGAGAATAATACTATTTTTGCTTGTACAGCAGACAATGGTACACCTATTGAAGTGCAGAAAATCGGTAACGACTATCAATTTAAATATGGTAAGACCGTATTTAAAAATGCGATTAAAGAAGTAATTCGTCATCCGAATTCTTATATTGCAACAGGTTCTGGGTTTATTACTCATTCCTTAGAGCTGAAAAATAAAGGTTATTCATATACTATCCAATTTGTCCAACCTCGTAATGCACCTAGTATGATTGATGATCCAAACCTCTATATTGAGAAAGGTGATAATACACAAGAGATAAAATGTGATACACATAAATCGGTTTCCCAAAACTTTGATCTCAAGGCGATGAGACCTGGACCATAACACGAATACTTAAAATTTCATCTTGAAGCGGGCAAAAAAACTTACCATTGGTTGCCCGTTTTTATTTTTGTATTATTTTTATTGCATGAAAAAATATTATGTGCTATCTTGCTATCAAGCTATGAAAGTAGCATAATTGCAGTAGAGCAAGGAGATAATGATGCAGAGATCGTATTCAACAGATATTCGTCAGCTAAATGTAAGGCTGGATGAAAATATTTTTTTCTATCTAAAAGAAACAGCAACGAAGAATCGCAAATCGGTACAAGAATTTGTAAAACAACTTATTCTGGATAATTTTGCTAAACAGCACGGTATTGAGGATGCAACGGAAGAAGAAATCGCAATCATTGAAGAATCAAGATTATATATGCAATCTCGTCCACATTTACGTCAATCTTTTTCAAGAAAAGAATTAAGCGAGATGGCTACGAAAGTCAAAAATGGAAGTTCGTTATCTGATTTATTAGGATATAAGGAAAATGACTAAATTTAATGAAAATAACATTATTTTTGCGAATAATTTCCTTGAATTTGTGTACTTTAATATTTTGAGTGAATTAAGCAGAGATATTTTTTTTGACAAAATAAATAATATTCCGTATGTTAACAATATACAGACTAACATACAAAAAGTCTTTATTAAAAGGCATCCACAACAGGTGATTGTATTTGTTCGTTTCAATGAGGTAAATTGTTTAATAGAAGCCTTTAAGTTTGGGTTAACAGATATACTTACGGGTAAACGTTCGCATGTGAAAACGGTTGAGAAAATTTTGTTGGAGAAATCATCAGAAGAGATGGAATATTTGTACTAACAGACTAGATCAATAGGAGATAAAAGATGAGCGAAAATATTGGTTATCGACTTGGTTCTATAGTTAAAAAATACAAAAATTGGAAACATCCGACCATGCTAAAATGGGGGTATTTTGTATTTTTGGCGATGGTAGCTGTCATTATGTTCCTTGATTTTTTTATGTATTTATTATTCTTTGTATTTTGTTTTATTGCGTTAGTTTTGTATTCTAATTTAACTCAGCAACCCACTTCGGTAGAGCAAGAACATGACGAAGCAGGTAATTTGGGTATAAGTGGAATATATCAAGAGGAAATGTTCGGAAAATATAGAACAGGAAGAGATGGTTATGGGTATTATACTGCAAGTGGTTGGTTTTGCGGTGAAAGTGAAGACTTGTTTGGTGATGATGATTAGGTAATCCTAATAAAGGTATTGACTGGCGAGATAAAAATAGCGATAAAACAAAGATATGTTTTATCGCTATTTTTATTTCTGGGGAAACGTGATTATTTGATTCCTTTTGTAATTGTTCCACCGGCACTTCCCCCTGCTCCTTGAGCTGACTCAGTACCACGAGTAAATCCTTGTGCTAGATCTCCTACTTTTATTCCAGCCCAAGACATAGCAGCCATCCATATAGTTGGTAAGACAAGAAACAAACTGCCCATCACAAAACTGACAATAAAGTCATCTTGAGTATTTTCTAAGAAATACATATTAATACGGTTATGCGTGTTTGAATCATACAGTACACCTAATAACCAAGAATCTAACCATCTTGCTAATTCCCACCAAAAAGTGGTCGTCACAAGTGCAAAATTAACGAAAATCAGTGTAATCAATGTACGTAAAGAGAACCCACTGAATACTATTACAACGGGTGTAATAATGATAACCGCCATTATCATAAAGGCTTGTACCATCGGTAAAGCTTGTCGCATAGCATCGAGTCCAGGGTGTATGCCAATACTGCCAATCAGTGAGCCAGCAGATGAAAGCAGTCTGATCATAGCATTAAATATATTTGGATCTAAATTACCGCCGTAGCCTGGATAAACTTTACCATTAGAGAATTTGAGATTTTCGGTACTAACTAATGTGCGTAATAAGGCTTCTTCGCCATTTTCTTTGGAGCGGAAAAATGCGATCACCTGTTCAGATAAATTTGGTTGTACGTCTGCCAATAAACGCGTTTTTAGTCCTACGCTATTGTTTGCCCACCAATCATCGCAACGTGGATAACCACCGCCAGCATTGGCTTTTAAGCCTTGGTCACGCTGTGCATCGTAAGGAAACAGCCGATTAGGTTGCATGGCTCGATATTTTGGGTAGAGTTGCGAATTCGATAGCAAAATACGACCACCTAACCAACTGATATCCCGAATTTGAGCGGGGGTAAGGGTTAGTTGACTTTCTTTAATACGCAGGCGAGCTGGTATATAGCATTGCTGAACAAATTGTGTTACTTCGGTCAATAAAGCTGGATTATTGATTCTTTGATGTTGTACTTCAAAACGCACTTGACGTAAATCTGGTTGACAAGGGATAGTGTTGACAAAGGCATGTGTTACGCCCTTATTTATTTGGTGCATAATTCCCCATAACATCGGCACCCGAGCAGTTTGACCACTTAATTGTGATGTCATGCTGCTATAACCACTGTCTAAGGGAGAGAGTGGTGTTTTATAGCCACAGGTTTTTGACCGTTCTACGTTATATTCAAGATTGGATAATGAAATCGATATAATAGGGGCAAGTGCTAAGACGACTACTAATATTGCTGGGAAAAAACGTACACCTAACCAGGTTATTAGTAAATCACCTTTATTACCTTCATCTTCCCCTTGTTTTTTTACTTCAATAAAAGTTTGGATTAAAACTACAATTAATGGCACTAAAAATAAGCCAGTTTGCATAATTACGCCGAAAATGCCGTTGTTGATCACCCAACCTAATAGTGTTAGAAAATATTCAAGGTAACTATCAACCATAAATCGCATAATGTTTTATCCTCGTCAGTTGATGATATAAAGAATATTGAGTATTTCACAGCACACTATACCCAACACTAAAAAACCGATTGTTTTCCCCGATATGGCTTGATGCCGATAAATACCACAGACTAATCCACTGATAATAGCATAGAGCATACAACGCACGCCCAGCCAAAACAGTTTTGTGTGCTGAAACCATTGCTGTATATTTATATTTGGAAAAAAAGTGATGGCGACATAGCCAAAAAAGAGCGTTATCAATACCACTAAAATTAATATACCGACGAATCGAAGAATGTTTTTTAACCACTTCGCCTTAAGGGTTGATTTTACTTGCTCCATCGTTGTTTTCTCCTATATTAACCACAGCACTATCCACATCATCTGTGGATAAATGTATTCGCGTATGTGCAAGGTTTAATTCTTGTGCTAATAACTCAATAAACCAATAGGCATCAATATGATCAGCAATATCAATTTGCCAACGTACAGGCCAAGGTTCACCATTTGCTAATAAGGTTAATTTAAAACGCCCTGCAATACTTAACAGCAAATATACTTTATCAGTATCACCAATTAGCTGTATTGACCACATACCTTGTTGCAAAATACGATGTGGATATACAATTAATTCTTTGCCTTGCCCGATTTTCTCCTTAATTATTTGGCAAAACCCGAGTAAATCCGACCGCACTTTATCAGAGACAAAAGATAAGGATTGTGTTCGTGGTCCAGCATTAAATAAACGATGATGTTCAATAATGATTTGTTTTTCTTGACTTTCCATTAGCTAATCCCCCGGCTCTTATCAATACGTTTAGCCACTATTAAAGCTGCATCAAGTTCACTGCAATGATGCTCCATCATTAATTGGCGACGCTCCGCTTTTTCATGTTTTTCCGTCATGCCCAGAGCTAAAAACAGACTTGGTGGTACAACCCGAAATAATGCTTCCATATTGGTTGCCAATATTACGCCTTCCGTATATTTTTTATCGGCTTTTTTCGCGGATAGCAACATCACTTTTTGGGCATCCGTTAATCGTTTGAAACGATTAACTTCTTCTACTTCATCATTGGACAGATTGAGTAATTCCCACCATTCCAGCATACTGAGCAACTTACTGGATTCATTTGGAAAGTCATCCATATTTTGAGTAGCTAGCCATAACCAAATTCCTAGCTTACGCCACATTTTTGACCCTTTAGTTAGAAATTTCGCCAATAACGGATTTACGGTAATAATGTGAGATTCATCTGTCACATTTACGATAGGTCTAAAGCTATGCTGATATATCTCCCCTAGGCTATTAATATGATTAATCAGGGAGATATATGCAATGGCTAATTCCGCTTCATAGCCGTCACGAGCAAACATAGCTAAATCAACTAGGGTAATATCGGCATCTGGCCAAATTTCTCCGCTACGATTGAAAAAACGACCGTTTACTCCAGTACAGAATATCTCCATTGCTTCCGCCATTTCTGCTATACGTGGACGGCGTTCTTCTCGGACATCACTACTGCGACTCAATGTATTTAGAGCTTGTTGAACATCTCCTGTCAGCGTTTGGCGATTTTCATCACAGCTTTTTTGAGCTGCCATTAAAATAGCACGGCGGATCATAGCACGGTCTGCACGACTCATTTTTTCATCTTCCTTGGTTTCGCCACCAGTGATCATTAACCGTGCAGTCAACTCCATTTCAGAAAGCAAGTCGCGTTGTGCATCTTCTTCATCATCGTCATCATCGAGATCGTCAGGTACATCATCTACGTCCACATCCATATCAAGTAAACGTTGTGCATCAGCAAATAGTGGCAATACAATATCACTGCTCGGTGACAATGAAATACGGTTTACTGTTAATCCGTAACGTTCGGCATAATCGGCAAATAAACCAAATGAATTACCAGCTTCTACAATAAATAAACGTGGTCGATGGATTGCCATAACTTGAGCCATCTGTGCATTCAATGTTGCTGATTTCCCTGAACCAGTTGGACCCAGTAATAATTTGTGTCCGTTCTTCGAGCGATCTTTCGGATTTAATGGGTCAAAATCAAAGGGGGAGCCCCCTCGGTTAAAATAAGTAATACCAGGATGTCCTGTACCAGTTTCACGCCCGAATACGGGGAGAAGACTGGCGACATGTTGTACAAAGAAATATTTAGTGTAGTAACGGCTTTTTATATCCTGTTGTGGATTAAAATTCATCGGTAGCCAACGTAGATAGCTGTTAAGTGGAGCTATTTCAGAGCCTTCTTTTACTGGTACTAAATTATTACTAAGTAAGATGGTACGTAAATCACGGCTACGGTCACGTAGTTGCTTTTCTGTTTCACCACGGAGATAAAAAGCTATAGAAGTAGGATAGAGTTTATGTTTGTCTTTTAGGAATTCTGTGACGGTATTACAGTCTTGTTTAAGATATTTGGACTCGAAATTATCCCCTACCGCACGGCTACTTAAGCGTTCTAAATGAGCTTCTAGTTTATCTTGTGGTGAAATTACGATACTAATGACCATGATACTTGATTCTGGTAATAGGTCGAATAGGGCATTGATGTTACGTCCACGGGTTATTTCCCCAGTCATATGCCCAGTACTAGGTGCTTTACGTAGATTATCGACAACTACCACTTCATGTGGTTGACCATCAAAATACCAATATTGTGATTTACTTTGTACTTGGCTATAGAACAATGTCTCACTAAAATCTTGCCAAGATAATGGTAAATTTTCGACATACGCATCGTTATCGAGTCCGAGCAGACGGTAGCATTGGTTATTAGTCAACGCCGAGAAATTAATGCTTGGATTCGGATTAAACCAACGCAATAGCCATTGGTGTATGTCATATTTGTTTTGCCGTATGGTTTGTAATCCAGCGGTGGCTAATGCACCATTAATACGATCGCAAGCATTGTTGAGCTGATCGATGGCATCAAATTCTTCTTGGTTTCCTACATAACGATAGATCACCATTCGAGTTTTTCGTATGCGACCTGACCAAGCTGTATTGGTTACTCGGTCATCAATAAATAAGCCTGCTGGTTTACTGATATCATCAAGATGTTTTTCCATGATATTGAGCCAATTTTCGGTAAATTGACTTCCTTGGGCAGATGGGTGGATATAATGCCGTAAATTATCCACATACGGCTTTAAATCTGTCTCATCTTGACAATAAAATTGTATGACATAGGGATTGTTATCTAATTCGTCAAAACTGTCCTGTATCGCATCTTTAACCAACGTACGAATACGATTGAGATAATCATTACTCCGACCTTCTGTTCCAATCGGCTTAATATCAAATACTGCTCCAACACTTCGACCGTCATCAAGTAACATGACTTGCTCGTCGTCTAAATATTCCGACCAAGGTAAGTGGTCGATAAAAGACGGCTCTTTACCATATAAAGTAGAGTAGTGCTGTCTTTGTGTCAATTTTCCACTGCGTGTATAACTAATAGGACGTTCTGTCTCCTTTGGAGAGGTATTTTTTGTTTCAAGTGCGGTTAATTTTTCCGTATTTTTATCTGTAGTAGCATTATTGTGTGTTAAGTCTGTAAACAAATTTTTAAATTCTGAGAGCGTCATTATAACCCCCTAGTACGTTCACCTGGTTGAGCGTATTGTGTACGAGCATAAAATGGTATAATAGTTGAATAGCCTGGTATTGGCATTTGCTCTGCTGATGAGCTTAAGTGCGGGTACACAAACATTATCAAGTCTGGATTAGGTAAACGAGGAAAAAGATTATTTGCTTCATTTTCAGCAGTACGGGTATAGCTTCTTTGTTCATTGGGTGATACATAATCTACAGGGTCAAGTAAACGATTATCTTGGCTACGATAAAGCTGTAACTGACTATTCTGCATGCTACTTTTTTGCCAAATATCTCGCATAGTTTCTCCGTTAGTTGATAATAAATCTTCCTGTGATGTTGAACACCCAGTTAAGGTTAAAATGACAAGAGTGTTAAGTAGGGTGATAAATTTCATTATGTTCTCCTTAATCCAAACGACCTGAACTTGATAATTGCGTATATTTCACTTTACGTTTACTGGTATCATAATTAACGGTAATTTCTTTATTGATATGAATGGCGACCTTGTGACCTGGCGGTACATAGATGGCATCAAAGGTTTGACCATAACGTTGTCTAACCCATTCAGCGGTATCTCGTAATCCTCCACCGAGTGCTTGACCAAGTATAAATTTACCTTGTTCGCCAGTTACGGCACCAATCACACTCCCATCGTTAACGACAGTGGTTGTTTGTGATTGGGATAAACCTTGTGCCGCAGCACTAGCACCAGAAAGTAAGAAGTTTGTAGTTAAATATTCCGGTGCATTGGTTTTTCGTTCTCCAGGTACACATGGAATACCACTATCATCGGAGAGCCAGCCTAGCTTACCCTTATCACTTGAGCTATTATCGCCCGATTCTTGGGCAATGGTATTGATGCGTCCATCTTGGAATACAAAGGTAAAACTAGCGATTGAGCCTCGGACACAAGATAATGTCCAATCACCAGTGGCACTGCCTGAAACAATAGCTCCTTCAATGTCTGGTAGTTCAATTCCATTCGCCATTAAATTGTCACGACTGATTAATAATTTAAACGGATAGGGATCAGAGACATTATTATTAATCGGCACACGTCCTACTAACGCAGTCATGGCAGTCGCCCCCATTAAGGTGGAATTATCTGGGATAGTGTAAAATGGCGTGCTTCGACCTTTTAATGTGTTATTAATGGTATCGCTAATGGTAGTATCTTTGCTATTGGCAGATGTCTCGGTTTTATTATTGGAAAAATCATGTGGAAAACCAAATTTAGACGTATCAGTAATGGAATCCAATAAGATATTACCATTGCCATCAAGACCGATACGGTCACTTGGTTCAATCCATTGCATACCAGATGAACTAGGCATATTACCAACATTACCGTTAATGCTGTATTCGTCCTTACTTGTATCCGTTGATTGCTCTGAAATGGCTTGATTTGAATTATTTTCGTTTGAATCAGCTAACTGATTTTTTGTACTTTCTAATTGACTGCGTAACATGTTAAATTTATCGACCAACTCTTGTGTTTCAGCACGTACGGCTTCACCAATTTGATAGTCAATTTCTTTATTTTTACTGCGAAGTCGTTCATTCTCTTTAGTTAATTGGTCATTTTGGCTGATAACTTCTTCTATTTTTTTGTTATTTGCTTTTGCGGTACCTACTAAAGTACGAATGGTATCTTGTGGGGTATCACCTTCAATGCCCATTATCCGAAGTTCTTCTGGTGTCAAATCTTTTAACGATATATTCAATACATCACGCGGTTTATTGAGTTCTTGACGTATTGATGTTTGACCACCCCATAAAAACCAAATAATCCCCCCGACCATTAAGGCAACAATAGCAATGATGACAAAAAACATTTTGTTAGCTTTCATTTTGGTCTCCTAAGGATATTGCGGTTCATGAATAACTGTTGTGACAGTAGCAGAGGGTTCAGTTGCTTGTGTCGCTGTTGGCGTGGTACTGGCTACTTTGGTCACTTTGACGGTTTTTTTTATCTTAGTTTTATTCGGTGCTGTATATTTCTGTGCTTCTGGAATAACGGCTTTATCAGCAAATCCCTCGGTAATTAAATAAAGCGTTGTGGTATCTTCATGACTGCCATAACCGCTTATCCAGCCATGTTGAAATGTCGCCGCATAGAAACGACCTTGTAATTCACGTGGATCAAGTGTGATTTTTGATGTACCGAGATTTTGCAAGCGAACGGCGGTGACCACATAGTTATCTAACTGCCAACTCATCAACGGTACGGCTTTAATTGAATAAGCGGGTAGTAATGTCGTAATTTTGCTTGGTAATCGATGAGCAACTTGTCGCACACCGACTAAGGGCTCTACGGTACGCAGTGGTGCATAAAGCATTTGTGCCGCATAGCGAGTTAATGCTGCTGGTATCGGTAAATTAGGTCTAACATCTGTCATATTGACAGGGTCATCTTGTATATTGGAAGAAGTTTGTTTTTCAACAGCATTATCATAGACAAAACGAATAGATTCTTTTGGGTTATTGATATTATTTTTAGCCATGACATCAAGTAAAATCATTTCACCTGTTTTCACATCACGTAGTTGTAAACGTGTTGTGGGAAATTCACTTAATGCTTTCAAATAGACCGCACCACCCGTTGATTGAATGCGAAGTTTACCTTGTAACTCAGGTGGATAGCCGACACGTACATTTTTATCTGCAATGACAATACGTTCAATATTCACTTGTAAATCAATGGGTAATGGGGTGCGTTCCCATTTCATCAATATATCGCCTTGTGCCATCGGTACCATAGTTAAAGCCAATAGCGGTAATAATCTTTTATATGTTTTCATTATTTTGCTCCCTCACTGGGTTCAACACCTTCTAAACGAAGGGGGGTTGAGCTATAACAGTTAAATCCAAGCCCCCAAGGATTATGTTGCATATCGACATCCATACGCACAATACTGATGGGGAAGCGAGTAAAAACACGTTTTACTGGTTCATCTTGGAAGTACTCATCGATGCTCAAATCTAAATTAACAATCCAACTGTCGCGACTTAATGTTTGCACTTTATCGTCGCTGAAGCCACGCCCGACAATTTCATATACGCCACGTGTACGATCGCGTAATTCACCGTAACGATGTCTGTCAGCATAATCTTGTTGTAAAAAACGTTGACAGCCTGGTGTTAAAAGTGGTGCAAGGCTTTCAATGTTGTGTTTATAATCTTCTTGTCCGTTTACCATCCAACGATTGAGTTGTTGGAATGTCTGATAAGCAAAAGCATACACATTGGATTTGGGAATTTCCCACCAAGGACGTTGACTGCCAGCATGTAATTCAGGTGGATTAAATATCATCAATCGATCTGGAGCGGTAAATACCACGCCGATGAGACTTAAACAAATTACCCCTAATATGCCAATAGTAAACCGCAGCGTATTGATATGACTACGTTTTTCATTAATGACCCCTTTTAATTGACTCATTTTTATTTACCCCGTTGTCTGCGTGTAGCCCAAAAGCCATCTCGATCAATAAATCGACCGCCAGATAATAAATTATCCAGTTTAAATTCAATTAAACGGTTTAGATAGGCTTCTGGTTTACCTCGTTTCATTTTAGCGACAATGCCTTTTCCGACTAAAACAGTCAAAATGCACAGTAACATCGCTAATGCTGGGATAAGCAACCAAAAGCCAGTTAAGACCCATAATAAGAGACCGATGATAAGTCCAAAGGCAAAACCAATTACCGCAGAAATACCAAATTCTGAGACAGTCATTCCACCATAAACGGTTGCTTCACGGTTAAGCCTGCTTGGCAAAAAGGTGATGTCTTCTTCAACAGCCATAATCAGTCTCCTTTTGGGGGTAACTTAGAATAAACCAACGGCGAGTTTGACCAGCCATAGACAGAAGAAAATAACCACGAAACCGATAATGAGGGCTATAATAAATGCCCCCCAACCTTTCCGACCGTTTTCAGATGTGGCTTCGTTATAAATACTAATTAAGGCTTTTACTACAACAAAAATGGCACCAGCAGCTAATAACACTGCGGCAAGAGTAACTAACGATTTAGCTACAATGGTAATAATTTCGATCGGATCTTTGGTAGTACTATCCACACCAGGAATCTTAAAGTCTGGAATTTTTGTCGCATCAGGACCATCAGCTAATGCTTGTTGCATAGTTCCCCATAGCCATAGCATGGCGGAGAAATAATATTGTGAAAGTGTTTTACAGCAAGATTTTAATTTGTTCATAATGGAACCTCTTTATTATTTATAGAAGAAAAATAGAATGAGACAGACAATTAAGCCTGCTCCCTTGAGAATGAAAAATAAAAATGAAAGTAAACTTCCATCCCATTTAGCAAAACCTTTGAAACCACTATTTATAGCCCAAGCATAAGCTAGTAAAAGCCCCGCGATAAAAATGGACGACAAGACAATTTTCAAGCTAGTTGGATTCATGCCACTGGCAATTTCAAATACTTCAATTGGATTTGTTCCTGACATCAACGACTCCTTACTTTTTAAGCGTTGTATGCAGTTTGCTATAATCCTCGTTTAACGTCCGAATTGCTTTCGGATCACGTGGAATGGCTCGACTTGGATTGATATACTGATTGATACCTGCTTTAATCGTATTAATATCGCGTTCAGCGGCAGCGTAATCGAAATATTCACGCGTTTTGGGTGAAGTGCTGACTTCACGTAATGCACGTTTGAGAGAGAGTTTGGCCGCATCTAATTGTTTCATTGCTGTGGTCAGTTGTTCTTGTTCATTGGCAAATGTCGAAAGTGAAAAAGCCAGAGCAGATAATGTAATAACAATAAGTTTGCCAAAGTGTTGTTGCGGGTTCATCCGTTCTCCTTAAATCTGTCTAAATCTAAGATAGTGAAAGAGTGCCAAAAAATAGATTAAAAGGTAATGGAAAATTCACTCTTGCAAGAAAAGAGTTTTTCAGCGTTTTTTTGGGGGGAGTGATTTGATAAAAAAACGGCAGTAATCATTCAATTAATGCCGAAAGTGAGTTGAATAACACAAAGTGTTATTTTATTGTTATTATAAGTATTTTTTGAAGCTAGCAGCGGTAATACAGATAGATAAACCGAATAAGGCTGCTGCGGGTGCAATCACTAATATTGGATAAATTGATACAGGGATCGAGAGATAAAAAATCCATGCACCAATCATAATCGGCATGATCCAACGACGAGCTTTATGGTAAATAAAACTAGACTCACGTCCCGCACCGAATTTTCGCAAATCTCGTAACATTAATCCCTCTGCCAGACCTGAAAGTGCGGTTAAGAAAAAAAGCGGACTGGTAAATACAATAATAAACAAGCGAATAATAAATATGATAATCACATAAATAATAGATTCAATATAAGCTCGGGTATTATGATAGAGCCAGTATTCCCATTTTCCCATTGTTTGTGGATTAGAAAGCCATTGGCTTAGTCCAGTAAAATCAAATAGCCAATAGTGTACAAATTGAATAACCGATTGTGCTAATTCTATAGGGGTATGCTGAAAAATTGGCAAGGTTAGATTTTCTGAAAGCCATAACATTTCGGAAATCATCATTTGTTGGCTATGACGATAGCCCTCATCATTCCAGACAAAGGCAATACCGAGCCATTCGAGAACTAGGCTAAAAAACAATGAAATCACCAATGTGGTAAAAAACGCAGAAATGCGGTGGATAGGGCGTTTTTTATCTTTTGCTGTTAATGGTTGTGATGTACTCATTTAATGAACCTTATCTCTTGACATAAGTTTACATTGGACCAATACATAGCTATCATCTAACGCATCAAATCGAATAATAAAGGCAAAAAATGGATGATTATCCATAGATGTTGGTAGCTCAACAGCCTGAGTAGTCCAAAGACTAATATGTTTATTGGCATACTTTTGAGCAAATTCCTGTAAACTGTATCGTTGTGTAAACCAATCGATAAAATATTCGTGACACAAATCAAGCAGTTCAATTTGATTTGGTAAACCGCAAGATGCTAAAAATTCACCCTCAAAATCAATTTGGATAGTCGGTAAATCTAAAATATTGACATCATTTTCGCTAATCATTCTGTTCTATCCTCCTTATTGTTTCCTATTCTTCATCCATTGTTTCTACATCAATATCTGCTTCAATATCATCATCAATGATTGGCATATCAATTTCACTTAATACAGCTCTTTCGTAATCTCTATCCGTTGATGTTGTTACTATATTACTCATCATGGATTCAAAGGCTTTAGCTGTATCAAGTGAGGGTGCATATTCAGTAAATGCAGATTCCCACCAATTGGTGACAGCATGGTAATTTTTACGCATATACGATGCTAATTCTTGCAAAGATTGAGGCATTACATCATCTTTATCAACAGCTGGGAGAGGCATTCTTATTTTCCACAATTTACTGCCATCTAACAAGGCAAAGGCTTGTCCTTTCGGAAGATTCATGATATTTGCTTCAGAAACCATTTGTACATCTTTAGATAATACACGATCACCAGTATTAGACGTAAAGACTTTGTCATCATCTGGATTACTGGAATCCGTTGATCCTGAATTTACTACACTTTGCAAGATAGTAACACTAAATAGTTGATTTGTCAGTAATTGTGCTGTAGCTGGTTCTTTAACCCGTAACATGATAAGCGTATTAAAGTTACCGATAGTTTGACCTGCTTTGGCACGATTGCCAAGACGTGCTTCAATATCTGATAATGTTTGGGTGTATGCTGTTACTTGAACGCCAGCACCCCCACCTTTGTTGATTAGTGGAATAAATTCATCGCCCATCAGTTCGTTAAATTCATCGCAATGTAAATTAATTTTAATTTGGTACGGTTTATCCCGAAATGCAGTTGGTAATCCTTCATCTGCCCCAAATTTATAAATATGACCAGCCATTGAAACTAAATCAGCAAACATGGAATTACCAACAGCAGATGCTACTGTGGCATCGGATAATGCGTCTAATCCTACATAAACAATGCCCCGTTTACGAATAATCGCCTCCCAGTCAAAAATAGGGCGTTCATCTTGTACATCAGAATAATCTGGCGATAGTAACTCTGAAATTTTCCCTGTGGTTAATTTCTCCAAGAGCGGTAGAAGGGACGCTACAATTTTATCAAAATAGGTCTTATCATAACGTACCGCACTGGCTAAACCCTCAAGAATGGGGTCGAAGACTTTATTTTCTAAAATATATTGATTGATCACCGCAATCAATGGACGTTCTTTCATACTGAAAGAGAGAGTTTTAACATCCGTGTTAGCTGCAATTTCAACTAAATTGCTCCATAAATTGCGGTCTTGTTTATCAAAATATGTTTTTGCGTAATCTAGGAATAAAGAATCAATATTTTGGACATAACGGGAAATGAGCAAATAATCTGGGCGACGACCTAGTTCAACCAATGCACGTGCCACAATATTAACGAAACGCCAAGCGAATTCCTTAAATGCGGCTGAGTTACCGGCACCGCTTAATTGCCCAGAAATACGCCCAGCAACTTCTGATACTCGTCCGAAACGTCCTACCGCATTATATCGAGCGGAAATTTCAGGATAACCTAGGTGGAAAATATAAAATTCATTTTCTCGACCAGCTCGCTTAGCTTCAGCATACATGCGTTTGAGCATGTCAGCATCGCCCTTAGGATCGAAAAACACAACTACTTCGCGTTCATTCTGCGTTTGACCGCGGTGGATATCTTGTGTCACTAAAAGCTCAGCCAGTCGCGTTTTGCCTACTCGGGTTGTACCAAACACAACAGTATGACCAACACGAGCACTGATATTTTGTACGACATCCACTTCATTGGGTTCAATACCATGGATAGCAGGGATCCCTTCAACGGGGGGTAATGGTTTTATTGGGTTCCAGAAAGATTGACTAGCCGTAAATCGGGTTAAACAGTTGTCATGTTTTATTTCTAACTGGCGAGCGAACTTAAATAACCAAGAGGGTTCAAGATAGACACTTCCTCGTGTAGTAAAACAATCATGTAATCGTTGGGTATGTTTGGGTTGCCACTGAAAACCTTTTCCTAAGAATAAGAATTTTTTACTGACGGGGATTTGTTTACTGGTCATGGAATAATGTGATAACTGTTTAAGGTTTCGATGATATTGCACAATTTTCCAACCCTGCCAAAAACGACGTGTACCAAGTCCAGCAAAAATAGTACCGAGTCCATAACCAATACTTGGATGGAGAGCTAATGACCAAGGGGCGGCGATACAGATAAATGCACAACCATAATGTACAATCGCTGGATAGAATTCTACTGGAGGACGTAATAAAGCTTCAATTAAGTGTCTATCACTCATGATTTAAATTCCAATGTTATTGCAGTAACCCGGTTGCTGTCATCAATACGGGATAATGAGATAGGTGGATTCGCTCAGCAAGATCATCCGCTGACGCAGGTAATAATGTTAAATCGGGCACAATTGCTCTAAGTTGATTCAATTCATCAAGGGTTTTGACATTGACAACTAATCCTGTGGCATTTAAATTTACCAGTTTAATGGCATTGTGCGTAAGCCATTGTGCGGAGATAGGGTCAGCCCCCACTAAGAAAATAGGTTGCATTCCCATTAATTTCAATGCTCTTGGTTGTACGATACCTGGAGAGAGTAAGTGGGATACAACAGGGAGCATATCTGCTTCAGTGATTTGTGCTGGTAAGGCATTAGGGTGGGGTACGGCATTTTCATCATGCTCAGGTTGGATCCCTTCGTAAAAATGTATTGCACTTTCACCACCGAGATCTGCAATAACGGTTAATTCTGCGTGACTTGTTGCACAGATCGTCGATAGTAACATCAGGAGTAAAATTATTTTTTTTCCAGATAGTTTGGATATTCTATTCGCATGTTGATTATTGATTGTTTCCCATTTAGTCATATATTCCAAATTCCTATAAATCATTATTGTGGGTTGATCCAAACCAAATCATCTAATCCGTCATTTCTAAATTTGTGTTGAACCATTTGTGGTTGTACCCAAATGACATCCTTATCATTCGGTTCAACCCAATTTAAGTTTTTAGTTAATTGCAATGTGGAATTTTTTATCAAAAAGTTTGCTTCTGCTTTGTGTTGTTCGTAACGTCCCTTTTGATAAGTTAAAAAGGCTGAAACACTCATTCCACGTTTCATACCATTACGTCGCATATTCTTGATATCTTCAGCAGTGGATTTACCTTGCAACGCTCGATGAAAACTGTCTAATCCAATATTATGCGCCATATATAAATTAGCATCACTGACAGTAATTCCACGTTCTCGGAATTGTTTAATGTGCCAACGAGCTAACAATCCAGTGGCAAGGGTATTGATATATTTATTGCGACGCGGATCAAATTGAGTGCCTTTGGTTCGAGCTGTAATAGGGTGCATTCCAATGGCTTGTCCTTCTGGTTTAGCTGCTAGCCAGTTCCAAGTTCCGATAGTGAATTGACCGACACCAGTAGCACCAGTAGGCGAAATATTACCAGCCCAGCCGTCTTCCATTTTAATTAAACCGCGTAACATTTTTTCACTAACATGATAATGTTGAGCAGCATGTTGGATATAACTGTCAATTTCTGTTCCAAAACCATAGAAAGTGTGACTATCTGTTACATCACTTTTTGCTTCAACAGCCTGTACAAACAAGCCAAGAAAAATCAATGTACATAACAATGTATTTTTTAATAAGAGAGTAATTTCCATTGACCATCTCCCTGTACTTGAAATGCCACTGGCATTTTGCCGTTGGCATTCATAAACCAATGACCAGAATCGTGGTTAAGTGTAATTTGACGAGATCTGACTTTGGCTGGATCAATACGGTGTTTGGCTGCCCAGACCCGAATAGCATCATCATTACCTTGACTACCGACAATATAGATATCGACTGGTGTTTTATTATTGGCGTAACTGAGGATACGGCTAATATCAATCTCACATTTTTCACAATTATCTAGCCGAGTAAAATAGTAAATACGCCCCATAGCTTGTGAAATATGTGGCTCCACTTGAAATGGTAATTGATCTGGATATAACCGTTGAGCAGCCTCGTAATAGGCACGTTCAAAGGCAAGTTCTTTATCTACTCGCTCATGTTCTTTTTTCGCCAATAATTCTGCGTAATGGCGACGTTCAGCATCTGTTTTGGCTTCAACTCCAAGGGTAGTTATTGGGTCAAGATTGGGAGACCAGAAACTACGTTCATGTTGCTTTATTTCTAAATAACGTTGCCATTCAGTTTCTGTTAATCCCCAACGCTGTGCTTGCTCGCGAATATTTTGTTGGTTAGGTTGATTTAAATTGAGTGATCGGGTAGCTAAAGTCAGCCAATTAACTGATGGTGTATTTGTTGTTTGAGCATTAGTTGGTTGTTCTTCTGATAATACCGTTTGACAAAACATAATACCAACAATGGCTAATACCAAGTAAAAAAGACGATGACTCATAATTATTCCTCAATGATTTCAGTTGTTGTTGTAATAACTTCAACGGCTTTATTCTCTGGCTTATCGGAAACGACAGCTCGCGGTTTAAAACATACTGTACGTTGAATATCATTTAGGGTTAATTTATAAGCTGGACCAGCCAACATTTGTAAGGCTTCACGCAATTTCATCGGTCCAAATTGATAATGAACTTGTGGTAATGAACGAGAAAATAAAGTTTGAACTTCAGCTGGTGTGGTTTGAGCATAACCAGTACACAAGGTTAAGCCAGTGTTTTTTAACGTAGTATTTAAGCCTTGTTCTACAGTGGCATTAAATATTTTTTTATTGCGTTGTGGTACTTTCACAGTTACAAGCTGATCGAGTAGATAACGCTGTCCCATTTCAGGAGATGTACTTACTAGAGTATAACGACCGTAACGCACAATTTCAGGTCGATCTTGGAACGGTTCTTGATATAAGTCTTGCGAGATAGTACGAGCATCGGGATTTGCTCGAACAATGGGAACTGGTAATGGTTCAGGTGTTTCTGGAAGTGGAAAAACTTCCGAAGATGTTGAATGAGTTTTAACATTGGTACATGCGGTAAGGAATAATACGGAAAATGCGATGGCAATAACTGATTTTTTCATAATAAATGTCTCCAAATACCTATCTGAATAGGGTTACTATGGAGAAATAGCAGGGAAATTTGAATAATTTATTGTTTTAGATTTTGAGATAGATTTTTAGGCGAAATGATAATTTCCCATTAAAAAAGTCTGTCTCTATAGTAAAGACAGACTTTTTGAGTATAAAGGTGTATTCGTATTAATATTCATAAGACATTAATACGGTGGTACAACTGCGGTCAGATTCAGTGATGATATAAATTTTTTCATCATCAATCTGATAGCGTGCCAAGATACGGTTGCCATTTTCAATAGCTTGATCGTTAAGTGATTTCTCCTCATCGCATAAATCGCCCCAATCTCTAGATCCATAACGGATAAGTAAATCGACAATTTTTTCGTAAGCAAAAAGTTCCATAATTGTTGGTGTAACAAGCAATCTACCAACAGGAAAAGTAAAAACTGGCATGGTATTCTCCTAAATAGAAAATTAAGGGAAACACGACCCCAAAGGGAAATGCTTCCCTATAGGTAGATTAATGTAGAACATCCCAAAGCAAACTTGCCAATTTCACCTGTTTTTCAAGGTTATTGACAGCTTTTTGGGCATAAGTCAATGAGTAGCTATGTTCTCTTTTCTCAGGGTGTTTTTTCAAATCCTGATGTTTTGCTTTAGCTTTCGCTAGTTCAAATCTAAAGAACTCAAGGCTTTCTGGCATAGATAAATCAATTTTATCTGCCATATTTTCCCAGTAAGCTATTTTACTCTCATAACTTTCGGCTTTGTGCATTTCTGTAACGGCTTTATCCATTCGATTCCTGTTCCGTTCAAGTAAGGCACGATGTGTTTTTTCGCTATGATGCCCTACTTTAATAGGTTCACCTAAACTTAAAAAGTCTCGTCTCTCACTTGCTTTCTCACAATATTGCTCACTACGTTTTATCGCATTATTCGCTATATTCTGATATTGCTGTGCTTTTTGAATTGCTCGTGATTGACTATTTAGTCCATCACAACGCACAAATGAATAAAAATAATAGCCGTCTTGTTCTTTGACAAGATTAAAAATCTCGACTTCTGTTTCTTTTCCGTGTTGGCTTGTTAAAGTAACAATATCGCCTTTAGTATGAGACTCAAAACATTTTGCAATATATACATTAGGTGCAAATTTGCTATAAGTGTTAATCATAGTATTCTCCTAGTTAATTAAGGGGAATACCGCCCACAAGGGGAATATTCCCCTACGGGTTAGATACCCTAAGATATTCAGCTTAATGTTTTAAACGGCGGAGTTGTTTACGGACTTTTTTTACCATACGGTAAAAATCATCTTCTTTATCAATACTTTCACCGTTAACACAAAAATGGGTGTCGTAACAATTCACGTAAATGAAAAAATCTATATCATCCCATTCACAATCGACCAAATCTATAAAAATAGACTCAAGCCGACTTAATGCTAGAGAGTGATAAACATCTTCCAATTGCGGAAATTTGTCACAACCTTTTGCGTAGTCCCATACATCATCTTCTGTAACAGATTCTTGATGACGATCTAGTATGGCTTCCCATTCCTTTAATTTCGGACTGAAATTGTTTTTCGTGAAACCATCTAAAATTGAGTAAAATGATGACATAATGTTTTCTCCATAATAGCAAGAGAAAACACCCTAAGGGATATTTTCCCTTGAGGGTTAAGTGGATAGAAAATCCCAGCATAATTACTGGGATTTTTTAGTCGATATTACTGGTAATATAATCGTCTAGCTGTTTAATTTTTTTCTAAAGAAAAAGACTAACCATTTTCCATAGACCGACCCCAATGCTTATAGACATAACAATTGCAAATGTTGCAATTAAGGCCAACATAAAATACGGTTCAAGCTGCTCAAATTTTGAGTCAACTTTTTCCCATATAATATCAACAGTTCTAGTTCTAACACTTTTCATAATGTGTTCTCCAAATTAAATAATAAGGGAAAACACCCCACTGGGATATTTCCCCTAGTGGGTAGAATTTAAAGCCTAGTATTTACTAGGCTTTATTAGTTGATTATTCAGTAGGATTATTTGATTCTGCTTTTTCGGAATATTTCAATTCCCCATCAATTTTAATTGATTTTATTCTAATCAAACGCCCCTTTAAGGAAACTCCAGTTTCCCCTTTTTTATGGTATTTGTTATCACTCGCATAAGTGAAAGTATCAAACCACAAATCAGCCATGACAAATGAAATTAGGACTTTTTTTTCATCTTTCACAGCAGGTTCACAGCGTTTAATCAATTTTTCAGTATCAGTTCCAGCAATGTTACAATCAAAGAAACGATACTCAGGATCATTGCTATCACCAACTAAAGCAGCTATACGACAAGCTATAAAAGCATTCCCTTTTTTTGGGGTTACTTCACGAATATCATTAAGATATCCAATACCTGTAGTATGAAGATTAAAATATGTTTTTTGAGTTTGTTGATTTTTCATAATGTTTTCTCCAAAGAAAAAAGCGGAGAAACATCTCAACCCAACGGGAAAAATGTTCCCCGCCAGGGTAAATTGAATTTGTAAAGGTGGCACGCCATCAATATCGTAAACAACATGATGAGTCCCTTTCTGCGTGCTAGGGTACATTTTGGCAGTGAGTTCAACCACCTTAGTCAGGCTGGTTTGTTGCTTTTCAAGAACTCAGCAACTCTTAAGAGCAGTTTACACTGCGACTTAATGACTTAACTATAAGCAAATGCAAGAAAAAGTGTAAGGAAAAATTATTTTCCAAATTTCTGAAGTTTTTAAAAGGCAAAAACCGCTGATAAAATATTACCAGCGGTTATTTATCTGACTAAATAATCAATCAAGGTGGGTCATATAATTCGTTATTTGAACGAAATCATCTTCGTCACAATGCTTTCAATTCTTTTGCGAGTTACCCGATTACTAAGTGACCTATAATCGGCATAGCAGTGGCATCTTCCGACACAAACGGCACCCAATGTTTCACCTGAGGGCACAGGTAAGGACAAAAGTGCGGATGGCTGTAAAACAAAAAATATTTTGAGCAATATGTAAATATTTTTTACTTTACAGCCATCCTCTAGACGAGGCGTAGATAGCGTTAAGAGTCCTATCTAAAAGTTAAGGTGGCACGCCATCTCAATAGTTTGTCAGGACCTGGTGAGATGAGTCCCTTTCTGCGTGCTAGGGTACGTTTTGGCTAGGTTTTGTATGCTGATGACCGACAACATACGAACGGCTCTTTATAAAAATACTAGCAAAATAACTCAAAATTGTAAAGAATCTAATTAAGATGCTGACGGAGTTTTTTTAATTGTTCTGACGTGCTGACATTGTGAGTACCTTGTTTTCTGTTGGTAGTGCTTTGTTTGGTTTTTGTCCCTTTTTCGGCTTCTTTATGTTGGCATTCTGGATAACCAGTACAACCCCAGAATTTGCCTTTCGCATGGTTAATTTTACGCATTGGTTTACCACACTCAGGGCATTTGCGTATCTCGATATTACCCATTTGCATACCTTGTTGCATACACTGTTTCATTAAAAACTGGATAAATTGCTCTTGTTTTTGCATAAAGCTATCTAATGTCATCTCTCCTTCGGCAATTTGATTAAGTGCTTGTTCCCAAAGTGCGGTTAACCCAGGATCTTTTAATACAGTAGGCAAGCTATTAACTAGTGCTATACCTTCTTCACTTGCATTGATATTTTTTCCTTTTTTGACTAAATATCCACGTTTGAATAAGCCTTCAATAGTCGAGGCACGAGTTGCTTCAGTACCTAATCCTTCTGTTTCACGCAACTGTTTTTTTAATCTCGGATCGGTAACAAAACGAGCCGCATTTATCATTGCAGATATCAATGTTCCATCGTTATACGGTTTAGGTGGCTTGGTTTTTAGTGATTTTTCTTCGGTATTAACGACCTGACATACTTGATTTACTGTTAAAGGCGGTAAATTTTGTTTAGTTTCATCCCCATTTTCTTCCAAGGTTTTGCCAAGTAGCAATTTCCAGCCTAGTTTTACCATAATATGACCGTTGGCTGTCAAGGTCTGACCAGCACTGTCAAATATAGCCACGGTTTTATCTGTTTCACAAGGGGGTAAAAATTGGGCCAGATAATGTAACCGTATTAATTGATACACTTTAAGTTCGGGTTCAGTCATTTTGCTGATATCAATTTTGCCAAAGGTTGGAATAATGCCATGGTGAGCGGAGATTTTTTTATCATTCCAGGCACGGGATTTAAGGGAAAAATCTAATTTAGTTATTAGTGGTTTTAATTGAGGATCAGATGTTACCATGGCTTGAATGACTTTTGGTACTTCGGTAAATTGAGATTCTGGTAAATAACCACAATCGGTACGAGGATAGGTAGTCGCTTTATGTGTCTCATATAACGATTGAGCGATATCAAGCACCTGTTGAGCACTAAAACCAAATAAGCGGTTACAAGTGGTTTGTAATAAACTCAAACTAAAAGGTAACGGTGGACTTTCTTTTTCACGCTTAGTTTCAACAGATAATATTTTCGCTGTTCCGACTTGGCTAATAGCTTGATTAGCAGAACTGATAACAGACCGATCCAAGCAAAGTCCATCTTTGTCGCAATGGTTTTCGGGTATCAAATATTGAGTAATAAATGGTTGCCCCTCTTGGTTGATCAGTTGTACCAATAGCATGTAATGATTTTTTGCAACGAAATTTGCAATATCCTGATCACGTTGCACAACCATAGCTAATGTCGGAGTTTGAACACGTCCTACGCTTAATACGCCTTGATAACCTTTTTGACGTGCAAGTAAAGTGAAAAGACGAGAAAAATTCATGCCAACACTCCAATCTGCACGAGAACGAGCTAGACCAGCGTAATATAACGGCAATGTTTCACTATTTTGTTTTAATTGTCCTAAGGCTTTGCGAATACTTGCATCATCTAAAGCAGATAACCAAAGGCGTTGAATATTACCATGAAAATTGGCTAAATCAAGTAATTCACGTGCAATAGTTTCGCCCTCTCGGTCAATATCAGTTGCAATAATCACCGTATCGGCTTTTTTAATTAATCCCATAACAATATTATATTGTTTCTTGGTTTCTTTTTTGGGAGCAAGTTTCCATTGTGACGGGATAATAGGTAAGGTTTCAAATGACCATTGTTTAAAGGCAGGATCATATTCTTCGGGACTAAACTGTTCCACTAAATGTCCAATTCCCCAAGTTACCATAGTTTGACCATCAGGCGTAGCTAAGCAACCATTGCCGCGTTTAGTTGCCCCTAATATTTTGCCAATATAATTACCTTGTAACGGTTTTTCACATAAAAATAGTTTCATAATTTATCTGACTTATTTGGTGACTTACAATGATTTTAGATTAAGAAAGAAGAGATGTTTAAACAATGGTAAATTATTTTGCAATTCATGATAATTTCAAAAATCTATAACTTATGATAAATACTGACGATTACCATAACGCTCAAATATGCCAAGCCACCATGAATAAGGTAAACAAGGGATGACACCAAATTGTTCCAATGATTTTAGTATGTCGAGTAACTCAAATAAGCGTAATGGAAAGCACTGTTCTTGGTACGCTAGATAGAACAGCAAGTATTCACCACATATATCACAAGTTTGTGGCACCATTCTTTTAATCACTGCCATCTCGTCAGTGTACTCTTGTGGAGATGTATAAGGCTCTATAGGTAGGGAGAGCCAATCTTGTGGCAACTGTGGTACAAACCCTTGTATTGCAGCTTGTCCTAACCAATAAAGCAGATCGGGAGTAGCGATTTTGAATATAACATTATTATTTCTGATTTGTACTGCAATATTTTGATAACACATATTGATTTTTTCCCCAATATTATCGGTATTTAATTATTGATTTAGGTTAGAAGAGAGAAAGAGCTGAAACAAGAAAAAATTATTTTCTGTTTAAACAAAAATTACAAAATCATTATTTTGCTATAAAAAATCCCGACCGAAGCCGGGAAAAACCTAAGGAGTTTTTATGGACTATTTAACCGCACTTTTAAGGCGAGATTCGGCTTCTGTTAGCCAACTTTGGTCACCACGTACATCATATTGAACGGAAGTTTTATTTTTACCAATACGTTCAATGGTCACATCTAAACTATTTTCGATACCGATTTCACTGGAATCGAATTTACCGTTCATTCGATAATAGTTACCTGGCACAGTTTTGAAAATACGCTCTTTATCCACCCCCCATTCACCACCAAGTGTATTTGCACCTTGAGATTCTGGTGTGAAACCAAATTCGCGACGAATTTTTATGAAAACATCATCGACATTCCGATTAACTTGAAATTCATTCTTCGCCATCAGTACACCATTACTACCACGTTCAACACCATTATTGGTAGTGCCAGTAATACCAAGAGTTTGATTGATTTGTCCAGCAATATTAGCAACTGACGTATTTAATGAGCTTAATTCCGCACAACTGGTGATTGCCAAACATAATGTGATTAATGTGAGTTTTTTCATATTTAACCTTTATTGATAATAATGATAATCAATAATAAGACTGAGTTATTATTTATACAATACTAAATAGCAAAAATACTATGCTTGCTAAAACTATGATGAATTGGAGCAAATGGAATATCATCATCAAAACTATTCATTGGTGGTTCATTCTCTGGTTTAGCTTTTTGAGTTTGTGGTGCTTGATGTGAATAACCACTTGATTGTTGTTGGCCAGCAAAATTACCATTATCTTGATTATATCCATTTTGATTAGCGTTACGGCTATCCAACATTTGCATAACATCCCCTTGGATTTCTGTAGTGTAGCGATCTTGTCCATTTTGATCTTGCCATTTTCTGGTACGTAACCGTCCTTCCACGTAAACTTGGGAACCTTTACGTAAATATTCACCGACAACTTCGGCTTGACGGCGATAAAAAACAATACGGTGCCATTCGGTTTGTTCACGGCGTTCACCAGTATTTTTATCAGTCCAGCTTTCACTGGTCGCTACACTAATATTTGCTACGGCTTCACCGTTCGGCATGGTACGCACTTCAGGATCGTTACCTAAACGACCTACAATAATAACTTTATTAACACCACTCATTATGTTCTCCTTGATTTTTATTTAAAAGGGAAAATTGTTTTCCAGAACGATTTTTGCACATTTGTATTTTGTTTTTTAAGTAAAAACTGAGCAGATAAATCAGAGAATTTTTGTTGTGCTTGTTCATAATTTAGCTTTTCTATATGTTCGTCATTAACGGACGGGATATACTCTTGCCAAAGAAGATAGGTCTCAAAGTAATCAATCATCCAACCAGAGGTATCTTCTCGTTTGATAGGTTGTGACATAGGTGTAATTGTTATTGGTAGATTTAATTGTTTAACTTTGTGCTGTAATTGCTGAAAGAGTTGATAAAACGCATGGTGAACATCATAATGATTTATTGTTACACCGTGTAATTGAGTTTCTCCAGTTTCATAAAACATAAATTTTGCAATGCAAGTGCGGTGGTTTCCGTCTGAACCAATATAATAATGGATACCGTCTAATGTATTAAAATACATCATAGGAACTTTTGAAGATGTGTTTCGATAATATTCGGGGTTTTTGTGCTGTAGTGGTAAATTAATATCCATTCTTTTGCCTGATGTTAATAAATCCAGCCAAGGTCGGTGTTGATATTGTTGATGAGCTGTGCCAACGACTTGAAATACATTCACTGACCCCTGTGATGTCCAATAATGATGACGGATAAATGCCTGTACAGAATTAAAATATTGCTGATCCCACGCTAGTATTTCATCATTTGCCCATTTGGGCGGATGTTGGATAGCTCTCAAAAAGAGTGGTGTACGCATATTTTCATAAATTTTATCAGTTAGCATAAAATTTATATCAACTGGCATAATGTTCTCCTTGGATAAAAATTAACACAACATAAAGGGTAACGGAATTAAAGGTAGCATAAAAACGCTGTGCCATTTTTCGTCAAATAAGGGGCTACGCCCCTTACCTTTAAAAGGCCTTTTATGTCAGGCTTTACAAACAACTAAAATCAGACTTTACAAACATAATTTATCAGGTTTTACAAACTGGTTAATTGTTGGGATTTATAGTCAATGTGTTCAATTTTTTGAGCACATTCTTTCAACTGTCGCAGCATAAAATTTAGTACTGACATTTGCATATTGATTAGTATGCGATTTTTTTCAGCTGCGACAAGTTTTTGACGGATCGTAATTGATTGATTTTCATCTGCTACAATTTTTTCCCATACAGTTTTCCCCGCACCAGTATTGGTTAAATAACGCCAACGTAAGAAAGTACCACCCGATGACGAGGATTTATCCCGAATTAAGGTAATCGGCAACGTGCTTAACTCGCCATTTTTTAAGGTAGTTATCATTTCTGATTGCTGTTCTATCAACCATTTTCGGGCTTGATGAAGTTGTTCATATTGGATTTCATAATCGGCAACTTGCTGTAGTTCGCTGAATAGTATTTTCATTGCCGCATTAATCGGCGTTTTTTTTGCAAATTCACGATACATATTGTTAGGGAGCAATCCATTCATTAGAACCTCGGTATTTTGGTTAAGTTATATTATTCGGTTACATTAAGTGCAATATCAACATCTGCGGTATCAGTCTGATTGCTACGGCGGTTTTTAATCACTGGAGCAAAGTCTGCTCGTAATTCACCAGAAAGTATATTCGGTGGTAATTCATAACCCATGCGTTGAATGGCAGCCTGATAACGAGCATTGTTTTCTGCGGCATCTTGACGAGTGATCCCACTGTGTTTGTAATGTTCGATGATACCAAAACACTGACGAATCAATTTAGCCCCTTCTTCTAGCCATTCTTGTGCATCACCTCGAGTAATCAAAGCCAAATGGCTGGCAATCATTGCCGCACGAGCTAAACCATCATAATCACCGAGCAAATAGAGTAGTTGATAACCTAATTGTGAGTTGATATGTATAGCATAACTTACAGGGGAGATATTTGCACTGCGTTCAATTTCAAAGTTCTCGGGTAGTCGTTCTACGTAAAGTGATACGATTTGCTGGGTCATTTTTTGCATTTCTTCACGATATGCTAAAACTTTTTCTTCGAACTGGAGCAGATAGTCATCTGCATAAGGATCGTTTTCTGACGCATCGCGTTGGATTTGAGAGAGTAAACCGAGACAATTAGGAATACTTAAAATGGATGAGCTGACGATATTCCCTTTGTCATCTCGTTTGAGTCTGCGTCCTGTCCAAAGATAATGGGCATATTTGGTATGTAGAATAAATGTAATTTCACTGCGTAAGGGACCGAGTGTTTTAGAATTATTATTTGTCGCCATTGTTGAGTACCTCATTGTTAAGTATGTGTTGTTTAGTTTTTAATCATCAGCTCCAAAGGAATAGATGTTCATTTTTTGAACGCTGTTAACACTATTAACAGTGTCTATTTTTTAATCACTGTCCAGGGGCTGGACAGTGCCTATTTTTTAATCATCAGCTCCAAAGGAACAGATGTTCATTTTTTGAACGCTGTTAACACTGTTTACAGTGTCTGTTTTTTAGACAGATAATATCCGTTGTCTGAATAATTGCATTTGTTCTAAGCGATTTTTTGTTTCTTCAGCGGATAATACTGCTTTTTGTGGTTGAATCGTGGTATTTACTGATTCAACTGGGGCAGATTTCAAAAAACTCTCTTGATGAGTTTGTGAGTTTTCCTGCTGTTGTTCAAAATGATATGGTTTAAATTGCCCACTATGTGCCAATTGTATTAAACGGTACAGATAACCTCTCGGTTTTTTTACCTTACCTTTCAAAATTCGTTGTTGTGTTTCCAATAAAATTGCTTGGCAAATTCCTAAATCTAATCCATTCATTGCTTTTATTACAGACATTTTTTCAAAGTCAGTAACAGGTATTTCTTCAGGCCAATGAATTTCATCTACCTGCCCAGTACAGTACTTATTTGTATATATATTATTTGTACTGTACTGTACACCTAAGTTCCAATTTGGAACTGCTTTGTAAATCAATGTGTTATAATTGTTGCTATCCCTGAGTTCCAAATTGGAACTTAGGGATTTGTTCATTTTTTCACTGAGTTCCATTTTGGAACTCAGTGAATTGTCTGTTTTTTGCCCGAGTTCCATTTTGGAACTTAGGGTGTTGTCTATATTTTGCTCAAGTTCCAAATTGGAACCCAGGAGTTTTTCTTGCACATTTTCCAAATAAACCGATTCTTCACTAACAGTCTGCGGTGATTTATCTAAGCGTTGCTGATAGCTTTGATAACGTGCTTTCAACCAATCTATATGAGAAACATAATGCCATTGGGTTTTATCATTTAATAGATTATCAATAATATGTGTGGCAACGCCACGCACAACTGGATCTTTATGCTGAGAAGATTTTTCGAGTAAATTCAAATAATCTTCATTCAACTGTACAGTTTCAATAATCGGCATTGGCTCATCATGCAATAAGTAAATATTACCTACCACATAACCTTGGTGGCTACGAACAGTTTCACAAAGTGTGAGCCAACGAGTTAAGCGTAATAACAATAATGTTTGTGTTACTACTTTACGGGAGAGGGTTGCATCAAGATAAGGTTTATCTGATAATAACTTGCCCAATACATCATAAGATGGAAATAATCCCCCTTGAAATTCACGTGCTTTACTTTTAATTAACTGCCAAGCAAATTTTGCTCGTGGTGTTAAATAGATGTCATGTAATAAACGAGTTGGTACAGTTTCATGTTGATTACCGAAAAAAAGTAATCCGTTTTCAAATTTTGTTTGTGCAAACTTTTCCATAATTCTCCCCCTAAATAGGGTTGTTTCAGTTTATTATGTAGTCCTCTCTATATCTATATAAGAGGACTATAAATAAACTTAAACAACGATTATTTTTGCCATTGTGCAATCAGTTTCCAGATTGTGGTTAAATCCGTACCAGTTTCTTCTGCAATAAGCATTAATGTTTCTAATCCAGTCGCGGTATGGATATCAGCAACTTCTGTTTTATGTTGCGTCCATAAATTCCAGATTTCGGTTTGTAATTCATCGCTGGCTAACGGTTTCCGACCTTCTTTTTCTGCAATGCCAAGTAATTTCCGCTGAGACGAAACTTCTGATGAAGTTAATCCAAAATAGGTGTGCAACATTTCAATAGATGCACCTAGCATTAATGCTCGGGCAATGATGCGACGTTCCTGTGTATTGTTTTTTGCTAATGTTAGTATTTTCCAAAATATTTCATGGTTTATACTGATTTTGGCAAAGGATATATGTGTATTTTCAATATCGTAGATTTCATCTGCACTGAGTTGTTGGATTTCATTTAACTCTTCCTCAGAAAATCCGAGACGTTGACAAGATTTAATGTTGCCGTTACGTAAGTTGGTAAATATCTCGGACAATACGGCTTGATTTAATGATGTATTCAACATAATAGGCTCCTTAATTTGATGCTCGAATGTATCTAACAAGACGGATTAAACGGAAAATTTTCACTAAGGTAACATCATCGATGCTTGGATACTGTTCAGCAGTTCCCAATAAAAGTGCGGTATTAAATTGACAGTTTCTTTCTTGGCTCAAATCATCCGTTTCCAACATAACTAATAAATCATAGATAGCTTGAGCATCAGCATTTAATGTTATTGGTCTTGGTTTTATTCGATAGCTATAATCCACAGGTTCTTTAATGATATGCTCAACCAATTCATCAATTTGTACAGTTTCGGCAATATCTAAGGCGAGAGAATAGGCTTCAGCTTTATGTTTTCTTGCAGGATAGATCTGCCAAATATCGGCAACAGGCTGGCGACCAGTTAATGCGAAAGAAAGTCCATTTTCTTGTGCTTTTTGTTCACGTTGTGCTTGTACAGACATACCTGGTACTAAGCCAAAATCATTCATAAAGTGTTCACTTAGCGTGGTATTAATACCTGTACTATTAGGTAATTCTGCAACGTCAACCATTGTTTTATCATTTGCACTGTGTTGATGAAATTGAATATTGCTATTTTCATCTATATCAAAGGCAGCAATAAAATCATCGGCATTTTCTGCTGGCGTTAATAGAGTAGTACTCGTCGGCATTGGATTTGTCTCAGTAACAGATTTTGCCGATTTTACCTGGGACTCAGTAACTTGTTTTGGTTTCTGAATTGGTGATACTGGCGTTTCCATTGGTATTTCAAGTGGACTAGAAATACTACCTGTGATTTTTTGATCTAATTCTTGCTGTTTGGTGGCAAGTTTTCGGAATTTTTGTTCATCAAGATCGATTTCGAGATATAAGGCTTCATAGCTGGTTGTATCTTCGCCAAGTTCTTCTAACATTGCTGTAATCAGGTGCTCTTGAAATGTTTTGATATTAAATGGCGATTCTTCATTGCAAAGAGAAAGATTATCACCCCATAGTTGAAGAAAGGTATTGTCATTATCAAATTGATATTGATGCCAGACTTCAGAGGAATTATTACGAATCGAAAGTAGTTTATCTATTTGAGTATGACCTAGACCATTAAATAGTACATCGGGAATAAATGGATATAAATGTTTTACACATGATTCCATTTTAGTAATTAAAGTTTTTGAAATGATGTATCCATCTGCTTCGAGAGCTCTCGATAAATCCCGAGCTGATAATTTCTTACTTAGTTTTTGTTCGTAATATTCTTTCGCTTGTAAAATACCAAGTGCTTTTTCAATAAAAGATAAGTCTGCTCGGGTATCATTTTCGATTAAATGCCCAATCAATAAATCTAGCTCAGCTTCTACATTATCAGCAGTATCGCCTTTCCAAGGTTTATACTGACAACTGATAGACCAAAAGCGAGGATCTTGGGTTTCAGTAAACAACTCTTTTAAGGCTTGAATACGTGTATTACCGCCGTCAGCAATGATATAAAAGTCTTCACCTGGACGACGCGTAATATTGGGTTTATGATCTAAGCCACGACGACGAATAGATTCTTTAATCGTTTCAAAATTAGGGTTACGTGTTTTCCGTGGGTTATGTTCGTATGGACGCAATTTATCCAAAGTAACGGTAATATATTGTTCGTTTGATGGATAGCTTAATGTCATTTCAGGTTGAGATGTCGATTGTGTGGTCATTGGTGTTACATTTAAACCTTTCACGATAGCATCCATTCGTGCTTGATCTTTCTTATTTTTAATCAGTTTATTGGTAGTATTCATAACATATCCTTAGCAGTCTAGTTGACCGTCATCAATATTTTCAAAAACGGAATATTCACCTATAAATTTTGTGGTGACCTTACCTAATGGACCGTTACGTTGCTTGCCGATAATGATTTCAGCTAAGCCTTTCATTTCTGATTCTTCATGGTAAACTTCATCACGGTAGATAAATAAAATAGTATCGGCATCTTGTTCAAGTGAACCAGATTCACGTAAATCAGAATTTACTGGGCGTTTATTGGTACGTTGCTCTAAGCCACGATTAAGTTGTGATAGGGCATAAATAGGGCAGCCGATTTCTTTGGCTAATTCTTTTAAGGAACGAGAAATTGCTGAAATTTCTAAATTGCGATTTTCATAACGTCCAGAACTGCTCATTAATTGAATATAATCAATGAAAATCGCAGCTGGTTTACCGTATTTACGAGTATATTTACGGGTTTTAATACGAAGTCGATGAGTTGTTAATGTCCCTTCATCATCAATAATTAAACGATTTTGCCATTTATTGATTATGTAGCCCATTGCTTCCGAAATTTTTGCCCACTCATCATCGAAAAGTTCTTGTGCTTGGCGGATACGTTGCAAACTTATATGAGAACGCATAGAAACAAAACGCTGTAATAATTGGTCTGCTGGCATTTCGAGGCTAAAATAGAAAACAGGTTTATCAACAAATTTTTCTAAGGTGTTACAGGTAATATTTTGCGAAAAGGCTGTTTTACCCATTGATGGGCGAGCTCCAATTACAATGAAATCACCCGCCTGACCTCCTGTAGTAAGTTCATCAAGCGTTTGAATACCTGTTGGTGTGCCTGATACTGAATTATGGTTGCTCATTGAATCTTCCATTTTCTGTATCATTTTGGCAAATGCGATATTTAAATCTGTTTCTGACAGTTCATCCTGCTTTAAGGTAATCTGGGTTAAACGTTTTTCAACGGATTCCATTAAATTTTCTAATGCAGCATCTCCCTTAATTTTTAAAGTTTCAGCTGTAATATCTTGTCCCAGTTTTAATAATTGCCGTTGTTGACTATATGTTTGAACAATTTTTGCATAACCAACAATATTAGCGACAGACGGCGTGTTATTGACTATTTGTGCAATATAAGCAAATCCACCTAATTCAGCTGAATTACCTTGTTCTATGAGATATTGGTCCAATGTAATAATATCTACTGGTTTGCTAGCTAAAATCATTGTTTCGATGGCTTTAAAAATTAAGCTATGGGCAGAGATGTAAAAATCTTTGACCTGCAATAGTGTACTTATTTCATCAAAGGTACTGTTATCAAGTATCAATCCACCGAGTACGGCACTTTCTGCATCCATGGAATAGAGTTCATTTTGAGATTCATTTTTCATGTTATGCCTCCAAATCCTGTCCAAAGTAATCTTTAAACTGTGGAAGTAAGAGTAGGCAAAGCTCTTTAATTGTTGTGTATTCTTGTGGGCTATGGCGATAAACTGGTACAGAATAAGTGGCTGCTTCACGGTAAGCTACGCGATAAGGAATAGTGAAATCAGCTAATTGTTTATCGTCTTTAAATTCATTTTGAAATAGTGTATGCAACTGATTTAATACAAATTTTACGTCATTGGTATGATCAACACAGTTTGCAATTGCTTTTAATGGAGGTAGTTTAAAGCCGAAATCAGTAAACGTACTGAGATCTTGATACATACCGATAGTTCCACGGATAAATTCTTTGGCAGATAATATATGTGGCAAGATAGGACAGAACAGAATATCCGCTGCGATTACCGACATATCAACGGTAATATCTCGTGTTCCACGAGTATCAACGATGATGACATCATAGCCTTTAATTTGCTTTAACATTGAACTGAAGCGTAGGGCACCATCAGGGGCATTGCGTAGCATTTGGCTAATATTATTGGACGGATCATTAGATTGGATTAAATCCAAATTAGGAATGACCGTTTTAGAAATAATAGTTTCAGGGCTGGCATTTTTATCAATTAATAATTGATAAATACCACCAGGAGCTTTATAACTTAACGCATAGTAAGAACTTAGTGTTGGCTGTATATCCGTATCAATGAGGAGAGTTTTGAGTTTGTGTTCTGCACAAAAACCGCCGATATTGGCAGCATTAGTACTTTTGGATGAGCCGCCTTTTGTTGATGCAATAGTTAAAACAAAAGGTGTATTTTGGTAGTTATGTAATGTGTTCATATTCAACTCACTTAACAAGATTAATGTTAAGGAATGTTGACTAATTTACAGTTACATAATATTTAGATAGTTTTTAATGATTTTACTTTAGTTACTGGAGGTATGTCCCGGAGTCGAACCGAGCTACATGGATTTGCAATCCAGTGCATAACCGCTTTGCTAACATACCCTGGACAAGAATTATAATCAGTTGATTTTATTGATATAATTTATGGTGCCCGAGGCCAGACTTGAACTGGCACGCCTCGAAAGGCGAGGGATTTTAAATCCCTTGCGTCTACCGATTCCGCCACTCGGGCTAAACGCATTTCCTAACTGATTAGGTTAAGTTGGAGCGGGAAACGAGGCTCGAACTCGCGACCCCGACCTTGGCAAGGTCGTGCTCTACCAACTGAGCTATTCCCGCTTTGCTTTCAGCTTATCGCTGTCAACGAGGGTGCATTTTACGGAAATCTATTTTGTTGTCAACAGGAATTTTGCAATAAGTTTTAAAAATTATATTGCTTGCTGAAAAAAAAGACATTATTGCTAAAAATAAGCCAGTTTTGTATTAAAAAGTCATCAGTGGCTCTCGTGTATCTCACAAACAATAAATTTCTATTTAACTATTAACTATCGCGGCTATCGCCAAAGTTCCACTTAAATGCTTGGTAGAATTAAAAGTCGCTAAATAATTATCGCTGGTAAATTGTTCCAGTTGGGGGGGATTTTTATAAGGAAAGTAAAAGAAAATCAATATAATCATTTATCACTGTTCCAATTAGCCAAACAAAATCAAAAAAATTCCCTTTAATCCCACCGCACTTTATGCCAAAATGGCAAGCAAATTTTTCGTTTTCAATATTAGGTGAAATAATGACACAAGAATATGCTTTAGATACTATTTTAGCCCAAGCTGGTAACCGTACCGATCCACGTACTGGTGCGGTTTCCACGCCGATTTTTCTTTCCACGGCCTATGGACATCATGGTATCGGTGAAAGTACTGGTTTTGATTACACTCGCACCAAAAACCCAACACGAGTGGTTTTAGAAGAGACTATGGCAAAATTAGACGGTGGGGATGCAGCCTTTGCTTTTGCATCAGGCATGGCAGCCATTCAAGTGTTAATGACATTATTTAAAGCTCCCGATGAATGGATTGTTTCTAGTGATGTTTATGGAGGCACTTATCGTCTACTTGATTTTTGTCATAAAAATACCCATGGTGTTAAACCTGTTTATGTCAATACTGCTGATGTGAGTGCGATCGAATCCGTTATTACGCCAAATACAAAAGCTATTTTTGTAGAAACACCGTCTAATCCATTAATGGAAGAATGTGATGTCAAGGCGATTGCCAAACTAGCAAAAAAACATAACTTATTGTTGATCGTGGATAATACGTTCTTAACCCCGATGTTATATCGTCCAATGGATGATGGGGCGGATGTGACGATTTACAGTGGCACTAAATATATTGCTGGTCATAATGATGTGTTAGCGGGTTTAATTGTCGCAAAAGGGCAAGAATTATGTGAACGTTTATTTTACATTCAAAACGGAGCAGGTGCGGTGCTTTCACCTTTTGATTCTTGGTTAACTATTCGAGGCTTAAAAACCCTTTCTCTACGTATGAAGCGTCATCAACAAAGCGCTCAACAAATCGCAGAATTTTTACGTCAACAACCACAAATTACCGATGTGTTATATTCGAATAAGGGGGGAATGTTATCCTTCCGTTTACAAGATGAGAACTGGGTAAATCCATTTTTAAAAGCAATGAAATTAATTACGTTTGCGGAAAGCTTAGGTGGTACCGAAAGTTTTATTACCTATCCAGCAACGCAAACGCATATGGATATTCCAGAAGCAGAGCGAATTGCGCGTGGAGTATGCAATCGTTTATTGCGTTTTTCAGTGGGGTTAGAAGATGTTGAAGACATTAAACAAGATTTAGTTCAAGCGTTAGCCCTCTGTGATAAGTAAGATTTTACAAATTGAAATGATTGATTAAAAAAAGGATGAAAATTTTGTAGCTGTGTTATTATATTTAACAAATTCATGGCAATTTGCCTTGATATATGTTAAAAAAATAAAATGTCCGCGGATTTTATTAAAAAGGAAAGAAAAATGGCAGATGTATTACATGTTACCGATGCTTCATTTGAAGCAGATGTTTTAAATTCAGATGTACCTGTATTATTAGATTTTTGGGCGCCGTGGTGTGGTCCTTGCCGTATGATAGGTCCAATCTTAGAAGATTTGGCTAAAGAATATGGCGATAAAGTGAAAATCGTTAAAATGAATATTGATGATAACCAAGGTACTCCAACTCAATTTGGTGTACGGGGTATTCCGACGTTGTTATTATTCAAAGAAGGTAAAGTGCTTGCAACTCAAGTAGGCGTGGTACCGAAAACACAATTAGCTTCATTTGTTAATCAGGCGTTATAATTGTTTTTAGTCAGAAGATCCCAACATTAGTTGGGATTTACTTCCACTTTTTTAACGCATAACCCCGGATGACGTTGTTGGTTTTTCCAAACATGGTTGATTAACATACGGTTCTCTTTTAAATCTAATATTTCAAAATCAGTACTATCCCCATTGTTCATATCTTTGGTTAATTGTTGGAAAAATTGTTGTTCAAGCGCTTTTAATTGTGGTTCGTCGGATAATCTTTTTTCTGTTTGTTTGGAATGAATACGTCCAAAACGATAATTCGTGCTATTTTCCGATAGAATATTGTTCTTTAATGACCAACGTCCAGTATGGTGGCTTTCGTAAGTAAAGATGTTTTGTACAGAAAGCATACCTAGCCCTACAGTTGAACCATCAGCATGGAAATCTAAGGTATCTAAGGATTCAATATCTAAATCGCGGTATAAAATTCGACAACTCCATTCGCCGACGATGTCTGAGTTAGAAACTATCGTATTTTCCACCGCAGTTGCCGAAATAGAAATTGTCATTAATAAGCATCCATATAGTTGGTTAATTTTCATCATTGTTGTTCTCGCAATTTTTGTAAAACTTTTTTCATTCTATCGTCTAGTGGAGCGTTTAAGCGTAAGGTTTCCCCTGTTTTTGGATGTTCAAAGCGAATACTAAAGGCGTGTAAAAATAGCCGATCTAAACCAAGCGTGGTCATTTCTTGATTAAATTTTTTATCACCATATTTATCATCCAAAGCAATTGGATGTCCGGCATGTAACGTATGTACCCGAATTTGATGGGTTCGCCCTGTAATCGGTGATGCTTTAATTAAGGTGGCATTGGGATAACGTTCTTCAATACTAAACCGTGTTTCGCTTGGTTTACCTTGTTCGCTGACTTTGACAATACGTTCACCACTGGCTAATTCATTTTTGAGTAAGGGAGCTTGGATTATTTTTACATGCGATTGCCATTGTCCACGCACCAGTGCTAAATATTCTTTTTGTACGGTTTTAACCCGTAATTGTTCATGTAAATGGCGTAGGGAAGAACGTTTTTTGGCCACGAGTAAAATACCAGATGTATCACGGTCAATACGATGGACTAATTCTAAAAAACGCGCTTCGGGGCGTAACGCTCGTAAGCTTTCAATAACCCCAAAACTTAATCCACTACCACCATGCACCGCAATACCAGATGGCTTATTAATGACCAATAGGCAGTCATCTTCAAATATAATTTGTTGCTCAAGTTGAGCAACTTTATTCAATTTAGTTGAGATTGGCGGTTGTTCTTTTTGTGCAACTCGTACCGGTGGAATCCGTACTGTGTCGCCGACTTGTAATTTGTATTCTGGTTTAATTCTACCTTTATTGACGCGCACTTCGCCTTTACGCACAATCCGATAAATCAGGCTTTTGGGTACGCCTTTCAGTTTAGTTAATAAATAATTGTCAATTCGCTGACCGGCTTCATCTTCTGAAATATCGATGATTTTGACCGTGGCATTAATAATATTGTCGGGTTGATTTGTCATAAAATAGTTGTTATTTAGAGAAAATTGGTTAGATTTTAGCATAGTTAACAAATAATTAAAATTATTGAAATACCTTGCTAAAAAGGTGTATTACGTCCATAATAATATAGATTTTGCCTTGGCAAAATTAACTGATTTTTGTTAAAGTTCAGATTAATGCAGTTTAGACATAAGACATTAATTTTTAACAAAATATGTGATTAAATTACCGTTTTATTCGGTGTTTCTAGACACTATTCAAGAATAGCCTAATCAATGCACCCAGTCTTTGACGGTCGGGATGAGCGACATAGGACGAAAAACACGAGGTCGATTATGGTCAAATTTTGCTTAATTTTAAGCAAAGTGCGGTATTTTTTAATTAAATTATTTTAAGAAATAAAAATGAGAAAATTTTTACAATGAAAAGAATGTTAATTAATGCAACTCAAAAAGAAGAGTTGCGCGTTGCGTTAGTCGATGGACAACGCTTATTTGATTTGGACATTGAAAGTCCGGGTCACGAACAAAAAAAAGCGAATATTTACAAAGGTAAAATCACTCGAGTAGAGCCGAGCCTTGAAGCTGCATTTGTTGATTATGGGGCAGATCGCCATGGTTTTTTACCCTTAAAAGAAATTGCTCGTGAATATTTCCCAGTAGGTTATAGCTATAACGGTCGCCCGAACATCAAAGATGTGATTAAAGAAGGGCAGGAAGTCATCGTACAGGTGAACAAAGAAGAACGAGGCAATAAAGGTGCGGCATTGACAACCTTTGTGTCATTGGCTGGTAGTTACCTTGTGATTATGCCGAATAACCCGAGAGCAGGGGGGATTTCTCGTCGTATTGAGGGTGATGAACGTCTTGAATTAAAAGATGCGTTAAGTTCTTTAGACGTGCCAGATGGTGTGGGATTAATTGTGCGTACCGCTGGAGTGGGGAAATCACCGGAAGAATTGCAATGGGATTTAAAAGTCTTATTGCATCATTGGGAAGCGATTAAACAAGTTTCACAAAGCCGCTCTGCTCCTTTCTTAATTCACCAAGAAAGTGATGTGATCGTGCGTGCAATCCGTGATTATTTACGTCGTGATATTGGTGAAATTTTGGTGGATAGTCCGAAAATTTATGAGAAAGCTAAGGCACATATTAAATTAGTCCGGCCTGATTTCTTAAACCGGATTAAGCTGTATCAAGGCGAAGTACCACTATTTAGTCATTATCAAATTGAATCGCAAATTGAATCTGCGTTTCAACGTGAAGTACGTTTGCCGTCTGGTGGATCCATTGTAATTGATGTGACCGAAGCATTAACCGCTATTGATATTAACTCTGCTCGCTCAACACGTGGCGGCGATATTGAAGAAACCGCTTTAAATACTAACCTAGAAGCTGCGGATGAGATCGCTCGTCAATTACGTTTGCGCGACTTAGGTGGATTAATCGTGATTGATTTCATTGATATGACTCCGATTCGTCACCAACGTGAGGTAGAAAATCGTATGCGTGATGCGGTTCGTCAAGATCGTGCCAGAATTCAAATTAGCCGTATTTCACGTTTTGGCTTGTTGGAAATGTCGCGCCAGCGTTTAAGTCCGTCATTAGGTGAATCATCGCATCATATTTGTCCACGTTGCCAAGGCACGGGAAAAGTGCGTGATAATGAAAGTCTATCCCTTTCTATTTTGCGTTTAATTGAAGAGGAAGCCTTAAAAGAAAATTCTAAGCAAGTACAATGTATTGTACCGGTGGAAATTGCGTCCTATTTATTAAATGAAAAACGTCAAGCCATTCAAAGCATTGAACGACGTCATAATGTAGATGTGGTGGTGGCACCAAATCAAGCGATGGAAACGCCACACTTTAAAGTGGTACGTTCTCGTGATGGTGAGGATACCGGAGTCTTAAGTTACAATTTAGCCAAATTATACGAAGAAAAAGAAGAGCTTTATGTTGCGAATGAAAACACTTCAAGTGCAACCAACGCGGATAATTCAGCGGCGGAAAATGTAGCAGAAATTGCGGCGTTATCCATGACAATTTCAGAAGCTGCACCGATTATTGAAACTAAAGAAGAGGCAAAACCGTCTATTTTGGCTTATCTTTGGGCTGGATTAAAAGGATTATTTGCAAACGCACCGAAACCGGAAGAAAAGCCGGTAAATAACCATAATCGGCAAAATCGTAATAATGATCGTCGTAACAACAATCGCAAAACTCGTAATGAGCGTAACGAACGTAATACACCGGCAAAATTGAATGATGAAAATACGCCAGAAAAAACAACCACATCATCACGTCCTGAACGTAATAATCGTCGTAATAACCGTAAAGCGCAGGAAGACGCTAGCGTTGCTACTAAAGCAATTGAAAAACAAGATAATCTGGCTACAACATCAGAGGTGGTAGAAGAAAAAGCACCAACTCGTCAACGTAGAGAACGACGTGATTTACGTAAACGTGTTCGAGTGGGAAATGATGTGGCTGAAAGTGCGGAAAATATAACCATTGTACCTGTAGCTGAAGCGTTAAGTACGCCAAACAACGTAGAAAATAAAGTGAAAGCAGAGGTGACGGGTGAACCTGTGGAAAGTACGGCAGATAAGGCTGTTCCACAAAATGAACGTCGTGAACGTAATAATAATCGTCGTTTACCACGTCATTTACGGGTGAATAATCAACGTCGTCGCCGTCAAGAAAATCTGTCACCGATGCCGTTATTTGCTGCGGTAGCTTCGCCTGAATTCGCCAGTGGTAAAGTTTGTATTGACTATAGTGCGGTGCAAAAAGCCAAAGAAAGTAACTTTTTATCCGTTGACGAATTGTTACAGCGACAAGAGCAACCGGAAATAAACGGTGATGTGGTGCCGGCAACGTCATTGGTGGTTAACGAAGAAACAGTGGTAACCCAGCCTCTGGGTTTTGTGACGCAACCAGCGAATGAAGCCGTGGAGAAAAAAGTTCAGCAATCCTTGGAACGTTTAAACGAAGAACAACGGATTCTTGAACAACAAGCTGAGCAAAAAATTACGCCAGTTGAACCAGAGAAAATGGCAAAAACTGTTGAAATTATAGAAAAAACAGAACGTAATTATCATTTTAATGGTCGATTAGGGACGGTATCTGCTGTACAACATGTTAACGTTGAAATGACCTTAGCGAAAGCTAGTGCGGAATTGAATCCAGCTTATGAGATCGTCCAATGGAAAGACAGTCGTTATTATTTCCATGGTAAAGGTTCGGCGGGACATCATAGTGCGGTAAGTCATGTGTTTAGTGAGCCGACTAAGGCACAAGCCGAATAATGTTAAAATCCGATGCTTGCCATCGGATTTTTTATAGGAATATTTTATCTTACGCTATGCAACAAAATATTTTTTCTGTTAGTCAATTAAATAGTGCAGTACGTAATTTGCTTGAAGGGCAATTAGGTGCAGTTTGGTTGACGGGTGAAATTTCAAATTTTACTCAACCGGTATCAGGGCACTGGTATTTAACTCTAAAAGATGAAAATGCACAGGTACGTTGTGCTATGTGGCGGATGAAAACCCAGCGTGTGAATTTTCGTCCGCAGAATGGAATGCAAGTGTTGGTACGAGCTGGGGTGAGTTTGTATGAACCACGAGGTGATTATCAGCTTATTTTAGAAAGTATGCATCCAGCCGGTGATGGATTGTTACAACAAAAATTTGAACAGCTCAAAATGAAGTTGGCAGCAGAAGGATTGTTTGCACAACATCTTAAGAAAAACTTACCGCACTTTTGTCAAACAGTTGGCATAGTGACTTCTGCCACTGGGGCGGCATTACAGGATATTTTACAAATTCTAAAACGTCGTGATCCGAGTTTAAAGGTGGTGATTTATCCTACTCAAGTACAAGGCAAAGAAGCTAGTGCTGAAATTGTGCAAATGATTGAGTTAGCTAACCAACGGCAAGAAGTCGATGTGCTGATTGTCGGGCGTGGTGGCGGATCTTTGGAAGATCTTTGGTGTTTTAATGAAGAATCAGTTGCTAGAGCGATTTTTAATTCAATGTTGCCGGTGATTAGTGCAGTGGGGCATGAAATTGATGTGACGATTGCGGATTTTGTAGCGGATTTACGGGCTCCGACACCGTCTGCGGCAGCTGAACTGGTCAGTCGTAATCAACAAGAATTATTATATAAAGTAGATAATCAACGACAACGTTTAGATCGGGCGTTAGATCGTATTTTTGAACAGAAACAACAACAATTACAACGTTTGTTATTGCGGTTACAACATCAGCACCCACAAGCTCAATTAACCTTGCAACGACAAAAAAATAATCAGCTTATACAACGTTTAAATAACGCGATACAACGTATAGTGGAAAAAAAACGCTATAATTTCACCGCACTTTATCAGAGATTGGATAATAATCCGTTATTTTATACGGTACAAAAACAACAACAGCATATACAACAGTTGAAAGTGCGGTTAGATTTTGCGTTAAAAAATAATGTCGCTCATAAACAGCACTACGTGGCACATTTGTGTGCCAAAATGGATAGCTTGAGCCCATTAAAAGTGTTGGCTCGTGGTTATGCGATTGCAGAAAATGAGCAAGGCAAGGCAATTGTTTCAATACAACAAGTAGTCCGAGGGCAAACCATGCAAACCTTTGTGACTGATGGTATAATAATGAGTGAAGTGAAAGGTTTTAGACCCAAAGTCAAAATTTAATGATGTTGAACTTATAGAAAATTTTACAGTCCAAACTCGAGCGAATTTGACTAAGATAACAGAATGAAACAAACGAAATGGAAAATAAAATGAGTGAGAAAGCACTAATTGAAGTGAAAAATCTCACGTTTAGACGGGGTGAACGTACTATCTACGATGATCTTAATTTGCGGGTTGCTAAAGGCAAAATTACCGCCATTATGGGGCCGTCGGGTATTGGTAAAACCACCTTATTAAAATTAATCGGTGGACAACTCATCCCAGAGCAAGGTGAGATTTTATTTGATGGTTCTGATATTTGTAAAATGTCAAATGCTGAACTTTATAAAGTGCGTCAACGTATGGGAATGTTGTTTCAGTCAGGTGCTTTATTTACGGATATTTCTACTTTTGATAACGTCGCTTTTCCTATTCGGGAGCATACTCGTTTACCAGAGGAATTGATTCGTAAAATTGTACTGATGAAATTAGAATCTGTGGGGTTGCGTGGAGCGGCGGATTTAATGCCATCTGAATTATCAGGTGGTATGGCTCGTCGTGCAGCATTAGCGCGGACCATCGCTCTCGATCCAGATTTAATTATGTATGATGAACCTTTTACCGGACAAGATCCGATTAGTATGGGGGTGATCATTAGTTTAATTAAACGCTTAAATGAAGCCTTGGATTTAACCTCTATTGTGGTTTCTCACGATGTGCAAGAAGTGTTAAGTATTGCCGATTATGCGTATATTATAGCGGATAAACGTGTAATTGCCGAAGGTACAGCCGATATTTTATTGAAAAGTACTGATCCGCAAGTGGTTCAATTTATTCAAGGGCAAGAAGATGGACCAGTACATTTCCATTTCCCCGTTAAGGATAGCATAGGAGATTTATTTAAATGATAGTGAAATTAATCTCTGCATTGGGGCGAACCTTCATAAACTCCGTACAAGCTTTAGGTCGTTCTGGGTTTATGTTGTGGGGCGCATTAGTTGGTAAGCCACAATTTCGTAAACATACCCCATTATTAATCAAGCAGCTACATGTTTTAGGGGTACAATCCTTACTAATTATTTTGCTTTCGGGCTTTTTTATTGGTATGGTTCTGGGCTTGCAAGGCTATGTAGTGTTAGTGGATTTTGCCGCCGAAGCTAATGTTGGGCAGTTAGTGGCACTATCCTTATTGCGTGAGTTAGGACCTGTTGTTACGGCATTATTATTTGCAGGTCGGGCGGGCTCTGCATTAACCGCTGAAATTGGTTTAATGAAAGCTACTGAACAGCTTTCTAGCCTTGAAATGATGGCGGTGGATCCTTTACGCCGTGTGATTGCACCACGTTTTTGGGCTGGAATTATTTCCATGCCGATTTTAGCTGTGTTATTTACCGCAGTGGGTGTGATTGGTGGTGCGTTAGTGGGAGTTAATTGGAAAGGTATTGACGATGGTAGTTTCTGGTCGGTGATGCAAAATGCAGTTTCCGTGCAAGATTTATGGTATGGCTTTATTAAAAGCGTCGTATTTGCTTTTGCAGTAGTTTGGATTGCATTATTTAACGGTTATGATTGTGTGCCAACATCAGAAGGCATTAGCCAATCCACTACGAAAACCGTAGTAAATGCATCATTATTAGTATTAGGTTTAGACTTTGTATTAACTGCGATGATGTTTGGCGGTTAACTAAGATTTCTTTTTTATTAGGTATAAATTATGCGACAAACAATTAAATATGAGTTCTGGGTAGGTTTATTTTTATTACTCGGTATTGGGGCGTTAGCCTTTATGGGCTTAAAAGTAACCAATGTACAAGGCTTTGGCGAACAGAAGTCCTATAACATTTCTGCAACTTTTGATAATATCGGTGGTCTAAAAGTGCGTGCACCATTAAAAATTGGCGGGGTTGTCATTGGGCGTGTAACAGATATTTCACTGGATGAACAAACTTATTTACCGAACGTGACTATTGCTATAAACCAAGAATATGATCAAATTCCAGATAACAGTTCACTTTCAATTAAAACATCTGGTTTATTAGGTGAACAATATATCTCTTTAAGTGTTGGATTTGATGACGGTGAAACCCCTATGCTGAAAGAAGGCAGTAAAGTTTTTGATACGAAATCAGCAGTGGTATTAGAAGATCTTATTGGTCAATTCTTATATGGTGATAAGGACCAAAAAGAAGAATCAACGCTTGACACACCAGCAGTTGAATAATTTAATTTAGGTTAGGAAAGCAATTTTAATAGGAGTTTTTATGAAGATTCAAATTAAACAATGGTTATCAAAAATGGTTGTTGTGGCAACCGCACTTTTTGCTGTTCAAAGTGTAATGGCGGCAGAAGGTCCTTATGAATTAACTCAAAAAGCAGCAAATACTTTATTTGCTGATTTGAAAGCACAAAATGTTCAAATTAAAGCGGATCCAAATGTGTTAAAAAGTTTGGTACGTAAAGATTTAATGCCTTATGTGCATGTTAATTACGCCGGTTCTTTGGTGTTAGGTCAGTATTTTAGATCTACTACGCCAGAGCAGCGTGAGAAATTTTTCTCTGCATTTGATCAGTTTATTGAACAAGCTTATGCGCAGGCTTTAACATTATACACTGGTCAGGAAGCACAAGTACAACCTGCACAAATGAATGGTGATAGTCAAGCGAGTGTAAAAGTAAAATTAATGCAAAGCCAACCAGTAAATTTAACGTTCCAGTGGCGTAAAAATAGTAAATCTGGTCAATGGCAAGTTTATGACATGTCCGCTGAAGGTGTGAGTATGGTGGAAACTAAAAAACAAGAGTGGAGTAACATTTTACGTAAAGACGGTATTGATGCGTTAACTGCTCAAGTATTAAAAGCGGCCGCTGTGCCAGTCACCATTAAAAAATAATATTCAATATGCAAGCTGAAAAACTAACATGGTCGGCAGTGCAAAATGATGATAAAATAACGCTCCGATTAGTCGGAGAGTTATCTCGTGATACGTTGTTACCGTTATGGCAACAACGTTTAACTTTTTTATCAGAAAAGCAAATTGCCGATAAAGATATTTTATGGGATTTGGCACAAATCAAGCGTATAGACAGTGCTGGATTTGCGCTATTATGTGATTTGATTGCTTATTGTAGAAAAATTAAATCATCTGAACATAAAATAGTCTTAATAAATATACCAAAGCAATTATTAACGTTGGCTGATTTATTTAATTTGAATGATTGGTTAACGCCTTTTATTTCAAAAAATTAACCTTATTGAGAAATTATGGAACCTAAAAAAATTGAAGAGATTTTGAAAGAAAAACTTAATCTTTCAGAAATTTATGCTCAAGGCGAAAATGCCCATTTTGGCGTAATTGTAGTGAATGATGAAATTGCTGCACTATCTCGTGTAAAACAACAACAAATGATTTATGCACCATTAATGGAGTATTTTACTACAGGCGAAATCCATGCATTAACCATTAAAACTTATACTGTGGAAAAATGGAAACGTGATCGCCTATTACACTCAATGAATTAAGGAAATATTATGCAAAAATTTCGTGTTTATGGTCAATCGCGTCTTACTGGAACGGTACAAATTTCAGGGGCAAAAAATGCGGCATTACCGATACTTTTTGCTGCGATTCTTGCGGAACGACCTGTTAAATTAAAAAATGTACCAGAATTAAAAGATGTAGATACAACCTTTAAAATTTTGCATAAATTAGGTGTGAATGTTGAACGCGATGCGGATAAAACGGTATTAATTGATGCGAGCCATATCAATCATTATGTGGCACCTTATGAGCTGGTCAAAACCATGCGTGCATCTATTTGGGCGTTAGCACCATTGTTAACTCGTTTCCACGAGGGGCAGGTTTCTTTACCCGGTGGTTGTACTATCGGGGCAAGACCGGTCGATATGCATATTGCAGGTCTTGAAAAAATGGGTGCTCACATTGAACTCGACGAAGGTTATGTAAAAGCGACGGTTAATGGACGTTTATCTGGTGCGAAAATTTATATGGATAAGGTCAGTGTCGGTGCGACTTTATCGGTGATGATGGCGGCTACCTTAGCCAAAGGTACCACGATTATTGAAAATGCGGCTCGTGAACCGGAAGTGGTGGATACAGGTGTTTTCTTAAATAAGATGGGCGCTAATATTTCAGGCTTAGGTTCTGATACTATTACGATTGAAGGTGTTGAGCGCTTAACTGGTTGTGAGCATAGTATTGTGCCAGATCGTATTGAAACCGGTACATTCCTTGTGGCTGCCGCAGTTTCGGGAGGGCGTATTAAATGTCTCGGTACCAAAGCGGATACCCTTGATGCGGTAATTGAAAAATTACGTGAGTCCGGTATGCAAGTAGATGTGACTGAGGATACGATTACTTTAGATAGTTTAGGTCAGCGTCCAAAAGCGGTGAACATTCGCACCATGCCACATCCGGGTTTTCCAACGGATATGCAAGCTCAGTTTACTTTATTAAATGCGGTAGCAGAAGGCATGAGTAAAATCACAGAAACCATCTTTGAAAACCGTTTTATGCATGTACCTGAATTAGTCCGTATGGGAGCTAAAGGAGAAATTGAAGGAAACACGGCTTTAATTCAAGGGGTAGAGTATCTTTCCGGGGCGCAAGTGATGGCAACAGATTTGCGAGCATCCGTTAGTTTAGTGTTAGCAGGTTGTATTGCATCTGGTGAAACCATCGTGGATCGTATTTATCATATTGATCGTGGTTACGAACATATTGAAGAAAAGTTATCTGCTCTTGGGGCGAAAATCGAACGTTTTTCTGAGCGTGCAGAAGAATAGTGAGTAGATATTGTTTTAATTAATAGTTTAGATTTTGAGTGCAGTAGAAAAAGAATCATATTTTCCACCGCACTTTTGGTGTTATTGCTTGCTTATCATTATTGAAAGCTCTAAAATACGCCAGTTTTTTGTACTAAGATTTATCGAACAAGGATTTTATTATCATGCAACTTTTTCAATTTCCCGTTCGTGTTTATTACGAAGATACAGATGCTGGTGGAGTGGTGTATCATGCACGTTATCTGCATTTTTATGAGCGAGCAAGAACAGAATTTTTGCGTTCACTTCATTTTTCACAGCAAAATTTATTAGCAGAGCAAGGCATTGCTTTTGTCGTGAAATCAATGTCGATTGATTACCATATTCCAGCCAAACTGGATGATTCGTTGATAGTCGAAACCACTGTTGAACAAATGAAAGGGGCAACAATTTTTTTCTCACAATGCCTGAAACGAGAAAATAAAATATTAAGCGTGGCTACTGTTAAGGTAGCCTGTGTTGATCTAGGCAAAATGAAACCTGTGGCACTTCCAACGGAAGTTAAAGCCGCATTTAGTGAATAATTTTCGGAGCTATGCAATGACTGCTGAATTGAACTTTTTGGATTTATTTCTAAAGGCGAGTATCGTCGTTCAACTTGTAATTTTAATTTTAATCACGTTCTCCATTGTATCATGGGCAATTATTATTCAACGTAGTCGCATACTAACTAAAGCGTTGAAAGATTCCATGGCATTTGAAGATCGTTTTTGGTCAGGTGAAGATTTGACCCGATTATATGATGGGTTAGAAAATCGTCGTGACATGGCTATGACGGGTAGTGAACAGATTTTTTATGCAGGGTTTAAAGAATTTACACGTTTAAAACAGGTTAATGCAGATGCCCCAGAAGCCATTATGATGGGGACAACACGTGCTATGAACTTAGCAATGAATCGTGAAATTGAGGATCTCGAAACTCGCGTTCCTTTCCTTGCTACAGTGGCATCTGTCAGTCCTTATATCGGTTTATTCGGTACGGTTTGGGGGATTATGCACGCTTTTATGGCATTGAGTGGCGCCAAACAAGCGACCTTACAAATGGTCGCTCCGGGTATTGCCGAAGCCTTGATTGCCACCGCGATCGGTTTATTTGCAGCGATTCCGGCTGTCATGGCATATAACCGTTTAAGTTTACGTGTTAATAGATTAGAGCAGAATTATGGTAATTTTATTGATGAATTTACCACGATTTTACAACGTCAAGTGTTTGCTAAAAACTAATAAATAAGTATTTTTACACCGCACTTTATATGGTTGAACATCAATTCTGGTGTAAAAATTGCCGCAGCAATTTTCAACGTTGCTTGCCGCAACGGGGGCAAAAAGCCCACAACAATCCGTAAGGATTGTAAGTGATTTTAGTGATATTTTAGAGGTATATATGGCTTACCGCCGTCGTAGAGAGAAAAGTATTAAATCTGAAATTAACATTGTACCATTTTTGGATGTATTATTAGTTTTGGTATTAATTTTTATGGCAACTGCACCGATTATTAGCCAAAGTGTGCAAGTAGATTTACCTGATGCCGTAGAAAGTCAATCGGTATCTAATGAAGATAAGGTTCCAGTGATTTTAGAAGTGGCAGGTATTGGACAATATGCAATTTCTATTGCTGGTGAACGTTCCGAAGGTCTGACCGAAGAAATGGTCACGCAAATGACTAAACAGGAATTTGAAAAAGATCCAAATACGATGTTTTTAGTCGGTGGAGCAAGTGATGTACCTTATGAAGAAGTAATTAAGGCGTTGAATTTACTTCATTTAGCTGGAATTAAATCCGTTGGTTTAATGACCGATCCCATTTAAGCAGTAGGATAGATTGTGAGAAATAATCGACAAAAGAAACAAACAAGTGCATTACTGATTTCGGTAGTTTTACATGGCATTCTGTTCGGTTTGTTAATTTTGAGTTCACTGGTGTATCATCCTCTTGAAGTGATGGGGGGAGGCGAAGGTGACGGCGATATGATGGGTGCTGTAATGGTGGATACCGGTTCGGCAGCTCAAGAATGGGGACGGATTCAACAACAGAAAAAAGGTCAGGCAGAAAAGACGAAGAAGGAGCCCGAAGAGGTTATTGAAAAAACAGAGCCAAAGCCGACGGTTGATGAGCAAAAACTTGAGCAAGAAAGACTGGAACAACAGAAAGAACAACAACGTCAAAAACAACTTGAACAGCAAAAGGCGAAACAAGAAGCTGAAGCTAAAGCTAAACAAGAAGCTTTAGAGAAAGCCAAACAAGAGGCTGAAGCGAAAGCTAAACAAGAAGCTGAGGCGGCAAAATTAAAAGCAGAGGCAGAAGCTAAACGCTTAGCCGCGGCGGCTAAACAAGCGGAACAAGAAGCAAAAGCTAAAGCTGAGCAGGAAAGAATAGCGAAAGAGAAAGCTTTACAAGCTGAGAAAGCCAAAGTAGAGAAAGAAGCGAAAGAAAAAGCAGAAAAAGATGCCAAAGCTAAAGCCGAGAGAGACGCGAAAGAAAAAGCGGAACAAGAAGCAAAAGCTAAAGCCGAGAGAGAAGCGAAAGAAAAAGCGGAAAAAGATGCCAAAGCTAAAGCCGAGAGAGAAGCGAAGGAAAAAGCCGAAAAAGACGCTAAAGCCAAGGCAGATGCCAAAGCTAAACAAGCTGCTTTAGATGACTTTTTAAATGGTGGTGATGTTGGTGGTGGTAGCGCATCAAAAGGTGGTAATGCCAACAAAGGAGGTAGTCAGGGTTCTGGTGCCGCCATGGGGGCTGGAGATGGTGGTAAAGTAGGTGATCAATATGCTGGCGTGATTAAAAAAGAAATTAAACGCCGTTTTATTAAAGATCCAAGTTTTGCTGGAAAAGTATGTAGTATTAGAATTCAATTAGCTCGAGATGGTGCAATTTTAGGTTATCAACGCGTTTCAGGACCTGATGATATTTGTGCCGCAGCGTTGAGTGCAGTCGCTAGAACGAAAAAAGTACCAGCTGCACCGAGTGATGAAATTTATAATAAATATAAAAACCCGATTATTGACTTTGATCTAAAATAGTTAATTTTGATTTGGAATAATCGTTTTTAGGAAAGTAATCTCAATAAACATTAACCATAGGTGGTATGATGAAATTAATAGCTCGTATTTTGGGTGTCATTGCCGTATTATTTTTTACAATAAGCACGGTTCAAGCGGATGACGAAGTTCGCATCGTGATTGATGAAGGTGTAGAGGGGGCAAGACCGATTGCAGTTGTGCCGTTTAAAACCAACGGTTTAGTTCCAGAAGATATTGCAAAAATTATCTCTGATGATTTACGCAATAGTGGTAAATTTAACCCTATTGCTGTCAACCAAATGCCACAACAACCGGGTTCAGCTTCTGAAGTCACTCCTGATGCATGGGCTTCATTAGGCGTTGATGCGATTGTGGTTGGACAAGTGACAGACACTGGTGGTGGTTATAATATCGCTTATCAGTTAGTGGATACTATCGGTGCGTCGGGGGCTGCTGGAGCAGTATTAGCACAAAATTCATTCACCGTAGCAGCAAAATTTATCCGTTTTGGCGCGCACACTGTTAGTGACGAAGTATTTGAAAAGATTACCGCCATTAAAGGTGCATTTAGGACGCGTATTGCGTATGTGGTGCAAAAAAATGGTGGCTCACAACCTTATGAAGTTCGTGTAGCAGATTATGATGGTTACAATCAATTTGTGGTAAATCGTAGTTCTCAACCGATAATGTCACCAGCTTGGTCGCCAGATGGTAAGCGTTTAGCTTATGTTTCTTTTGAAAATAAAAAATCACAGCTTGTGGTTCAGGATTTAGGTTCCGGTGCCAGAAAAGTGGTGGCTTCATTCCCCGGACACAATGGAGCCCCAGCGTTTTCACCGGATGGTAGTCGTTTAGCCTTTGCATCGAATCAAGATGGTCAGCTAAACATTTATGTGATGGGTTCGAATGGTGGGCAAGCTACTAAATTGACGAGCGGCGCGGGTAATAATACAGAGCCTAGCTGGACTCCAGATGGACGTATTTTGTTTACCTCCGATAGAGGCGGTTCGCCTCAAGTTTACTCAATGAGTGCTTCCGGTGGAGGTGCATCATTAGTAGGTTCAGGTGGCAAAAGTTATAGCGGACAGGTGAGTTCTGACGGTAAAACGATGGTAATGATTTCAGGCGATCATGTGATTAAACAAGACCTTATAACAGGGAAAATTGACACTTTAAGTTCAACTTTTCTTGATGAAAGTCCGAGTATTTCACCAAATGGAATTATGATTATTTATAGTTCTACCCAAGGCTTAGGAAAGGTGCTACAATTAGTATCTGCAGACGGACGCTTTAAAGCACGCTTGCCAGGAAGTGACGGACAAGTGAAATTTCCTGCTTGGTCACCATATTTAACAAAGTAAAAAACTCTAAGGAGAAAATATTAAATGAAATTAGCAAAATTATTGTTAGTTGCCCCAGTATTAGCATTAGCTGCTTGTAGTTCATCAAACAACGATGCTAGCGGTACGGACGGTACAAACGCAAATGCTCAAACATTTGGCGGTTTATCTGTTCAAGATTTACAAACTCGTTACAACACAGTTTACTTCGCATTTGACAGCTATGCAATTGAAGGTGAATACTCACAATTGTTAGACGCTCACGCACAATACTTAAACGCTACTCCAGCAGCGAAAGTATTAGTAGCAGGTCATGCTGACGAACGTGGTACTCCAGAGTACAACATTGCATTAGGTCAACGTCGTGCAGACGCAGTAAAATCTTTCTTAGCAGCGAAAGGTGCTAACAATGTTTCAACTGTTTCTTACGGTGAAGAAAAACCGGCTGTAGCTGGTCACGATGAGTCTGCATACAGCAAAAACCGTCGTGCAGTATTAGAATACTAATTTTAAGTATTTATTGTTTTAATAGAACAGGTTTCAATTTATGGAACCTGTTTTGTTTTTGACCCTATAAATGTACGAGAAAAAATTATCCTGAATTGATGAGTATTCGTGCAAACAATTCAAAAAATAAAAATAACTATTGATTATTAAATTTAAATCCGTAATATATGCACTCGTTGCTTGACGTAGTTCGTTATAGCGTAAGTGGGTCGTTAGCTCAGGCGGTAGAGCAGCGGACTTTTAATCCGTTTGTCGAAGGTTCGAATCCTTCACGACCCACCATTTAATTAGATTTTCTTATTTGCTTTAAAGCTAAAAATAAAGCAATACAAAATGGGCCGTTAGCTCAGGCGGTAGAGCAGCGGACTTTTAATCCGTTTGTCGAAGGTTCGAATCCTTCACGGCCCACCACTTAATTCAATGATACTGATATAGTAAAACGAATACCACCCAAATTGGGTCGTTAGCTCAGTTGGTAGAGCAGCGGACTCTTAATCCGTTAGTCAAAGGTTCGAGCCCTTTACGACCCACCACTATTCTTATAATTCTTAACCTATATACATTATTTTATGCTGTGAGTAGATCTCTTTAGCTTAATTCTGTGATTTTTGTTCCAAAACGCCATTAATTTTATTGTTTTCTAGCTACTTTGTTTTTAAAGTGCAGTGAAAAATTTACAGAAATTGTGAGTAACCAGAAGAAGATATTATGAAAAATGGGTTTACCTTGGTTGAAATGATGATAGCTTTATTGATTATCAGTATGATTACCTTAATTAGCATGCCAGCATGGCAAAGTGATAGCCAACAAATTCTAATTAAAGAACAGCATCGTTTGTTTCTATTTTTACGTCAAATCCAAGCCAGAGTGGAAAATTCCACGGAAATTTGGTATCTGGTGATTAATCGTGATATTAGCCAACAACGTTGGTGTATTGCTGCACAGCGTAAATCAGAAACTACTTGTGATTGTTTTCATCCGCATTTTTGCCCTGATCATCTTTTGGCTCAATTTTATTATCCCTTGAGTCCACAAAAAAACATGATCTTTGCCAAAGCGTATTATCCACAAAAATTAATCAGTTTTAATGGTACACGCAATTCGTCAGATTCAGGTTGCTTTATGTTACAGGCTGAGCAATCTCGAACTTTGTTTGCTTTTTCTAATTTAGGGCGGATTCGCCTAAAAAGCGATCAAGCAGAGAATGCCTGTAATGCTGGAGTGGAAGAATGACAAGATTTTATAACGGGCAAAGTTTGTTAGGGTTAATGTTGAGTTTAATTTTATCTTCATTTCTATTATTAGTGATTATTCAATTTTATAGCTACGCCCAACAGCAAAATCGACGTCAGCTATTACAACTTCAATTACAAACCGAATTACAACGAGCTTTGCAAACCATGGCGAAAGATCTTCGTCGTGCCGGTTTTCGAGCATTATCCATAAAGGTTACGCAGGAAAATTTTTCCCTATTTGAGCTTGATGAAGATGGCATAAGTTTAGCTATTTATCCGGTGTCTAATGAAAGTGCGGTGAAAAATAACTGTGTTTTATTCTTTTATGATTTAGATGGCAATGGTTGTTTAGGATCGACCGCTAAGCAATGTGCTAAAGATGAACAAAACGCCACATCAGAAGTAGGACGCGAACTTTTTGGTTATCGTCAAAATGGTTTGCTTTTAGAAAGTCGCACCTATGGCAATAAAGCGAATACCAAATGTAAAAAAGCAGAATGCCAAGGTTATTTACAGCAGAATGCTTGTCAGGATTTAGGTTGGACGAAAATGCTAGATGAAGATAATTATGAAATTACTGACTTACAATTGAACTGGTTAGATAATAGCAAGCAATATAAAGGATTAATGCTTTATTTAGCGGGTCGTTTAAAACAATCTCCGGACATTCAATATGAAAGTTCAGTGGTTATTCCATTACTTAATCAACCAATTTTAAGTGAATAGATGAAAAAATTATCTAAAATACACCGCGCTTTTGTTACCATTAGCTTATTGATTTTACTTACTAGTGTGTTGTTAATCATCTTATTATTTAATGATGATAGCCTACGCTTACATTCTAGTATCGCTAATCAACGGCAACAGTATGTACGACAACATATTGATTTACAGAAACAATTTCAGCAACAGCAATTTAATCTTTGTCAAAATCTAGATCTGAGCTTAGTTGGGAATTTTACAACAGCATCTATGACATCATCTGACAGTGAAGAACATCAACATTTTATCTGGTGTCAACGGCAAGCCTTATTTAAAAAATCGCCTACTAAAAATTTAAATGAAGAACAATTTGATAATTTTATTGATAAAGATGCTTTTGTATTATTTCAGGCCAGGGCAATTCAAAATGTTAACTATTTTCCTAGTGATAACGGCAATAACTTATTTTGGTTTGATCAGGCTCAAACAGAATGGAATATTAATGGCAATTTAAGTGGAATAGTGATAGCAACGGGGGATTTACACATTGCTGGTAAAGGTAAAATAACGGGTTCTGTGATCACACAAGGGGCATTTTCAAAAGATGATACGGTGACACTGAGCTATAAAAAAGCGGTAGTCACTGAATTAGTACAATCTTATAGTCGATGGCAAAAGGGAGAGAAAACTTGGCATGATTTTATTCCATAGGTTTAAACAAGGTATGAGCCTTATCACCTTGTTGGTGGCACTTAGTCTATTCAGTGGTATTTTTCTCGCCATTAATCAATGGGTGAATGTGCAACGCCAAACGGCGAATGAAATTTATCAACGTTATCAAGCTATTCAAATTGCGGAAAATCAGCAGCAACGACAATTTTTAGGGCTATCTTGCGAAACTGAAGTTAAACAAAACCAACTGACGTTTTCTGTGAGTTGTTTGGGAGAGCGTGTGAAAGTGCGCTATATTTTAGGGGAAATTGGTTTATAATGATAAGAAATAAAATCGGGCAAGTGGGACCATTATGTTCATCATTTATCATTCCAATAACCTTGAACTGCAAAAAGATATTTTATGTGAATTAATTAAACTTGATCCGCTAGATGATCCTTTTAGCTCAGAAACTATTTTAGTACAAAGTCCCGGCATGGCACAATGGTTGCAATTACAACTGGCGGCTAAACAAGGTATTGCGGCAAATTTTCATTTTCCTATGCCAGCGAGCTTTATTTGGCAACAATATGTGGATAATCTGCCAAATGTGGCGGAACAAAGCCAATTCAGTAAAGATGCGATGACGTGGCGATTAATGGCGTTGATCAAACGAACGGATTTTCAACCGATTCTCAATTATTTGCATTATTCTCCACAATCAGAACAACAGAAACTGTATCAATTAGCGCGTAAAATTGCAGATTTGTTTGATCAATATTTAGTCTATCGTCCTCATTGGATTTCTGCTTGGGAACAACATCAACCACAGATTATTATTAATGAAATTGTAGGGCAGCAAAAACACACAGATGATGATTTTAAACAACGAATTGAGCAAGATGTGGCATGGCAAGGGATCCTTTGGCGTGCCTTAATTGCGGATTTATCGCACGACGATAAACCGCTCCAACACCGAGCTAACTTGCATCAGGAATATTTGCAACTCAGTCACTATAAAAATTTACCCAAACGGCTATTTATTTTTGGTATTTCTGCGTTGCCAAAAACCTATTTAGAAACCTTTGTCGCCATGGCAAAACATTGTGATATTCATTTATTTTTTAATAATCCAAGTCAATATTATTGGGGGGATTTGGTCGATCCAAGTTTTGCTCGCAAGCGTGAATTGAAAATACTCACCGAACGTAAAACCGGTGAACAAAAATCCTTTTTTAAGCCTACACAACTTGATGAATATTTAGCTAATAAACAAGAATTAACCTCGGAGCAAGAATATCTTTCGGTCGGAAATCCACTACTTGCCACTTGGGGAAAGTTAGGGCGAGATTTTTTCTATTTATTAAGTCAGCTAGATTGCTTAGAAATTCAACAAAATATCGACATTACAGGGCAAAGTTTACTAAACCAAGTTCAGCACAAGATTTTGCATTTAGCACCTAGTGAAGTAGGCTCATTGCATTTTGCGGCAGAAGATCAGTCTATCTCTTTTCATGCTTGTCATAGCCCGATGCGTGAAGTGGAAATATTACATGATTATTTATTACAATGTTTTATAAATGATGAAACCTTAACACCAAAAGATATTGTGGTGATGGTGGCAGATATTGACCGTTATGCGCCTTATATTCAAGCGGTATTTGGACAGTATCAGCGCAAAATAAAAGATCTGCAAGGTAATTGGGATTATGATAAACGTTACATTCCCTTTTCTATTTCCGATCAAACCCTATCGGAAAGTGATGTATTACTAGCCACTTTTTTAAATTTATTGCATTTAAAAGATAGTCAATTTAGTGCAGAAGATGTTTTAGCCTTGCTAGATATTCCAGCTATTCGCCATCGTTTTGCAATTACACAAAATGAACTCGAACAGTTACGACACTGGGTAAAAGACAGTGGGATTCGTTTTGGATTAGATAAACAACATCCGCAAGGGCAAAATTTTAATGCTTGGCAAGCTGGCTTGGAACGGATGCTACTAGGTTTTGCCATGCGTGAAGAAAATGGTATTTGGCAACAAGATCAATTGGGTTTTGATCATAGTTATGGCTTAAAAAGCCGTTTAGTAGGGGCATTAGCTAGCTTTATAGAGCAACTTAGTCTATGGCAACATACCTTGTCGCAATCCCACTCGATCACTGAATGGCAGACAAATTTGACCGCGCTATTGCAGAATTTCTTTATTTCTGAAGCTAATACGGCAGACATGTTACGCTATATTGAAAATAGCATTCAACAACTGACAGAATTATTACAAACCTTACATATTGATGAACCTTTGAGCGCAGAGGTTATGGCTGATGTATTAACAGAAAAGTTAAACGAACAAGAGAATAGCTTAAAATTTTTAGTCGGTAAGGTGAGTTTTTGCACCTTATTACCGATGCGAGCGATTCCGTTTAAGGTGGTCTGTTTATTAGGCATGAATGAACCAGATTATCCACGCCAGCAAACCTCGAATAGCTTTGATTTAATGCAATATCACCGTCAAAAAGGTGATCGTTCTCGTCGCGATGATGATCGTTATTTATTCTTAGAAGCCCTATTGGCTGCACAGCAGCAGCTTTATATTAGTTACGTAGGGCAATCCATGATTGATAATACACCACTTGAACCATCGGTATTGGTAAATCAATTACTGGATTATTTAGATGAAAATCTGGATACTGATTGCCGACCGAAAAGTGATGAGAAACCATTGGTAAAATATCACGCGATGACGGCATTCAGCCCAAAAAACTTTAGTGAAAATCACCGCACTTTTGCCAAAGAATGGGCGAATATTGCCAATGCGCATCAACGACCAGAAGATTTTGTTAAAATACCAAACAGTGACACTAAACCAGAAAACAATATTATTCAAATTGATACTGAACAGTTAATTAAATTTATTAAAAACCCGTTACAATTTTTCTTTGAACAACGATTAGATGTTTATTTTAGAGATAAAGATGAACAAATTATGGATACGGAGAATTTTGTGTTAGACGGTTTAGACCTATATCAAATTCAACAACATTTACTGATGCAAGAAAAGATTGATGTGGATGCTTATTTTGCTCAACTCAAGGTCAAAGGATTGTTGCCAAGTGGAGAATTTGCTCAGCTTTATCAACATCAAGTGCGGTCTGAAATTGCACAGTTTCAAGAGATTTTACGACCATATCAAGAGCAACCTACACAAACGCAATATGTGGATTTGGTCATTGATGTGGAGGGCAAAACCATTTACTTAAGCGGTTATATTAATCGATTATTTGAGACAACAAAGGGCGTGCAACTTATTCAATGGACGGTAGCCAAGCATAAAGATAGTTATGCCATTGAAAACTGGCTTTATTATTTAATTTTATTGGCAAATAACGGTGTAAATAAAGTGCTTCCGCCTCTTTTTTATGCTAAAGAAAAGAATAATTTAGTTGGAAAAACTTTTTTATTTGATCCGAATTTTGATCCGATGCCATTGTTGAAACGCTATATTTCCGCTTATTTAGCGAGTGAGCAGCACGTGATTTTAGCTGTCACTAAGGATATTGGTCGCTATTTAAAAACAGAGAATGCGCAGGCTAAATGTCAACATATTGAGAATATTGCTCAGGGCGATGATTATAATCAGGGGGATATTTACTGGCAACGGCTCTTGAAACAGACAGGGGATTTATCCTATTATTTACCCGAAATAGATCACAATACAAAAGATTGGTTTGCTACCATGATTAATTCAGTACATTCACTTTAAACTGCGGTTAATTTTTACCAATTTTTCAGGTAGAATAGCATAAATTTTATAGCGTAAAATAAGGATAGTCGGATGCGAATTAATCAAATTGTCAATGTAGATTTGGTTAAACAGATGAATAGTGCAGTGGTGTATAAATTAATTGACCAACAAGCTCCCATTTCTCGAATTCGAATTTCGGAATTAAGCCAGCTTGCCCCCGCCAGTGTCACTAAAATTACCCGTGCTTTATTGGCTCGTGGGTTGATTAAAGAAGTGGATCAGCAAGAATCCACAGGAGGGCGTCGTGCGACATCCATTGTGGCAGAACAAAAAGCATTTCGTACTTTATTGATTCATTTAGGGCGAGAAGAAATCGTGTTCGCAATGATGGATCTTTCAGCTAAGTTGCTAAAATACCAACATTTTAATTTGCCTGATGTGCAAAATTTACCCCAATTAGAAGATTTTTTATTGGCGCAATTAGATAAATTTATGGTGGATAATGCCAACAAATCTAGCGAACTAATTGCCATTGGTATTACTGTCACTGGCTTTGTGAATGGTAAAAATAATCTGATTGAAAATCTATCGTACTTTGAGTTAGCTGAACCTTGGGATTTAGTGCAACGACTTGAACAACGCTTTAATTTACCGAGTTATATCGGGCAGGATGTGCGAAGTTTGGCATTAGCCGAGCATTATTTTGGTGTGACAAAAGATTGTTATGATTCCTTGTTGTTACGTATTCATCGAGGTGTAGGGGCAGGGATTGTGATTAATCATGAAGTGTTTCAAGGCTATCGCAATAATGTCGGTGAAATCGGGCATATTCAGGTGGATCCGTTGGGTAAACGCTGTTTGTGTGGCAATGTTGGTTGTTTGGAAACGGTGGTCAGCAATGATGCTATTGAAAATAAAATGCAACAAATGCTAGAAGACGGTTATCAAAGTAAATGGTTGTCATTAGAAAGTCATGATATTGAAGCGATTTGTAAAGCCAGTAATAAGCATGATGCAGTGGCTACAGAGTTAATTGAACATGTCGGCGTACAAATCGGACGGGTGCTAGCAATGTCAGTAAATATGTTTAACCCTGAGAAAATCGTGATTTCGGGGGAAATTACCCAAGCGAAGAATACCTTATTTGCAGCCATTCACAAAACATTAGAAAGTCACGCATTACCCTCATTTGTAAAAAATACGCCGTTAGTGGTGTCGGAATTACATCATGAAGATGTGATTGGAGCATTTGCTTTAGTCAAACGGGCATTGTTGGACGGTAGTTTATTGCAACATCTTTTGATAGAATAAAGACTTATTTGAGGCGATTTGCTTAATCTGTATTCGAACGAACGGAAATTTTAACATTATTAAGAAAAAATAGTTGACGAGCTAGGGGGAAATTAGCATAATACGCACCGCAACGCTGATTACGGTGACGCAAAATATGGCTACATAGCTCAGTCGGTTAGAGCACAACACTCATAATGTTGGGGTCGCAAGTTCGAATCTCGCTGTAGCCACCATTTAAAAGTGGTCAATATATTGCGGAAGTGGCGAAATTGGTAGACGCACCAGATTTAGGTTCTGGCGCCTGTGCGTGTGGGTTCAAGTCCCTCCTTCCGCACCATTTTCAGTTTGCAAATTTTTTGAGTTAATGGGGTATCGCCAAGCGGTAAGGCACTGGGTTTTGATCTCAGCATTCCTAGGTTCGAATCCTAGTACCCCAGCCATACTATTCAAAAGCAAATAAGCGAATCAAGATCTTTTCAAGATAATCTAATGGGGTATCGCCAAGCGGTAAGGCACTGGGTTTTGATCTCAGCATTCCTAGGTTCGAATCCTAGTACCCCAGCCATATTTATTTTCTCTCTTTGCACTTGCGTACAAGGTTAAGCATATTATCGCTACTCCGTAGCTTGTGTGCTATTCTATGTTCCTAAAGATGCGGAGCATCGTCACCATGCGTAGCCCCGTACGAGAGTGCGGGGCATTGAGTATTATTTTCTCCGCAACGACACTTCTCCACCATTAAAGGTTAATAATTCGCCACTATTGGTTAATAATTTTAAATATCCATGTTCATCAATGCCTTGTTCCGTTCCTGAAATCACTTGTTTTTCCGTGATAATATTTACCGTTTCACCGAAATAGGCATCAACTTCTTGCCATTTTTGCTGAAATTCAGCATTTATTCCTACTCGTTCGAATGTTTCTAGTTCTTGATAAATCTGCTGGATTAAAGCGATTAACAACGAAGTGCGGTCTATTTTGGGCAAAATTTCAGTTAAATTTGCCCAGCTTTGGTCAATTTGTTGGTTATCTTTGGGAATATCAACGTTTAACCCAATCCCCACCACTAAATTAAGTTGACCATTCTCGGTATGAGCAATTTCAATTAAAATTCCCGCTAGTTTTCTTCCTTTTAATAAAATATCATTTGGCCATTTCAGCATAATGTCTGCACCGCCTAATTTTATTAAGGTATGATTAATTGCCATTGCCACGACAGAACTTAAACCATCAATAGGCTTTCTCGCATCTACTTGCCAAATAAAACTAAACATTAACTGACTAGCAAAAGGTGAAATCCATTGCCGTCCACGTCGTCCACGTCCTGCGGTTTGGCTTTCAGCAGTGCAGATGTCGCCTTTGTTTAGGCGTTTGATATTTTCGAGTAAAAATTGATTGGTTGAATGAATAATTGGGCGATAAAACACTTGATTCGGCAAAGTATCACGCAATTTTTCAGGGTTTAATAATGCGGTTTGGGGTAATAACTTGACTTCACCCAAAGTGGTATCAATATGAATACCTTGCTGTTGTAATTGTTGAATTTGAACCAGTAACTCATTGTCATTACAGCCTAAAAGTGCGGTTAAATTTTCAAAAGAATAGGTTTGACCGTCAGCCAGTTTTTCTAATAAATTGTACATAAATTTCCTTTTTAATTCTTTCTCAAAAAAGCAAAATTTTTCATAAAAATTCGTTCACAAGATTAAGTGAACCCTGTATAATGCGTTCGCAATATTTTATAGCATACATTTAAAAGAGAGAATATTGCAATGTTACGAATTAAGCAAGAAGCCTTAACTTTTGATGACGTTTTACTCGTCCCCGCCCATTCCACCGTGTTACCTAACACCGCTGATTTATCCACTCAACTGACTAAAACCATTCGCCTAAATATCCCAATGCTTTCCGCCGCAATGGATACGGTAACGGAAACCAGATTAGCGATTTCCTTAGCACAAGAGGGGGGAATTGGTTTCATTCATAAGAATATGTCTATTGAACGCCAAGCGGAACGTGTGCGTAAAGTGAAAAAATTTGAAAGCGGTATTGTATCAGAACCGGTTTGTGTACAACCTGATATGACCTTGGCACAATTAGCAGAAATTACTAAGAAAAATGGATTTGCCAGTTTTCCTGTGGTGGATAATGCGGACAATTTAGTAGGAATTATTACGGGTCGTGATGTGCGTTTTGTGTCTGATCATAGCAAAACCATTGCAGAATTTATGACGCCAAGAGAACGTCTTGTTACCGTAAAAGAAAATGCCAAACGAGAAGAAATATTTGGTTTAATGCATCACCATCGTGTAGAAAAAGTGTTGGTATTAGATGCCAATGATAAATTAAAAGGGATGATTACTTTAAAAGATTACCAAAAAGCAGAAAATACGCCAAATGCGTGTAAAGATGAGTTTGGTCGTTTACGTGTTGGCGCGGCAGTAGGTGCTGGACCGGGTAATGAAGAACGTGTTGAAGCACTAGTCCGAGCAGGTGTTGATGTATTGTTAATCGACTCTTCACATGGACATTCCGAGGGCGTATTACAACGTGTACGTGAAACTCGTGCAAAATATCCTAATTTACCGATTATCGCAGGCAATGTAGCAACTGCAGAGGGAGCGATAGCCTTAGCCGATGCAGGTGCGAGTGCGGTAAAAGTCGGGATTGGTCCGGGATCAATTTGTACGACACGTATCGTGACAGGTGTAGGCGTACCACAAATTACCGCTATTGCGGAAGCCTCTGCTGCGTTGGCAGATCGTGGTATTCCAGTGATCGCCGATGGTGGTATTCGTTTTTCGGGCGACATTGCCAAAGCCATTGCTGCTGGGGCAAATTGCGTAATGGTTGGCTCAATGTTCGCTGGCACAGAAGAAGCTCCAGGCGAAATTGAACTTTATCAAGGGCGTTCCTTTAAATCTTATCGTGGTATGGGTTCACTTGGGGCAATGTCAAAAGGTTCATCAGATCGTTATTTCCAATCAGACAATGCGGCGGATAAACTTGTTCCTGAAGGTATTGAAGGACGTATTCCATACAAAGGATTACTTAAAGAAATCGTGCATCAACAAATGGGGGGCTTACGTTCTTGTATGGGCTTAACAGGTTCAGCTACGATTGAAGATTTACGTACTAAAGCCCAGTTTGTGCGGATTAGTGGTGCGGGGATTAAAGAAAGCCATGTACATGATGTGACGATTACCAAAGAAGCACCAAACTATCGTATGGGCTAAAAGACTAAAAAGTGCGGTAAAAAATCGAAAAATTTTATCAATATTTTACCGCGTTTATTTTCTATTATTATCAAGATGTACTATGAAATTAACCAACGAAGATCGCTTTTTTATAAGGCAAACGATTATTGAATTTTTTCTTTATGCCATAGTCGCAACTATTCCATTTTTAGCTATTGCAGTGGATCTGTTTTATTTTGATAATATTATCAATGAAGAATCTGTTGTAGAAGGACTACAAGATGTGTTTATCATTATTACCATTGGACTTTTTAGTTATAATGCCAAACGCTTTCCACAATTGCGACAAGGATTTGTGTTAATGGCAGGCTTTTTTTTATGTATCCTGATTCGAGAATCTGATAATATTTTTGACCGACTAACGGGGCATGGAAGTTGGTTTTATTTTGCCATAACCGCTGCAATTATTTGTATTGGTTACGCCCTAACTAACCGCCAAGCCACATTTGATGCTTTAGTATTATTTATTAAAAGCCGAGAATATGCCGCTTTTTTAGGTGGATTGGTTATTGTGTTTATTAGCTCAAGACTACTTGGCACTGGTTCAATTTGGAAACATATTTTACAAGAAGGCTACGTCATTACGGCAAAGCATATCGTTGAAGAAGGTTCAGAACTGTTTGGCTATGCAATTATGTGTATTTCTGTATGGACTTTTAACAGAAAATTAACAACTTCCCTTAAACTTGAGAAATAATTAAATGAACAACATTCACCAACATAAAATTTTAATTTTAGATTTCGGTTCACAATATACCCAATTAATTGCCCGCCGTGTGCGTGAAATTGGGGTGTATTGCGAACTTTGGGCGTGGGACGTGACGGAACAGCAAATCCGTGAATTTAACCCAACCGGGATTATTCTTTCAGGTGGACCTGAAAGCACCACCGAACAAAACAGCCCAAGAGCGGCTGAATATGTATTTAGTGCTGGTGTACCTGTATTAGGAATTTGTTACGGTATGCAAACTATGGCAATGCAATTAGGTGGATTAACGGAAAATTCGGATCACCGTGAATTTGGTTATGCTCAAGTGGATTTACAAGCTAATTGCCAGCTTTTCGCTCAATTAAATGATGATGTGAATGCGGCTCAAGCGAAATTAGATGTATGGATGAGTCACGGCGATAAAGTGACCCGTTTACCTAACAACTTCCAAGTCACAGGCACCACACCAACTTGCCCGATTGCAGCAATGTCCGATGAAAGCCGCCGATTCTATGGCGTGCAGTTCCACCCCGAAGTAACACATACCAAAAGCGGTTTAGCTTTATTAACCAATTTTGTAGTCAACATCTGTGGTTGTGAAACTAAATGGACAGCGGAAAATATTATTGAAGATGCAGTCGCTCGGATTAAAGCCCAAGTAGGCGATGATGAAGTCATCTTGGGTTTGTCTGGAGGCGTAGATTCTTCTGTTACTGCCTTGTTATTACATCGTGCCATCGGCAAAAATTTACATTGTGTTTTTGTGGATAACGGCTTGTTACGTCTTAACGAAGGTGATCAAGTGATGGAAATGTTCGGCGATAAATTCGGCTTAAACATTATCCGTGTCAATGCGGAAAATCGTTTCTTAGAAGCCTTAAAAGGTGAAAATGATCCCGAAGCCAAACGCAAAATTATTGGTAAAGTGTTTGTCGATGTATTTGACGAAGAATCCCACAAACAAACCAAGGTAAAATGGTTGGCACAAGGCACTATTTATCCCGATGTGATTGAATCTGCCGCCAGCAAAACGGGTAAAGCTCACGTGATTAAATCGCATCACAATGTAGGCGGTTTACCTGATTATATGAAATTAGGTCTGGTGGAACCGTTACGTGAACTGTTTAAAGACGAAGTGCGTAAAATTGGTTTAGCCTTAGGTTTACCAGCAGAAATGTTGAATCGCCATCCATTCCCTGGTCCAGGCTTAGGCGTGCGTGTGTTAGGCGAAATCAAAAAAGAATACTGCGATCTGTTGCGTAAAGCGGATGCGATTTTTATCGAGGAACTTTATAATTCAGGTTGGTATTACAAAGTGAGCCAAGCATTTACCGTCTTCCTGCCAGTGAAATCTGTCGGTGTAATGGGTGATGGACGTAAATATGACTGGGTGGTTTCACTGCGAGCGGTAGAAACTATCGACTTTATGACCGCACATTGGGCACATTTGCCGTATGAGTTATTAGGTAAAATCTCCAATCGTATTATTAATGAAGTGAGCGGTATCTCAAGAGTAGTTTATGATGTAAGTGGTAAACCACCTGCGACTATCGAATGGGAGTAACACAATAATATTTGATCTACACTCTGAAAGCACTAACCGAATTAAGGTGTAGATCAAAAATACAATATTTTTAGATTTTATTTAGTTATGGTTATTGAACCATATTTCGTACGGATTTCAAAAAGCCTTTTGCTGTAGCATAAATATCGGTTTTACCTTGAGCCTTTAAAATCAGATCAGACATTTCACGAAATGCTCCTTTGCCTCCGCCTAGCGTGAGTACATAATCAGCATTTTTTTTCACATAATCAGCTGCATCAGCGACCGCAAAAGATAAACCACAGACTGCAAAAGCGGGTAGATCTACGCTGTCATCTCCAATATAAGCGGTCTGTTCAGGGCTAACATTGGCTTGTTGCATTAATTCAAAGCAGGCGGTTTCTTTTTCTAATTTGCCTAGAATAGACAATGTAATGCCAAGATCCGCCATACGCTTTTGTAAAATGGGAGAAGAGCGTCCGGATAATACAGCTACTTGAATACCTTGTTCTATCAACATGCGAATGCCTAAACCATCACGTACATGGAAACTTTTAATGGCTTCGCCGTTAGCGTCGTAATGTAATAATCCATCTGTGAGTACACCATCAATATCTGTGATCACTAATTTGATTTTTTGTAATTTATTTAGCATGTTTAACCCTGTTTTAACTTGAAAATTCCACTAAACCAACCACTTCATTTTGATCATTAACAACCACTAAAGAGTGAATCTTGTTCTCTTTCATAAAGGTTTCCGCGGTGGTTAAAAATTCATCCTGATGAATAGTTTTTGGATTTCTGGTCATTAAATCTTGAGCGGTTTTACTCAGTGTTGCAGTGCCATTAGAGGTTAATGCACGGCGAATATCGCCATCCGTAATAATGCCTTGTAATTTATTATTATCCATGACTAAAGCAACCCCCATTCGACCTTCGTTCATAATGGTCAAACAGTCGGTAAAGCTGGTCGATAGTAGGGTAATGGGTAAGCGAGTTTGCATTTGATCTTTCACGCGACAAAGTAAACGGCGACCTAACGACCCCCCCGGATGGAACTTGGCAAAGTCTATTGGTTTAAAATCACGAGCATAGATTAATGCGACTGTTAGCGCATCGCCTAAAGCTAAAGTAACTAATGCTGACGTTGTTGGAGCAAGATTATTCGGGCAGGCTTCACGTTCAATGGTAATGTCTAATACATAATCAGCGTGTTTACCTAAGGTTGAATCTTTGTTACTGGTCAATGCAATGATTTTATTACCGAAATTTTTTAAACTTGGAATGAGTTTATTGACTTCGTCACTTTCACCACTATAAGAAATAAGAATCACCACATCAATGGGTTTTAACATACCTAAATCACCATGAAAGGCTTCGGTTGGATGCAAAAAAAAGCTCGGTGTACCGGTTGATGCTAAACTAGCAACAATTTTCTGTCCAATTAACCCTGATTTTCCCACGCCACTAATAGCAATACGCCCCTCGCATGTTAGAATTAATTCCACCACCTGATTAAAGGTATTATCAAGAGTTTGACTTAATTTATCTAACGCTTGCTCTGCCATGTTAATGGTTTCACGAGCATAATGTAGATGATTCATTTTCTGTCCCTACAAAAAAGTGCGGTAAAAAAACGATACGATTCTTTACCCGAAATTGTGATGGCTATTTTAACGTAAGTTTTGATTTCACTCTAGCAAAAATTCCGTTATACTACGAACCCTGAGTTGATCAGACAATCGCTGGTTTATTGAAGCCCTAAAGTGTTCGTCAGAACGAACTAGCGGGACAAATAGACGAGAGGAAAGTCCGAGCTACACAGGGCAGAGTGCTAGGTAACGCCTAGGGGGAGCGATCCCACGACCAGTGCAACAGAGAGCAGACCGCCCCTCACTTAGATTATAAATAATCTAGGTGAGGGGTAAGGGTGAAAGGGTGCGGTAAGAGCGCACCGCATGGCGGGTAACCGTTCATGGCAAGGTAAACTCCACTCGTAGCAAGACCAAATAGGAGCTCAATGGGTGTGCCCGCTCAGAGTTCGGGTAGGTTGCTTGAGCGTGCGTGCGAACGTACGCCTAGAGGAATGATTGTCCACGACAGAACTCGGCTTATCGATCAACTCATTTAATTTCTTGATTCATTGTAGGCACGACCCTATGTGTCTGTCCATAGACTGACTAATTCACCGTCCGCACTTTCATCAAACAAACCATAGCAATCGCAATCATCAAAAAAGATACGTAAAACACCGTATTATAATGCCAAAATTGAGCCAACCAACCAGCAATTGGACCGGCGACCAGCCAACTTAATTTAGCCGCATTACTAAACAAAGTTGTGGCAGCTCCGGCTTGACGCGGCATTAAATCTTGAAAATACAGCATACCTAGCGTTGCAATAATGCCGATAAAGATAGCATTAAAAAATTGCAGTAAGACTAATTGCCATGTATTTTGGAAAAATAGCAAACCGAGATAAAACAAAAAACCAGCCCAAAGTGCGGTGAAAATTAATGCTTTTTTACTGAAATATTGGGTTAAATAACCACCCAATAACATGATCGGAATTTCCAATCCTGCCGCCGTTCCCATCAATGTACCAGCTAATTCAGCGGGTAAATGTAATTCATGGATAATATATAATGGCATATTAATCAAATACATACCATTGCAATTAAAAATCATAAAGACGGTGATAAACAGGTAAATCACGCTTTTTTGATTATTCGATGGCGCTTGTAACGGCGTATTTTGTTCCATTTTTTTACGTGGCACTTTAGGCAACAAGGTTACCGCAATTAACCCACAGAATAAAAATGCTAGCCCAGCAATAGAATACATCCAATCAAAGCCCCAATTTAGTGCAATACTAAAAGAAAGTGGTGGACCCACAATCCACGCCAGTGAAATTTGAGTTCGCATAATGGTGGAAAACATCACGCTTTCTTTGCCTGTGTTGTCGGCATATTCCCGAGCTAGGGCAAAAGATTGTGGATTAGCCGATGATCCTAAACCAAGCAAGGTTGTACCCAATAAAATTAACCAGTAATAATTACGGTTAAAAGCGAATACTAAACAGCCACCGATAGCAAGAACACAACAATATAATATCACTTTTCGGCGATCGATCATTTTATCGGAATATTTGGCGAGTATTTGGCTTAATCCGATACCGATAATCGCATTAATTGCATAGAAGTAACCTACCATAGCAGGGGAAACTTGAATTTCTTGCGTTAAAAATAGGCTCAATGTAGGTAATTGAAAAGACGATGCAATGCCTGTCAAAAAAGCGATCAATAAAAACGCAAACGCCACCAAATTGGAAGGTTTTTCAATGGTTGGGGTTGGAGTAAGCATAATCCATCTCTAAAAAAACAAAAAGTGCGGTGACAAAATCCCGATAGGAATTTTGAACGCCACTTGTGGCGTGGGCAAAGCCCCGAACAATCCTGTAAAGGATTGTGAGTAATTTTACCGCATTTTTGGGATCTTGATAAGATTATTGCTGTTCTTGCTGGGCTTGTTTTTCTTGTTTGCTGTGATAAAAATAGAGATAAATCAAGCCGATAGGAGCGATAAATACAGAGAAAATCCAACAAATTGCCATGGTGAAAAATTTAACAATAAGCATCAATATGGCATTCACCAAAAAGCCATTTTCGCCCAAAATGTAATTCATCACGCTTTCATACACAAAGCGAGAATAAGGATAGAGAAATTGGCAAAGGGTAAACCACAAGATGAAAATGTAGCTGTAGCCTGTTTCAGCCCCCTCATAACGTAGTGGATGAAGTGCAAATTGGTAGAGAAATAACACATAAAAAATTAAGCCAAACAGAAAATGGCGAATATAATAAGCGAAATTTAAACCGCCAAAGGTTTTTTGAATAATGGGGTGCATGATTTTGATCTCCTTAGGATAAACATGGGGTAATAGCTTTGACAGATTATTTTGATAAATCTTCCCTATTGTAAAAAAAAATTTAAAGTCAATGCCTAAAAATAAAAAATTGAAAAAATTACCCCGCATTTTTGTACGGGGTAAGCACTATTTACCTAAATTATCAAAAAACTTCTTCACACCATCAAAGAAACTGGAATGTTTTGGTCGTTGTTTGTCTTGACCATCTAGGCTGTCTTCTAGTTTACGCAGTAGTTCTTTTTGTGCTTCATTGAGTGAAACTGGGGTTTCTACGGTAATTTTGCAAATTAAATCGCCGGCATAACCGCTTCGCATAGCGGCAATGCCCTTGCCACGCATGCGGAACATTTTGCCCGTTTGGGTGCCTTCTGGCACTTTTAATTTAGCTCGACCTTCTAAAGTAGGGACTTCAATTTCACCACCCAAGGCGGCTTGGGTAAAGCTAATTGGGACTTCACAATATAAATTGTTACCATCACGTTCAAAAATAGGGTGATCCTGAACGTGGATGACAACATAAAGATCGCCAGCAGGTGCCCCATTTTCACCCGCAGCCCCTTTGCCAGATAAGCGTAATTGATTGCCTGTATCCACACCGGCAGGAATTTTTACCGAAAGGCTTTCGGTTTTATGCACACGCCCATCGCCATGACATGTTTTACAGGTTTTCTCAATTTTCTTGCCTGTGCCATGACAATGAGGGCAAGTGGTTTCGGTAACAAAGAAACCTTGTTGGCGACGAACCCGACCTTGTCCATGACAGGTTGAGCAAGTTTCTACTTTAGATCCTTTTTCCGCACCAGTACCATCACATTTATCACAATGTACTAGGGTACGAATTTGAATATCTTTGGTCACGCCGCGTACGGCTTCTTCAAGGGTGATTTCAATGTCGTAACGTAAATCGTCACCACGCACCACCCGAGAACGACCGCCACTGCCCCCGAACATTTCGCTGAAAATATCTTCAAATCCACCGAAACCACCAAATCCTCCGCTAAATCCGCCCGCACCGCCACCGAATCCACCCTGTTCAAAGGCGGCGTGACCGTATTGATCGTAAGCGGCGCGTTTTTCTTGATCGCTTAAAATTTCATAGGCTTCGTTGATTTCTTTAAATTTTTCTTCGCTGTCTTTATCGCCCTTAGTTCGGTCGGGGTGATATTTCATGGCTAGGCGTTTATAGGCACGTTTGATTTCTTTCTCATCCGCCCCTTTTTGAATGCCTAGCACGTCATAATAATCTCGTTTTGCCATAATGTTTTGCTCACATATAGATTAGTCACTAAATTTAATTTTATGTACCCAATGGGCAATCACAGGTTGTAAAAACCAGCTAGCAGGAAAGGCAAAGCAAAATGCCACCAGCCAATTGCGTAACCAAACCAGTAAAAAATCAGGCGTAAAGCCGTTATTGACCATGGTCATGCCTAATGAAATACAAAAGGAAAATACAAACACGGAAGCCGTCACCATAATCAGGCGAAACCATTTTCTTTTGATTGCCATTTAATTTTTTCTCTTTTTTGTTTTGCGTAGGGGCGGATCTATGTATCCGCCCGAAAATTACGCTCCATTTTTAACAGGCGGATACATAGATCCGCCCTTACGGATTTTATTTAATATCTAATACACCAAAGGGGCGTATGCAATACGCCCCTACAATGTTAACGGAAAGATTATTTATCTTTCACTTCTTCAAACTCGGCATCGACCACGTCATCGTTTGGTTTTCCACCTTGAGCTTGTTGAGCGTCTGCCTGTGCTTGAGCTTGACCAGCTTGCACTAATTTCTCAGACACTTGAATTAACGCTTGCAATTTCGCATCAATTTCTGCTTTGTTTTCGCCTTTCGCCGCAGTTTCAAGTTCACCTAAGGCTTTTTCAATTGGGGCTTTGTCGTCAGCAGAGAGCTTGTCGCCTACTTCGCTTAATTGTTTGCGAGTAGAGTGAACAATAGCATCTGCTTGGTTGCGAGCTTGCACTAATTCTTCAAATTTGCGGTCTGCTTCGGCGTTGGCTTCCGCATCACGCACCATTTGTTGAATTTCTTCATCACTTAAACCTGAAGAAGCTTTAATGGTGATTTGTTGCTCTTTACCCGTGCCTTTATCTTTGGCGGAAACGTGGATAATACCATCAGCATCAATGTCAAAGGTCACTTCAATTTGCGGCATACCACGTGGCGCTGGGTTAATGCCTTCAAGGTTGAATTGCCCCAAGGATTTATTGGCAGAGGCTTGTTTACGTTCACCTTGCAACACATGGATCGTCACTGCACTTTGGTTATCTTCTGCGGTGGAGAACACTTGCGATTTTTTAGTTGGAATCGTGGTGTTTTTCTCAATTAGGTTAGTCATCACGCCGCCCATGGTTTCGATACCTAAAGATAACGGGGTAACGTCTAATAATAACACGTCGGTCACATTACCAGATAACACACCGCCTTGTACTGCGGCACCCACTGCGACAGCTTCATCTGGGTTTACGTCTTTGCGTGGTTCTTTGCCAAAGAATTCAGCTACTTTTTGTTGTACCAATGGCATACGAGTTTGACCACCCACTAACAGCACATCATCAATTTTAGACACACTCAAGCCTGCATCATTTAACGCCACTTTAACAGGTTCAAGAGAACGAGCCACTAAATCTTCTACCAAGGCTTCAAGTTTCGCACGGGTCAATTTAATGTTTAAGTGTTTCGGACCTGTGGCATCGGCAGTGATGTACGGCAAATTCACATCCGTTTGTTGTGCAGATGAAAGCTCAATTTTGGCTTTTTCGCCCGCTTCTTTTAGCCGTTGCATGGCTAACGGATCGTTGCGTAAATCCACGCCTTGATCTTTTTTGAACTCGTCTACAAGATAGTTAATTACTCGAGTATCAAAGTCTTCACCGCCCAAATGGGTGTCGCCGTTGGTCGCCAACACTTCAAAGGTTTTCTCGCCACCAACCTCATCAATTTCAATAATAGACAAGTCAAATGTACCACCACCTAAGTCATACACCGCAATAGTTTGGTTGCCTTTGCCTTTATCTAAACCGTAAGCCAACGCTGCCGCAGTCGGTTCGTTGATAATACGTTTTACATCTAAACCTGCAATACGACCTGCATCTTTAGTGGCTTGACGTTGTGCATCATTAAAGTAAGCTGGTACAGTAATCACTGCTTCTGTTACGGTTTCGCCCAAGAAATCTTCAGCGGTTTTTTTCATTTTTTTCAATACTTCCGCAGAGATCTGTGGAGGCGCTAATTTATCACCTTTTACATCTACCCAAGCATCACCATTGTCTGCTTTCACAATGCTGAATGGCATAATGTTCACATCACGTTGTACTTCTTGGTCTTCAAAACGACGACCAATTAAACGTTTGATCGCGAATAAGGTATTTTTCGGATTAGTGACTGCTTGACGTTTAGCAGGTTGACCGACTAAGGTTTCGTTATCATTAGTATAAGCAATAATTGACGGGGTGGTACGATCCCCTTCCGCATTTTCAATCACACGTGGTTTGTCGCCATCCATTACTGCCACACAAGAGTTGGTAGTACCTAAGTCAATACCGATAATTTTTCCCATAATTTGTTTTCTCCTAGTTTGAATTGGTTTTCGCAACGCCTTTCATCTTTTATTGACAGAACGATAAATAGGCTCGCTTGCTTGTTATTTAAAATGTGGTTGGCATTTTGTTTTTCAAGGGTATTTTTAAAAATTTTTTGAAATTTTCAAAAGCGTTAAAAAGTTCAGTGCCACTTCACCTTTTTTATTGTATTCACAAAATAAGGGATGTTTTGTGGCTTTCAAGGTGGCAAGCAAAAAATAGCAAAAATTTACCGCACTTTGTGCTATTGATAAGCCCTACTTACGAATGACAATAACGAAATAAGCTCAACGTTCCCTGTATAATCCAGCCTACCGCCAGTGCATAAATTAATGTACCAATGCCTACAGTCCCACCAAGCCAATAACCTAACACACAGGCGGCAACTTCAATGGTGGTTCTGACTTTACCAATTTTCCAATGGAAAAGATGACAAATACCCACCATTAAGCCATCTCTAGGACCAGCGCCCAAATGGCAGGTTAGATAAAATGCTGTACCAATAGCAAATAAAATCAGTCCACTAAAAAAATAACTTATTTGCCATATTAAATTATCGGGATAGGGCAGATAAGCGACAGTGATACCCAATAAAATCGCAATCACAATCACATTGAAGATTGAACCAATACCGATACGGAGTTTTAAAGGAATCCAAAACAACATAACAATCGTGCTGATGATAAAAGATGCCAAGCCTACACTAAAATTACCTTGCAAAGCAATACCTTGTGATAAAACTGTCCAAGGTGCAGAGCCAAGGTTTGATGATAAAATTAAACCTTCACCAATCCCCATAATGACAAGTGTAAACAATAGAACAAGCAAGGGCTTGCTTTCTAGCGACCAAATATGTTTGGCGGTCCATATTGTTCTTGGTAAAAGGGATGTTTTTGTTTTCATATCATATCCTGAAAGAGATTCGGTATATGATAATGAAAAAATATGCAGAAAAAAACAAAATTAAACATATAACTTATAGCAGAAAAATATAAAAGAGATTAAAATTAAGTAATTTTTACTGTAAAGGAGAAAACAAATGGAATCGTTAATTAGTCTGTTAGGTATTGTAGTATTGTTAGGTATTGCATTCCTGTTATCAAATAATCGTCGAGCGATTAATTTGAGAACTGTACTTGGTGCCTTATTAATCCAAATCGGTTTAGGGGCTTTAATTCTTTATGTACCCGCTGGGCGAGATGCGTTACTTTGGTTATCAAATGGTGTACAAAAAGTTATCAACTATGGCTTTGATGGTATTCAATTTGTATTTGGCGGTTTAGCCAGTGACAAAATTTTTGAAGTAATGGGTGGTGACGGGTTTATTTTTGCCGTGCGAGTATTACCTTATATTATCTTCTTTTCAGCATTAATTTCTGTGCTTTATTATATTGGCGTCATGCAATGGGTGATTAAAATCATCGGCGGTGGGTTACAAAAATTATTAGGCACATCAAAAGCGGAGTCTATGTCAGCGGCTGCCAATATTTTCGTAGGACAAACGGAAGCACCATTAGTTGTTAGACCTTATATTAGCAGAATGACGAACTCCGAATTATTTGCCATTATGTGTGGTGGCTTAGCATCTATTGCGGGGTCAGTATTGGCGGGTTATGCCGGTATGGGCGTGCCGTTGCCTTATTTAATTAGTGCATCTTTTATGGCAGCACCGGCAGGTTTATTATTTGCTAAAATTTTATATCCGCAAACAGAGCAATTTAATGACGATATGTCAGCTGTGGAGTTAGAAAAACCTGCGAATATTTTAGATGCAGCGGCATCAGGTGCATCATCAGGTATGCAACTTGCCTTAAATATCGGTGCAATGTTAGTGGCGTTTATTGCCTTAATTGCTTTGATTAACGGTATTTTAGGAGGTGTTGGTGGATGGTTCGGTTATGGTGATTTATCACTTGGCATGATTTTCTCTTGGATATTTAAACCGTTAGCTTGGGTAATCGGTGTGCCTTGGGAAGAAGCGGGTGTCGCGGGTCAAATGATCGGGACTAAATTAGCGATTAATGAATTTGTTGGTTATTCAGAATTTACCAAATATTTAAGCCCTGAAAGTGCGATTCAATTAACCGATAAAACCAAAGCGATCATCACTTTTGCATTATGTGGTTTTGCCAACTTTGGTTCAATTGCCATTTTAATCGGTGGTCTTGGTGTAATGGCACCGAATCGTCGTGGTGATATTGCTCGTTTAGGCATTAAAGCGGTTATCGCGGGATCTTTAGCAAACTTAATGAGTGCAACGATTGCTGGCTTATTTATCGGTTTAAGTGGTGTTGCACTCGCTTAACAGCGAACTGACACATTTAATAAATATACCACAGCATTGCGTCTGTGGTGTTATTTTTTTATCCGGTTAAACGTTTGCGTGACCGTAACTGGAGAGGTATAAAACGCATTTTTGATAATGCTAGATGGATTAGGCATTGATGCTGCAAGGAATGCAGAAAAATTTGGTGCTCAAGGTGCGAATACACTAGGGCATGCAGAGTATTTTGATTTATTACCTATTGGTAAATCTATACTTTTGACTACATATAAAGAGGAAAAAATTATGACTCCACATATTAACGCTCCGGAAGGCGCATTTGCTGATGTTGTATTAATGCCGGGAGATCCACTTCGCGCTAAGTTTATTGCTGAAAAATTCTTAGACAACGTTCAAGAAGTCACAAATGTCCGTAATATGCTTGGTTACACAGGGACTTACAAAGGTCGTCGCATTTCAGTCATGGGACACGGAATGGGGATTCCATCCTGCTCAATTTACAGTAAAGAATTAATTACCGAATATGGCGTGAAAAAAATTATTCGGGTTGGCTCGTGCGGTGCGGTGCGTCAAGATGTCAAACTACGCGATGTCGTGATTGGTATTGGTGCATGTACTGATAGCAAAGTAAATCGTATTCGTTTTAGAGATCATGATTTTGCTGCCATTGCAGATTTTGATATGGTTCAAGCAGCGGTACAAGCGGCAAAAAATAAAGGGGTGAAAGTACGAGCTGGGAATTTGTTCTCGACAGATTTATTTTATTCCCCAGATATTACCATGTTTGATGTGATGGAAAAATACGGCATTCTTGGGGTGGAAATGGAAGCGGCGGGTATTTATGCTGTGGCGGCGGAATATGGTGCCAAGGCGTTGTGTATTTGTACGGTCTCTGATCATATTCGTACCGGTGAACAAACCAGTTCAGAAGACCGTCAATTAACTTTTAATGAAATGATTGAGATTGCATTGGAAAGTGTATTGATTGGTGATGTCACTGAGTAATTTAAACAAAAAAGTGCGGTATTTTTTACCGCACTTTCAGATAAAATCGCCAAAATATGGTGAAAATGCACCGCATTTTGATCGTCTTTATTCCACTTTACTCGGTTTATCTTGTGGCAAAATCAGATTTAAGATTAACGCTAATAATGAGCCTACGGTAATTCCTGAGCCAAAAATTTCTTTACAGAATGTTGGCAATTTATCCAGTAATTCAGGGCGAGTTGTGACAGCTAAACCGCAACCGATAGAAATCGCAATGATTAAGCCGTTGCGTTTACTGCGCTCAATATTATCTAGCATTTGAATCCCTGCCGCAATAATCATCGCGAACATCATTAAGCCGGCACCACCTAATACGGGCAATGGAATCGATACGATTAGCGCACCGAAAACGGGGAATAAACCAGCTAATACTAATAATCCGCCAGTTAACGCTACCACATGGCGACTTGCCACCCCAGTGAGCGTAATTACGCCGATATTTTGTGAGAAAGAAGAGAATGGGGTCGTTGACATAATCGCGGCTAGGGCAGAACCTAAACCGTCACAGAGTATGCCACCACGCAAATGTTTACCGGTGATTTCGGTTTGGGTGGCATTACCTAAGGCAAGGAAGTTACCACTACTTTCAACGATTGTCACCAAATAGGCAATCGCCATGCCGATAATTCCGGTAATCGGGAAAGACAAGCCGAAGTGTAACGGTTGTGGTAAGGCAAAGGCTTGTGCTTCTTTCACACCGGTAAAGTCGATCCAGCCGAGCGCAAGACAAAGGAGGTAGCCCGTCATCATACCGATTACAATGGCAGCCGCAGAAAAAATGCCAGTGCCCCATTGTACTAAAGCTACAACAATCACTAACACAAAGGTTGCCATCATCAGATTTTCAGGCGCTGCATAATTGGCATCGCTACGTTGACCACCCGCGAACCAATCCACAGCGACAGAGATTAAGCTTAAGCCGATCATCATGACTACGGTGCCAGTCACCACGGGTGGGAATAATTTACGGATGTTTGGCATAAAGAAACTGCCCGCAATCATAACTACTGCCCCCACTAATGATGAACCAAGAATACCTGCCACGCCATGTTCACTAAAACCGACCGCAAGGGCAGCAGAGACAAAAGTAAAGCTCGTCCCCATCACACTCGGTAAACGAATGCCGATCGGACCTAATCCACGACACTGAATAATGGTCACAATACCTGAAACTAATAGAGCCGCATTGACTAAAATCACCGTATCTGGAATGGGTAATTTTAATACATTACCGATCACCAAAGGCACCGCAATAATACCACCGAGTGCCGCCAATAAATGTTGTGCCGCCAATAATAAACTTAACCCAAAGGGTGGTTTATCTTCTACTGTATAAAGTAGATTATTATTCATAATGATTCCTTAAATAAAAAATAGGCACGCATTATACAGCAAACGTTTGCGTTTTATTACAAAAAAGTGCGGTGAAAAATATAAAAGTTTTTTCACCGCACTTCATACTTTTGGGGCTAAATGATACGCCGTTTTTTTCTCGCTACGGAGTCGTATGTTTAGTTTTGTACATCAAGTATATTTTTTCTACAGCATAGAAATAATATCGTTAGTACGAAATCCTATTACCATTGGTATCCCACACTTGCCGCTGCACCCGTATCACCTCGGGTATTGCTATTCACCGAGAATTTAACGCCTATTTTCCCATTATCGGATAAACGAGAATAACCTATGGCTAATGCACTTTCACCTTTATACACACCGGCTCCCGCCGCAACCATAGATTT